>ENA-ORTI01003213-ORTI01003213.1-human-gut-metagenome-genome-assembly--contig:-NODE-3213-length-13076-cov-3.848322_pt1 | contig 13076 bp, 9 predicted proteins | sample MGYA00242071_ERZ509191 | MGnify/ENA primary metagenome ERZ509191 (study PRJEB26280, sample SAMEA2338832) | human gut metagenome | biome: human gut; feature: human-associated habitat; material: faeces...
ACCAAAGCATTGCCCGCGTGTTCTCGGCAGGTCACCTGGACACTGCCGCCGACAGGGGTGTAATGGATGGCGTTGGTCACGAGATTCTGCACCACCTGTTGCAGCCGGACCTGATCCCCCCAGACAGGCAGCGGAGTGGCCGTCTCTGCGTGCAGTGTGATGCCTTTTTTCTCTGCCTCGGGCTGACAGGCGGCGCATACGGCAGCGGCGGCCTCATTCAAAAGCACCTGATCTTCATTGAGCAGCAGCTGTTTTTGTTCCAGCTTTGCGGCCAGAAAAAGATCCTCGGTCAGGCTGCGCACAAAATTCATCCGCTGCTGCAAGGCGGGCAGCAGGGTGGGCAGGGCCTCCGGTGCCCGGGCCAAGGTGTCCAGGCCGCTGCTTACTGCAAACAATGGGCTGCGCAGGTCGTGGAAGATATTCAGCATCATGCTTTTGCGTGCTTCGGTCTCCTCGGTCAAGGCTTGGGTGCGTTGGGTCACCCGCAGATCCAGTTCCCGGGCCAGCTGTTCTGTGCGGTCAAATTGCAGCGCAAACCGCCGGCATACAAAGACCAGGCATCCCAGCGCAAACGGAAGATCAAAGAATCGGGAGCAGCGGATCAGGTAAAAACTCCAGGACTCTATAAAAAAATCGGCTTGCAGCCCAGGCAGCAAGGTCCATACCCGCAGCCCCGCTGTGATGGCACACGGCATCAGGAGCAGCCCTGCACCTTCTACCTGCTGTTCCTGCGCCTTGCTCAGAAGTGCCACACAATAGAACATACCGGCGGTCAGGGCGGTAAAACGTATCACTCCCCAGGGGGATAACCCGGCCAGCAGCAGGCCGATGCCGGCGGCCCAGTAGAGGGAGTCGTCCGCCCAGGGAGAGATCCCCTCAAAGTCGTTACAGGCGGCCACTCCGCTGGGCAGAAAGGTGTCCCGCCCCAGGTGGACGGCGTAGCGGCGGAGCAGGACGGCGGCCTCCTCGCGGGTGATGGGGCGGTCAGGGACAAAAAGTGTGCCGCCGGTGCCCCGCACGATCCCAAGATCATAGGCCCAGGCTACAGCCGTGGCACCGGGGGAGTTGGGATTCACATCGGAGAAAGGGCCGTTGGCATCGTAGGGGACAGCACCCGAGCAGGTCCACAGGGCGGCCACAAACTGGACACGGGTGACCGGGGACTGGGCCGCTGCCGCCGCAGGGAGCAGCAGGGTGAGGAGCAGGAGTGCAGGAATGAGCTGTCTCATGGCATATCCTCCTTTGGGTATAGCATACCATATACTGGAAGAATATGCCGTCGAATTGAGGTCAGATGATATCGTGTTCGTCAACCATGGTACGCTCCACCGTATAGAGCACCTGCCCCTGGCCGTCCAGGGCCTGAGCGGTGTAGAGCGTGTAAGTTGGAAGCCGCTCCGGGGCACACCAGAGAAACAGCCCGCCGCTGTCGGGAGAGACCTCCGCCGTATGGGTCCCCCCATCGCCGGTGCAGGTGATGCGGACGGACTCAATGGCCGGGTCGGAGCAGAGGCCAAAAAAGAGATCATAATGGATGCCGCAGACGGAGAGGGGGGCGTCCTCCACCGGGGCGGCGATCAGTCCCCTGGCATCGGGCCGCCAGGTGTGCCCGAGGAAAAAGGGCTGGCGCTCCAGGGAGCAGACGGCGTACCAGCGGTCATAGCGGAGGGCGTAGATCGCCTCCTCCGGGTACCACTGGGCGGCGTCCACCGGGCCGAAGTGGAAGCGGCTCTGGAGCCGCTCCAGGGCCGCCTGGTGGGTGAAGCAGGGGCGGAGGACGAGCAGCAGGGCCAGGGGGAGCAGCAGCAGGAGCACCACATTGCGGCGCAGGCGGCCCCTGGGCGTGAGCCGCAGGCGGGAGAGCGGGCGTTTCACGACTGTACACCCTCCTTCAGAAGTGGAATTTCTACCCGGAAGGTGTGGCCGAACACGTTCCCCTCGAGCCACAAGTGCTCCGCATCTTCGGGGGGAAGCTGGGGCAGGATGATCCAACGGTTGACTCCGGAGTGAAGGGAGGTGGCGGGGATGCACTCCCAGCCAGTATCGGCGACAAAGCGGTAGAACACATTGCCCGGCACGTTTTCCACAAAGTGCATCTCCAGGCGGGGGCTGCCGTTATCAGGCAACCAGCCGTCGGCCGGGTCGCAAGTTAGGTAGATCTCATAGGCGAACGGTTGCCCGGCCGAGCTCATGACACCGATGGTGTGGAAGTGGAGCCACAGGCCGTCCACCTCTGCCCACTCGTCTATAGCCAGCGGGTATTCGTATCGCTCCTGGTAGTGCGCCCGGGTATCCTCAGGGGCAGCACGCCGGGCAAGAACGGTTTTTGCGGAATCCAGCGACCAGAGGGCTAGGGCAAGGATGCAGACGACCAGAAGAAAGACCAATATTATGTTGGTGGCCGCCACAGAGAGGCACAGCAGAGGCGGGTGAGCGCGGTCGAGCTGGCGGCCTAGTTCCTCCGGCTCACCCATGGCGGTCACGGCCTGGGCGGCAGCCTCCTCGGGAGACAGACCCCGCGCCTCCAGGGCGGCGGCGTGATCCTCCAGATGGGCGGTGAGCTCCGCCGTGATGGCCTTATGGTCCGGCCAGAAGCGGACACAGCGGCACACCTGGGTGCAGAAATCGTCGATGGTGCCGCGGCTCATGATCCAACCTCCCCGGGGTATAAAGCCTCGTAGCGGAAGCGCCAGTTGTCAGGGTCGGGGATGCTGTAGTCCTCCGCCCAGCTCTCGGGCAGGGGGGACTGGTAGATCAGAGTACCATCCGCGGCATAGCCACGGACGCGCAGATCCTCCGGGTACAGCCAGACTGCCTCTTCCAGATCCCAGCGGATCAGGAAGCAGTCCGCTGTGTGCTGATCCTGGACAGCGGTGGCCAGGAGATCGCTGCCGCTGTAAGTAAATACGGGGAACTCGATTTCCACCCGGGCGATGTCCGGGTCGTTGCACACCACCAGCACCGCGCCTTCTGCCCAGTCGCTAACCACCAGGGGTACCAGGGGCAGAGACGGGTCGTTCTCCACGGCATCCAAAGCGCCGCTTTGCCAGAAGAGGCCGTAGTGATTCACACTGCACCAGGCATACCAGTCCCCCCACCGCAGGATGTAGTAGCGGTCGGACTGACCGATTTTGAACTTATTGTAGCCGCGTGAAAAGTCGATGGAGGTGAGCACTTCCCCTGGGCCGAAGAAGTACCGCTTCTGGGTGGCCCGGAGGGCCTGCCCGGCGGTGAGAATGGGGTAGTCCAGAACCAGGACCAGCACCGCCAGGAGGATGGGCAGGGCGATGGCCATCCGGATCGTCCGGCGCTTTCGCCGGGCGGGGGTCATGGGGCGCCTAGCCATCTGCTTCGCCTCCTTCCAGGGGAACGGTGAGCCACAGCACATTCTCCCCCCAGCGGTCAAAGCGGAGGGTGATCTCAGTGGCCGAAGGGTCGATGCCGGAGACCCACAAGTCGTAGTAGCTGGCAAAGGGGTAGGAGGCCGAGGGGTTCCCAGAGGACTCACCAAAGTCCATAGTGGAGTATCCTTGTTCTATCAGCAGCCTGCCCTGACGATAGGAGGGATAGAAATTGCCTAGGTCGTCCTCCGCCCACAGCCAGTCCCGGAGCGCCGGCTCCCGGTTCCATGGGTTGGGGTGGGTGACCTTCAGCAGGTAGTAGAGGGCCTGCTCATCTCCCAAGTCCAACACCACCGCCCGGTGAATGGAGAAGGTGTAGCCCTCCCACGTCCAGGAACCCTCCGGCCGGAAGTCCACCACGATTTCTTCCGGGGCGGACCGCTCCAGGGCACTGCCCAGTCCACCCAGACTGTTGTACGTGGGCGGGGCCAGCAGATTGACCGCGACGGTTCCCAGCCGGGGCACGGAAAAGAGCAGCATCAGTACGCCCGCCAGCACCACTGCCCGCACGAACCAGATCTGGAGCCACCCCAAGAGGGGATTGTGGATGGAGTCCAGCCAGCGGCCCAGCTCTTCCGGATTCCCCATGGCCTCCACCGCCCGGCGCTCCGCCTCCCGCAGCGGCATGTCCGGGCGGGTCTCCAGAATGGCGGCCTTGTGATCCTCCAGGTGAGCGGTGAGCTCCGCCGTGATGGCCTCGTGGTCCGGCCGGAAGCGGACGTACATGCATACGTGGTCGCAGAACTGGCTGATGGTGCGGTGGGGGGCCGCCGCCGGGGCGCTCATGCCAGGGCCGGACTGGTTCCGGCCAGAATGGCGTTGACGGTATGGGTAAATTCCACCCACTCCTCCTTCTTTTCGTCCAGCAGGCGCAGGCCCTTGCGGGTGATGCGGTAGTATTTCCGCATCCGGCCCGTGGGGGCCTCTTTTTCGTAGGACTTCACCGCTCCGTCCTTCTCCAGTGTGTGGAGGATGGGGTAGAGGGTGCCCTCCTTGAGCGTAAAGGTGTGGTCGCTCCGCGCCTCCAGCTCGGCGATCATCTCATAGCCATATTTGTCCCCGGAGGAGAGCAGGGAGAGTACCAGAAGGGTGGTGGAGCCGGAGAGCAGGTTCTTGTCCGCCTTTTTCATGGGAAGCCTCCTTATACGCAAAATACCTCGGCGATCTAGGTGTATTTTACCTAGACCGCCGAGGTATGTCAAGGGGGGTCAGCGCACTTGATTGCGGAGCGTGCGGCCCTCCACATAGCGCCGCAGGTTGTCCAGGAAAATAGCCTTGATGCGCTCCAGCGTGGCCTCCATGTGGTTATAGCCCCCGGCGGTGTGGGGGGTGAGGAGGAGGCTGGGGGCCTCCCAGAGGGGGTGTCCTGGGGGCAGAGGTTCCGGATCGGTAACGTCCAGTCCCGCGCCCAGCAGGCGGCCGGAGCACAGCACCTCCGCCAGGGCGGTGCAGTCCACGGCGCTCCCACGGCCCGCGTTGAGCAGTACCGCGCCGGGCCTCATAGCCAGCAGCCGGGCCTTGCTCATCAGGCCCGCAGTCTCAGGGGTGTGGGGGAGGGCCAGGGCCACCACATCGGCCTGGGGGAGCAGGCCATCCAGCGCACCCAGACCGTAAATCTCGTCAAAGCCCTCTACCGGGCAGCCCGCGCTCCGGCGCAGCCCAATAACCCGCTGTGCCCCCAGGGCGCGGACCAGCCGGGCAAAGTGGCGGCCGATATCGCCGGCACCGCCCACCAGCACGGTTTTGCCCGCCAGGGAGCCAACGGGTCCAAGATCCGCCCAGATATGGGCCCTCTGCTGGTCCCGGTAGGCGGGCAGGCGCTTATAGATGGCCAGGAGCATGGCCAGCATGTGTTCAGACACGGCTGGGCCGTAGGCTCCCACGGCGGAGGTGAGGCGCACGCCCCCGGGTAGGACGCCGGGGGCCAGGTAGGGGTCCACCCCCGCGTTCCAGCTCTGCACCCATTTCAGGTTGGGAAAGGTCTTGAGCTGATCGGGGGGGACATAGCCAAGCAGAATGGTGGTGCGCTCCCGCCACTCCTGGGGGATGCTGCTGGCTCCCCCGCGGTCATTGGTGGGGAGAAAGAGATGCTCAGACTCCGGCGCGGCGGCCTGAAAGGCCGCCTTCTGTGCGCCGGTGAGGGGGAGCAGGTGGAGAATGGTTTCCATGGTTTGGGCCTCCTTGAAAAAGCGGTTGCAGGCGGTGGAAAAGGGGCCGGTCGTCAGACCGGCCCCCTGCGCTTACTTTATGGTGATGAGCAGCTCGCCGGCCTTGACGGAGCCGCCCTCTTTGATCAGCACCTGCTCCACGGTGCCTGCCATGCGGGCCACCACGTTCGTCTCCATCTTCATGGCCTCAATGACGGCCAGCACCTGGTTCTCCTCCACCGCGTCTCCGAGCTTGACGCAGATCTTGGACACCATGCCGGGGATGGAGGCCCCCGCCTGGCTCTTGTCGGAGGGATCGGCCAGCGTAACGTGCTTCACCTGTGCCTCGGCGTTCTTGTCGGGCACCGCCACCTCGCGGCGCATGCCGTTGAGCTCGAAGTGGACGTTGCGGGTGCCGTCCTCGTTGAGATCGCCCAGCCCCAGGTATTTGATGACCAGGGTCTTGCCGTCCTCAATGTTGATCTTGTTGGTCTCGCCCAGGGCCATGCCGTTGAAGAACACATGGCTGCCCATGCGCATGATGTAGCCGTACTCCTGCCGGTGGCGGAAGAACTCCTCCACCACCTTGGGGTAGAGGCACCAGGAGATGATGTTCTGCTCCGACGCGCCGGGGTAGAACTTCTCCACCTCCCGCCGGGCGGCGGCGAAGTCGACGGGCTCCAGCAGCTCACCGGGGCGGCAGGTGATGGGCTCCTCACCCTTGAGCACCACCTTCTGCAAGTCCTCGGGGAAGCCCCAGGCGGGCTGGCCCATCATGCCCTTGAAGTAGCTCACCACGCTGTCGGGGAAGGTGAGGGCCTCTCCGCGCTCCACAATGTTCTCGGGGGTCAGCTCGTTCTGCACCATGAAGATGGCCAGATCACCCACCATCTTGGAGGAGGGCGTCACCTTCACAATGTCGCCCAGCATGTGGTTGACCTTGACATACATCTCCTTGACGTCCTCGAATTGGTGGCCCAGGCCCAGGCTCTCCACCTGGCTCTTGAGGTTGGTGTACTGGCCGCCAGGCATCTCGTAGCGGTAGATATCGGTGGAGGGGTTCTTGATGCCCGCCTCAAACTGGCTGTAGCGCAGGCGCACGTCCGCCCAGTAGTCGGAGAGGGTCTGGAGCTTTTCGGGGGCGAGTCCGGTGTCCCGCTCCTGGCCCTGGAGGGCGGTGACCACCGCGTTCAGGGAGGGCTGGCTGGTGGTGGAGGACATGGAGTCGATGGCGCAGTCCACAATATCCACCCCTGCCTCGGCGGCCATCAGATAGGCGGCCACCTGGTTGCCCGAGGTGTCGTGGGTGTGCAGGTGGATGGGCAGGCCCACCTCGTTTTTCAGGGCAGTGACCAGCTTCTTGGCCGCGTAGGGCTTGAGGAGGCCGGACATGTCCTTGATGCACAGCAGATGGGCGCCCCGCTTCTCCAGCTCCTTGGCCATGTCCACGTAGTATTTGAGGGTATATTTATCCCGCTTGGGGTCGAGAATGTCACCGGTGTAGCACAGGGTGGCCTCGCACAGCTTGCCCTGCTGGAGCACCTCGTCTATGGCTATCTCCATGCCGGGAATCCAGTTCAGGGAGTCGAAGATACGGAATACGTCGATGCCGCTCCGGGCTGACTCCCGGATAAAGGCCCGGATGAGGTTGTCGGGGTAGTTGGTGTAGCCTACGGCGTTGGCCCCCCGCAGGAGCATCTGGAAGGGGATGTTGGGGATCTTCTCCCGCAGCAGGCGCAGCCGCTCCCAGGGGGACTCATGGAGGAAGCGGTAGGCCACGTCGAAGGTGGCGCCGCCCCACATCTCCAGGGAGAAGCAGTCGTTGAGGATCTCTGCCGTGCCCTCGGCGGCCTTGAGCATGTCGCGGGTGCGCACCCGGGTGGAGAGGAGGGACTGGTGGGCGTCCCGCATGGTGGTGTCGGTGATGAGCAGCTTCTTCTGTCCCAGCACCCAGTCCCGCACCGCCTCTGGCCCCTTCTCATCCAAAAGTTGCTTGAGGCCGGTGCACTTGGGCGGGGTGTGCTCGTAGGGCGGGAAGCGGGGAATGTCGAACTGGGCCCGCTCAGCGGAGGGGTTATCCACCTGTATCTGGGCGATGTACTTGAGCAGCTTGGTGGCACGGTCGCGGCCCACGTCGATGTCGAAGAGCTCGGGAGTCTCGTCAATGAACTTGGTGTGGCACGCCCCGGCCCGGAAGGTGGGGTGGGCCAGAATGTTGGTGACGAAGGGGATGTTGGTCTTGACGCCGCGGACATGCTCCTCGCTGATGGCCCGCATGGCCTTGCGGCACACCCCCTCGAAGGTGTTGTCCCAGGAGGTGACCTTGACCAGCAGGGAGTCGTAGTAGGGGGAGATCTCCGCGCCGGTGAAGGCGTTGCCGCCGTCCAGACGGACGCCGAAGCCGCCGCCGGAGCGGTAGGCGGTGATCCTGCCGGTGTCGGGGGCGAAGTTGTTGGCCGGATCCTCGGTGGTCACCCGGCACTGGAGGGCGTAGCCGTTCATGTGCACTGCGTCCTGGCTGGGGATGCCGATCTCCGGGGTGGACAGGGGGTGGCCCTCAGCGATGAGGATCTGGGCCCGCACCAGGTCTATGCCGGTGACCATCTCGGTGACGGTGTGCTCCACCTGGATGCGGGGGTTCATCTCGATAAAGTAGTGGTTCCCGCTCTTGTCCACCAGGAACTCCACCGTGCCGGCGGAGACGTAGCCCACGTGGCGGGCCACCTTTACCGCGTCCTCATAAAGTTTCTGCCGGGTGGCCTCGGGCACGCTGAAGGCGGGGGCGAACTCCACCACCTTCTGGTAGCGGCGCTGGAGGGAGCAGTCCCGCTCGAACAGGTGAACCACATTGCCGTGCTTGTCGCCCAGAATCTGCACCTCAATGTGCTTGGGCTCCACCAGGTACTTCTCGATGAAGATGTCCTCGTTGCCGAAGGCCTTCTTGGCCTCGCTCTTCACCAGGTCAAAGGCGGGGATGACCTCCTCCGGCTTGTCACAGCGGCGCATACCCCGGCCACCGCCGCCGCCGGCCGCCTTGAGGATGATGGGGAAGCCGTATTCGACGGCCTTTGCAAGGGCCTCCTCCCCGTCCTTCAGGGGACGGTCGGAACCGGGGATGGTGGGCACGCCGCAGGCGTGGGCAATGGCCTTGGCGGTCAGCTTGTCGCCCATCTGGGCCAGAATTGTGGAGGAGGGGCCGATGAAGGTGATGCCCGCCTCCTCGCAGGCCCGGGCGAAGTCGGCGTTCTCGCTCAAAAAGCCGTAGCCGGGGTGGATGGCGTCCACGTTGCGGCGGCGGGCCAGATCGATGATGGAGGGGATGTCCAGATAGGCCCCCAGGGGGGACTTGTTCTCACCGATGAGATAGGCCTCGTCCGCCTTGGTGCGGAAGAGGGAAAAGGTATCCTCGTTGGAGTACATGGCCACCGTGTGCAGGCCCAGATCGTAGCAGGCCCGGAACACGCGGATGGCGATCTCGCCCCGGTTAGCCACCAGGACCTTGTTAAATTTGCATTCCGCCATGCTGTCCTTCCTTCCTGAATCAAATGAGTCCGATCGCGTCAAACAGACACCGTTCGGCTGCGGCGGCTCTCCGGCCGCCATGACCCCGCCGCCGGGGCGTGCGGGGAAATGCGATGTTAAGACTGATTATAGCAGTAAGGCGGATTTTTTGCAAGCGATTTTGTGTGTGGTTGCAAAACTTGGCGACACGCACAGGAAATTCAACCGGCCGGTTTTGCATTTGGCGGTTTCGCCGTCGGGGGGAAGGGGCCTTGCCACTGTCTGGGAAATATGCTACACTAAGACCTCACAGAGGAGAGGAGGGAGCATCCATGGCGCTGCGGCTTGGCGACGGGGTGGAGCGGCTGCCCGGCATCGGGCCGGCCCGGGCCAGGAGCCTGGAGAAGCTGGGGCTGGCCACGGTGGAGGATCTGCTGCGCTACTTTCCCCGGGACTATGAGGATCGCCGCCGGTTTTCCACCGTGGCGGCGGCCCCGGTGGACACTCCGGTGTGCCTGGAGCTGCTGGTGGCGGAGCCACCCCACCTCTCCCGCATCCGCAAGGGGCTGGAGCTGGTGAAGGCCCGCCTGGTGGACGACACCGGCAGCGTCACCGCCACCTTCTTTAACCAGTCCTATATGAAGGACGCCCTGCGCACCGGCGAGACGTACGTCGTCTACGGCCGGGTGGAGGGCCCGCCGGGGCGGCGTCAGATGACCAACCCGGTGTGTGAGCGGGCGGACAGGGCCCGCTTCACCGGCCGTATCCTGCCCATCTATCCCCTGACCCGGGGGATCTCCAACAACCTGCTGGCGGGGCTGACCCTCCGCTGCGTGGAGGAGTGCGCCGGGCAGATGGAGGAGACGCTTCCCGCCGGACTGCGGCGGGAGCACGCCCTGGCCGCCGCCGAGTTTGCCTGCCGGAACATCCACTTCCCCCGGGACGAGGAGGCCCTGGAGCTGGCCCGGCGGCGGCTGATCTTCGAGGAGCTTCTGGCGCTGCAGCTGGGCCTGCTGCTGCTGCGCGGACGGGAGGCCGCACACACGGGCGCGCCCATGCGCCCGGCGGACCTGTCCCCTTTTTGGAACGCACTGCCCTTCGCGCCCACCGGCGCACAGCGGCGCGCAGCACAGGAGATTTTAGCCGATTTGGGGAAAAAGACTCCCATGAACCGGCTTTTACAGGGCGACGTGGGCAGCGGAAAAACGCTGGTGGCGGCGGCGGGCGTTTACGCGGCCGCGCAGAGCGGCTACCAGAGCGTGCTCATGGCCCCCACCGAGATTTTAGCGGCACAGCACGCGGACACGCTGGACCGCCTGCTGGCGCCGCTGGGCATCCGTGTGGCGCTGCTGACGGGCAGCGTGAAGGGCGCGGCGAAAAAGGCCGCGCTGCGGGCCATTGCCGCGGGTGAAGTGGAACTGGTGGTAGGTACTCACGCTGTGCTGAGCGCGGGCGTGGAATTCGCGCGGCTGGGCTTTGCGGTGACGGACGAGCAGCACCGCTTCGGCGTGCGGCAGCGCAGCCTGCTGGCCGCCAAGGCCGACCATCCCCACCTGCTGGTGATGAACGCCACGCCCATTCCCCGTACGCTGGGGCTTCTGATGTTCGGAGACCTGGACATCTCGGTGCTGGATGAACTGCCGCCCGGGCGCACACCCGTCAAGACCTATGCCATCACGGGCAAAAAGCGCGCGGACATGTACGGCTTTGTGCGCAGGCAGCTGGCCGCCGGGCGGCAGGCATACATCGTGTGCCCCGTCATCGACGAGGGAGAAAACGACATGCAGGCCGTCACCACCTATTACACGGATGTAGCCCAGCCCCTTTTAGAGCATTACCGCGTGGGACTGATGCATGGGCGGCTGAAGGCCGCGGAAAAGGCCGCCGTGATGGACGCCTTTAAGGCCGGTGCGCTGGACGTGCTGGTGTCCACCACGGTCATCGAGGTGGGCGTGGACGTGCCCAACGCCAATATCATCGTGATCGAAAACGCCGAGCGGTACGGCCTTTCGGCACTGCACCAGCTGCGCGGGCGCGTGGGACGCGGCAAAGGCGAAGCGTACTGTGTGCTCATCAGCGACCATGCGACCGATGCGGTAAAAAAGCGGCTCTCGTTTTTATGCCATACGAACGATGGCTTCGAAATCGCAAAATTCGATCTGGAAACACGCGGGCCGGGCGACTTTTTCGGCAGCCGGCAGCACGGCCTGCCCACGCTGCGCATCGCGGACCTGATGGCCGACAGCCGTGCATTGTATGCAGCCCAGAAGGAGGCGCTGGCGCTCGTCGGAGCGGACCCGGCGCTGCGCAGCCCCGGAAACGCGGGGCTGCGACGTCTGGCCGAGGAGTTGTTCTCCGGCGACACGGCACTGAACTGAAACGGAAAAGCGGCACTGTATGGGGCCAAATGCGGAACCATCCGAAGGCATTCCGGTGGCGGCGCGCATGCATTCGCTGTAAGCGGGCACAGTGCCGTCCGGATAAAAGAAATGCGGGGGGACGGAAAAAATGACAGGCACGCTGGTAAACGCCGCGGCCATCGCGGCGGGAGGCTGCGTTGGGCTGCTGCTGAAAAAAGGGGTAAAGGGCAGCCATCAGGACTCCATCAACAAGGCGCTTGGCGTTGCGGTGCTGGTGCTGGGGCTCAACGGCGTAATCTCCTCCATGTTCACGGTGAACGCGGACGGTACGCTGGCCTCCTCGGGCGAGCTGCTGCTCATCATCAGCCTGGTGCTGGGCACGCTGGCGGGCGAGGCGCTGCGCATCGACGACAGGCTGAACGGCTTGTCCGGCCTTGTGGAGCGCAGGCTGCACCTTTCGGGCTTTGCCCAAAGCTTTGTGAACGGCGCCCTCATCTACTGCGTGGGCGCGATGGCCATCATCGGCGCGCTGAACGACGGGCTGCGGGGCGACGCCTCGGTGCTGTACATCAAAAGCCTGCTGGACGGCATCTCCTCTGTGGTGCTGGGCGCAACGCTGGGCCCGGGCGTCATCTTTGCCGCGCTGCCTGTTCTGGTATACCAGGGAGCCATTTCCCTTCTGGCGGGTGCGCTGGAACCGTTCCTCGCGGGTGAATTGCTGGGGCAGATCTGCGGCGTGGGCTACTGCCTGGTGCTGTGCATCGGCATCAACTTTCTCGGCATGACGAAGATCAAGACCGCCAATATGCTGCCGGCGCTGCTGGTACCTGTGCTGTGGAGTTTTCTGCAGCCGCTGTTCAGCGGGGCGGCATAAAGCGCGGCATGTTCCGTCCTTTTTGCAGATGTTCAACAAAACAAAAGCACTGTTTCGGGCGGCGGTTTTTGCTGTTTTCGCGCATATGAAATGCCGCGCAAAAATATTTTGCGAATACGCTTGACATCCTCTGTAAAACACGATATAAAGTTTATAAGACCTTTGCGCGGCCTCTTGCGCGCCGCGCGCAGAGATATTTTGGAGGGAATTTAGTTATGGTTTTTGAGCGCATCCGCGAGATCATCTGCGACCAGCTTGATTTGGAGGAAGACAAAGTCACCATGGACTCCGATATCATGGAAGATTTCGAGGCGGACAGCCTGGACGTTGTCGATCTCGTGATGTCCATTGAGGACGAATTCGGCCTGGAAGTGCCGGACGACCAGATCGAGAACTTCCGCACGGTCGGTGACGTTGTCCGCTATATCGAAGAAAATTCCTGAGCATCTGCCTGACGACGATCCCCCATGCGCACAGCAGGGGGATTTTTTGTGTGCCTGTGGCGCGAACGGAAAAGAAGAGGAGTCAAAACAATGAGCCAGAACAAAAAAATGGTGGAGGCCATCACCCCCATCAACGAAGATTTCACCCAATGGTATACCGACATCTGCCTGAAAGCAGAGCTGGTGGATTATTCCACCGTCAAGGGCTGCGTCATTCTGCGGCCTTACGGCTATGCCATCTGGGAAAACATCATGCATCTGCTGGACGCGCGCTTTAAGGCCACAGGGCACGAGAACGTAGCCATGCCGCTGTTCATCCCCGAAAGCCTGCTGCAAAAGGAAAAAGACCA
>ENA-ORTI01003214-ORTI01003214.1-human-gut-metagenome-genome-assembly--contig:-NODE-3214-length-13076-cov-2.307042_pt1 | contig 13076 bp, 6 predicted proteins | sample MGYA00242071_ERZ509191 | MGnify/ENA primary metagenome ERZ509191 (study PRJEB26280, sample SAMEA2338832) | human gut metagenome | biome: human gut; feature: human-associated habitat; material: faeces...
TTGACGGCGTGGTGGTTCGAGACGCCCGACGCCTCATCACTGTGCCGGACGAGGCTGCACCGGTAGAGGGCGAGGATCGCACCGTGCATGTCAATGCCGAGGCCGGTGCCAATTGGGATGATTTCGTGGCCTTCACCGTAGAGCTCGGGCTCGAGGGCGTCGAGGGACTGTCCGGCATTCCCGGCACAGTCGGCGCTTCCGTGGTGCAGAACATCGGTGCCTACGGGCAGGAAGTCGCCACTTCGGTCGAATCGGTGGAAGTCTGGGATCGAGACCCCAAAACAACGCGCGACCTCACACCCGCCGATCTTCGATTCGGCTATCGATACTCCGCACTGAAGACCAGCATGTACGCCGGCCCCGGCCGGCCGGCCGGCCGATTCTTCCCGACGCCACGTTACGTGGTGCTTTCCGTCACCTTTGCCCTGACCCACTCGGCCGAAGGCACGGTAGGTTACGGACAGCTTGCCAAAGCGCTTGGCGTCGAAGTGGGCGACCGTATGGCCACCGCCGACATCCGCAAAGCCGTGCTCGCAGTACGTGCCGCCAAGGGCATGCTCGAGGACCCTACTCGCTACGCCTTGCCTGACATGGCCACCGCCAAGCGCGAGGCCAATATCCTGACCGATCTGGAGCGTCTGGCCTCCCTCAATGAGGCCGCCGGCATTCCCGTTGGCGATGACGGTCTGCCTGCTCCCGACTACAATCGCCACAGCTGCGGCTCGTTCTTTATGAATCCGATTCTGACCGCCGACCAAGCGGCGGCCCTGCCCGAAGATGCGCCGAAGTTCGACGCGACTCTGCCTGACGGCACTCCCGGCACCAAGACGTCCGCCGCCTGGCTCATCGACCATGCCGGCTGCCATAAGGGATATAAGGTCGATGCGGACGCGCCGGCCAGTCTATCCACGCAGCACACGCTGGCCTTGACCAATCGTGGGGGAGCGAGCGCGGCCGATATCGCAGCTTTGGCGCGTGCGGTTCAGCAGGCAGTCAAGAGCGCGTTCGGAGTGGACTTGGTGCCCGAGCCGGTCTGCGTCGGTGTGCTGTAATCGCGCTATTGATTGATGGAGTGGGTTATTAATCCCATATATTGCGGACTCTGAGTCTTATTAATAGACAAGACACGCGGGCTCTTCTATACTCGATTGTCGGTATTGTGCGCATTCGGTGCGCAAACAACAGAGAAAAAAGAAGAGCACTATGCAACTGTTCCGTACAAAATCCGTCGAACAGACCATTGCCGAAACCGGTGAAGAGGGCCGCAAGCTCAAGCGCAACCTGACTTGGTGGGATCTGTCAATCATGGGTGTGGCCGTAGCCGTGGGCGCCGGCATCTTCTCGGTGGGCGCGCAGGCCGCCGCCTTCCACGCCGGCCCGGCCGTGATCATCAGCTTCCTGATCGCCGGCATCGTGTGCGGCGCAGCCGTGATGTGCTACGCCGAATTCGCTTCGATGATTCCGGTGGCCGGCTCCGCCTACACCTTCACCTACACCACGGTCGGCGAGATCATGGCCTGGATCATCGGCTGGGATCTGATCCTGGAAATGCTGATGGCCGGCTCCGTGATTTCCAAATATTGGGGCGTATACCTCAACGATTTCATGCGCCTGATGGGCTGGAACGCCAACACCAACCTGACGTTCGGCTCCTTCCACATCGATATCGCCCCGATTATCATCGTGGCGTTCTTTACCACGCTGCTCGTATTCGGCACCAAGATCGGCGCCCGCGTGGACGGTGCTATGACCGTGCTCAAGATCGCCATCGTGTTCTTTGTGGTGATCGTCGGCTTCTTCTACGTCAAGGCCTCCAACTTCACCCCGTTCATTCCGCCGAGCCAGCCGGCCTCCACCGTGGAAGGCTCCTCCGCCGTCACCGGCGTGATGACCCAGCCGTTGTGGCAGTTCGCCACCGGCATGACCCCATCCGTGTACGGCGTTCCTGGCATCCTCTCGGGCGCGGCGCTCGTGTTCTTCGCGTTCATCGGATTCGACGTGGTGGCCACCGCCTCTGAGGAGACCAAGAACCCGCACAAGAACGTGCCGCTCGGCATCGGCGTGGGCATGCTGCTCATCATTGTCATGTACATGCTCGTGGCCGTGGTGACCACCGGCATGGTCTCCTATGCCGATCTCGCCAAGCAAGACAGCCCCTCGCTGGCCACCGCCTTCGAACTGGTGGGCGCCGACTGGGCCGCCAAGATCATCAGCTTCGGTATCGTGCTGGGCCTGGCCACCGTGGTTATGGTGCTGTTGCTCGGCCTGACCCGTATCGTCTTCGCCATGAGCCGCGATGGTCTGCTGCCGCGCGGCCTGTCCAAGACCGGCAAGCATGGCACCCCGGCCGCTCTGCAGATCGTCGTCGGCGCGGTGGTGGCGCTCGTGGCCGCCTTCTTCGACATCGGCGTGCTCTCCGACATGGTCAACATCGGCACCCTGTCCGCCTTCACGCTGGTGGCCATCTCCATCCCGATTATGCGCAAGAAGCGCCCCGACCTGCCGCGCGCCTTCAAGATGCCCGGCAGCCCGTGGATTCCGATCCTCATCGCCGTGGCCAACTTCTGGTTGATGCTCAACCTGTCCGTGCTCACCTGGATTCGTTTCGTGGTGTGGCTCGTGGTCGGCTTCGCCATCTACTTCGGCTATGGCTACCGTCATGCCCGTCTCGGTGCCGGCGAACTCGAAGTTGCCGCGCAAGAGTAATCTGGAACAGTACACGTTGTTGTTGAGGAGGTAAGCATGCCGTACGTTGTTGCCCAGCCGTGTGTGGACGTCAAAGACAAGGCCTGTGTGGACGAGTGCCCGGTCGATTGCATCTACGAAGGCTCCCGTTCCCTGTACATCAATCCGAACGAATGCGTGGATTGCGGCGCATGCGAGCCGGTGTGCCCGACCGAAGCCATCTTCTACGAGGATGACCTGCCCGACGAGTGGGCTTGGTACAAGGATGCCGCGGTGAGTTTCTTCGCCGAGGTCGGTGATTTCGGCGGTGCTTCCGCACACGGCCCGATCGGCCACGATCCCGAACAGGTGGCCGCGTTGCCGCCTCAGAATCAGGACTGATCCGCCCGGTATCATTCTGCAGGCCGTCGCCTTGTGCGGCGGCCGCTTTCATAGAGCACGGTTCCTTCGCCGGGTGACACGCCACGGCCGGCCGGAGGACGTCGAGGAAAGGACCAGCATGGGCTTTCACGCTTATTCATCGCCATACGATTGGTCTCGCATCGCCCCGTACAAGACAAAGGCGGCACAGGTGCCGGGCGGCATCGTCGACCTGTCGGTGGGCTCTCCCGTCGACCCGGTGCCGCAATCCGTGCGTGAGGCGCTTGCCGTGGCCTCGGACGCGAAGAACGCGCACGGTTATCCGGTGACGGCCGGATCCGGTGATCTGCGCGACGCCATCTTCGAATGGTTCCGTGCCGTGCGCGGCGTGGACCTGCAATCCATCAACGCCGACGTTGTGCCCACGGTCGGCTCCAAGGAGGCCGTCGCGCTGATGGCCTCGCTGTTGCACCTCGGCGAGGGCGATGTCGTGGTCCAGCCGAAGGTCTCGTACCCCACGTACGAGATCGGCACGCAGCTGGCCGGTGCGAGCGTGCTGAAGGTCGATGACGTCTCGGATGTCGACTCATGGTGCCATGTGCCGGGTGTGAAGGCGGTATGGGTCAATTCGCCGTGTAATCCCACCGGCGGCGTGCTGTCCGGCGGCTGGCTGTCCGATATCGTCGCGGCGGCGCGTCGCATCGGCGCGGTGGTGCTGTCCGACGAGTGCTATGCCCTGATGTGCTGGTCGTCGAATTCGCGTGATTTCCACGTGGACGGTGCCGAGGCCGGCACGTCGACGCCGGTGTCGTTGGCGACGTCCCCGTGCGCGTTGAACACCACCGTCTGCGATGGTACCGCAGACCGGATCCTGGTGCTGTACTCGCTCAGCAAGCAGTCGAACATGGCGGGATACCGGACCGCGTTCATCGCGGGAGACGCCGGCCTGGTGCGTGAGATGTCGGCGTACCGCAAGCAGATCGGGCAGATCATCCCCGGTCCGGTGCAGTCCGCGATGGCCGCGGGATTGCGTGATTTCGATGCGGCGAAAACCCAATGGACGCGCTATCGCCGCCGTCTGAAGACGCTGGTCGGCGCGCTGCGGTCCGCCGGATACGACGCCCGCATGCCGCAGGGGGCGCTGTACGTGTGGGTGCGGGCGAAGTCGGGCGACTGCTGGCGCGACATGGACGATCTGGCCGCGCTCGGCATCATAGCGAGCCCCGGGGAGTTCTACGGAGCGCCGGAATGCCTGCGCTTCTCCGCCACCGCGAGTGACGATGCCGTCGCCGACGCGGCGAGGCGTCTCTCGCGCTGACGTCGGTCGGCTCACCCACCGGCTCACAATCCCAGCGACGCCGCGCCCTTGCCGTATTTGCGGCGTATCGCGTCCAGCGCCTGCTCCGCGTCGCGCTGCCGCACCGACCGCGTGACGGTTCCGGCGGACTGTGCCTCGGTCTCCTCCAGCACGTCATCCAACGTCGGCTGCACGGTCGAACCAGCCGACCTCGCCAATCCGCTCGCGCTCATGCCGGCGAGCCGGATGTCTCGCGGCAGGGGAGTGCCGGGGCTCCGCATGGCGGCGACGCCACCCTCGATCCCCAGCATCCGGCACAGTAGCTCTACGGATTGCGGATACAGCGCGGCGGCCGTGTCCTCGGCGCGTTCCATGGTGTGTGACATCGACTTGTAGCTCAGATCGGCGAACCGCAGTTTCACCGTCACCGTCCGCGCTACCAGACCGCGTCTGCGTAGCGAGCTCGCCACTTCGTCGCAGCACCGGCGCAGCAGGTCGCATACCCGGCGCATGTCGCGCGTGTCCTCGGGGAACGTGCTCTCGGAGCCGATCGACTTCTCCGGAGTGTACGGCGTCACCGCACGCTCATCCATGCCACGCGCGGCCATATACAGGCCGTGGGCCATGGTCTGCGAGCCGACGGCCGTGGCCAGCGTCTGCTCGCTCATCTTCGCCAGGTCGGCCACGGTCTTCACGCCCCACTCCGCCAGCCGCCGCTCCAGCGAAGGCCCGATGCCGGGTATGCCCCGCAGCGGCATCATCTGTACGAACTCGGCGTGACGGGCGACGGGAATCAGCAGCATGCCATCAGGCTTCGCATTCGTCGACGCCATTTTCGCGACCAGCTTGTTCGCGGCGACGCCCACCGAACAGGTCACATGGAACCGCGAGACGACCTCCTGTCGTATCCAGGCGCCGATCCGGGTCGGCCGTTGCCAGACGAGCAGCGCCCCCGACACGTCCATATACGCCTCATCCACCGAAACTTGCTCGAACCGGTCAGTGACCTGGCTGAACACCTCTTCGACGATGCGCCGAGACATCATCCGGTAGTAGTGCATGTCCACCGGCAGGAACACGCCGTCCGGGCACAGCTGACGGGCGCGGGCGCTCGCCATCGCCGAATTGACGCCGTAACGCCGTGCCTCATAGCTCGCCGCCGACACCACCGAGCGCGTCCCGGTGCCGATGATCACCGGCTTGCCTTTGAGTTCGGGATGACGTGCCACTTCCAGCGAGGCGTAGAAGGCGTCCATGTCGATGTGCAGCACCGTGCAGCCGGTCTCGTCATGCCCCCAATCGCGTTTGGCGGCGGCCAGTCTAGGTGCGGTACTCATATCCCTTATCGTACCGTGCCGGGCCGGGATGGAGCGGGCCTTGCCGTACCGGTTGGGGAGCGGCCGTCGCAATCTCTTTGCCGCCCGCGCGTGGCCTGGCCTGCCGGAGCGCAGGGCGCCGCGAAATTGCTGGCGTCGCGCTGCTGATCGTCGCGGGGATCGTCACGTTCACGGGCGACTCGAATCCGGCGCGTTGACCCGCCGTCAGGCCCCGTATGACGCCGCGTGCGGCACACCGTGTTGCTGAAGTCCGGGGGACGATGGTAAGATGCCATGTTGTTGCGCCAATGTGCAACATGGAGACATGCCTGAGTGGCCGATAGGGGCACCCTGCTAAGGTGTTAGTCGTGTTTAGCGGCTCGAGGGTTCGAATCCCTCTGACTCCGCCTTGAGGGTTTTCGGAGAAATCCGGAAGCCCTTTTTTCATGCCAAAACGGCGGAATACCAACGATTTCAAAACATACGGCGCAAACAGAGAATGTACGGAAATGTACGCCAATGTCAACATTTCCGGTACCCAGCAAGGTACCCGAGTTGGGTACCCAACAAGACAGCCGACGACTGCACTGCAAATAGGCCATCGTGTCGGCAATGGTCATGAGCGGGGGTTCAGTCTTCCTCATAATCACCCCCGTTCACGCTCACCGCAACGTCCAACAATTGAGACGCCACATCCGACGGAATCCACGCAGAAACGCCCCTATACGGCGAAATATCCGGCCTAGGACACTTCAAACAACTCCTAGCCTGCACAACGCCGAACAGGGTCTTTAATGGCCCGAGCCTCCGCGAGACGCCACCGACGAACCAGACGACAGAAACGGTGAAAAGTCGGATAATCAGTCTCGAAATCCTCCTGCACGCGCAACGGCAAATCATTATGCGGCAGGGACGATCCGCAAAGACCGTCCCTGTTTACATATCAGTATTTATACATCAACGGCATGCCGTCACAGGCCGAATGCTTTTCGATCCGTTTCGGTAAGCCAATCCGTCCGCATGCCCGGTTCTTGGCATAAATGCATGGCGGGGCATTCCTCACCGATGCAAGGATCCCATACAGGAAGCGGCGTTCCGTCACGGTCCGTTCCGTTGGGATCGCCATTGGCGGCAAAATTGGTCCAGTACAGCCCCATTCGCCTTGCCAGATCGTAATGCCATCCAACGAACGGACGCCAGCATTTCGCAAGGCTTCCAAAGGAGAACCACAGATCGGACGAGTGGAAGGCTCCGGCATCATCCCCCGGCATAGCGACATCGAAATGATAGTAGTATGGCGCGGTCCCACCGCTTGCGGTCCATTTGCGGATCAGCGTGAGATTGCCGAGCTGGCCGACATGCACAGGCTTCCCATCTTCAGTCGAAGCGATGAACTCATTGGTCGTGTTGCCGACCAGCATGTCGACGTTGTTGGCCTTGCAGCCCTCGACGATACGCTCCTCCTGATCGGGAAGGAACAGGCCGTCCACGCATGGCGCCCAATTGACAATCATCGACCAGTCATCTTCACGTCCGCTGTCCGGTGGAACAGGCAGGGACTCGGCGGCTTCCAATACCGTTCGGGCCGGGATTGCACGGGCCTGCTCCAGCGTGGAGACACCCAATGCTTCGAACAGACGGATTCCGTTGGCCTGCGCATGCTCCAGCGTGTCCTGCCGCGCATTGAAATGCCCTAGGCCTGCGCCGGATTGCATGATGGCTTTCTGAAACAGGCCATGATTCATCGGCGAGCAGATCTGGGCCAAGACGCTGGCGGCACCGGCCGATTGGCCGAAAACCGTGATGTTTTCCGGATCTCCGCCGAACTTCGCGATGTTTTCCTTCACCCATTGGATTCCGGCACGCTGATCCAGGAATCCGAAATTCGCATATGGTTCGCCGTCGCCGCGTTCTACGGCCTCCTCATGCAGCAAAGGGTGCGTCATAAACCCAAATGCATTCAGGCGATAGGCCACACTGACCACAACGACGCCGTTCGCGGCGAGATGCGTGCCGTCGAATTCCTTTTCAAATGTGCCGCCGCATTGATAGGCTCCGCCGTAGATCCAGACCATGACCGGCAGCTTTTCGGAGGCTACCATGCTATCCGCGCCATATCCGCGTAATGCCGGAGTCCAAATATTCAGGTAGAGGCAATCCTCGCTCATCGGCACGGCCGGATCGGTGCCCCATTCACGATCATAGAAATCATCGGAGGCACCCGGCGTCGGCTGCATCGCGGTAGGCCCGAAATCGAAGGCTTGCAGCACACCATCCCATGGCAGGGCCGGCTGCGGCGCCCGCCAGCGCAGACCGCCGACGGGAGGCTGGGCGAACGGGACCCCTCGGAACACGGTGATGCCCTGATCTTCAGCCGCCAAGCCTTCGACAGTTCCTTGCGCCACTATGACCTGTCGCTTCATTGCTCTCTTTCCTTCGTATCCGGCGTCGAATACGCAAAGTCGTAAAAATCGGCGATTCCACCGGTCTCTTTTGTCGAATACAGGAACAATCCGATACGGCAACCTGTGAAATGATCCATTTTGAAGACCATCCGGTGCGCTGTCCCCAATGGGCGCCATTCGGATTCCGGCATATCCGCATCGCGGTAGAAGAACGTCACTTCATCCTTGCAATCGGTGAAATCATATACCGCGCGCAGGCGCATGCAATCCGCATCCGCCATGATTTCCGCATCCGTTACGGCTGGACTGTCCCAATCATTGTCGGAGAAGATGGAATCGTCATTCACCGGCTTGTATTGGACGGTCAGCATCGTGCGGCCGTTCCTTCGCGTAAGCGCGATGTAGGAATAGCATCCTTGGAACGCCGCCAATCCGGCGAAGTCGCCATCATGCAATGTCGACGCGTCGACGGTGACTTCGGCCACCGTCACCGGCCCCATCGTGCGCTGCGTCAGCGTGTTCCATGCATGATTGAGATTCGAGCTGATGCGTCCGGAATGCAGGCGGAATGCTCCCGGACGTTCCGTCAGTGACCAGTATTCGTTATGTGGGATGTGATTGAACTGCCAGTATGGCTGCAGACAGTTGGCATCGACTCCGCCTTCAGCGTTATGCCGGGCTATGAATTCGCTGCCGTTGATGGGCGCGACAGGTTCGGCACAGCTTGCAGCCGGCACGCTGACCGACTGCGGCACTTTGCCGTTCTCGCCGATGACGGGGAATCCGTCCTCGCCGAACCGCATCGGCATCAGTATCGGCACGCGTCCCACACCGCCGCGGTCCTGCATCATGAATGCATACCAGTCGCCGTCCGGAGTGTCCACCATACCGCCTTGCGCGACTCCGTAACCGTGGAAGGACAGGTCGTCGTCGATAATTTCACGCGCTTCGAAAGCGCCATCCAAGGATTCGGCCATCAAGCAGGCTTCTGTTTTGCCCTTGCCTTGCGGGAAGTGACAGGTGAAGACGTAATAGCGTCCATCATGCTTGTATAGGTGACTGCCCTCATAACCAAGGTCAGCCTGCGGATCGTCCTGTGCGATGACCCGGTCGAGCCCACCCGGCATCGGCCCGCTTAATTCAGGATTCAACTCCGTGATGCGCAATGTCGACTGCCCATATACGACATAGGCTCGATCATCGTCGTCAAAGAACAGTCCGCTGTCGTGATAGAAGCCGTCAAGCTCACGCTTTCGCCATGGGCCGCATGGATCGTCCGCCGTCAGCAGATAGCTGGTATGCGTATCGTTGGCGGCGAACAACACATACCAGGTGCCTCGATGGTAACGCAGTGACGGCGCCCACATGCCTCGACCGTAGGCGTTGGCACCTTCACATTCCAAACGTTCTTCAGGGGTATCCGCCACGATATTCAATGCGTGCGCAATGAATTCCCAATGCACCAGGTCATAGCTGCGCAGAATATCGCACCCGGGTGTGAAATGCATAGTCGTAGTGGCCATGTAATACACGTCCCCGACCCGGATGATGTCCGGATCAGGAAAATCCGTGTAGACCACAGGATTAGTGTAGACCATAGGATTAGTTGAGGTAATCATCATTCATACCGATACTTTCCGCTCAACGCCAGCATGGCGAAAGCATAGAGGAAATTGTCATAGTAACGACGCGTGCCGGTTCGCATCGGCGTATTCCACAGCATGCGCACCCATTCACGGGCATTATGCTCCGCGTCGGGCTGGGCCGAATGCACCGCCGCAAGTGCGCCTTGCGCGGTCGCGGCCAGGAATCCGACCGGATGAAGCACGACCTCGTCCACGGCGGTGCCGTCGATGGCGTAGACGCTAGTACGGTCGTGGGTCAGGAAGAATCGCTGCAGCGCGGCGACGCGGTCGCACAGCACTTCCTGCGGACCGTTCCAGGCTGCATCCAGCCCGATATTCGCCGCGGTACGGTAGGCGTCGGAATAGAAATGCCAATGATTGGACTCGTCGACATGCGGCTTTCCGTCATAATCCGCGTATTCAGCGTTCATGCCGGTCCGCTCGTCGCAGGCCGCCTGCAGATAGCGACGGCTTGCGGCGGCTGCCTCATGCCAAAATGGACGGTCTTCTTCGTCGGCTTCTTCGGCGAATACTTCATAGAAGTGCGGCAGATGGTAGGACGGATCGCTCCACTCGGTTTCCGGAATGAACTTGATGAGCTTGTTGTCGGGATTCCACATGGGCTCGCCGTCGTAGCGTTCGCCCTTATGAACGCAATATCTCAAGATCTCGCGTCCCCATGCGGAATATTCGTAGATATCCTCGCCATCACCCCAGCGACGGGAGGCGAGGAACAGGTCCATCGCGAAATATTCCTCGCCGTCAGGTGCAGGACCATTCGAGTTCGGCGTACCGTCCGGCGCGACCGACCATGCGAAATAATGCGCATGATGACCGTCCTCCATGTACATGTGACGCATTACCCAGCCCCACAGCTTGTCGAATACGTCCTTACGGTCGTATTGCAGGGCGATCATCATCGCATAGCTCATACCCTCGGTACGTACATCGTTGTTGCCGGTGTCCATCACATAGGCAAGGCCTTCGTCGTTCTCCCAATAGAATTTGTTCGGACCTTCGAAAATTTCATACCAGACCTGTGACACGCGCCTATCGATGGCGTCCTGGGCATATCCGCACTGTGCGAACATGGACTCGCCCAATGTCTTGCTGGTATCGGTTGCATTTGTCATATCAGTTGTTCCATTCCCAGATTCGGATGCGATTCTCTCCGGAGACAAGACCATTCAACGCCCCGGCTTTGCGTTCCGTTGCGGTCAAGGCTTGTCCCAGCAAGTCGGTGTCTAGCACATAGTCACTGCCATCGGGCTGTTCATAGCGTTCCTCCACGATGCGAGGCACGCCGAGCATATCGCTGGTGACGACCTGCATCCTGGTATCGGCGACGGCCTGTGGCACAGTGCACTGCAGATACAGTCCATCGGGTTCTTCGACCAATGTCACCGGCATGGGCTCATCACACGCAACGCTCGTGGAGACGGTGCCGCCGAAGAACGGGGCGTCCTCCTGCATGCGCTCCGAATCGTCGGCCGCACCTTCCTGCTTGTTCAGCCCCTGTGCGCCGGACAGATAGATGTTGCCGCCCGCATATAGAGACTGCAGAGGATTGCGCTCACCACCACCCTGCGAAGGATCTGCCCACATGGCCCGCTGGCGTTCCAAGTATTCATGCATCGACATCGGGCAATCGCTGTAGGCGGACAAACCATATTCACCGACAGTCGGTTTCACCGGTTGCGGCGCGAACATGTTGTTCAGCCAACGCTCATCGCCGCCGGATACCACAGCGCACCCGGCCACCTCGGTGGTGTGCGGATAGTGATACGGCGTGGAACGGTCGAGAACGGTATGCGGTTCAATGCCGCCACAAATCAGATTGTTGACGAAGGCACCACCTTGCGACCAGTTCTGGAACATCACCGGCGAGGCGAAAACGTTATTGTCCACCAGATACGGCCCATGACTCACTTCAATCATGAGGTCACGGACGTTATCGTGGAACACATTGCGCGTGATGCGTGTGCCCTGCGTCTGCCAATCCATCCACATGCCCAGCGAGCAGTCGTGGATGTTGTTGTTGGCAATGACCGTATCCAATGCGGCATGGAATTTGATGCCAGCGACTTCCCATCCGAAGAATTCACGCTTCAACGCAATGTGATGGACATGGTTATGCTCGATACGGCAGAATGCGCTGCCCATATGTCCGACGATGGCATTCTGTCCACACTCGTAGATGTCGTTGTTGCGTACGATATGACCGCCGATCAGCCCCTTTTCCCAGCCGATGCGACGGGCCTTGAACACGGCCTCCAACTGGTACTGGTAACCGGTCTTGCGCTCGGTTTTCGTCCACTCGTTGTCGCCGGATGAGATTTCCTTGCCCAATGACACCGCGGAGAATTTGGCGTCATGCAGCACGTTGTCTTCGATGATCCAGCCATACGACCAGTTCGGGCCGATCATGCCCCACTGCTGCGAGGTAGGCGGCGCCCAATCTCCAGTGGCCTGCGCCATTTCAAAGCCACGCACGGTGATGTAGTTGACATGGTTGCGGGAGGGGAAGAAGCATGTGCGACGAACACTGACCTCCACCAGTTCCTCATTCGGATCGGCACCTTGGAAATTCGCCCAGATCGTTGTGGTGCCGGCATTTTCGTCCACTTCGGCATGCCATACATAACGTGTACGGTCCACATCCGGCACAGGGCAGGGAATCTTCAACGCGAAATCCTCATCCGTATCACGCGGTTGCGGATCGTATACGCCTTCCAACGTCGTCGATTCGAAGAAGGAAACACCGTTGAGATACACATCGCCAAGATGTTTGTCCGGATCCTTGCCGAACTTGGGCATTTCCAGCCAGTCACCGAAAATCGGGGTCGCGAATGGATTGAAATCCCCGAACATCGTATTATCAAGCATCACCGTCCACACATGCGGGTGATCGGCCAATTCCGTCCAGCCCTGCACGCATTCCGAGCCTTTGATAACCGGCCGTGCTTCGCCTTCGGCTCCGCAGTAGGTGATGCGCTCATGTTCACTCAGACCGCCACGTTTCGGATCGACTTGTTCGCGGTATACGCCTTCATGCACGATTACCGTGTCCCCCGGAGAGGCCATCTGCGCGGCCTTGGAAATCGTGGCGAACGGATGCTCCACGTCGCCGCACGCAGCATCGCTGCCGGTTGGTTTGACATGGTATTCAAACTTCATTGCTGCATCTCCTTATTCAATATCGGATGTGGGAATACAGAAGTCTTTCTCCTTTGGCGACATGCACGAACACACATCTTCATGTTTCGTAAATGCTTTAGCATTTCAGTCAAAGCACTGTTTGATTATATGGTTTAACTTTCAAGAAAGTCAAATCGCTTAACTAAATACTTAAAATTGTTGTTGCGAAAGTTCTATATGCAAATATTTA
>ENA-ORTI01003238-ORTI01003238.1-human-gut-metagenome-genome-assembly--contig:-NODE-3238-length-12959-cov-5.188236_pt1 | contig 12959 bp, 17 predicted proteins | sample MGYA00242071_ERZ509191 | MGnify/ENA primary metagenome ERZ509191 (study PRJEB26280, sample SAMEA2338832) | human gut metagenome | biome: human gut; feature: human-associated habitat; material: faeces...
CAAAGGTACAAAAGAAAATGATATTTCAAAGTGTACTAAAAGTGTACTGAATAACGGAAAATGGGCAAAATATGGCAAAAATAGAGAAAATAGGAAATATTCAAATAGTTGATAATAAGGAAGATAAATTCTTTTATTTTCCTATGATTTCTATGGCTTGTACCGGGTCTGGGTACAGAGAGGTTGACTTGATTAAGTCAACCTTTTTTTATTACCAATCAATTCTTATGCTCCATGAAAAATCGTATTGCAGAGCTTGATTATCTGAAATCCATCTTTATTTTATTGATGATAGTGTTTCATCTTGTATATATCGGTGACAAATATCCATACGCCAAATCTTTGGTTTATACTTTCCACATGCCTGCTTTTTTGATTATTTCCGGCTATGTCATGAACATAGCCAAGGGGATACGTCCGTTTCTGCGTACGATGTGGTGGATTTTTATTCCATACGCTGTGATGGAAACAGGTTATGTCATCATGTCTGCTATTCTGCCGGTTCGTGAATCAGTGGAGCATTTAAGTGTTTCTCTGTGGCTGGATAAATTGTTCTTGCATCCTTTGGGGCCCTATTGGTATCTTCATACGTTGATGCTGTGTGGACTTGTTTATTTATTGGTGGACAAATTGGCTGGAAAGTGGAGTAATACTGTTTCCGTCTTAATTATACTGGCCTTATGCTATGCCGTATTGTCAGCTTGTGGAATACTTTCTTTGATAAATGCGCTTTACTTTACCGCTGGAGTGGCTTTGAGACGGAGCTCGATCGACTTCCGTACTTTCTTTTCAGCTTCATTCTGGGCTTTGCTGCCTGTAATATGGCTGGCTGCTGATGAGACAAATTTGAATAAATCAACTCTTTCCGGGGCAGCTCTGACTTATCTGATGATTAGTTTTCTGTTGGCTGTATATCGCTATTTTCCCGATTGTTTGAAAAGGGGATTGGGCTACATAGGCTCTCATACCTTTGTGCTGTTAGTGTTTTCTCCGGTATTTACAATGGCAGCGAAGCCTTTGGTACCTGTATTGGCTTTTGAACCTACCGGGATGCTCTTTTTATGTGTGTCCTTATGCTTCTGTGTAATCGGTTCGTTTGCGATAGCCTGGGTTATGGATAAGCTGAATTTATCCCGTTTCTTTTGGGGAAAAGCTCGCATGCTTTCGTAGATAGACTTGGTTTGGTGACATCCTGTCAGTTCGTTGGAAAAAACGTGGTAAGAACTTTTCTGGCATCTTTTTTGTGGTTTATTTTATAGATGTTGAATTACTTACTTAAACACATAGAACTATGATTTCAGAAAAATTGCAAAATGCCATCAACGAGCAGATTACTGCGGAAATGTGGTCTTCTAACTTGTATTTGTCCATGTCTTTCTACTTGCAGAAAGAAGGTTTCGACGGTTTTGCTTCATGGATGCGTAAACAGTCACAAGAAGAATTGCAGCATGCTTATGATTTAGCTGATTACTTAGTTAAACGTGGTGGCGCAGCTAAAGTGGATAAAATTGACGTCGTTCCACAAGGATGGGGCAGCGTACAGGAAGTATTTGAACATGTATACAAGCACGAATGTCATGTATCCAGTTTGATTGACGAGTTGGTAAATGTCGCCTCTGAAGTAAAAGACAAAGCTTCACAGGATTTTTTGTGGGGATATGTTCGTGAACAGGTAGAAGAAGAAGCTACTGCACAGAACATTGTAGAGAAACTTAGAAAATGTGGCGATGCAGCTGGCATTCTGTATTTGGATGACAAATTGGGACAACGTAAGTAAACCACGTTTTTCATGAAATATTGATCCTGGATGGAAGCGGAATGATTTCTGCATCCATTCAGGATATTTTGTATCATAATTACACTATCCTTTTCGTTTTTCCACTATAAATTTTATCTTTGTCCCCCGTTATCAACCAATATTAGCGTCCGAAAAATGGGGGATTTTATATTAAGAGGGTGGAACTGGTGTCGTCGTTTCCGGCATCGTTGCGGATACGGAGTACATTCTCCTTCCGATTTCTTTTTTATTACGTTTGTCATTTACGAACGTTTACCATTCTATGCCTATGCACCATTGCATCACTTGAGACGTGTGGTGGCTTTTTTGCCTCATTATCGGGAAAAGGTCGATAAGTTCTTATTCCGTCTGATTAATCACCTCCGGCCTTCTGTAGTATGGGAAGTGGGAACTGGCAGCGGAATAAGTACCCGTTATATGGCCGAAGCCAATACAGGCATGCAGGTTTATACGTTCTCAGAACAATCGGAAGATGCAGTAAAACGGATTCTTTCCGGTAAATCTTCTATTGATTACCTGACCGGAAACTGTGAGGCAGATATGGATAGGTTGCTCAAGGAGGGTGTAAAGCCGGAAGTGGTACATATTGCCCATACTCCAGCATATAAGGAGATGTTTGAACGGCTGGTTCCGCTGGCAGGTAAACACACTTGTTTTATTATTGGTAATCCCTATGCTACTCCAGAGAAGAAAAGGTGGTGGAAGGAAGTTATAGCAGATCCTCGTACGGGAATTACATTCGACCTTTACGATGTCGGACTGGTATTTTTTGATAAAGAGCGTGTAAAGGAGCATCGTATCGTGAACTTTCTTTGACTTTAAGACCTTAAATATATGAAAATGACCAAGATTTATACCAAGACAGGTGATAAAGGTACCACCTCGCTGGTAGGAGGAGTACGTGTTTCAAAAGCTGATATACGTTTGGATGCATACGGAACCATAGATGAATTGAATTCTTTTATCGGATTATTGATTTCGGTAATGAAGGATGCAGAGCATGAAGAGTTATTGCGTTTTGTGCAGCATAAACTGTTTTCATTAGGCTCTTATCTGGCTACCGACTTGGAAAAGACTACTTTTCCGGTAGAGAGTCATATCTCAGTAGAGAACGTGCAGCGTCTGGAGCAGGCTATCGATGAGATAAACGCCTCTTTGCCATCGCTTGCAGGTTTTATCCTTCCGGGAGGGAGTTATCCGGCTTCCGTTTGTCATGTCTGTCGTACGGTCTGTCGTCGGGCAGAACGTCGGATTCAGGCCTTGGAAGAAAGTCTTTCCTATGAATTAGAGGAGCAGGCAAAGTGTTTTGTGAACCGATTGTCTGATTATCTGTTCGTTTTGTCACGTCGGTTAAACAATTTAACAGACGAAAGCGAAATTTATTGGGATAAGCGTTGCGAGTGAAGGAATTTGTTATATTTTTGCGAATCAATATAAAGAAGTAAAACTGTTTAAAATTATATACTATGTATTGGACATTGGAATTGGCCTCAAAGCTGGAAGATGCTCCTTGGCCAGCAACTAAAGACGAGTTAATTGACTATGCAATGCGTTCAGGTGCTCCACTGGAAGTAATTGAAAACTTGCAGGAAATGGAAGACGAAGGAGAAATTTATGAAAGTATAGAAGATATCTGGCCTGATTATCCGAGTAAAGAAGATTTCTTCTTCAACGAGGAAGAGTATTAATAGCTGTCGGGCAGATTAAAAGATTAAATCTCAGCGGGATGAACAAAGTATATTTGTTTGTCCCGCTGATGTTTTATAGTATTCCATCGGACTTTCTCAATAAAAGTTATAAACACGCGTTTCTCTCAACTTGTTTGATTCAAAATTTGTTCTTATTACAAAATGCACTATTTTTGTGCACAAAGAAAAGAATTGATAACCCGTTATTTTGTGAATTATGAAAAGATTGCTGTTGATGGCGCTGGCTGCTGCCATGCTGACTCCGGCTTGTGGAAATAATGCTGGTAAAGAAACCAAGGCTGAAGTACAGGAGAGTGCAGCTGTACAAGCCAACGTTATTCATCTGACTAAAGCTGATTTCCTGGCTAAGGTATATAATTATGAGAAGAATCCGAAAGAATGGAAATACGAAGGTGATAAACCGGCTATTGTGGATTTCTATGCCACTTGGTGTGGTCCATGTAAGGCTATCGCTCCGGTACTGGAGAAACTGGCTGCGGAATATAAAGGAAAGATTGTGGTCTATAAGATTGATACAGATAAGGAACCTGAGTTGTCTGCTGCTTTTGGTATACGCAGCATCCCGACCCTTCTGTTCATTCCGGCAAAGGGAACTCCTCAGGTAGCGCAAGGGGCCTTGCCTGAAGAAGCTTTGAGAAAGACCATTGACGAGTTTTTATTGGGAAAGAAATAAACTTCTGAGAAGAAAAAAATGAAGAGGGCCTGAAGTTGTTGGAATTTCAGGCCCTCATTGTATGTTTCTATCTACGGTTGCTGTCTTCAATCAATTCACGGATTGTCTGGTTCAATTCCTTTTCTTTCAGTAGTTGCTCCAGTGTGAGGTGCATTCTCCATCGCCAGTAATGCCGTGGATGGGCCGGTATGTTAATGCGCTCTCCTTCTATATCCGGATTGCGTAACTGTTCGTTGATGCTCATCCAGTCCTGCCATGCCAAAATGCAGAGCAGTGAAGGGCTTTTCAGGTGATGGAATACGATGTCCTTACAGAGCCATCCGGGAGCATGTACGGGAATCTCTCCCTGATGGTGCATTTCCTGATGGTAGAAGCGTTCCGTGAGGGCTGGGTCTTCTTCCCACCATCCCCGGAAAGTGGACATGTCGTGCGTACCGATGGTGCATACCGACAGGAACGGATAGTTTTCAGGGTGTCCGAAGTCTTCGTACATTTGTTTGGGCATACGTTGGATTTCAAGTGAGAGTATCTGCAACTGCCTCATTACCCAGGGCACACACTCCGGAACCATACCTAAATCTTCTCCGCATACTAACATAGGAGTGGATTGGGTGAGAACCGGAAGTTTTTTCATGGCTTCCTGATACCAGAATTCGTTGTGGCGCTGGTAGTAGTAATGATTGTACAGATGGTTGAAGGCTCCCTGTTGCTTCCAGTTCAGCTGTTGGAATACGGAGTCATTCTGTACAGCAATTCTAGGATGGAGTTTCTCGGCGTCGTGGTGGTCTGTGACAAACAGCACGTTGCTGATCAGGGAATAAAGCCCTTCTTTCAGTTTCAGGCTATCCTCGTCTTCTTTTCCATTGAAATAAGCTTCCACTTTTCGCTGGGTATCAAACTCCGGCAGTAATGCGTAGCCTCCTTTTCCGTTGGGCGTGATAAAATGTTGCCGTACGTATTCACTTTGTGTGCCGAAGACTTCTTCCAGCACCTTGTCGTTGATAAACGGCTGTGTCATGAACTCTCGGTCCAGATTCAGACCAAAGCTTCTGATTTCATCCATGCTAAGGGGAAGGGAAGGAGAGAACTGTCCGAGCAGACCGTGTACCGAATGGTCGGGAATTTCCCAGATGCGGAAAAAGCCTAAGATATGGTCGATGCGGTAAGCTGTAAAGTATTCTGCCATCTTGGAGAAACGGCGGCGCCACCAGCGGTAATTGTCTTTTTCCATCACTTCCCAGTTATAGGTTGGGAATCCCCAGTTTTGTCCGTTGACGGAGAAAGCATCGGGAGGAGCACCTGCCTGACCGTTGAGGTGGAAATAATGAGGTTCTACCCAGGCTTCTACGCTGGAACGGCTGATACCGATGGGGATGTCGCCTTTTAGCAGAATACCTTTTGCTCTGGCATACGTACTTACGGCGAGCAGTTGCACGTGCAACTGGTATTGCAGGTAATAGTAGAAGGCGATTTTGGCATAGGCTTTGTTTCCGGGCGTACACAGTTTGGCTATTTCATTGGTTTCGTAGGTAGAATATTTCGGCCAGTGATTGAAGTCCGGTGTACCATACGAGTCGCGCAGGTAGCAGAAAGCAGCATAAGGCTGAAGCCATTCCTCATTATGCTGGAAGAAGTTCAGGAACTCTTCCGAGGCTAGTACTTTTTTTCCCTCCATCTGGTATACTTTCCTCAGGTAGTCCATCTTCAGTTTATTGGCCTTTTCATAATCCATCATGGGAAGGGAATTCACTTCGATGCGTGCTTTTTCGAACGCTTCTGCGGCTTTCTTGTCCTTCAGGGCAGGGAGCTGGCGAAGGTCGATGTACATCGGGTGAAAAGCGTAGATGGAGATGCTATTATAAGGATAAGAGTCAGTCCACGTGCCGCTCATTGTTGTGTCGTTGATGGGAAGAATCTGAATCGCTTTCTGTCCGGTCTCATCTGCCCAGTCGGCCAGTAGTTTCAGGTCACCGAAGTCGCCAACGCCGCAACTGCCTTCCGAGCGAAGGGAGAATACGGGAATGGCGCAGCCGGCTATCCGTTGCGGGGCATCGTCAAAGAACACTTCCGTTTCCATGGGCAGGTAGGTTTCTCCACGTTGCAACGGTTGCAGAGGGAATATCCGGTTCGGGCGGGTTTCCCATTTTTCTACGGCTCCGGTCTCTTCATGAATGGCCACAAACTTATACTCAAAAGGATATTCCAATGAGGAGGCATCCAGTGTCAGGTGCCATACGTTGGGTTGTACTTCCTTCATTCGCAGCGGGCGGCAGTACTCCCAACTGCCCAGTGCCGCACAGCTACCGATGAGGCCCAGGCGCTGTCTGTGGGTACTCAGGCTGGGGCAAAGTGCGCGGAAGGTGATACACCTGCCGGTATTGTCAGACAATCGGGAAGGTTGCTCCAGCGCATACGTATTGTTGAAAGCCGATGTATAGCGGTAGGCATCTTGTGGCAGATCTCTCCAGCAGTCTTCTACGAGGTAGTGCTGTTGTTGCAGGTTGCCCGGATAGAACGAATGGGGGATGGCGCCAAATTCCTGGCGTACAAGGGTGCCCTGGCGGCTTACGGCATAACGGTAGCAGATAGGTTCGGAAGGGTGAAAGTCGAATTCTGCCTTTCCGGTCCATTCTTCTCCGTTGCGGGTAGTCATTTCTACGGTATGTTGTATGTGATTCTGGCTGAGAAGCACGCACAGGCTTTCTCCCCAGACTGTACGGTATTGTATGCGAAAAGTAATTTTCATATCTTATGTATTAGTTGTGGCTCATAGTTTTGTCCAAAAATAATGAATCTCATGGATTCATGCAAATAAAAAACCTCCGGATGTCCTTTCGGCTTCCGGAGGTTCCCTCGTGTAAGATGTGAGGATGGATTTAATAATAATGAATTAAAAAATGAGATTATGCGTCGATATTTGCATACGTCGCATTTTTCTCGATAAATTCACGGCGTGGACCTACATCGTCACCCATTAGCATGGAGAATATATAGTCGGCTTCGGCCGCGTTTTCAATATTTACCTGTTTCAGGATACGGGTTTCCGGATTCATGGTAGTTTCCCACAGCTGTTCCGGATTCATTTCACCCAAACCTTTGTAGCGCTGGGTGTGAATGCCTTGTTCGTTTCCTTCACCATATTTCTGGATGAAAGCCTGACGGGCTTCGTCTGTATAGCAGTATTCGCTGATTTTACCCTTGCTGCATTTGTACAACGGAGGAGTAGCGATATACAGGTGACCACCCTGAATTACTTCAGGCATATAGCGGTAGAACAATGTCATAATCAGTGTGTCGATGTGAGAACCATCGACGTCGGCATCGGTCATGATGATGACCTTGTGGTAGCGCAGCTTGTCAATGTTGGCCTTTTTGCTGTCTTCTTCACCGTCTACACCAAAACGTACACCCAGCGCCTGAATGATGTTGTTTACTTCATCGCTTTCGAACGCTTTGTGCCACATAGCTTTTTCCACGTTCAGAATCTTACCGCGCAATGGCAGGATGGCCTGGAACTGACGGCTTCTTCCTTGCTTGGCCGAACCACCTGCAGAATCACCCTCGACGAGGAAGAGTTCGCATTCTTCGGCTACACGGCTGGAGCAGTCGGCCAGTTTTCCCGGCAGTCCGCCGCCACCCATCGGACTTTTACGCTGAACCGATTCGCGGGCCTTACGGGCAGCCACACGTGCGGTAGCAGCCAGTACCACTTTGTCGACAATAATCTTTGCTTCTTTCGGATGTTCTTCCAAGTAATAAGTCAGGGCTTCTCCCACAGCTTGATTCACAGCACCGCTCACTTCGTTGTTACCCAACTTGGTCTTGGTCTGCCCTTCAAACTGAGGTTCCGATACTTTTACAGAAATCACGGCAATCAGTCCTTCGCGGAAGTCTTCACCTGAGATTTCCACCTTGGCTTTTTCAAGAGCCTTGCTTTCTTCTGCATATTTCTTCAATACACGTGTCAGTGCCATACGGAATCCGGCTTCGTGTGTACCACCTTCGATGGTGTTGATGTTGTTCACATACGAGTGAAGGTTTTCGCGGAATCCGGTGTTGTACATAATGGCGCATTCAATGGGAATACCTTGTTTTTCGGTATTCAAGTAGATTACGTCATCAATAAGCGGTGTATTGTTGGAATTCAGAAAACGTACGAATTCTTTCACACCTTCTTCTGAGTGGAACTTTTCCTGCTTGTAAGAACCGTCTTCCTCCTTCACGCGCTTGTCGGTCAGAGTGATGGTGATTCCTTTGTTCAGGTAAGCCAGCTCGCGCATGCGGGCCTGAAGAATGCTGTATTTATATTCAGTTACGGTGAAGATACTTCCATCCGGCCAGAAAGTCTGGCGTGTACCGGTAATGTCGGTTGTGCCCACTTCTTTTACGGCATACAGCGGTTTTCCGCATTCATATTCCTGCTGGTAGATTTTTCCGTTGCGGAATACGTTGGTGGTCATGTGAGTAGACAAGGCGTTCACGCAGGATACACCCACACCGTGCAGACCTCCGGAAACCTTATAGGAACCTTTGTCGAACTTACCTCCGGCATGAAGCACGGTCATTACGACTTCGAGGGCTGATTTTTTTTCTTTTTCGTGGAAATCGACCGGAATACCGCGACCGTTGTCTTGTACGGTAATCGAGTTGTCTTCGTTGATAGTTACTTCTATATGTGTACAATAACCGGCAAGGGCTTCGTCAATGGAGTTGTCCACTACCTCGTAGACCAGGTGATGCAAGCCTTTTTCGCTGATGTCGCCGATATACATGGCGGGGCGTTTACGAACGGCCTCCAGTCCTTCCAGCACCTGGATACTGCTGGCCGAGTAGTTGCTTCCGCTGTTCTGTGTCAGTTCTTCACTCATGTTTTTTCTTCGTTTTTTTAAGCTTTCAAAGATACTAAAAAAACTGGAACGAAGCGATTTTCAGCACTCTAAAAATCGTGAAAAAGACATGAACCGAGTCTATACGACAAAAGGCCAGATGTAATCATCCAGCCTTAATATCTTTCTTGCGTCAAGCGTAGACTTAAGCCAATTTGCTGATGTGAGCAGCCAGTTTAGACTTCAAGTTAGCAGCCTTGTTCGCGTGGATAATGTTGCGCTTAGCCAGCTTATCCAACATTTTCTGTACACTAGGATACAATGCAACAGCTTCAGCTTTGTCTGTAGTTGCACGAAGTTTCTTCACTGCGTTACGCATTGTCTTAGCATAATATCTGTTGTGAAGTCTTCTTTTTTCTTCCTGTCTGATTCTTTTAATAGATGATTTGTGATTTGCCATCTCGACTAATCTTTAATATTGTTCTTGATTTTTGTTTATTATGTAGCCCGTGGGGGAATCGAACCCCCCTTTCAAGAATGAAAATCTTGCGTCCTAACCGATAGACGAACGGGCCATCCTTTATTTCAGGAAGAACTCCTGAAGTCTCACGAGGATACATATCTCTCGTTTGCGGATGCAAAGGTAGGAAGAATTTTGAAATCTCCAAAACATTCGCTTCTTTTTTTATCAAATTTGTTGCGTTTTTCTTTATCCCCCTCCATTAAGAGGGATTCTTTTTGTTGTTTTCTATGTTTCCCATAGCCAAACTCTATGTTTCTCTTTCGTAAGACTTACGGTTTCGCCTTGAAAAACGTAGGTTTCGCGGGAAGGAAACATAAAAAGTGTCTCGTGGTGTGAAGAAAAAGTTTACGGGTTTTGTTTGTTTTGTATAAGGACTTTTTCTATCTTTCGTCCGCAAAAATAGATTTTATATTTAGGATAATTTGAAAGATGGAATGCTGTAAATTAAGGTCCGTCGGCCTGTATAATGGAAAGGTCTGTCTGGCAGAATGGGGAGATAAAGAAGGGGAGCCTTCTTCTTTCCAGGTGTTGGCTGAGTGTACGGAATTAGTGTATGTGCGTTTACGTACGTTGGAGGCGGTGGCCTCTTTTCGTTTTTTAGAGAGGGCTCTTGCCGTGATGGCGCATTATGACATGCCTGTTTTTGCCATGGCTTCTTCGGCCGGAAGTTTTTCTGTAGTGACGGGGGCGGATGCTTCTGCTTTGCAGAACGTTTGTAAGGAACTTTCCGTATTTGCGGAAGTGACGGTAGAGAAAGAGGTGGAAGTGATATGTGTACAAGAGGCGGATGAGCGCAAAGGGAAGATGTCGGAAAAAAGTCTGGTGACTTTGCTAAAGGATATTCCTTTGCTGATGGTATCTTCTGAGGAAGGTTCGGGCAGTGTTTCGCTGACGGTACGGAGAAAGGACCGTGACAAAGTGCTGAATTTGTTCTTTTCTTGCTGATATGTTGCAGAAGTTGGATGGAGTAGTGCTGCACGTAGTCAGGTACAGTGACAAATCGAATATTGTGCATATCTATACTTGTCAGCATGGAAGTATGTCGTTTGTGATACCTGCCACGCGTTCGCGCAAGTCGCTGGTAAACGGGGCGTTGTTTCGTCCGCTTTCCCTGGTTGAGGTAGAAGCCGATGTGCGTTCCCGTACTTCTTTACCTCCGGTGAAGGAAGCAAGATTGTCTTATCCGTTGGAGTCGGTGCCTTACGATCCGTACAAATTAAGTATCGCGATGTTTTTGGCTGAATTCTTGTCGCATGCCTTACGCGAGGAAGGGAAGAACGAACCGCTGTTTGCTTATTTGGTGTCGTCTATTCGCTGGCTGGATGCCTGCCGGAGTGATTATGCTAATTTTCACCTGGTGTTTCTGATCAGGTTGTCCAGGTTCTTGGGTTTTTATCCTAATCTGGAAGATTATCGGGAAGGTAGCTGGTTTGATATGCTGAATGCATGTTTCGTAGAGAACAAGCCTTTGCATGGCATCTGTCTGTCTCCTGAGGAGTCGTCGCACATCTGCCAGTTGGCACGTATGAATTATGAAACGATGTTTCTTTTCGGTATGAACCGTATGGAGCGGCAGCGTTGTCTGACTGTGATGATGGAATATTATCGTCTGCATCTTCCGGAATTCCCTGAACTGAAATCGCTTGATGTGCTGAAAGAACTTTTTGCTTGATGCGCGATAATGATAGAATAAGAAAAACGGGACTCTCCTTTCATTTGAGAAAAGAGAATCCCGTTTTTTTGATGGGGATATAAATGAGATTATCCCAGCAATTCTTTTACTTTGGCAGAAATCGCTCTACCTTCAGCCAGACCAGCCAGTTCTTTAGAAGCTACTCCCATCACTTTACCCATGTCTTTTCCGCTGGTAGCGCCTACGCGGGCAATGATTTCTTTCAGTTTAGCTTCCAGTTCTTCCGGAGAAAGCTGTTTCGGAAGGTATGCTTCAATCACGCGTACCTGAGCCATTTCTTCTTCTGCCAGGTCAGCGCGGCCTTGTCCTTCGTATACAGAAGCTGAATCTTTTCCTTGTTTCACCAGTTTCTGCATGATTTTCAGGGCTGCATCATCGGTCAGGGTATCGTTGGCACCCGGAGCGGTCTTTGCTTCCAGAAAACATTTCTTTACGTTGCGCAAAGTCTCTAGTCTGACTTTGTCTTTGGCTTTCATTGCCTCTTTGATATCGTTGCTAATCTGTTCAAATAAATCCATATTCATTATAAAGTTTAAATGTTGTTCTCTTTGTGATGTTTAGAAAGTAATCGTCATGGAGCCGGTGTTGTTTGTAGCTTCCGGTTCCGGTGCAATCTTTTCTTCTGTAGTCGCTTTTGAGCGGATATTTTCCAGTTCCATCTTGGTGCGCTTGTAGGTAGGGGTTGTTTCTACCATGCTGATGATGTCATCGTTGGCCAAGTCTTCCTGACTGAAGATGTAGATGTTCGGACGTTTCTTGCGGATACTGCTTTTCAGGATGCTCTTTCCGTAGTAGTCGCTTCGACGTTCGTCTTTCTTTTGCTCTTCTTCTTCGAGATCGTCCAGGCGTTTCTGCTCTTCAAGTGAACGCTGTTTGAGCACATTGTCCATTCCTGGAACGTCTTTGATACCGAATCCCGTAGCCAGAATGGTGAATTTTACTTTGTTTTCCAGTGTTTCATCAGTGTAAAGACCCCATTTGGTTTCTACGTCCTTGCCAAACTTGCTCATGAATTCATGGATTTCATCCATTTCACCCATCATCAGTTCGCTGTTCGGACTATAGGTAATTACGAACAACACTTTCTTGGAGTTGAAAATATCGTTGTTGTTCAGCAGCGGGGAATGAAGGGCATCGGTAATAGCCTGTGTGCCTCTTCCTTCGCCTTCTCCTGCCGTTCGGAGCGCATCAGTTCCAGCACAGAAATCCCAAGTGCCTGAGCCAGCGGCTCAATCGTCTGGATATCGGGAAAGCCAAGTCCCCGCTCCCACCGGCTGACGGCTTTATCCGTCACATGAATCTTTTCCGCAAGCTCTGCCTGCGTCATCTTTTTCTCTTTTCGCATTCCGGCAATAAACCGCCCGAACTCTTTCGCTTCCACGTCGTGTCCCTTCCTCCTGCTGTTCCCGCACCGTCTCATGTTGCCCAGCGGAGCGTTTTTACAGTCTCAGAATAGGCGAAAATAGGCTGTTTTGTCAATCTACGAATCCTTTACCTGCGTTTTTACGCCAAAAAATCCCCGATTCAGCACAAAAGTGCCAAATCGGGGATCTTGTATTTTCCTGTATTTACAGCCCGATCATATTTGCAAACAATACGATCAGCGGAATGGCAATGATGGTTCTCTCCAGAAAGATCACCAGCAGTTTCCAGAAATTCAGCGGAATCTCACTTTTGATGATAATGGTTCCTACCTCTGTCAGATATATAATCTGAACCAGAGATAAGACACCGACC
>ENA-ORTI01003240-ORTI01003240.1-human-gut-metagenome-genome-assembly--contig:-NODE-3240-length-12950-cov-3.709190_pt1 | contig 12950 bp, 9 predicted proteins | sample MGYA00242071_ERZ509191 | MGnify/ENA primary metagenome ERZ509191 (study PRJEB26280, sample SAMEA2338832) | human gut metagenome | biome: human gut; feature: human-associated habitat; material: faeces...
AACCTGCTGTTTTTGGGTGTATATACTGTTGTTTTATGTAAGGTTATTTTGTTACTGTTCACTGGTCAATGTCATTTAGTTAATTTTCAAGGTTAGATCTTATACATGAGGTCTAACCTCTTTTTTAGTTTTTCCCTAAATAGGGGTTGACACTTCAACTCAAATGTGCGGCCGCTCTCACTACTGATTGGTTTTTAGAAGTAGTGAGAGCGGCCCTTGTAGTTAAAGAAGCATCTGCACGATGCAAATACAACTACAAGGAGATTTTTTTATGCTACAAAACCAAATCAAAACCATATTTAAAAGGGCACTGAAAAAGTCTGATTCTAAAAAAGAATTGGGCTTTTTTGTGAAAATTTCGGTCGCCCGGCAAAGGAACCAGAAATGATGTTTAAACTGCTTTTCCTGAAAAAACTGTACGATCTTTCTGACGAAGCCCTGATTAGCAGCGCCCAGACGGACATGGCATATAAATTTTTCCTTGACCTGGAACCAGAAGCAAAAATGATAGATCCCAGTCTTCTCACAAAATTCAGAAAAACTCGTATTACAGAAGATATTCTGGAAGAAATGTTAAAAGAAACCATTCAACAGGCTTTGGATAAAAATCTGATCAAATCGGGAACCATTATCGTTGATTCCACCCATACAATTGCTTCTGTCTGGGCAAAATCTCCAACGCAGATTCTGCGGGATATGAGCAAACAACTTCGGAAAGAGGTTTATAAAACAGCTTTTGAATTATCAGAGCGATTTCCTGAGAAACCCTCTTTGGAAGCAGGACTGGATGAAGAAATTGCCTATACTAGGGAACTACTCCAGGTTCTGGAGGAAGGAATAAAATCCTGTGGAAATAAAAAGATACAGAAACTTTCTCATGAAATGAAAGAACTACTAGAAGATGAGCGGCTCAAAGAGATCCGATCCAAAGATGATAAAGATGCACGGTTTGGACATAAAACGGCAACCAGTACGTTCTATGGATATAAGAATCATCTTGCGATGACTGAAGAACGTCTCATTGCGGGGATCACTGTAACAGATGGAGGAGCACCAGATGGGCAGGAATTACCAAAACTGATAGAAAACGCGAAGGAAAATGGAATAAAAGTTACAGAAGTTATAGGCGATATGGCATATGTCAGTGATGACAATCTGGAAGTCTGCGGAAAAGAGATTACATTGATTGCCAGAACCAATACAGCAGTAGCTGCTGCAGCAAACGGGAACCTTGAGGAAGGTTTCTGCTTTAATAAAGATGCTGGGATGCTGCAGTGTCCTGCCGGAGAGCTTTCCACGCGTGTAGAAAAAAGAACGGCAAAAAATGGGAATACTTATTTAAGATATATATTTAGCAAAGTAACGTGTCGGAAATGTCCCCAAAGAGAAAAATGCCGTGTAGGAAGATCAAACGCTAAAACAAGAAGCTACAGTATCACGCAAGCAAGCGAGAAAAATCTTGAAAGGCTTAAATTTGAAGAAAGCGAATATTTTCAGGAGCGAATGAAGATTCGGCACAGGATAGAAGAAAAGAATGGAGAACTAAAGGAAGCTCACGGTTTGCGTAAAGCAGATTCGAGAGGTTTATTTGCTATGCATCTGCAAATGTATTTTACGGCATTTACAGCAAATGTAAAACGAATAGTAAGATTAGATGAGCTGGCTATGGAGTAAACCATAGCTTTTTATGATTTTCCTAAGTAAAGATTTGAAAATAATATAAAAGAAAAACTTCCACTTAAGAAGAAATGGAAGTTTTTCAGTGCCCTTCAAATACAAGGGGTGTGGCACTTTTATCTGCATACACGAAACATAGTAATGTTTTATCTCCGCTTACTTTTTTTCTGAATTCCTTTCATTTTCCGTTTTGTTATGAATTGATAGTCTGTTCTGAATCCACAGGTTTCGTGGAGATCGTCAGTGATTTTCTGACGTTCATATACCGGCATGAAACCCTGTTCTTCTACATCTGCAAATTTTATGTCTTTTAAAATATGGAGCAATTGTTCTGTAGTATAAGTTCCTTTCAAAGCGCGGTTTAATAACCGGATTTGTATAGGACTGAGTGATATAAAAGGACTCGGAATTTTTTGATTTTGATGTTGTTATACGCACAATAATTACCGCTTCCACTGTTATAGTACATATCACTAAATATTACTATATAATAAAAATAAAAATTTGACAAAAAAATAAGCCTGTTTCAAGGCTTTGCGGTACTTTTTTGAATTTCAATGTGTCAAACTCCCGTGTAACAAGAAAATAAAAAAATATAAAGTTTTAGTTGTTGCCCGTTATCTTTTCTGATATAATAAGTCCAAATCTTAATACTCTGCCGTGATAAAATGTGAAACTGTCACGAAGGAGGCTAAAAGGAGAAACTACAAATGAAAGAAAAGAAAGAACGGGCCAAACGTCTGCCCACTTTTGCGGAATCGATCACACCGATCGTCGCAATGCTCCTGATCCTTACCATCGGAAAAGGCGTATTCGGCTACAGCACAGAGCCGCTTCTGATCATGGTAGCTGCAATCGCAGCATTTATCGCGTTCCGTGTAGGCATTACCTGGGATGAGATGATGGATGAGATCTGCACCAAGATCGCAAAGGGCATGCCTGCCATCCTGATTCTTGTATGTGTTGGCGCTATGGTTGGTACCTGGATGGCATCCGGTACCATTCCGATGATGATTTATTACGGCGTCCAGATCGTAAACCCGAAATTCATGCTGGTTACCGCGTTCCTGATCGAGGCAGTGGTTTCGGTTGTTACCGGTACCTCCTGGGGTTCCGTTGCAACCATGGGTGTTGCCCTGATGGGAATCGCAAGCGCCCTTGGCGTATCCCTTCCGGCTACTGCAGGCGCCTGCATCGCAGGTTCCTACTTTGGTGACAAGATGTCTCCGCTGTCCGATACCACAAACCTGGCTCCGATCGCGGCAGGCAGCACACTGTATGAGCATATCGGACATATGTTCTACACCACTGTCCCAGCAACCATCGTTTCCCTGGTGGTATATGCCATTGTTGGTATGAACGCAGATGTAAGCGCAGATATTACTTCTGACACCGTTACTACTTTATTAAGCCAGCTTTCTTCCATGTACAGCTGGAACCTGCTGATCATCATTCCGGTAGTGATCGTGCTGGGCGGCTCCCTGCTTCAGAAGCCAACCATTCCGGTTATGCTTCTTTCTACTTTTGTAGCAGGCTTGGAGAGTGTCTTCATTCAGCACGTAGCGTTAGGAGATGTGTTAAAGGCAACCGTAAACGGTTTTGATGTATCCATGATCCACCGTGCAGGATTTGACACCGAGACCTGTTCCGAGGCCGTAACCAAGCTGTTAAACCGCGGCGGTATGAACGGCATTATGAGCACCACACTTCTGGTATTCTGCGCATTCTGCTTCGCAGGTATCATGAGCCGGGCTGGCTGTCTGGATGTGGTACTCCAGAAGATCTTAAGCGTGGCAAAGAGTACCGGTGCGCTGATCACCGCAACCGTTGCAGCCTGCATTACCATGGCACTGACCACCGGTAACTCTTACCTTGCCATTCTGATTCCGGGCGAGATGTTCCGTGACGCTTACAAAGAGCGCGGGCTTGCGGCAAAGAACCTGTCCAGAACCCTTGAGGATGCCGGTACCGTAGTTGTACCGCTGATCCCGTGGTCCGCAGCAGGTGCTTACATGGCTTCCACCCTTGGCGTAGAGACTTTGGATTACCTTCCATGGGCAATCCTGTGCTACACCGGCTGGATTTTTGCAATCATCTGGGGCTTTACCGGATTTGGTATTGCCAAGCTCGATGATGAGAAGAAAAAGGAGAACTAAATACGATGTCCAGAGTGCTTTTGATTAAAAACGCGAATCTGTATGATCCGGATCCAAAAGGAATCCGTGATATCCTGATCGTAGATGAAAAAGTATTTTCTGTGGCAGAACACATCGATCCACCGGAACTTTCTGCTCCGGTGGAAGTTGTTTCTGCAGATGGAAAAATGGTAATTCCTGGTTATGTGGACCAGCATGTTCATGTGATTGGCGGGGGCGGCGCAAAGCTTCTGGTTACACGGCTTTCTTCCCTGCATGAGGAAGTGCGTGATGCTGTAAAGGCAGGGGTTCCGGTGGAAAAAGCCATCCGCATCTGCGGGGAGAACCCGGCCAGAGCCAACGGATTATTCCCGAAAAAGGGCTGCATCCGTCCGGGCAGCGACGCGGATCTTGTGATCCTGGATGAGGAATTTCTGGTAGATACGGTATTTGTCCGTGGACAGAAAATGGTGGAGTATGGAAAAGCACTGGTAAAAGGCACCTTTGAGACAGACTGACAGAAGCTTTGAAATAGAAAAGCGGAAAAGAAAGAGACAGGAGAATTGACATTATGATCAAGTTACTGAAAAACGCGAATGTGTACGCACCGGAGAAACTGGGAAAGAAAGATATCCTTATTGAGGGGGAAAAAATCCTTCTGATGCAGGATACTATTGAGGGATATGAGGGACTTCCGGGAGTGGAAACCTATGATCTGGAGGGAAAGACCGTTGTTCCGGCTTACATTGACATGCACGTGCATATCACAGGCGGCGGCGGAGAGCAGGGGCCGGCATCCCGTGTACCGGAATCCCAGCTCAGTGAATTCTTCAAAAATGGTATTACCACGGTAGTCGGACTTCTGGGAACCGATGGCGTAACCCGCAGTGTGGAAAATCTGGTCGCAAAAGCTCGCGCCCTGACCGAAGAGGGCATGACCGTGTACACTCTGACCAGTTCCTATGGTTACCCGCCGACCACCCTGACCGGAAGTGTAGAGCGCGATATCATCCTGGTTCCACCGATGATCGGTGTGAAGGTAGCGGTATCGGACCACAGAAGCTCCAACCCAGGCGGAGAAGAGCTGATCGCGCTGGCTACTGCAGCGCGCAGAGCCGGCTTACTCAGCAATACCCCTGGCCTGGTAACCATGCACATGGGTGACGGAGAGGGAAGACTGGATCCGATTTTCTATGTGCTGGATCATTCCGACGTTCCAGCCAAGAACCTGCTGCCGACCCACATCTTACGCAATCCTGGACTGATTGATGCCGGCGCGGATCTGGTGCGCCGTGGCGGCTACATTGACTGCACCGCCGGCGCCGATGATGTGGAGGTCGAATCCGATGCTCTGAAGCTCTATGAGCTGTTGCACCGCGAAGATGTGAGCCTGGATCATGTAACCATGTCCAGTGACGCGTTCGGAAGCCAGCCGCGCTTCAACGAAGAGGGCGAGTGCATTGGCCTGACCTACGCGTCCCCGAAGTATCTGCACCGTACCATCCAGATCCTGGTAAGAGAGGGCATGCCGCTGGAGGATGCCTTACAGCTTCTGACCAGCACTCCGGCCGTACTCCTTGGCAAAGAAGGAATCAAGGGCTGTGTAGCGGAAGGCGCAGACGCAGACCTTCTGGTACTGGATGAGAATCTCAACATCAACAGCCTGTTTGCCCGCGGCAAGGTCGCTGTGTGGGAGCAGGAAGTGAAGATGAAGGGCAGATTCGAGCAGTAAGGAAAAACATACAGGAGAAGGACTGTGATTGACTTATTGGTGGTGCTTCTGCTTATGGTGGTACCGGTACAGTTCCTGGTGTTATCATTGGTGCACTTCTGATGGGTGTTCTGAATCTTGGCATGAGTATCATGGGTATTGACCAGAATATCCAGAAGGTTGTTAAAGGTATGGTTCTTCTGGCAGCGGTTATCTTCGATGTTGTCAGCAAGAGAAAATCTTTTATCGTAAAATAATAATAGTCAGCGAATCAGGACAGCAGGTTTTCGGAGTGATCCGGAACCTGCTGTTTTTGGGTGTATATACTGTTGTTTTATGTGAGGTTATTTTGTCGGTTTTCGTGGTTTTATGGGGGATGTGCTTGTTTTTAGGAGAACGTTATATTATAATAAGGGCAAGTGACAGAAAATACGAAATTATGTTGTCGGGAGGCTGTAATGGGAAATACAGTAACGATCTGTTTTGCAAATAATAAGGGCGGCAGCGGAAAGTCCACCAGCTGTTCCAATGTGGGAGCGGCACTGGCCGGCATGGGTAAGAAGGTACTGATGGTAGACGGTGATATGCAGCTGAATCTTTCCCTTTCTTTTTTTTCGGAGGAAGAAGTGCTTGAGATGGCAGCAGGGGAAAAGAATCTCTACTATGCTATCGGTCATCAGTCGGATCTCAGCGATTTTATCGTGCATACGAAGTATGAGAATCTGGATCTGGTTCCGTCGTCTACGCTGATGAGCTCCGTGGAATATGAGCTTTTTACAAAATGGCAGAGAGAGTTTATCCTGCGGAAATGTCTGCAGAAGGTTAAAGATTCCGGAGTGTACGATTACATTCTCATTGATGCACCGCCTACTCTTGGCGGCTGGGTGATGAATATTTTATGTGCATCCGATTATGTTCTTGTTCCGGTAGAGGCAAGTCCGTGGGGTATGTTTGGTCTTGCAAATATGTTTGATTTCCTCAATGAAGTCAGGGAGATCGCTCCGGATTTAAAGGTTTTGGGAATCGTAGTAACCAAGGCAGATGCCAGAAAGAATTATTTCAAACAGACTATGGAAACACTGAAAGAAATGGAAGGAATCTATCTTTTCGAATCTTTTATCCGTGTAGACAGCTCCATCGAATGGTCCCAGGACAGCAGTGAACCAGTTGTGGAGTTCAAAAAAAGCAGCCGCAGCGCAAAAGAGTACATAGCATTGGCAGAGGAGGTAATGAATCGTGTCAGTAGGTAAAGCAAGCATCGCAAGAGCAGTAAATGCAGAAAAAGCATCCAAAACAGAAACAAAAACAGAGGTAAAAGAGGCTGAGGTTAAAGCAGCAGAGAAGCCGTCAGAGGTAAAAGCTGAAACAGCTGAAAAAGCGGCAGAAAAAACTACAGCAAAGAAAACAGCAGCGAAAGCTCCTGCAAAGAAGACCACAGCAAAGAAAGCAGCCGCAACAAAAACAACAGCAAAGAAAACCACTACCAGAAAAACAACAGCACGTAAAACCGCAGCAAAGAAAACAGCTGCAGCAGAAACAACAGGAACTGTAGCCCAGAACGTGATCAGCGGAGGAAACGCCGACGAACTCCAGGCCAAATTCCTCACCCCAAAGAAAGATGAGCCGGACAACAACCAGCCAGTAGGAATTAAAGACGAGCTTCCGGTTTATCTGCTGTAATCTTTGATTGAATTTTTTGAAAAGATAGTAATTGACAAATAAAAAGACTGCTATATATCTATATCACTATTGATAAGGTATACAGCAGCCTTTTATTTTGCCCTATAAAAATCTCAGTGGGACAGCGAAGCGCCTCCCTCGTATCTTTCTACATATTGTAATATGCAGCATACAATCCATTCTTCTCAAGCAGTTCAGCATGAGTGCCTCTTTCGGCGATACCCTCCTCCGTGATCACAATGATCTCATCCGCATCACGGATCGTAGAAAGCCGGTGCGCGATCGTAATGGTAGTACGATTTTTTGAAAGTTCCTCCAGACTCTTCTGAATCCAACGTTCGCTTTCGTTATCCAGAGCGCTGGTGGCCTCATCCAGGATCAGGATCGGAGGATTCTTAAGGAATACACGTGCAATGGAAATCCGCTGCTTCTGTCCGCCGGAAAGGCGTGTGCCACGTTCTCCGACATAAGTGTCGTATTTATCCGGAAGCTCCATGATAAAGTCATGGATACTCGCACATTTGGCGGCTTTGATGATCTCTTCATCGGAAGCTCCGGGCTTTCCGTAGGCAATATTATCCTTGATGGTTCCATCAAAAAGATAGACATCCTGCTGTACCATACCGATCTGGCTTCGAAGGCTCTTAAGAGTCAGCCCGCGGATATCCTTTCCGTCTACAGTAATGGAACCGCCGGTCACATCATAAAATCTGGGCAGGAGAGAGCAGATCGTGGTTTTTCCGCTTCCGGAAGGTCCCACCAGGGCAATGGATTTTCCTGCCGGGATATCAATAGAGATATCGGAAAGCACAGGAGTTTCATCATCGTTGTAATGAAAAGAAACATGGTCGTAACGCACATGTCCTTTCACGTCCGTAAGCTCCGCAGCGTTGTCTGCATCCCTGATCTCGGATTCTGTTTCCATCACATCCAGGAATCTTCGGAAACCGGAAAGTCCCTTCTGCATCATTTCCACAAGTTCCACCAGGATCTGGATGGGGCTGATAAAGATTCCGATATACAGGGCATACATGGCAAGATCTGCAGTTTGCATTTCACCCTGGGCGATCAGATATCCGCCATAAACCAGAGTTACCAGATACATCATTCCCTGGAAGAAAAGATTGGAGCTCATGAAACTTCCCATGCAGTGGTAGTTATCCCTTTTGGAAACAAGGAACGCCTCGTTGCTTTTCTTAAATTTCTCACGCTCAATGTCCTCATTTGCGAAGGACTGCACAACACGGATTCCGGAAAGGGTATCCTGAAGACTTGCGTTCACATCACCGATCTTGCGCCTGTTTTCCATAAAAGTCTCCTGCATTTTTGCATTCTGGCGGAAGGAAAACACAAACATCACGATCACCAGGAGGATCAGCGGCAGTGCAAGTTTTTTGTTGATAAAGAACAGGAAGATAAAAGCACCGACAATTTTTACCAGAGAGATAAAAAGATTCTCAGGTCCATGATGTGCAAACTCGGAAATGTCAAAAAGGTCACTGACCAGCTTACTCATCATCTGACCGGAATTATTCCTGCTGTAATAGGAAAAAGACAGCTCCTGATAGTGGTCAAAAAGCTCCCGGCGCATATCACGCTCCATCTTTGCGCCCATCATATGTCCCTGATAGGTGACATAATATTTGCAGAGACTTTGCACAATGTACATAACAAAAAGAGAAGCTGCAATCACAGGGAGGGCATGAAGAATCATATCCTTATCCTGTGTAAAGAGAGTTTTTGTCATAGTACGAAGAATCTGGGGATAAGCAAGATCTACCAGACTGATAACGGCTGCACAGATCAGGTCAATAAAAAAGACCGCTTTGTACGGGCCGTAGTAGTGGATGAATTTCTTGATGGTATTCATCGGAAAAGTACCTCCGTTTTTATGAAATGTATAGTGTTGTCTGGGCAAAAAACATTGCTGCCGGACATTCTATGTTCATCTTATCATAAGTAAGAATAAAGTCAAGATAAGTGAATTTCAGGTCTGTTTCGTTTCTGCATACTTTCTGAGAATAGAAGCTATATGGCTGCTGTTCACAGGGAATATTCCGCGAGGGATTGCTGGCAACGGAGCGGATAGTGATATGAGGAGATATATTTTTGGGAAAAAATCAAATTACTCCTTGACATAGAAGAACAAAACCCGTATAGTGTATTTCAGATTTGGTGTGTAACTGATAAGCAGGCATTAACCAGTCATAAATGTTATTATTTGACGTTTATGGGGGTTGGTGTCTTTTTTTGTTGCCCACTTAAAAGACTCCCGCTCCAAAACGTCGAAAGAAAAGGAGAGAAAACATGAAAGACAAGATTTTCGGAGTTTTGCAGCGAGTGGGACGTTCCTTTATGCTTCCCATAGCAATCCTTCCTGTGGCAGGCCTGCTTCTTGGATTCGGCAGTTCCTTCACAAATGAAACAACCATTGCAACCTACGGACTTCAGAAGATTCTGGGAGACGGAACGATTTTACATGCACTCCTGATCATTATGAACAAAGTCGGAAGCGCGGTATTTGATAACCTGCCGCTGATCTTTGCAGTAGGTGTGGCCATCGGTATGGCAAAAAAAGAGAAAGAGGTAGCAGCTCTTTCTGCACTGATCGCTTACTTTGTTATGAATGTAGCCATCAATGGTATGCTGGTAGTAAATGGTAAGATCACAGCAGACGGACAGATCGCAAAAAGCGTTCTGGAAGGTACTGTAACCTCTGTCTGCGGCATCCAGTCCTTACAGATGGGTGTGTTTGGCGGTATCATCGTCGGCCTTGGTGTTGCGGCACTGCACAACCGTTTTCATAAGATCGTGCTTCCAAACGCACTTTCCTTCTTCGGTGGTTCCAGATTTGTGCCCATCATTTCCACCATTGTATATATGTTTGTGGGAATCCTGATGTATTTCGTATGGCCGGCAGTCCAGAACGGTATTTATGCTCTGGGCGGTCTTGTAACAGGCAGCGGCTATATCGGAACTCTGATCTTCGGTATTATCAAACGTGCGCTGATCCCATTTGGACTGCATCATGTATTTTATCTTCCGTTCTGGCAGACATCACTTGGTGGAACGATGGAAGTGGCAGGGAAGATGGTTGATGGAGCACAGAATATCTTTTTTGCTCAGTTGGCAGATCCTGCAACCACACATTTTAATGTAGAAGCGACAAGATTTATGGCAGGAAAGTTTCCACTAATGATCTTTGGACTGCCAGGAGCAGCACTTGCAATTTATCGTTGTGCAAGACCTGAACAAAGAAAAGTTGTCGGTGGGCTTATGATTTCTGCTGCATTAACATCAATGCTTACAGGAATTACAGAACCATTGGAATTTACATTTCTGTTTATCGCTCCTGGATTATATGCAATTCATTGTATTTTTGCGGGATTTGCATATATGATGATGCATGTACTGAAAATTACAGTGGGATTAACATTTTCAGGAGGCCTTATTGATCTGTTCTTTTTTGGAATCTTGCAAGGACAGGGAAAGACAAACTGGATGATGGTAATTCCACTTGGGATTATCTATTTTATCGTATATTATTTTTTGTTCCATTTTCTGATCCTGAAATTTGATATTAAGACACCGGGAAGAGAAGAAGAAACAACAATAGAATTCGAAGAGGAGTCTGAATATGAATACAGAGAAGATTTCTCAGAAGAATTATTAGCGAAAATTGCAGCTGGCCTTGGGGGCAAAAAGAATATTGGAGATATTGACTGTTGTGTTACAAGACTTCGGTGTGGACTTAAGGATATAAGTCTGGTAGATGATGCTATGATCAGGGAAACGGGATCAAGGGGAATTCTGAAACGAGGTAACAGTATTCAGATTATCTATGGTCCACATGTAACAGTGTTGAAATCAGAATTTGAAGATTACTTAAGAACTAGACGTGCAAAGAAAGAAATCAAACAGTTACTAAAGGAAAATGTACATTCCGAGGAAGAAACGAAACAGGAAAGCATTGCCTGTCCGATCAAAGGAAAAGTGATCGAGTTAGAAGAAGTTGGAGATGAAGCATTTTCTGGAGGAATGTTAGGAGAAGGATTTGCAGTTGTTCCAGAAGAAGGAAAATTATATGCACCAGTAGATGGCATTATTGCGGCTGTATTCCGCACCAAGCATGCACTTGCTATGGAGTCAAAGGAAGGTGCAGAAGTTCTCATTCATCTAGGCCTTGATACCGTCAAACGAAATGGAAAAGGTTTTTATATGAAGGTAGAAGCTGGACAGAAAGTGAAAAAAGGAGAACTTATCTGTGAGTTTGATTTAGAAGATATAAAAGCAGATGGATATGTTATGACAACTCCAGTCGTTATAAGTAATAATGAAGAATATGCAAGCATTGCATTAAATCATATTGGAGAGTGTAATGTAGGGGAAGAAATTTTAACTATCTACAAATAGGTAACTATAAAATTAAATATAGATACAATTCTTAAACTTAAAAAGAAGGGATGTTATTTATGATCGATATTAGATTATAAGTCTGGAGTGTGGACAATTACAAGATTGGACAATTTAAGTGAGTGTGTATGTTGAATGTTATCGGTTCTGTCGGAGTATAAGTATCAAGAAAAAACAACCCTCGACATAATGTTACAAAAATCAATAAAATATTACAATAATATTACGAAATAATAATGAAAAGTATTGACATACTATATATAAGTGCTATAATACACACATACTCGAGTTAACAAAATTGTAACATTTACAGGAGGGACATTATGATAACGAGGAAAATGAGACTGTCGATGGCGATGCTTACGATTGCCGCGAGTGTGTTGACGACAGGAAATATAAAAGCAGATGAGAAAGATACAACAAAAGAAACAAATACAGCAACGGAAAGTAAATATGCGAATAAAGCAGTTGCAGATATTTATTCTACAACAACATTAAATATCCGAAAAAAGGGTAGTATAAATGCAAAGATCGTAGGAAGAATGAAAAAGGGTAATATTGCAACTGTGCTGAAGAAAGGATCTGAATGGTCAAAAGTAAGATCAGGAAATGTTACAGGATACGTAAAAAATCAGTATCTTGTATTTGGCGATGAGATTGAGAACTTTGCGAAACAAAATGTGAAAAAGGTGGCGAAAGTTCAGACGGAAACATTAAGAGTTCGTAAGAAAGCATCTACGGATTCAAAGATTGTTACATTGGTATCTGAAGATGACAAATTAAAAGTTAAGAAGCAGAACGGTGATTGGGCAAAAGTCAAAGTTGATGGTAAAACAGGATATGTCTCAAAAGATTATGCAAAAGTAACATACTCTTTTGGAAAAGCAAAATCCATGAAACAGATTCAGGCGGTGGAAAAAGCAAAGGAACAAGCAAAACATGCAACCAAAACAAGAGATGAAACTGCAAAAACAAGTTTTGCACAGACAACAAAGAAAGCTTCTGTATCATACAGCAGCTCGTCAGTGACAGGAAGTAGAATGGCAAGTTATGCACAACAGTTTGTTGGAAATCCATATCGTTATGGAGGAAACAGTTTAACAAGGGGAATTGACTGCTCTGGATTTACACAGCAGATCATGGCAAAATTTGGATACAGCATCAGCCGTACAAGCAGTTCTCAGGCAGGGGATGGAAGAGAAGTATCTACAAGCAACTTAAGAGCTGGGGATTTAGTGTTTTACGGAGATGGTGGAAGTATCAATCATGTGGCACTTTATATCGGTGGTGGTCAGGTGGTACATGCAAGTAATTCTGCACCATATCCAAGAGGT
>ENA-ORTI01003242-ORTI01003242.1-human-gut-metagenome-genome-assembly--contig:-NODE-3242-length-12939-cov-2.565508_pt1 | contig 12939 bp, 14 predicted proteins | sample MGYA00242071_ERZ509191 | MGnify/ENA primary metagenome ERZ509191 (study PRJEB26280, sample SAMEA2338832) | human gut metagenome | biome: human gut; feature: human-associated habitat; material: faeces...
TACTTTAAAGATATATGATATATCACATATTAAATATTTCGCCGTTCCTTTATAAGCGAATAGTAATTTTGTTTGCGGTAAAGTGCGGTATGTTATAAAATGTATATAAGCAAAGGCGCTTTTGCAGACATTGTTTGCAGAGCGTCTTTAATTTTTTTATGGGAGGCGCAAATGATGAAAAAGAAAATTGCTCTTATCCAGATGGACGTAGCAATGGCAGAACCTGAAAAAAATTATGTCCATGCTTTAGAGTTAATGAAAAAAGCTATGGATGATAAACCGGATATTCTTGTTTTGCCGGAAACTTTAAATGTCGGGTTTTTCCCAACAGAACATCTGAAAGACCTCAGTGATGTTGACGGTGTTAAAACCAAAGCTGTGTTTGGAAGTTTTGCCAAAGAACATAATGTTAATATTGTTGCAGGCAGTGTTGCTAATGTAAAAAACGGTTTTGTTTATAATACTGCTTATGTTTTTAACAGAAATGGTGAGGTAGTTTGTGAATATGATAAAGTCCATGGTTTTACACCGTCTGACGAACATAAATATTTTAAAGGCGGCAGCGAAGTAAAACTGTTTAAACTGGACGATATATCATGTTCCATGGTTATCTGCTATGATGTCCGTTTCCCGGAACTTATCCGTACAGCAACAGTGCAGGGAGTGGATTTGTTCTTTATTCCGGCACAGTGGCCGTTAGTCCGCAAACTGCACTGGGTAACTCTTAATACTGCCCGTGCTATTGAAAATCAGATGTATTTGTGTGCAGTTAATGGATGCGGATATGCAGGAGAAACAAAGTACGGCGGCAATTCACTGTTAATCAGCCCATGGGGCGAAGAAATATGCCATTTGGGTGAAAATGAAGAAATTAAAGTTGGCAAAGTTGATTTAGATGTAATTAAAGGAATCCGTGAAAGTATTAATGTGTTCCGCGACCGCAAACCGGAATATTATCATATTTAAAAATTAAAAGGAGGATACAAAAATGAAATTTAATGTAGTAACCAAAGAAGGAATCAGACAGGAAGAAATGGAATTAAAAAATCTTTTGGTTGTAGGTTTTGCAGGCAAGGATATTGAAAAAACAATGGAACATATCCATGAACTGGAAGAAGCTGGTATTAAATGCCCACGCAAAGTACCGGTGCTTTATCAGTGCGAAAAACAAATTCTTACCGAAAAAGACGAGATTGAAGTTATTGGCAATAAAACCAGTGGTGAAGTTGAATATCTTATTTTAATAAAAAACGGCAAAATTTATATTGGTGTTGGCAGTGACCATACTGACAGAGAATTGGAAGCTGTAAGCATTCATAAATCCAAACAGGTTTGTCTTAAACCTTATGCCAAAGATTTTTGGGAATTTGATGAAATTAAACTTATTTCCAGCCAGGTTGTTGAAGGAAAAACCGTTGAATACCAGTGTGGCGTAACAAGCGATTTATTGCCTATGCAGCGTATTATTGAAGAATTAAAAACAGAAGTTGATGTGAATGACAGCCTTATTTATACCGGTACGGTTCCGCTGCTAGACGGGTTTAAATACGGTGAGCAATTCAGCTGCAAACTGGTTGATGAAAAACTTGGCAGGGAAATTTGCTTGAGCTAAAGTAAAAGTTATTGAAGAACATTAATATTTGGCAGTAAGGCTGTTGGTGATTGAAAAAGGAAGTGAGAATATGGTACTTGCACAGATTATCATGGTTTTAACATTGGTTATAATGATTGCCGGATGGGCACCGCTTTATATAACTGCTGCTATAGGTGCTACTTTTTCGGCTGTTGCGGCAGGTTTTCCGTTAACAGGTACAGAACCAGTTACTATCCAGAAACTGTTAATTGCTTCTATGAATCCGGTAATTGTTGATATGCTTGGTGTGCTTTTATTTATCGGCATTATGCAAAAATGCGGGGATATGGATGTAATAATCTGGCATATTGTAGATTTCGGACGTAAAGAAGGCGGGGCTCCCGGTGTAGCAACCGCAGCAGGGCTTGCAGCTGCATTACTTGGTGCTTTAACGGCATTTACTCAGCCTGTTATTATGGCAACAATTGCCGGACCGGCTGCTGTAAGGCTTGGGCTTTCTCCAAATAAAACTTCCGGTATAATTTCAATGGCGAATACTGTTGCGAATACTTGCGGTTTTACTCATCCTACGATGCTGGCTATTCTTGGTATAACAGGAGTTCATTTTGGGTTAATTAACGTATATGCTTTTTTAGGCAGTATTTGGATATATGTATTTTGCTATTATCGTGCAAAACATGAGATGATAGCAGAAGGAATTCCAATAAAAAAAGAAGACGATGGTTCTTTTGAAGAATTGCCTGAAGGTTCACCTTCTTTTATAAAAGCATTTTTCCCGTTTTTAATTCTCTGCATTGCTTTCTTTGCAGGTATTCCTGTATTTTTAGTAGGTATGTTCTGCGGTCTTTTGGTTATTTTAATGAGCGGCATGAGCTTTTCTGACGGTGAGAAAGCAATGGTAAGCGGTGTTACTAATATAGCTATTCCTATAGTTGCTATTATCAGTTTAATGTTTATGTCCAATGTTATTACTCATATCGGGCTTGTAAATTTGATGGCTGAATATATTGAGCCGCTTATTGCAGTTGCTCCTATTCAGATACTTTTCATAATATCTTTTATTGCTGGCACTGTTACACAGTCTAATGCTGCATCTGCACCTATTGTATTGCCCTTTACACAAATTGTTATGGATATGGGATGTGACCCGCTTGCAGTTAGCTTCGCGGCAATTACCGGCTGCGCAATTATGCAGCTGTTCCTTACCGGCGGCGCGCTTACTGCTTTACCGGTTGTAGCAGGTGTTATTCCCGGAACAGTACAAAAAGTTGCCAATAAATGGCAGCGTCCTGCGATGCTTGTAGGGGCAGCAGTTTGCTTTATTATGACATTTATTATTTGATAAACTTGTACATTTTTTACATTAATGTTATGCTATCATTAAGATAATAAATATCGGAGTGAAAAGCATGAAGCAGCTGCAAAAAGCAAAATCTTTAAAAGATCAGATTTATGATATTGTAAAAGAAGATATTATAAATCAAACTTATAAAAACAATACGGTATTAAACGAAAAGAAAATATCGCAGGCACTTAATGTCAGCAAAACGCCGGTGCGTGAAGCCTTAAAAGCACTTGAAGCAGAAGGTTGGGTTGAATATGTGCCATATAAGGGCATTTTAGTAAAACAAATGTCGCTGGACGATTTAAAAGATGTTTTTCGTGTACGTAAGTGTTTGGAGATTATGGCGGTAGAATCGGCAGTAAAAAAAATAACGCCGCCGCTTTTGCAGGAATTACATAACAGTATGCAGCGGCAAGAAGCTCTGCTAATCAATAATGAACCGGTAGTTGGTGAATTTATTGATTATGATTTAGAGTTTCATGGTATTCTTTTAAAAATCAGCGGCAGCCATCTTTTAAAAGATTTAATAGGGCAAATGCGTGATAAAAGTAAATCTTTTGGAATGCAGGCAATTTTTTCAAGCCGGAGCCGTTATAAAGAAACAATAACTGAACACCGTGCTGTTTATGAAGCAGTAGCTGCTAAAGATTTGCAGGCGGCAAAAGAGGCAATGGCTGTACATATTGATAATACTTTTAATGCAGCAATGCAGTATTTAAGCAGCCATGCCGTAAAAGAAAGTTAAAACAAAACCCCGGTTCCAAATGGTTCCGGGGTTTTATTAACTAAAATTTTTATTCAATCCCACCTGTTTAAAATATCTTTAATAATTTCTTTTTCGCTTTTGCGGCGTTTCTTTTCAAAATTGCGGTAATTATTGTCACGGTGGTCGGTGGAGTAATCGGCGTAATCGAAATCGTCATAGTCACGCTCGTAACTGCGGTTGTAATCGCCGTGCCCGTCATCAAACATTAACGGATTTATGCTTACGCTGTATTGGTAAAAATTATAATTTAACATGGCTGCCTCCTCAAAACTGTTCTGCTTTTAGTATAGCGTTATTTTAGTGGTTTGTAAAATTTATTAATGTTTAACAGGTAATATAAGCGGTGCAAAATATAATGCCTGAAGCTCTTGTTATCAGTAAAAGCAGCCTGCTCATTATCTTAAACGCCGCTGGTTTATATATTATTAACAAAAAATTTCGTATTATACAAATATTGCGCATGTTTAATTTAAAATCCGGCTTAAAATGCCGGATTTTTTGTGCGTCAGGCTTGCAATATTTTAATTTATAGGATATGATAAAGCGTATGCTGTTTTTTGTATAGAATTTTACATATTTTTACTGTTTGGCTGTATTTGCAGGCAGAAATAAAGATATATTTTGTCTGATTTTTAGTGACTGATGAGTCGGAAACTATGGCGGTACTTGGCCGGGCATGGTATAATAAGTTTATAATTCTTTTAAGGAGTATGACAATGCCGCAGTTAATGACAAAAGAAGAAATTCATGAATTTGGTTTGCAGATTTTGAGCCGTTATCTTGAGGCCAATGCTTACGAAATAGAAATGATGCATCCCAATATGCAGATGTTTCCGCATGTTATAGCCAAAAAGAACGGCCAGCTTGTGTTTATCATTGCGGCAACGGATGTTTATCCTAATAAAGGTTCTTTTGCTGATAGTGAAAAGGCAGCGCTTCTGGAAAATGCCGCTAAGTTTGACGCGCAGGCAGCATGTGCATATCTTGGCATAGCCAATGCCGCCGGTGCTAAAGCGAAAGATAAGGAACTGTGCGGCAAGGCATATAAAGATGCAGATTTTATATTTATAGGTGTAGGAACTCCAGAAAGGGCAGATGGTTCTGCAAATTTGGATTATGTATATGAAGTTGCAAAACAAATTGCAGAAACTATAGAAAAGGACTGTATAATTGTAGTAAAATCAACAGTCCCAATTGGAACTAATGATGATGTAGAAAAATATATTAGAGATAACTTGGTACATGATGTGGAAATAAGTGTTGCGAGTAATCCAGAATTTTTAGCTCAAGGTACAGCTGTAAGAGATACAATTTATGCTTCAAGAATAGTAATAGGAACAGAAAATAAACAAACAGAAGCTAAAATGTTAAAATTGTATGAAAACTTTGATGTTCCAAAATTAACTATGAATAGAAGAAGTGCAGAAATGGTAAAGTATGCATCAAACGACTTTTTAGCATTAAAAATAAGCTATGTAAATGATATAGCAAATCTTTGTGAAGAAGTTGATGCAAACATAGAAGATGTTACAAGAGGAATGAGTTATGATTCTAGAATAGGTGACAAGTTTTTAAAAGCAGGATGTGGATATGGTGGAAGTTGTTTCCCAAAAGATACTAAAGCACTTCAATATTTAGCACAAAAAGGTGGGTATGAGCTTAAAACTGTAAAAGCAGCGATAGAAGTAAATAGAGAACAACAATTAATTTTATTAAAGAAAGCTAGAAAAAGTATAAAAAGCTTTAAAGGATTAAATGTTGCTGTTTTAGGTTTAACATTTAAACCTGGAACAGACGATTTAAGAGCAGCTCCATCATTAACAAATGTACCAATCTTATTAGAAGAAGGAGCTAAAATAAAAGCATATGACCCAATTGGTGTAGAAAATTATAAGAGATTTTATCCAAGCGAAATTGAATATACAAAAACACCTCAAGAAGCACTAATAGATGCAGATGTATGTTTTATATTTACAGAATGGCAACAAATAAAAGATGTTAAGCCAGAAGAATATAAAAAGCTAATGAAAAATCCATTAGTATATGATGGTAGAAACATTTATACTATAGAAGATATGAAAGAAAATGGAATAGAATATTATTCTGTAGGAAGAAGATAAAAATAATAAAAGGTTGTGAAGAAAATAGCTACAGTAAAGAAAAAAAGTGTAACGAAAAATTACATATATAATTTAATATATCAAATATTGGTAATAGTATTGCCCCTAATAACTACACCTTATATATCAGGGGTACTTGGTGCTGAAAAAATTGGTATATATAGTTTTACAACATCTATAGCAACATATTTCATTTTATTTGGTTCTTTAGGTGTAGCTATGTATGCACAAAGAGAAATTGCTTATGTTCAAGATGATGAAAAAAAGCGAAGTAAATTATTTTGGGAAATATTTTTCTTTAGATGTATTACAATGGCAATTTCTATTATAGCATTTTATTTTACATATGCATCACATGGAGAATATCAATTATATTATAAAATACTAATTATTCAGTTATTTGCAAATGTATTGGATATTAGTTGGTTTTTCCAAGGTTTAGAAGAGTTTAAAAAGACAGTAACAAGAAATTTATTGGTTAAAATATTAAGTGTTATAAGCATATTTATATTTGTAAAAACACAAGAGGATTTATGGATTTACTTTGTAATATTTGTGTTATCAATATTATTAGGCAATATATCATTGTGGGTATATTTGCCTAAATATATTGTAAAACTTAAAGGAGAAAAGTTACAAATATTTTCACACTTAAAACCTACAATAGGCTTATTTATTCCACAAATAGCAATAGATGTATATACTTTATTAGATAGGACAATGCTTGGATATTTAACAAGTGATATGTCACAAGTGGGAAATTATGAACAGTCACAAAAGATTTTAAAACTTTCATATACACTAATAACATCACTTGGAACTGTAATGACACCAAGAATAGCAAGCGTTTTATCTAATAATAACAAAGAAAAAGTTGAAGAATATTTAGCAAAATCAATTAACTTTGTATTTTTCTTGGGAATCCCATTGACTTTAGGAGTAATGTCGGTTGCAAAAACTTTAGTACCATGGTTTTTAGGAGAGGAATTTTCACTTTCTGTAAGCATTTTAATGACTGGTTCATTATTAATTATAGCTAAAGGATTTACAGATGTTGCAGGAGTGCAATATTTAATACCAAGCAGAAATCAAGCAATATTTACTAAATCTGTTGTTACCGGAGCAATACTAAATGTAGTATTAAACTTTATTTTAATTCCAATATGTGGTGCAATAGGGGCAATTATAGCATCTGTTATAGCAGAGGTGGCAATTGCAATTGTTCAATACTATTATGTGAAAAAGCAAATTAACATACAAATATTTACTAAAGCATATTTAAAGTATATTGTTAGTGGTGTGCTAATGTTTTTGACTGTGTACGTTATGGGAATCTTTATGGAACCTACAATTATTACAACAATACTACAAATATGTGTTGGAGGAATAATTTATATAGGAAGCTTATTAATAATGAAAGATAAGTTCTTATGCGAAAGATTAGATAAAATATTAAGAACTTTAAAAATAAAAAAATAACATATTTATAAGAAGTAAAAGCAATAAAAGAGATAAAAGAGATAAAAGCAATAAATGTAGTATTTTGAAGTGAGACAAGGTCTTAAAATTTGTGTATACAAATTTTAAGTAGCTTTGCGTCCGCAGTCGAACTGAAAAATTACTACATTTATTGCTTAATATTATTTATACAGGAGAAATAATTGAATTAATTGAAAAAAATTATTTATATTAAAAATTTTGTAACGAAATGAAAACTTATACGTCATATCTTCAAAGGGGGATAAAAGTTATGCAGGATATAGAGAAATTATACGAAGAATATTTTAAAATAGTAAATAAATATCTATTCTGTTTAACTCATAATAATGATATTTCTGAAGAACTTACTCAAGAAACTTTTTATAAAGCTGTAAAGAAAATTGATACTTATAAAGGTGAATGTAAGATGTCAGTGTGGTTATGTCAAATTGCTAAAAACCTTTGGTATGACCAATGCAGAAAAAATAAAAAGTTTGTAGATGAAAAAGAAGCAAATTTATCAAATATGCAAGAATTAAATACATTAGAAGAACAAATTATTTCAAATGATGAGAAAATTTCACTATATAAAAAAATGCAGTATCTAGATGAGAAAACAAGAGAAGTAATTTACTTAAGAATAACAGGAGAACTTTAGCTTTAAAGAAATAGGAATTATTTTGAATAAAACAGAAAACTGGGCAAGAGTAACATTTTATCGAGGAAAAAATCAATTAAAGGAGGTTGATTGATATGAAAGAGAAAAAAGATTGCAAAATTGTTCAAGATTTATTACCAAATTACATTGAAGATTTAACAAATGAAGAAACTAATTATTTTATTGATGAGCATATAAATGAATGTCCTGAATGTCAAAAAATATTGGAAAATATGCAAAAAGAAATCAAGTATTAACTATTAAAGATTTAGGAATAAATTTAAAACCAGAAGAAACAGGAAATAATGCGATAGAAAATGCTTATATTAAAGCAAAAGCATATTATGATAAAACAAAAATTACAACTATAGGGATGGATAATAATTTATATATAGAAGAATTACCAGAAGAAAAACAACCAGGAACTCATGTAAGAAGAGTAAATGGAAAAGAATTAAATGATGATGAAATGATTGAATATTATTGTAATTTGGTTAAAGAATATGGTGGAAAGTTAAAAGCTAAATGGGTATATGGAATGGTAATATATGATGGAAAAGAAAAAAAAGAATATAGTTGGAGTAAAAGCCACTTTTATTTTATAGACAAGCCTTGTAAAAAAAGAAATCCTGGTTATCCATTAGATTCAATGTCAATTATGCCAGAATGTAACAAATATTTTGTTGATTTAACAGAAGAAGATAGAAATAGAGATAACTATAAAGATGATGATGTTATTAATTTTATAGTAAATAATTTGTAGTAAGTAGGAATAATAAAATATCCAAAAGGAGAGAAATATTAAATTTACACAATTCCCAATTGCTCAAAAAAATGGACGAAAAAGGTTGAAATTATGTATAAAATGTTATATTATTAATAAGTAACCATGATTTAAAAGTGGAGGAAAAAGGGATGGATGGGAATACATACGAAAGAGTAAAGGAAGATTATGATAAATTAAAAGATAATGTAGTTGCAGAAAAAAAGATGTACAAATTTGTAAAAAGAACAGTAGATATTATAGCATCTATTTTTGGAATTATTTTGTTAGTACCAATTACTATTATTGTATGTATATTAAATTTTTTTACAAAAAATAAGGGGCCAATCTTTTTTGTGCAAGAAAGAATTGGAAGAGATGGGAAATTATTTAAAATGTATAAGTTTAGGACTATGGTTATAAATGCGGAAGAAATTTTAAATAGACATATAGAGAAAAAAACAGATATAGGAAAAGAATATATAAAAAATAAAAAAATAAGTAATGACCCTAGAATTACAAAAGTAGGTAAATTTTTAAGAAGAACAAGTTTAGATGAATTTCCTCAGTTCATCAATGTTTTAAAAGGAGACATGAGTTTGGTTGGACCAAGACCATATTTACTAAGAGAAGTAAAAGACATGAATGAATATTACTATTATATAGTTAAAGATAAACCAGGCTTAACAGGACCATGGCAAGTGGCTGGAAGAAGTAATATAGATTTTGAAGAAAGACTAGAGTTAGATTATAAATATGTAATAAATAAGTCACTAAAGAAAGATTTTATTATACTAATGAAAACTATAGCAGCTGTATTTAAGAAGGAAGGAGCAATTTAGTTGAAAGATATAAAAATTATTGTCGCAGCACATAAAAAATATGATATGCCAGATAATAATCTATATTTACCAGTTTTTGTGGGGGCAGATGGTAAAGAAGACATAAGCGGATATAAAAGAGACGACACTGGTAGTAATATTTCAATTAAAAACCCTAATTTCTGTGAGTTAACTGGGCTATATTGGGCTTGGAAAAATGTAGACGCAGATTATATAGGATTAGTGCATTATAGAAGACATTTTAAAGGAAAAAAATGTAAATCAAAAGAAATAAAAAATAGAGTAGAGAGTGTTTTAGGTAATAAACAATTAGAAGAGCTATTAAATGAAGTAGATGTTGTATTACCTAAAAAAAGAAATTATATTGTAGAAAATTTATATGACCATTATGGTCATACAACTTATATAGAACCACTAGATGAAGCGGGAAAAATTATAGATGAAAGATATCCAGAATATAAAAAAGAGTTTGAAAATTTAAAGAAAAGACGTTCTGCACATATGTTTAATATGCTTATTATGAAAAAAGAGCTATTAGATGAATATTGCAAATGGTTATTTGACATATTATTTGAGCTTGAAGAAAGAACAGATAGTACAAGATATAATAAATTTCATGCAAGATATATAGGAAGAGTTTCAGAACTTTTACTAGATGTATGGGTTAATACAAATAATGTGAAATATAAAGAAGTAAAAGTATTAGATATAGAACCAGTTAATTGGTTAAAAAAGGGAATGCTTTTTATTAATTCAAAATTTAGGGGTAAAAAGTACGAAAAAAGTTTATAGACTATATTACAAAGTCTGTAAATGGTGTTAAAGTGGAGAAATATTATGATTGTATATGTTTTAATGCTAATTTTATCAATACTTTTTTTAATCTTAGAAAAAAAAGCAAAGAAAAGATGGATTAAAATAATATGTTGTATAATGGCTATAATGCCATTTTTTATAGTGTCTGCATTTAGGTATGACTTAGGAACAGACTATACAAGAAGGTATGTTTTTGATTATAATAGAACACTTCAAGGAATAGATGTACCGAATTTAGAAATACTTTTTAAAGCAATTATGAAGTTTTGTATTATATTTACAGAAGAACCATATTTAATGTTTGCTATAACATCTGCAATTACTGTTGGGTTTATTCTAGGAACATCTTTTAAAAAATCTCAAGACAAGATATTAAGTGTATGTATATTTTTACTTGGAGGATTTTTCTTTGATTCATTAAATATAATGAGACAATATATGGCAATGAGCTTGGTGTTTTTTGGATACCAATTTTTATTAAAAAGCAAAAAATGGTATTTGACATATATTCTTACAGTTATAATAGCAACATTAATACATAGTTCTGCAATAATAATGTTAGTACTTGTATTTTTTACGAAAAAAATGTTAGTAAGTTGGAAATGGGTATTACCTGTATGTATTATAATTGTATTATTAAATGAAAACTTAATGAACATATTAGGTTTAATATTACAAAATTCTAGATTTGGAGTATATTTAACTGGAAAATTTGCTGAAGGAGAATTTTCATATTTGTTTGTTGCAGAAAATTTAGCAATATATTTAGCAATGATTTATATATATTCAAAAAATAAGAAGTTAGATAATATTCAAACACAAGATATATTGTTTTTAAATATACAAGCATTGGCATTAATTGTAATGATACTTGGGGTATGCCATATGTTATTTATAAGAACAGCACTTTATTTTTCTATTTTCCAAGTAATATCTGTACCATATTATATTAGTAAAATACCAACAACAGAGATAATAACAGATTTAAAGAAAATAACTAAAAACAAGTTTAAGTTTAATAGATTAGAGAAATACATGAAAAAAATTGTAACAGCAGTAGTAATTCTTTGTTTTATATTTGCTTTTACAAGAACAAATATATTAGTAAATACAAACGAGGTACTTCCATATAAAACTATAATTAATAAAGAGATAGAAATAAAATAATGTAAAAAGGAATGAAAGTATAAATGAAAGTAGATTTTATAACAAGACATGCAATACCAAATTATGGTTCAATATTACAAACATATGCAACACAAAAAGTATTAAATAAGCTAGGTTGTGATTCAGAAGTTATAAATTACATTAGAATGGACGAAACAGCGAACAAAACTATTGTTACAAATTGTAATATAAAAGAAAATGGAATAAAATCTAAAATAAAAAGGTTAGGTTATATAATTATACAAGGGCCTAATGTTAAACACATGCATAAAAAGTTTTCTAAATTTAGAAAAACTTATTTAAAACAAACAGAAAAAGAATATAACTCTGTAGAAGAATTAAAAAATAATTTGCCTAATGCAGATGTATATTGTACAGGAAGTGACCAGGTATGGGCAAAAATAGGTGGCGTTAATTATGATGAAGCATATTTTTTAAACTTTGTGCCAGAGGGAAAAAGGTGCATATCATATGCGGCAAGTTTAGGAAAAAGCAAGATAGATGAAGAATTAGAAAAAAAATTACCAGAGTTATTAAAAAAATATGAAACTATATTAGTAAGGGAAAATACAGCAGAAGAAATTATAAAAGAAAAAGGATTTAATAATGTAAAACAAGTTTTAGACCCAACTTTATTATTAAATAATGAAGAGTGGTCTAGTTTAGCAGAAAAAACAAAACTAGATGGAAAAGAATATATATTAGTATATCAATTACATCATAACAAGCAAATGGAAGATTATTTAAAAAAATTAAAAAAACATACAAAATTACCGATATATAGAGTGCACCCATCTTTTTATTATGGATTTAAACCAGGAAAATTTTTATATTTGCCAACTCCAGGACAATATATAAGTTATATAAAAAATGCAAAATACATTGTGACAGACTCTTTCCATGGAACAGTATTTTCATTAATATTTAATAATTTTCTATTTTCCATTAATATATTACCACCAATAATTGTAGTTATAACATTTGTACCTTTTGCATTATAAACAATGTCAGAAAAAATATCATTGATTGGTTGTAATATTATATCAGATAAATCTAATATAATTAAATCTGCCAATTTACCTTCTTCAATACTTCCAATTAAATTATCTTTATTTAATGCTTTTGCTCCATTTATTGTAGCAAGCTTTAATATTTCATAAGCTGGAAGAAGTTTTGGATTTTCATTAATTCCCTTTTGTAAAAGTCCTGTAAATTTCATGGTTTCAAACATATCCAAATTAGATCCACTTCCTTGTCCATCAGTGCCAAGAGAAACTATAATGTCATTTTCAATCATTTTGGAAATATCTGCAATTCCACAGCCAAGTTTTAAATTACTTATAGGGCAATGAGCAACTTTAATGTTAAGTTTTTTAAATACTTCAATGT
>ENA-ORTI01003243-ORTI01003243.1-human-gut-metagenome-genome-assembly--contig:-NODE-3243-length-12929-cov-7.934830_pt1 | contig 12929 bp, 10 predicted proteins | sample MGYA00242071_ERZ509191 | MGnify/ENA primary metagenome ERZ509191 (study PRJEB26280, sample SAMEA2338832) | human gut metagenome | biome: human gut; feature: human-associated habitat; material: faeces...
TCGTCCCCCGCGGGGGGAGTCGCTCCCCGTGCGGGGAGCGTGGATTGAAATACGCGATGGCGGAGAAAATCGACGCGGACGGCGCGTCGCTCCCCGTGCGGGGAGCGTGGATTGAAATACCGGCGACTTTTTCCGGGACCGGGACTGGCTCGTCGCTCCCCGTGCGGGGAGCGTGGATTGAAATCACTACCGCGCGCGTGGGCGCATCACGCACGCGCGGTCGCTCCCCGTGCGGGGAGCGTGGATTGAAATGCCAAGGCGGATTACGACGCGCTGACCGACGCGCAGTCGCTCCCCGTGCGGGGAGCGTGGATTGAAATAGGGCATTCGGCGTAAAGCAGGGTGTAGGTGTTGGTCGCTCCCCGTGCGGGGAGCGTGGATTGAAATGGCTTCGCGGCGGGTAATGCGTTCCGCGTTTTCGTCGCTCCCCGTGCGGGGAGCGTGGATTGAAATTGTTTACGGTGTGCATTGTATCACATATGTCCCCGTCGCTCCCCGTGCGGGGAGCGTGGATTGAAATAGACGACCAGTCCGACGGCGATGTTCAGGTACGGAGTCGCTCCCCGTGCGGGGAGCGTGGATTGAAATTGCCGCTCGTCGCGGCGTGGCGTGTCTCATCCTCGTCGCTCCCCGTGCGGGGAGCGTGGATTGAAATGCGGACGAGCTGCTGCACCGTCTCGATGTCCTCCGTCGCTCCCCGTGCGGGGAGCGTGGATTGAAATTACTATATGCGCGCGACGCAGGGCACGGAAAAGCGTCGCTCCCCGTGCGGGGAGCGTGGATTGAAATGAGTTGACAATGTTCACCAGATTCCGGAGCGTCCGCGTCGCTCCCCGTGCGGGGAGCGTGGATTGAAATAAGGTCCGGGTCGGTCGTGGTCGCCGCCTTTCGGGTCGCTCCCCGTGCGGGGAGCGTGGATTGAAATGGGTCGGCGACAATTGATACGAAGGATGGATGGTGTCGCTCCCCGTGCGGGGAGCGTGGATTGAAATCCGGCGTACCGGGTGACACCTGCTTCCGCCATGCGTCGCTCCCCGTGCGGGGAGCGTGGATTGAAATCATCGGTTCGCGCTCGCTCAGCACCTCGCGCACCGTGTCGCTCCCCGTGCGGGGAGCGTGGATTGAAATGGAAAAAGTTTAGCACGGATGTTGTGATTTTTAAGTCGCTCCCCGTGCGGGGAGCGTGGATTGAAATATAAAACACCTCAATTATAACGAGCATACTCTTGACAGTCGCTCCCCGTGCGGGGAGCGTGGATTGAAATAGCAGGCCACCATCCGCAGGTACGAGGAATCCCGTCGCTCCCCGTGCGGGGAGCGTGGATTGAAATTTGTTCAGCCGTCATTGCCTTTGATATATCTTCCTGTCGCTCCCCGTGCGGGGAGCGTGGATTGAAATACATCGGGGTGGGCAACCACACGGCGCGAACGCTCCGTCGCTCCCCGTGCGGGGAGCGTGGATTGAAATCAACGATGTGTTTACAGGGACGACAAAAACAAACGCGTCGCTCCCCGTGCGGGGAGCGTGGATTGAAATTGGAATACTTCACCGTTGAAAAACTTGGCGTTAAGTCGCTCCCCGTGCGGGGAGCGTGGATTGAAATTATCTGCTGGTCGATGCGCTTACGCTGAACGGCTGTCGCTCCCCGTGCGGGGAGCGTGGATTGAAATACGTTTGACATAACAAAATTCGTTCCGCGCTTTAGTCGCTCCCCGTGCGGGGAGCGTGGATTGAAATGTAGGACAGGTTATGCACCATGCACACAATCTTGTCGCTCCCCGTGCGGGGAGCGTGGATTGAAATTATCAGCCAACTACTGTGATGATTGCGAATCCGCTGTCGCTCCCCGTGCGGGGAGCGTGGATTGAAATTGCCCAAGTTCTGCGCCGTTATCATGCTGTCCAGTCGCTCCCCGTGCGGGGAGCGTGGATTGAAATCAGCATACCCGTTTTTGAGCGACCACTCTCGAAGTCGCTCCCCGTGCGGGGAGCGTGGATTGAAATAGGTTTGCGACGGACATATTGATGCCAAGCGCCTTGTCGCTCCCCGTGCGGGGAGCGTGGATTGAAATCTCTCTTTTACGCTGGGGATCGCGTAATTAGTGGGGTCGCTCCCCGTGCGGGGAGCGTGGATTGAAATCCTCCCTTTCCCTGGGCTGGGGCTTGCGCCCCTGTCGCTCCCCGTGCGGGGAGCGTGGATTGAAATCCGCTTGTTTTCGGGCGATCCCAGCGCGGATTGTTGTCGCTCCCCGTGCGGGGAGCGTGGATTGAAATATCCGTCGGCATGATGTCCACCGTGCGCCCCACAGAGTCGCTCCCCGTGCGGGGAGCGTGGATTGAAATATACAATGCGAAATTGTAGGGGTGAAGTATGGCAGTCGCTCCCCGTGCGGGGAGCGTGGATTGAAATCCAAGCGTGGATGCAAGAGAACGCTTGAAAAGCTGTCGCTCCCCGTGCGGGGAGCGTGGATTGAAATAGAAGGTGGTAGCGAGTGCGGTCGTAGTGCTGCCGTCGCTCCCCGTGCGGGGAGCGTGGATTGAAATGAGAAATCGAAAAGGGAAACGGCAGCGTCGCAAGGTCGCTCCCCGTGCGGGGAGCGTGGATTGAAATGTCGAGGCGGCAGCGCTTGAACCCCTTTTTCTTGTCGCTCCCCGTGCGGGGAGCGTGGATTGAAATCTGCCACGAACACAAACGTTCGCACGCGGACTCGCGTCGCTCCCCGTGCGGGGAGCGTGGATTGAAATCATCGTGTAGCACACAGCGTACAGTTCCCCGCTGTCGCTCCCCGTGCGGGGAGCGTGGATTGAAATGAGGTGCTGGCGAAGCAGTCAACCGCCTATGCGGTCGCTCCCCGTGCGGGGAGCGTGGATTGAAATCGCTCTGCCTTGCCCATAAAAAGCCGCCCGCCGGTCGCTCCCCGTGCGGGGAGCGTGGATTGAAATCCAGTCGTGCGCCCTACACGAACAAGTGTTTGCGTCGCTCCCCGTGCGGGGAGCGTGGATTGAAATGGCCTGAAGGATGACGAGGACTGGCACAAGGAGGTCGCTCCCCGTACGGGGAGCGTGGATTGAAATAAAAGTTCCTTTTCCCTGCCGTTCGTCTTTTCCGGTCGCTCCCCGTGCGGGGAGCGTGGATTGAAATTGGGCTTGTCTCAGACCGTCAAGCCCGATCAGCTGTCGCTCCCCGTGCGGGGAGCGTGGATTGAAATTTTTCCCCAGACTTTGCAAGGGCAAAATAGCCCGTCGCTCCCCGTGCGGGGAGCGTGGATTGAAATCAGTACGTCATACGTCACGCCGTCTTTGCGGCGAACGTCGCTCCCCGTGCGGGGAGCGTGGATTGAAATCCCGGTACGGGTGTACACTTTCAGCTGATCCGGGTCGCTCCCCGTGCGGGGAGCGTGGATTGAAATTATTTATTTTCTCTTGTCTGCGTAACATCTTACGTCGCTCCCCGTGCGGGGAGCGTGGATTGAAATGCAAGAGAATCTGCAAGCGCTGAAAACCGTCGTTGAGTCGCTCCCCGTGCGGGGAGCGTGGATTGAAATGGCGACATCTCCTTGTCGATGTCGGTCAGCACGTGTCGCTCCCCGTGCGGGGAGCGTGGATTGAAATATCGAACAGTTCATCTGCGATTTGCCCTACGACATCGTCGCTCCCCGTGCGGGGAGCGTGGATTGAAATACACACCTCCTATTAGTACACCCAAATTAAAAACCGTCGCTCCCCGTGCGGGGAGCGTGGATTGAAATCGGCAGGCGGAAAGGCTTGTACCAGTGCGGGTAGTCGCTCCCCGTGCGGGGAGCGTGGATTGAAATTGGAAGTACAACGAGCGTCATGCGATTGACTTTGTCGCTCCCCGTGCGGGGAGCGTGGATTGAAATCACGCTTGCAGGATTTACTACTGTTCAGCTTCCGTCGCTCCCCGTGCGGGGAGCGTGGATTGAAATCCAGCGCGGACACAAGCGATAGTAGAGGAACAGGCGTCGCTCCCCGTGCGGGGAGCGTGGATTGAAATTGTTGAGCCGCTGGAAGTGTTGTTTGCAGAGTTGTCGCTCCCCGTGCGGGGAGCGTGGATTGAAATATCAATCGAACCCGTGACGCCGTCGATAATGCTGTCGCTCCCCGTGCGGGGAGCGTGGATTGAAATGCGCAGAACGTGGGACAAAACTATATCGCGGACAGTCGCTCCCCGTGCGGGGAGCGTGGATTGAAATAGGGTGCAGTGCTGCGCGGGCTGGACAGCGCCATGGTCGCTCCCCGTGCGGGGAGCGTGGATTGAAATACCTTTGCCTTCATCGACTTCTCGATGGAGGCAACGTCGCTCCCCGTGCGGGGAGCGTGGATTGAAATAATATATACAATATTATTTGCAAGGATTTCCAGAGTCGCTCCCCGTGCGGGGAGCGTGGATTGAAATAGTTGATCGGGCTTGACGTTTTGGGATAAACCCGTCGCTCCCCGTGCGGGGAGCGTGGATTGAAATTTCTGGAAAAGATTAGCGCGCACTGCGTCCGCGGTCGCTCCCCGTGCGGGGAGCGTGGATTGAAATACGAACTTGCTTTCCTTGTTACGTGCGCTGGACAGCGTCGCTCCCCGTGCGGGGAGCGTGGATTGAAATACTTGCAACATCGGTCGAATCACTTGCCATGAACGTCGCTCCCCGTGCGGGGAGCGTGGATTGAAATGACGTTGGACAAACGCCGAAAAAAGTGGTATCGTGTCGCTCCCCGTGCGGGGAGCGTGGATTGAAATTCTATAGGATTATATTCCGCCGTTAGCGTTGCGGTCGCTCCCCGTGCGGGGAGCGTGGATTGAAATGCGAATCGTGCAACCAGCCTTGCTTGCTACAAGTCGCTCCCCGTGCGGGGAGCGTGGATTGAAATACAATGTCCAGCGCTCCGTGATAATCGCGCTGTAGTCGCTCCCCGTGCGGGGAGCGTGGATTGAAATACCAGATGTTACCCTATCCATCAACTCTTTGCCGTCGCTCCCCGTGCGGGGAGCGTGGATTGAAATCATGAACAGAACCTCGACTGGGCTTATAAGTCAAGTCGCTCCCCGTGCGGGGAGCGTGGATTGAAATGGCTAAAATCAGGCTTTCCGGCACATCGACGCACGTCGCTCCCCGTGCGGGGAGCGTGGATTGAAATCTATCAGTAGAAAAATTCGTCCTCAAACTCAACTAGTCGCTCCCCGTGCGGGGAGCGTGGATTGAAATACCGAAATCCCAACTGTGGTTGCGACGTTTGCCGTCGCTCCCCGTGCGGGGAGCGTGGATTGAAATGCCATTCCGCCGCCTCGTTCGTCCCCTCCGCGGGGGTCGCTCCCCGTGCGGGGAGCGTGGATTGAAATAAATGGGGCTTGCCCGAAGGGTGGAGTGATACCGTCGCTCCCCGTGCGGGGAGCGTGGATTGAAATGGACTTGAAGCAACTTACTGCCGATTGCCTGCGTGTCGCTCCCCGTGCGGGGAGCGTGGATTGAAATTGGACGACGAGCGGACAGAAATGTGTCCGAGATGGTCGCTCCCCGTGCGGGGAGCGTGGATTGAAATGCTTGATTCCTGCCTGATTTTCGACAAAAATCTCGTCGCTCCCCGTGCGGGGAGCGTGGATTGAAATCCGCCTTTTGGTGCTGCGCAAGCAAGCAGGGCTTGTCGCTCCCCGTGCGGGGAGCGTGGATTGAAATATGGACATGGGCAAGAGCGTGGAAACGGGCGTCGTCGCTCCCCGTGCGGGGAGCGTGGATTGAAATTGTTACCTCATATGCCCCGCCATCATACACCACAGTCGCTCCCCGTGCGGGGAGCGTGGATTGAAATACAAAGTCTATGATAGATAAGCTGCTGCCGTCGCGTCGCTCCCCGTGCGGGGAGCGTGGATTGAAATATGCTCATTATAACACGAATTATTCTTCACGTCGTCGCTCCCCGTGCGGGGAGCGTGGATTGAAATCTGACGACCGCATACCTGTTCACCAAGCAGCAGGGTCGCTCCCCGTGCGGGGAGCGTGGATTGAAATTTGTGCAAAAGGGAGGGGCGGGGCGAATCGCGGGTCGCTCCCCGTGCGGGGAGCGTGGATTGAAATGCTTTCGCCCAGACTGCGCGCCTTCGCGCCCTGTGTCGCTCCCCGTGCGGGGAGCGTGGATTGAAATCTGCATCGACTTGTACAGAGGGAATGACCTTTTGCGTCGCTCCCCGTGCGGGGAGCGTGGATTGAAATAGGCGGATTTTCAGCCGCTCAACCAGCGCCATCAGTCGCTCCCCGTGCGGGGAGCGTGGATTGAAATGGCGCGAAGGCGGCGGGCGCTGCGGCGAAGCTCCGTCGCTCCCCGTGCGGGGAGCGTGGATTGAAATCATGAGACCGTCCTCCAGCCATTCCGGGTTTTCGTCGCTCCCCGTGCGGGGAGCGTGGATTGAAATTCCACGAAGGCGCGCGCCGTGTCCTCGACGATGGGTCGCTCCCCGTGCGGGGAGCGTGGATTGAAATATTGAGTGCTGCGCGGGCGAAATCGGCGATTGTGTCGCTCCCCGTGCGGGGAGCGTGGATTGAAATCTCCCTCTATCAGGAGGCCACCCTCGCCGCATCGCGTCGCTCCCCGTGCGGGGAGCGTGGATTGAAATAATGGCCGCATTGCCTAAGGTGAATACGCCGTTGAGTCGCTCCCCGTGCGGGGAGCGTGGATTGAAATGCCTGCGCGCAGTGGACGACGTGGCGACGAACGGGTCTCTCCCCGTGCGGGGAGCGTGGATTGAAATCACTATCGTCAGCCGCCCCTGCATCGCCTCGCCGGTCGCTCCCCGTGCGGGGAGCGTGGATTGAAATCGCGACCGGCGGCGCTTGTGCGTCGCCGTCCGTCGTCGCTCCCCGTGCGGGGAGCGTGGATTGAAATCGCGACCGGCGCTCATCAGGCGGGGTTAAATCGGTCGCTCCCCGTGCGGGGAGCGTGGATTGAAATGCTGTTGCCGTCGCCGCCGTAGTCCGGCAGCAGCGTCGCTCCCCGTGCGGGGAGCGTGGATTGAAATGATTTTTATGGAGCCTTCCGCGTGCGGGAGTGAGGTCGCTCCCCGTGCGGGGAGCGTGGATTGAAATTACGATCCATATCGCAAACCATAAGTAGTAAAGGTCGCTCCCGTGCGGGGAGCGTGGATTGAAATTTGCCGATTGAAGATCGCGATCATGCTGGGAAACGTCGCTCCCCGTGCGGGGAGCATGGATTGAAATAGGAAGATGGGCGAGATTTTCGACATCCGCTGCGTCGCTCCCCGTGCGGGGAGCGTGGATTGAAATATGGTTGCGAAACGGAAAAAGTCATCCATCTGCGTCGCTCCCCGTGCGGGGAGCGTGGATTGAAATAAATCAAGACGGGCGCACGCCCGGAAGGAGGACACCGTCGCTCCCCGTGCGGGGAGCGTGGATTGAAATTAAAGGGGAAGGAAAACCCTTAGGGCAAATCATCCAGCTTGTAAACGCCATCGGACAGCTCTTCCATCTGGCCCACGAGCTTTCCGTCACGGTACACCTCAAAGACTGCGCCACTCAGGTGATGATCGGGATAGCTTTTATCCACCTTGGTCAGCTGAACGCTGCCGCGAATGAGCTTGTTGGTGATCTCAATCTCGACCACAGTGCTGTTCTTGTCCACCTTCACAGCATGAGGTGTCTCATCCAGCACATATCCCTCCGGTGCAGCGATTTCACGAACCACATATTCACCGCAGGGAATGCCTGTAAAGGAGAAGCTACCGTCCTCTTCGGAAACAGTGGTCAGGATAGGCTCGGTGCCGTCAATAAGGAACAGACCGATGGTAGCCCCGGCCAGCGCCTTGCCGTCCTCGTCCTTCTTCATGCCGTGGATCTCTCCGTAGATCATCTCGTTGGTAATGCTCTTTCCGTCATTGACGGCAAGCTCCACAACGGGTATTTCCTGCCCGGCATAGGCGAAGGTCACAGGGTACTTCTCCTCGGAGAGAATGTAGTGGCTGTCGGTGCTGATTTCCTTGACATAGTAGCTTCCGAAAGGAACATCGCTCTTGAGCACTGCCTTTCCGTTTTCGTCAAGGGACAGAATCTCGATCAGCCCGTCTGCCGGAATGACAGAGCCGTCTGCTGCGGTAAGCTCCTCGGCGGCATAGAAGCCGAAGGTCACGGCGGAAAGCTCGTTATTCATGCCGATACCGAACGGTTTATTCTGCTCCAGCACCTTGGAAAGAGAAATCCGTGCCTTCTGTCGGTCATTGCAGAAGCCGGCAGCGGTTTCGGTGATCTCGATCTCCTGGCCGGCGTAGACAAGCTCTGCGGTATGGGCGTCCTTGTTTACGACCATACCGTCGGGGGCTTTCATCTCGGTGATTTCGTATTTTCCCAGATACAGCGGCTTGCTTTCCGCCATGCCATCTGCGCCGGTAGTCACCGTATCCACCACCTCGCCGGCACTACAGCGCAGCGTACCATCCGGGGTGTAGATGTCCGCCGCGGCCTTGATCTCATAGGTTGCTCCTGCAAGACCCTGCACCGTATAGACCGGCTGGTAGACTCCGTCCGCCGCCGTGACGGTGGCAAACACCTCGCCGGTTTTGGAAATCTTGATGATGCCCTTCTGCGCGTAGTTGCCAAGCTTCACTGCAACGATTGTCACGCCGCTTTCCTCGGTGGAATTCTCTTCGGTCACATCGAACTTAACCGCCTCATGATTGAGCACATAGCCGTAAGGAGCGGAGACCTCCTTGAGGGAGTAGCCCTTGCCAAACTCCAGCTTCTCCGGCGTGATGAGCATGCCGGCATCGTTGGTGTAGAAGGTGTCGATGGTGGTAACCTCCGGATAGGTAAAGGTCATTTCCACCTTGGAGCCATCCGGACGGAAGATCTGGAAGCCCGCACCTGCATAGGGAATGGTATTGCCGGTCTCCGCATCCACCTTGATGACCTTAATGAAGGACTCGAAGTTGGCATTGTTGATAAGGTAGCGGTAGGTCTCGCCGTCCTTGGCAATGAACACATCAAAGTCGCTCATCAGCTCACGACCCTCCCAGCCGGAAACCTGATGCACAGTGTACACGCCGTAGGGCAGGTCCTTGCTCTGAGCAAAGCCGTTTTCATCGCAGGTCAGATAGTCCCGCTCCGTATCCTTTGCCGCCTCATAGCTGCCTGCGGCTTTCAGATAGACGGCGAACACTGCGCCCTCTTCGGGAGTTTCGATCTGCGTATCACCGTTATCCGAGTGCTTGATGATGGCGATATTGCCCTTCTGCACCTGCTCGGCAACAGCCACAGCAGGTGCAGCGTTCAGCTCAACGGTGTAATTGGCCGCCTCTGCACCGACAGGATAAACGGTGCTGTCCAGCAGATAGCCCTCGGAGGGACTGATCTCACGAATCGTCCAGTCGTCACCGCAGACATAATAGCCGGTGATGAACTGGCCGTTCTCGTCGGTGTAGTAGGTATCCACAAGCTGATCGCCCTTATAAATGCCGTAGGCGGCACCGGCAAGGGAGGCATCGCCCTGCGCCGTTCCGGTCTCGCAGTCGCTCTTGGTGACGGTAACATTGAACTTCTTGAGGATGTTGGAAACGCTCTTATTGGTTACACTGTTCCATTCCACTGCGGCACTCTGGCTGTTGGGAACCACATAGCGAATGGCGGTGTCCATCTCCTCCAGTGTGTAGCCGGTGCCGATAAGCACATCCTTGAAAGTCGCAACACCGTTTTCATCGGTAACAGCAAATTCATCCACGGGCAGACCGCTGAGAGAGGTTCCAAAAAGGTGGAACTTCACACCCTGGTTCAGTCCGTCCTCGGAGGTCTTGGCCACGGTCAGATCGCCGCGACGGAGCACATTGTTGAAGGAAACCGTCGCCGTCTGTCCGGCGAGCACGGTAACGCGGTGGCTTTCCTGGGGCACATACTTGTCATAGCTCTGCTCGGTGACGGTATAGGTGCCGGGCATCAGATTGTCGATGTGAATTTCACCGTTTCGGTCGGTGGTAACGCTCTGATTGACGCCCTCGCCGGTGATGGTGAAGGTAATGCCGTCCACCTTGCCGTCCTCGCTGGTCTTGATGATTTTAGCGCCTCCATAGCTGACCTTCAGCTTGACAAATGCCCTTACGGGGTCGCTGATGGAGGCCGTATAGGTGATGGTATCCTGAACGCCGCCGTTGGGACCGTACTTATAGTCCGTCCAAACAAGAACGCCGCAGCGGGAAGCGCTTCGAGTTGCGGAGATCGTCACATTGCCGCTGGGAGCCGTATCGGTGGTGATAGTGAGCGTGTTGCCCGACACGCTGAAATGAAAGCCCGTCTCACTGGCAGAGAAGGTAAACTGTGACAGCACGCGGTTGGTATCCGTGAGCTCGGCAACATACTGACTGCCGTCCCACGCAAGCTTAATGCTCTTTGCGCTGCCGCTGCTTCTGCTCATAAAGCTCGGGCAAACGGCGTAGCTCTGCACGCTGGACTCGATGCTGTCGTAATAGTCCATGATTCGGCTATACAGCGGATGATTGGGGGGAAACCAGCGACAGGATCTCGTCATAGCCGCCGGTGCTCGCATGGTCAAAGTCCGCATCGCGCTCGCCCACAACCGTTTCCCAAACGAGCAGCTGGGTAGCGAAGGCGTGGGCCAGCTTATCCGCATCGGAATCGTTCTGCGATCTCCAGGAGGTGGAAAGGTTGCCCTGATAGCCATACTGCATGATACGCCCCAGCAGCAGCTTAATGTCATCCGGCTCGATGGTGTTGTTGTACTGGCTGGGATAGTTATCCCAGAAATCCTCACCGAAGCCGTAATAGGTATCGCCGACATTTCGGGAAAGGCACGGCTCGATGCAGTAGCACACCTTCCCGTCAAAGGAATCCATACAGTGCAGTGTGGTGTAGTTGCTGGAGCCTGTTGCCCAGCCGTTCATATAGTTTTTGGCGGAGTGTCCCCATGCGTCCTCGGAGTAAATCTGAGCAGCGTCCCCGTCACGGGGGAAGGAAATCATATAGGACTCCGCTGTTTCGCTTGCGGCGAAGGCTGTGGTCGTGCCAAAGCCCGCAAGCACGGTGAATGCCATAAGGACTGCAAGCAGTCCCGACATTCATCTTTTGAAAATCTTCTTCATTCGTTCAGTCCTCCTTCAAGGCATGAAAAAAGCACCGTGTTTACACGATGCTCATTTCGGCGTATTGACTTGTTGATGCTTATGCCGACTCAAATGTTGATTTTCTCCCTCTGGTTCGGCTTTTCCTCGCTCATGATCGACTCGATGACCTCGTTGATCAGCTTTCCGTCCTGAGAGAACCGCTTCAGCTTGATGGCCTGGACAAGGGACGGCGTGGCATCGGCATAAGAGATTTGCTGCAGCAGGGCGCTCTGTTTCTCCTTTTGCAAGTACGAAAGCTCCACCACCGGTCTGAACGCAATACGCCCCTCGTCAACCAAATCCAGAAGCTCCGGAATGAACTCGGTAAGGCGAATATAGCGGTATACTTGGGCTTGTCCATCACCGGTTTCTTCTTTCAAAAGAGATGCCGATTTCACTCCCCTTACAGTCAATCAGAATGTAGTCGTAGCTCTTTCTCATGCCGTCGATGGCATTCTTCAGAACATACTCGCGGCTCATGACATTGAACAGACCTGTTTCATACCGAAGAGCTCAATGTTCGAGGGAAGCAAATCCACACCTTCCTGGTGCCGGATAATTGCACCCTCCGCAAGCGGCTCATCATCTATGACCGACTGCATAAAGGAAGACAGCGACACCTCCAGCTCATCGGGGTTCTTTATGCCGAGGCTCACCGTTAAGCTGCCCTGCGGATCAGCATCCACCAGCAGGACCCGTTTGCCGGAGCTTGCAAGTCCCACGCCGAGATTGACTGTGGTCGTCGTCTTGCCGACGCCGCCCTTCTGATTCGTGATGGCGATCACCTTACAGTTTTCCATGGGGTTTTCCTCCTTTCTCTTTATTTGAATCATTTCTGATCCACGAAAACCTCAAAATACCTTTTGGGGCTTTCGTCGCTGCATTTCATTTTTCCTCGAACCCAAAATGCAGAAAAGGAAGTCATCAGACGCCCGATAGCGATTCGGGTCCATGGGAATCTCATCTCTGCCGGGTACTCCGCCAGCTCCGTAGAGAAGTATCATTATCCCTGCTGCGTTTTATGGCCGTATCCGTAGCTGTCGGATATTTCTGAATGGCTCGGAAACGCTCGCCTCCTTGCTTTCCGTTATCACCCGGAGGGGCAGGAGGGTCATGGTGCACCTTCATCCGGCTGGGGCTTACGCCCCGATCAGGAATGTACCTGTTGAATGTGTATTCGATTGTCAAGGAACAGGTGAGAGGTTATTTGCCCCTCAAGTGGTAGATCACGGGAAAGGGCAAAAATTAAGCATCTGGAGAAATTTCTAAAAAATTTTTTCACGGTCTCCTCCTTCGAGCATTCATCATTGGAATATCAGAAAACAAAAAAGGCCCAGCTACCGCAATGGGTAACTGGGTCTCAACCATCCGTATATGGTATAAACGGGAATAAACTTCGCCAAAAGGATTCAAAGCAAAACAAAGATACCGGGAGGGAAAATTGTCTCTATAGATGCGCCTCGCAGAGCTCGGAATGGAGGGAGATTTTCCCCTATTTTTTACCCATTCATCGCTTCAAACCCGGTTTTCCCCTATGGTTAACCCATTAAAAATGGGATAGAGAGCATCAAATTTCCTCAAAAGGAAACAGCAAAATCAAAAAAGAAAAGCCCCGGAAACCGTTGCGTTTCCAGGGTTTTGGGGCATTTTGAAGTCTCGATCAGCGCTTGCTGAACTGGGGCGCGCGACGAGCAGCCTTCAGGCCGTATTAAACATCTCTATGGTGCGTTTTTCCTTGATATTACGGGCTTTTTTCGCATTTTCTGTTGTCGGTTGTCCTATTCCTTAACCATAGAAATCGGTAA
>ENA-ORTI01003245-ORTI01003245.1-human-gut-metagenome-genome-assembly--contig:-NODE-3245-length-12926-cov-2.345738_pt1 | contig 12926 bp, 10 predicted proteins | sample MGYA00242071_ERZ509191 | MGnify/ENA primary metagenome ERZ509191 (study PRJEB26280, sample SAMEA2338832) | human gut metagenome | biome: human gut; feature: human-associated habitat; material: faeces...
TAATAATCAATAGATTTTGAAAAATTGTGAGAAATTTATAGAAAATTTTTAAAGATATATAAATAAGAAGGAGTGATTAATATGTTATGTGAAAAATGCAAAGTACGGGAAGCGAATATTAAATATACAGAGATCATTAACGGAGTAAAAACGGAGCATAATCTCTGCTCCCACTGTGCGAAGGAAATGGATTTTGGACAGTATACGGCTTTGTTAGACGGAGAATTCCCGCTGGGAAAACTGCTTTCCGGACTTTTAGGGTTGGAGGAAGATGAAGAAGAAACCGATGAACGTTCCAGGGTGGTGTGTCCTACCTGCGGTACCAGTTTTGATGATTTTGTTCAAAACAGCCGCTTCGGCTGTCCGGACTGCTATGGCGTTTTTGATCTTTTTATCAATGATAAGATCAAGCAGCTCCAGGGCAGTGAAAGCCACAGGGGAAAACAGCCAAAATATCAGAGGGCACAGGAAACCATTTCTGAAAACAATGAAGAGATGGTATCGGCTGATGTTTTGCAGAAAGCAGGAGAGAATGCCGCAAAAGAGCAGCCGGAAGGCATGAAAGAGATAACGCAGCTGGAGCGAAGATTAAAAGAAGCCCTGGAAAAAGAAGATTATGAAACAGCAGCTGCATGCCGGGATCAGATCCGGGCATTAAAGGCAGGAAAGGGCGGCGAAGTGCATGAGTAAATGGTATGAGAAAACATTGGAAGAAAAGTCCAATATTATATACAGCAGGATCCGCCTTGCAAGAAACTGGGATGAATATGTATTTCCTTCCAGACTGGACGAAGAAGGAAGCAGGGAGCTGGTAGACGGCTTAAAAGACGGTTTAAAAGAGATCCCTTATCCCTACTATGCTCTGGAAAATATGCAGCAGGCAGAAAAGAAAGCCTTAAGGGAACGGCGGATCTTAAACCGCTGTGCAGTGGAAAAAACATACGCACAGGGACTGTACCTGTCAGAAGACGAGTCAGAAAGTATTTTACTGGGAGCAGATGACCATATAAGGATGCAGTTTTTGGCACCTGGTCTGTGCCTTGAAAAGCTGTGGCAGAAAGCAGATGCTGCAGACGACAGGATCAATAAACATTTCCCTTATGCCTATGATGAAAAATATGGTTATCTGACCACGTTCCCTACCAATATGGGAACAGGACTTAAGGCCTGCGTGGTGATCCACCTGCCTATGCTGTCCCAGCTGAAGAAATTTCAGGGGATCGTGGCAGATATGGGAAGACTGGGAACGTCCATACGGGGACTTTTCGGGGAAGGCAGTGAAAATGCAGGCAATATGTACGAACTGTCAAACCAGAGAACCTTAGGACTGTCAGAACGGGAGATCATTGAGCTGGTAAACAAAGCAGCTGTCCAGTTAAACAGTCAGGAACAGAAAGTGAGAAAAGCCGCTTTAAATGCCAGAAAGCTGGAGCGGGAAGACGAGACGTATAAATCCTATGGTGTTTTAAAGTATGCGCGGAAAATGGCAGAAAAAGATGCCAGGGTATTTATTGGACAGCTGATCTCCGGAGAGACAGACGGACTGATCTCTTTTGAGAAAGAAGAAAGTCTGTACAGTCTTTTGGTAGGTATCAAACCGGCCAACTTAAATCTGTGGGCCAGCAGGCCTTTGGACAAAGAAGAGACGGACTGTGTAAGAGCAGCTTATATCAGGGAACATTTACCTCAGATATGCAGCTGACAGATGGATTTTTGAAATGCACAGGGACATAAAGGAGGACAACAATGGAACGATATACACCGCAGGCGAAAGAGGCCTTAAGCCTGGCAGTAGGAATGGCAGAAAGCTTAAACCACGGTTATGTGGGAACCGAGCATCTGCTGATCGGCCTTTTACAGGAAGGAACCGGCGTTGCAGCCAGGGTCTTAGAGGAAAATGGGGTTGAGGAGTCAAAGGTAGTAGAATTAGTCAGCCAGCTGATCTCCCCAAATACTTCTGTACAGATGGCAGAAAATGCAGCCTATACCCCAAGAGCCCGCAGGGTAATAGAAAACAGTTATAGGGAAGCAGTACGCTTTAAGGCAGCACAGATCGGTACAGAACACATTCTGATCGCTATTTTAAGAGAAGGAGACTGTGTGGCAAGCCGTCTTTTAAATACAATGGGGATCAGTGTACAGAAATTATATATTGACCTTCTGGCAGCTATGGGTGAAGATGCGCCTTCTATTAAAGATGAGATGCAGCGTGGAAATTCCGGAAAACGGGGAAGTTCCACACCGGCCCTTGACAGCTACAGCCGCAATCTGACCCAGATGGCACTGGATGGAAAGTTAGATCCTGTGATCGGCAGGGAACATGAGATCCAGAGAGTGATCCAGATCTTAAGCCGCCGTACTAAGAATAATCCGTGTCTGATCGGAGAGCCGGGAGTAGGAAAGACCGCAGTAGTAGAAGGACTTGCCCAGAGAATTGCAGCAGGGGATGTGCCGGATACCATTGCGGATAAGAGAGTTATGACTCTGGACCTTTCCGGTATGGTGGCAGGTTCCAAGTACAGAGGCGAATTTGAAGAGCGCATTAAGAAAGTGATCGCAGAGGTAGTAGAAGCAAAAGACGTCCTTCTTTTTATTGATGAGATCCACACCATTATAGGTGCTGGCGGTGCAGAGGGTGCTCTGGATGCATCCAATATCTTAAAGCCGTCCCTTGCAAGAGGGGAACTGCAGCTGATCGGTGCTACTACCATTAACGAATACAGAAAATATATAGAAAAAGACTCTGCCTTAGAGCGCCGGTTCCAGCCGGTTACTGTGGACGAGCCTTCAGAAGAAGAGTCCATTGCCATTTTAAAGGGGCTGAGAAGCCGTTATGAGGAACATCACAGGGTAGAGATCACAGATGATGCCTTAGAGGCAGCTGTAAAGCTTTCCAGCCGCTATATCAATGACCGTTTCCTGCCGGATAAGGCCATTGACCTGATCGATGAGGCAGCTTCCAAAGTACGCCTGTCAAATTATACAAAGCCGTCCAAGATCAAGGATTACGAGGCACAGATCGATGATCTGGAAGAAGAAAAAGAGTCTGCGATCCGTGATGAGGCCTATGAAAAGGCAGGAGATATTAAGAAAAAACAGGAAAAACTGAAAGAAAAGATCCGCTTGACTCTGGAAAAATGGGAAAAAGAGAAAGAAACCAGAAAACTGGTAGTAGGTGAAAATGAAGTGGCAGATGTAGTAGCCGGATGGACCAAGATTCCGGTGAAGAAACTGGCACAGGAAGAGTCAGAGCGTTTAAAGAACTTAGAAGGCATCCTCCACGAAAGAGTCGTAGGCCAGGAGGAGGCTGTTACCGCTGTATCAAAAGCCATCCGAAGAGGCAGGATCGGCTTAAAAGATCCAAAGCGTCCCATCGGTTCTTTCTTATTCTTAGGACCTACCGGTGTGGGAAAAACGGAACTTTCAAAGGCACTGGCAGAAGCCATGTTCGGTACAGAAAGTGCCCTGATCAGGGTAGATATGTCTGAGTACATGGAAAAGCACAGTGTTTCCAAGATGATCGGTTCCCCGCCAGGATATGTAGGCTATGAGGAGGGTGGACAGCTCAGTGAAAAAGTGCGCAGAAATCCTTACAGCGTGATCCTGTTTGATGAGATCGAAAAGGCCCATCCGGATGTATTTAATATCCTTTTGCAGGTATTAGATGACGGACACATCACAGATGCCCAGGGAAGAAAGATCGACTTTAAGAATACCATTATCATTATGACTTCCAATGCAGGTGCTGAAAATATCATCGCACCGAAACGTCTTGGCTTCGGAGTTGCCACAGACGCAAAGGCAGATCATGAATTCATGAAGGGCCGTGTGATGGAAGAGGTAAAACGCCTGTTCAAGCCGGAGTTTTTAAATCGTATTGACGAGATCATCGTATTCCATCAGCTGACGAAAGAGCATATGAAGGGAATTGCGGATATTATGCTGAGAGGCATTGAAAAACGCAGCAAAGAACAGCTTGGCATTACCCTTACTGTAAATGAGGCGGCAAAGGATCTGCTGATCGACAAGGGCTATGATGATAAATACGGTGCAAGACCGCTGCGCCGTACCATCCAGAGCCTGTTAGAAGATAAGATGGCAGAAGAGATCCTGGACGGAAAACTGAAGAAGGGTGTAAATGTGGAAGTTGACTGTGAAGAAGGAAAACTTACCTTTACAGTAAAGAAGAAAGCAGCAGCCAGAAAGAAAAAAGCGCAGGCAGCAGATACTGCTTTAAAGCCTGAGGCAAAGGCGTAAAATATACTGGTTATTTCATGAAAATTGTTGTATAATTATAGATACCCGTTATAAATGATCTACTGGGAATACGGTGAAAACCCATAAAGTCTGACAGGAATGCCGGATGAAAAGGTACGACCAGAGAATTTACAGATAAAGAGCAGGAGGATAAAAAGATGCCAGTTGTTGAAGAATTGATCCGCACAGAGCAGGATGGCACCATCAGTTTTGGAAATTACAAGTTAGGACAGAAGTCAAAGAAGTCCGATTTTGAATACCAGGGAGATATCTATAAGGTTAAAACTTACAACGAGATCACAAAATTAGAGCGCAACGAAATGTTCGTATATGAGTCTGTTCCGGGCACAGTAGCAGAACATTTTAAAGTAACAGATGACAGTATAGAGTTTGAAGTAGAGGGCGATAAGGATGCCCAGATCACAGTTCAGCTGGAAAATGATACTGACTACGAAGTATATGTAGACGGAGCTGCTGTGGGAAGCATGAAGACCAACATGAGCGGAAAGTTAAGCGTCAGCGTAGAGTTAGAAGAAGGAACTTCCGTTAAGGTAAAGGCAGTAAAGAGAGCATAGAAAATATGGCAAAAGCAAAGACAACTGCATTTTTCTGCAAAGAATGCGGATATGAGTCATCCAAATGGCTGGGACAGTGTCCCGCCTGCCGGGCATGGAACACTCTGGTAGAGGAACCGGTGGCAGGTACAGCTTCGGCTGCAGGAAAAGGACGTATGTCTTCTGATCGAGGAGCGGGGAGAGCTGTGGCTAAACCCGCTCTTCTTTCAGAAATACGTCTGGAACAGGAAGACCGGATCTCCACTGGTTTTAAGGAACTGGACCGGGTATTGGGAGACGGCATTGTAGCCGGTTCCCTGGTGCTTGTAGGCGGTGATCCGGGTATTGGAAAATCAACCCTTTTGCTGCAGGTATGCCGCTATCTGGCAGCAGACGGACAGAAGGTACTTTATATTTCCGGAGAAGAGTCATTAAAACAGATCAAAATGAGGGCAAACAGGATCGGAACGGTCACAGGGGAACTGCGCTTTTTAAGTGAGACGAATTTAGAGCGCATTGAGGCTGTGATCGATCAGGAAAAGCCTCAGATCGTAGTGATCGACTCCATTCAGACCATGTACCGGGAAGAGATCACCTCTGCGCCTGGAAGTGTAAGCCAGGTGCGTGAGTCTACCGGCGTTTTAATGCAGATCGCAAAAAGCCGTGGAATTGCCATCTTCGTAGTAGGTCATGTGACCAAAGAGGGAGTAGTGGCAGGTCCAAGGGTATTGGAACATATGGTAGATACAGTCCTTTACTTTGAAGGGGACAGACATGCTTCTTACAGGATCCTGCGAGGCGTAAAGAACCGTTTTGGTTCCACCAATGAGATCGGTGTATTTGAAATGCGGGAAGAGGGTCTTGTGGAAGTAGAAAATCCCTCTGAATATATGCTGGATGGACGGCCTCAGGAGGCATCAGGAGCAGTGGTATCCTGTTCCTTAGAGGGCACAAGGCCTATCCTTTTGGAGGTTCAGGCACTGGTAGCGGAGACAAATTTTGGTATGCCAAGAAGAACAGCGGCAGGTACGGATTACAACCGTGTAAACCTTTTGATGGCAGTGCTGGAGAAACGGTGCCGCTACGAATTGTCCCGTCTGGATGCCTATGTAAATATCACCGGCGGCATGCGTATGAGTGAACCGGCTCTGGACCTTGCCATTGTCATGGCACTGATGTCCAGCTATAAAGACCGGCCTGTAGATCCGGGTATGCTGATCTTTGGGGAAGTAGGTCTTTCCGGCGAAGTTCGTGGTGTATCCCAGGCAGCCCAGAGAGTAGCAGAGGCAGCTAAGTTAGGATTTACCACCTGTGTGCTTCCGAAAGTAAATATGGATAAGATAAAGCCTGTAGAGGGGATCCGCATGATCGGGGTGTCGAATGTGCGGGAAGCCATCGGGTTGTTATAAAAATATAGCGTAAAAAGAACAGCACCTGCCTGTGCCTGGTGTAAAAGCCGGTGTCAGGCAGGTTTATGTTTCAATAAAACTGTATTAAAAAACAGAAAAAAATAAGCAATTACTTTTTTTGAAAAAACTTTGAAAAAAATTCAAAATAGTTGTTGACAGTGTTGGAAACCTGTGATATTATAATACTCGTTCGAGGGAACAAAACAAAAAACAAAAGAACATAGGGGAATAGTTCAATGGTAGAGCAGCGGTCTCCAAAACCGTAGATGGGGGTTCGAGCCCCTCTTCCCCTGCTGACTATTTGAGAGAATAGCCCAACCCGAAGGAAGTTCAGAAGTCGTATGGCTTTTGGGCTTTTTCTTTTGTGTTAAAATCTACAAAAACAGGGGAGATACATACATGAACAAAAAAGAATGCAACGAAATAAAAAAACTTTTCACTCCGGCAAACTGTGCCATCAGCCGGATCTGCGGCTGCTATGTAGACTCAGAGAAAAATAAAAAAACAGAACTGAAGGAAGCATTTTTATCCCTTCCGGAAGAAGAAGCCTTTAAATATTTTACCATTTTCCGCAATGGCCTTTCAGGAACCATTGGAAAAAATCTGATCAATATGGAATTTCCCCTTCACACAGAAGAAGAGGGCGGTACCCAGAATTTCCTTTTAAAGCTTCGGGACAGTGAATTAAAAGACGATGGGCTGATCGAGGAATTTTATGACCGTGTGATCGCCAATTTTGACTATGCAGAGAATTATTATATTATCCTGATCCACTGTGCATATGACATTCCTGCAAAGGCTACAGACGGTTCTGAGATGTTTGACGCTTCTGATTATGTGTATGAGTTTATCCAGTGTACAATCTGCCCTGTAAAGCTTTCCAAGGCAGGTCTGTGCTATAATTCCACTACCAATGTGATTGAAAACAGGATCCGTGACTGGCTGGTGGAGGCACCTGTGACCAGTTTCCTGTTTCCTGCATTTAATGACCGGAATACAGACATCCATAGCCTTTTACTTTATGCGAAAAACGGAGAACAGCTGCCGGATACACTGATCGATGAAGTGTTGGGCTGCCATATCCCTATGTCTGCCAAAAACCAGAAAGAGACCTTCCAGACTATCGTAGAGGAAACTTTAGGGGAAAACTGCGACTTTGAGACTGTAAAAAGCATCCATGAAAATTTAAGTGAACTGGTGGAAGAGACAAAAGATGAACCTGCACCGCCGGTACTGAATAAAACACAGCTTAAACAGCTTCTGGAAAACAACGGGGCAGCACCGGAAAAACTTCAGGAATTTGAAAGTCGTTATGCAGATGTAGAGGACGGTCCTGAAACCAGTTTCGCTGTATCAAATGTAGTGAATACAAAGAGCTTTGAGATCAAAACCCCGGATGTGACCATTAAGGTAGCCCCCGATAAGACCTATCTGGTGGAAAACCGTATGATCGACGGACGGCCCTGCCTTGTGATCGCTATTAACGAACATGTGGAGATCAATGGTATCTCTGTGCGTCCTGTACCACTGGCAGACCGCAAGACGGCAGGAGAAGGGGCAGAAGATACAGCACCATGGCAAGAAGAAAATGGTACACAGGATCCTTTCGGATCTGATGAGATCCGTCCGGTGGCAACGGGGATCCGCTCTGCAGATGAAGTATAAGAAAAAGCGAATACTCCCCCTGGTTTTGTAAAAATAAGATATTATCTTTCGCAAGTTTAGGATATAATCTGGACAAAATGAACAATAGTTGTTATAATGACTATGTTGGTCTGTGAAAAATAAAACGTACCAGCAAATGGCGACTACTCCATTGGCTAGAAAGAAAATTTTACGAGCGGAAGGAAGAGAGTACAAATGAGTCGGACAATTAAAGCAGGACATGTGTATCGGCAGTATTCCAAAGATGGAATGCCCATAGCAGATTATAAAAGTTCAAGACTGGCCCACGAGGCAACAGGTGTTTCTTTAGGCTCCATTGCCAGAGCAGCCCATGGCGAGCGTAAGACAGGAGGAGGCTATCTGTGGCGTGTAGTTCCGGAAGACCTGCCCTGGGAACCGATCCAGGTGGACTTAAGCAGCAAGATCGGATACCATGATAAGAGACCGCTGATCCAGCTGACATTAGACGGACAGGTAGTAGCAGAATATCTTTCTATTGCTCATGCCAGCCGTGCTTTAAATATCAGCCGCAGAAGTATTTCCTGCGCGATGACAGGAGCTCAGAAAACAGCCGGCGGTTATAAATGGGTGGAAAAAGAAACTCCCGAAACAAAAGAAAAAGAGTAACTATTCAGGTGGATTTCCAGGATATGGGAAGCCACCTTTCTTTTATGCATAAAATCAGATACAATGTAAAAATGATTTACAGCGATTTATATAAATATTTACGAAAAAGGGCATAATCTGAAAAGAGGAATAAAATTTGACATTGAAAAATAATAGTGCTATATATATTCCAACGTTCAGGAATGACTGGACGGACAGCACTTTAACCAGGATGATCTACCTGTAAAAAACAGGTGGAAATCTTAAAAAGGAGTCTTGAATTATGAAAGAAAAGAAAATCATGCTGCCATCTGTAGAAGAAGCAAAACATTTTGTAGCAGAGGCAACGAAATGTGACTTTGATATTGACGTATTCTATAACCGTGTGACCATTGATGCCAAGTCGATCTTAGGTGTTTTAAGCCTGGATCTGGCGCGGGTACTGACCGTACAGATGAATGGTGATAATGCAGAATTTGAAGAATACCTGGATACCCTGGCACCTGTATCTACCACTGCTGCTTAAAGTGGGATGACAGGATCATGGCAATCGCAGAATAAGAATCAGAAATAAGAAAAAGAGCGGGAACGAACATCAGTTTGCATTCCTGCTCTTTTTGTGTTATCCTAAAGTCATGAATTTTAGGAGTACAGATGGAGGGAAACATTGGAAGGCAGTTTGATGACAGAAGCACAGTCTAAGATCCGCATCTCTGTCCGCAATTTAGTAGAGTTTGTCCTGCGGTCCGGGGATCTGGATAACCGCAGGAGCCAGGGCGGAAAAAAAGAGGCTATGCAGGCGGGGAGCAGGCTGCACAGAAAGATCCAGAAACGCATGGGAGCGGATTACCGTTCAGAAGTTGCTTTGAAACATCAGGTGCGTGAAGATGAATTCAGTATCCTTTTAGAAGGCAGGGCAGACGGGATCATTACAGAAACGTCCGGGATCGTGATCGATGAGATCAAATGTATTTACATGGACGTAGAACGTTTGGAAGAGCCGGATCCGGTTCATCTTGCACAGGCCCTGTGTTATGGATATATGTATGCCAGTGAGCAGGATCTGGACAGTGTGGGGATCCAGCTTACCTATTGTAATATAGAAACAGAACAGATCCGCCGTTTCCGCCAGGCAAAAACAAGGGAAGAACTGGAAGAATGGTTTCAGGGTCTGATCCATGAATATGTAAAGTGGGCCAGATACCTTTACCATCACAGCATCCGCAGAACAGAATGTTTAAAAGAACTGCAGTTTCCTTATGCATACAGGGAAGGTCAGAAAGAACTGGCGGTTTCTGTATACAGAAGTATTGCCAGAGGGAGAAATCTTTACATACAGGCGCCTACAGGGATCGGAAAAACCTTATCCTGTGTCTTTCCAAGCCTGAAAGCTATAGGAGAAGGCTATGGGGAAAAGCTGTTTTATCTCACAGCCAAGACTATTACTAGAAGCGTGGCAGAAGAGACGTTTGAATTGTTAAGGGAGCGGGAAAACCTGTATTTCAGTACTGTGACCATTACTGCAAAAGAAAAGCTGTGTATCCTGGAAAAACCGGACTGCAATCCAGTTGCGTGCCCAAGGGCAAAGGGACATTTTGACCGGGTCAATGACGCTGTTTATGAGATCATACAGGAAGAGCAGGGGATTACCAGGGAAACGATCCTTGCATATGCAGAGAAATACCAGGTCTGCCCCTTTGAACTCTGTCTGGACATCAGCAGCTGGGTAGACGGCATCATCTGTGATTATAATTATGTATTTGATCCCAATGTGCGCCTGAAACGCTATTTTGCAGAAGGAGAAGAGAGGGGAAATTATATTTTCCTTGTAGATGAGGCCCACAACCTGGTTTCAAGAGCCAGGGAGATGTACAGTGCTGTTCTTATAAAGGAAGAGCTGCTTGCTGCAAAAAGGATCTTAAAAGGGATCCCCGAGGCAGGAAAAGTCCTGAAGCTGTTAGAACGGTGTAATCGCAGGATGTTGGATCTAAAACGCCTGGGGGAGACAGAACCCTTTTCTGATGAAGCAGACATGGAACTGGCGTTTGAAGGGGGAGCACGGATGGTTCTGGGGGAACATTACCGCATGCATTCGGATGTAAAACTTCTTTCCCTGGAGTTAATGGGGCTGTTTGGGGAGATGGAAGTATTTTTAAATGAAAACAGCGAATTTGATGACAGGGAGACAGTCCTTGATCTGCATTTTAAGATCCGTGATTTCCTTTATGTAAGTGACCGGCTGGATGAAAATTACAGGATATACAGCCGCTTACTGGCGGATGGCTCTTTTATGGTAAAACTGATGTGTGTCAATCCTTCCAGCTGCCTGCGGGAATGCCTGGACCGGGGCGTGAGTACAGTGTTTTTTTCTGCAACGCTGCTGCCGATCCGTTATTATAAGGAACTTTTAAGCGGAAGCCAGGAAGAATATGCCGTGTATGCAAAATCTCCTTTTCAGGCAGATAAACGGCTGGTACTTGCGGCTTCTGATGTAAGCAGCCGTTACAGCAGACGGGGCAGGACCCAGTATGAGCGGATCGCTGACTATATAGAAGGAGTCATAGGAGGAAAGACAGGAAATTACATGATCTTTTTCCCATCCTATCAGTTTCTGTTTCAGGTACAGAAGGTTCTTGAGGAACGGCAGGAACAGGGAAAGTTAAAATTTGAATGGAAAGCCCAGTCATCGAATATGTCAGAAGAAGAAAGGGAAGAATTTCTTTTAAGTTTTAAGGAAGAACCAAAGGAGTCATTTGCTGGTCTTTGTGTAATGGGCGGTATTTTTTCAGAAGGGATCGATCTGAAAGAAGAGAGACTGATCGGAGCGATCATCATAGGAACAGGACTTCCACAGGTAAATCCGGAACAGGAGATCTTAAAGGAATATTTTGACGAACAGGGAGAAGGTGGCTTTGATTACGCCTATCAGTATCCGGGGATGAATAAAGTAATGCAGGCAGCAGGCCGGGTCATCCGCACTGTAAATGATAAAGGGGTGATTGCCCTTTTGGATGACCGTTTCCTGCTGCCTGAATATGTGGCATTATTTCCAAGGGAATGGGAACGTTATACGGTTGTGAACCGCTTTAATGTAAAACAGGCGGTAGATGATTTCTGGGGACAGTTTGTGTAGTGGCTGCAGCAGTCTAACGCGTGGTCAAAGAACTTCTGTGAAAGGTTGCCATTTTACAACATATCCATAAACTGCTTGGCAGCCTGGGATACAGGAAGGCTTTCATTGAAAGCAACCACCATCTGACGGGCAGGAAGTTTTTCTGAAAGTTCCAGGATAAACAGATCCTTATCATTAGCCGGGATACAGAAATCCGGAACAAAAGCAATCCCGAGACCGATGCGGGCCAGGTCGATCAGCAGGTCATTACTGGAAAGCTCGATCTCCGGTACCAGGTCCAAATGACTTTTCTGGAAGATCTGGTGCAGGAATTCACTGGTGGTACTTTTACGGTCTAACATCATGATCGGGTATTTTAACAGCTCTTCTAAGGTCAGTTCCTTTCCTTCCAAGTCAAAGGCCTGACGGCTGGCTACAAATACATCATGGAATTCATTGATGACCCGGGTGTGCAGGTTGCCTGCGAGAGCAGAGTTAGGATAATTGGCAATGATAAAATCAGTCTGACCATTTTCCAGGGCTTTGGCACATTCAATGGAAGTGTGGTTGATCACTTTGATATGAATGTTGGGGTATTCTTTGTGGAACTGTTTTAAGTAGGGTACCAGATAGTAGCGGCAGATGGTGTCGCTGGCGCCAATACGCAGCTGGCCTCCGTTTAAGGTATGGGCCTCTAACAGCTGGTTTTCCCCCTTCTGGATCAGGTTCATGGCTGGTTCAATATGTTTTAATAAAATTTCGCCCTCTGGTGTCAGCTGTACTTTTTTGGTACTCCGGATAAAAAGCGGCTGCTCTAATTTCTTTTCAAGGACCTTAATGGACTGGCTTACAGCAGACTGGGAAATAAAAAGCTGTTTGGAAGCTTCCGAGAAACTAAGTGTAACGGCTACGTGATAAAATACCTTGTATAATTCATAATTAATATCCATTATTAAGTCCTCCTTATAATTACCTATATTCTATCACGGGTGACTTTATTTTGTAAAGATGAATAAAACTTGACGAATAAAGAGGGATGGATTATCTTTATAACAGACATAAAACTTAGACAAAGGCAGAGAATACAAGTAATGATAGAGACAGTAGTATCCTTAGGACTGCCTGCCGGTGAGCGGCTTCTTGTAAAGAAGAATGTGTTAAAACCAATGGTGATAACAGGCAGTGAAAAAAGAGTATGTATTGTAACCGGCACCCACGGTGATGAACTGGAGGGGCAGTTTGTCTGTTATGAATTAAACAGACGGATTGAAGAACATTTGGAATATTTAAAGGGAATCGTAGAAATTTATCCTGCGTTAAATC
>ENA-ORTI01003262-ORTI01003262.1-human-gut-metagenome-genome-assembly--contig:-NODE-3262-length-12876-cov-3.843304_pt1 | contig 12876 bp, 10 predicted proteins | sample MGYA00242071_ERZ509191 | MGnify/ENA primary metagenome ERZ509191 (study PRJEB26280, sample SAMEA2338832) | human gut metagenome | biome: human gut; feature: human-associated habitat; material: faeces...
AGGGGAGAGGGAACCTTTTTCCAGAAAGGTTCCCTCTCCCCTCCCCAATATTTCCATTACATCCCCAAATACGCTTTCTGCACGGCGGGATCCGTGAGGAGCTTGTCGGCGGAGTCTTCCATGACGATGCGGCCGTTTTCCATGACGTAGGCGCGGTTGGCGATGCGGAGCGCCTGGTTGGCGTTCTGCTCGACGAGGAAAACGGTGGTGCCGTCGGCATTGATTTTTTCGATGATGGAAAAAATCTGCTGGATGATGATCGGCGCGAGGCCGAGGGAAGGCTCATCAAGCAGGAGCAACGTCGGACGGGCCATGATCGCGCGGGAGATCGCCAGCATCTGCTGTTCGCCGCCGGACAGCGTGCCGCCCGTCTGGGCGCGGCGCTGGGCGAGGATGGGGAACAGGTCGAAAATGTAGTCGAGGTCCTTCTTGATGTTGTCCGTGTCGTTGCGGAGGAAGGCCCCGAGATCCAGATTCTCCTGCACGGTGAGATCGGGGAAGATCAGACGGCCTTCCGGCACCTGGCTGATGCCGAGCGCCACGATTTTGTTCGGCCTGAGCGTGTGGATGGGATGCCCCCGGAAGAGGACTTCGCCGCTGCGAGGAGGCGTGCCGCCGCAGATGGTCATCAGCGTGGTGCTCTTGCCCGCGCCGTTGGCCCCGATGAGCGTGACGATTTCCCCTTCGTTGATGCGTATGTTCACGTCCCGGAGGGCCTGGATGTTGCCGTAGAAGGTGTTGACGTTGCGAAGCTCAAGCATGGTCGGACTCTCCAAGATACGCCTTGATGACGCGGGGGTTCTCGCGCACTTCCTGCGGCGTGCCCATGGCGATTCGGGAGCCGTATTCCATGACGTAGATGCGATCCGAAAGGGACATGACCATGCCCATGTCGTGCTCGATGAGCAGGATGGACAGGTCGAACTCCTTCCGCAGGTGCAGGATGAGCGACTTGAGTTCGAGGGTCTCCTGAGGGTTCATGCCCGCGGCGGGTTCGTCGAGCAGCAGCACGGCGGGATCGGTCGCCAGAGCGCGGGCGATCTCCAGACGGCGCTGTGCTCCGTAGGGCAGGTTCCGGGCCTCGTCCTGATAATGCATGTTCAGGCCCACCTCGCGCAGCAGTTCATAGCTGCGGTCGATGGTAGCCTGTTCTTCGGCCTTGGTGCGCGAGTCCTGAAAGACCGCTCCGGCGATGCCCGCCGACGTGCGGCAATGGCGTCCGATCATGACGTTTTCGAGCACGGTCATGCTCGGGAACAGGCGGATGTTCTGGAACGTGCGGGCCATGCCGAGCGACGTGATCTCGTTGGGCTTCATGCCGTTGAGGGTCGTGGAGCTGGCGGGCTTGCCGTTGCGCTCGGGCAGGTGAAGCTGGACGGTCCCTTCGGTGGGCAGATAGATGCCGGTGATGCAGTTGAAGAACGTGGTCTTCCCCGCGCCGTTGGGGCCGATAAGCGCGACGATCTCTTGCCGGTTGATCGTGAGATCCACCTCGTTGAGCGCGCGCAGGCCGCCGAAATTTTTGGACAGGTTGGTTACTTCGAGCACAGGGGTGTTCATGCCTGGCCTCCCGTGGCAGGAACGTCGAAAGCCGACTTGGAGCTGTCGATCTTGTCCTTGTTCGTGATCTTGTACGTGCGTTTCTCGCCGGAAATGAGGCCCTGGGGACGGTAAATCATCATGATGACCATGACCGCGCCGAACAGGAGCATACGGTATTCGGAGAACGCCCGCAGGTATTCGGGCGCGAGCACCAGAATGGCCGCCGCGATGGTGACGCCGAGCACGGAACCCATGCCGCCGAGCACCACCATGGACAAGACCATGGCCGATTCCATGAACGTGAAGCTGGCGGGGTTGATGAACGTGGTCTTGGCCGCAAAGATGACCCCGGCGAACCCGGCCCAGCAGGAGCCGAGCGCGAAGGCCGAGAGCTTCACCTTGGTCAGGTCGATGCCCATGGCCTCACAGGCGATTTCGTCTTCACGCAGAGCCTGAAGGGCAAGGCCGATGCGGGAGTTTTTGAGGCGCCCCACGACGATGATGGTGACGACCACGGCGGCGAGGACGATGTAATAAATGTAGTTTGTCGCTTCGGTTACGCCCATTTCCATGCCGAACAGGGAGGGGCGGCTGAGGTTGGACAGGCCGAAGGAACCTTTGGTGACGCTGGTCCAGTTCTCAAGCACGAGGCGGATGATTTCACCGAAGCCGAGGGTCACGATGGCCAGATAGTCGCCCTTGAGCCGCAGGACGGGGAAGCCGAGCATGAGGCCGAACAGGGCCGCCATGATGCCGCCCACGGGCAATACGGCCCAGAAGCCGAGGCCGAAATAGGTGTTCAGCAGGCCGTAGGTGTAGGCGCCCACGGCGTAGAACGCCGCATAGCCGAGCACGAGCTGCCCGGCGAGGCCGACCACGATGTTCAGGCCGAGGCCGAGCATGATGTAGATCAGCGCCGAGATCATGATGTTGATCTGGTACATGGAGCTGATGTACGGCATGACGAGCATCAGGACTGCGATGAGGCCGAGGCAGGTATAGCGGGGCTTGGGCTGCCGGACGGCCTCAAGCGCGCGGGCGAACAGCGAAGGGCCGGTGGAAACCGCCCCGCGGGCCTTGCGTTCCATGCTCCAGCGCCAGAAAATGGAAAGCACGAACGCGCCCACGCCGATGGAAGCCATGTTTTCCCAGCGGAACAGGATCGTGTCGTTGAGAGCGTCCACCTTGAGGACGACAAGCGGGAAGGTAAGCGCCATGAACCATACGCTGACCATGAGCGCTCTTAAAATCATGTTCATGTCGGCCCCCTTAGACCTTTTGAACCTTGGGCTTTCCGAGGATGCCCGCCGGACGGAAGATGAGGATGAGCACCAGCAGGGCGAAGGCGAGGGCGTCTTCGTAGGCGCTGGAGATATAGCCGGTGGCGAAGCTTTCGCACAGGCCGAGCACAAGGCCGCCGACCATGGCGCCGGGGATGGACCCGATGCCGCCGAGCACAGCGGCGGTGAAGGCCTTGATGCCCGCGATGAAGCCGATGAAGAAGTTCACCTGCCCCACGTGGTTGGCGATGAGCACGCCGCCGATGGCGGCCAGCGACGAGCCGATGATGAACGTCAGCGAGATGATGCGGTCGGCGTCGATGCCGAGCAGCATAGCCATCTTGCGGTTCTGCGCGGTGGCGCGCATGGCCTTGCCCATCTTCGTGTACTGGATGAACAGCGTGAGCGCGACCATCGTGACGAGGCTGGTGACGATGATCAGGAAATCGCTGGTGCCGATGATGTGGGAAATGGGATCCAGAAACTCAAAGTCGGTGATGAGCTGCGGAAAGGCCACGAAGTCGGACGTCTGAGCCAGGCTCACATAGTTCTGGAGGAAGATCGACACGCCGATGGCGGAGATGAGGGGCGAAAGCCGGGGAGCGCCGCGCAGGGGGCGATAGGCGATCTTCTCGATGGTGTAGCCGTAGGCCGCGCACCAAATCACCGCAGCTAGGGCGGCGATGACGATGATGCCCGCCGCCGGGAATCCCATGATGCCGAGCGCACTCGCCACGATGAGCGCGGTGAACGCGCCGATCATATAGATTTCGCCGTGAGCGAAGTTGATGAGCTCGATGATCCCGTACACCATCGTGTAGCCCAACGCGATGAGCGCGTAGATGCTGCCTCTGGTGAGTCCGCCACAAAAGAGTTCGACGAAATATTGTAAATCCATTGGCCCTGCTCGCTGGTTTCTCCGGTGAACCGCCGGCTCCGGGGAATGCCCCGTCCCGCCCGCCTCAGCGTCCGCGGGAAGCCCGGAAAAATCGTTTAGTAAGAAAGACAGCCGCCCGTCAGGATGCCGCCCCGCAACGTGCGGTTCACCCTGCACCTTCCGACGTGTCACGGAAGATGCAGGGTGAACATTGGCGTCATACCCGAAAAAGGGAATGACGTATCGTTACTTTAGTTCGACGAACTTGCCGTCCTTCACTTCGTAGATGGAGAAGCCGATGCCTTCGGCGTCGCCCTTGGCGTCAAATTTGATCTTGCCGAGGGGGGTGTCCACCATGTTCGTGCGGAGGGCTTCCATGATCTTCTGGGAGTCGGTGCTGCCGGCGGCCTTGATGGCTTCAAGCAGGGCGACCGTCGCGGAGTAGGCGTTGTCATAGAAGGCGCCCGGCTCGGTGCCGTACTTCTTCTTATGGTTTTCGTGCGCCTGGATGTTCATGGGCAGCTTGGACACGTCGGTGGGGCCGGTGGCGTAGACGCCTTCGGCGTTCTTGCCGGCGACCTTGATGAACTGTTCGTCCTTCACGCCGTCGGGGCCGATGAAGGGAATGTCGATCTTCTTTTTGGCAAGCTGCTGGACGAGCTTGGAAGCTTCGGGATGGTAGCCGCCGAAGATGATGCCGTCAGCGCCGGCCTTGCGGATCTTCTGGATCACCGCGCCGTAGTCCACGGCGCCGGGGGTGATGCCTTCTTCAAGGACGATCTGGACGCCGCCCTTTTCGAGCATTTCGCGGGCATAGTTCACGAAGCCGCGGCCGTAGTCGCCCTTGTCGTGCAGGAGGGCGACCTTCTTCAGGCCGAGCTTGTCCTTGGCGAAGGAGCCGGCGAGGTGGCCGGACACGTCGTCGGAGGCGATGGTGCGGAAGAAGTAGGGGTGGTCGCCCTTCTGGGTCAGCTCAGGCGTGGTGGCCGACGGAGAAATGGACACGATCTTGGCGTCGTTGTAGATCGGCAGGGCGGCCTTGGTCGCGCCGGAACAGATGGAGCCCATAACGGCCACGGCGCCTTCGGAAAGGACCTTGGTGGCGGCGTTGGTGCCGAGTTCGGGCTTGCACTGGTCGTCTTCGGCGACGATTTCGATCTGTTTGCCGAGAATGCCGCCCTTGGCGTTGTATTCGTCGGCGACGATGCGAGCCGCGTTAAGGCTCGGCATACCGTAGGAAACGAGGTCGCCGGAGTGTGCACCGGGAACGCCGATTTTGATCGTATCGGCAGCATGCACCGGGGCGGTCATGGCCATGATGGCCATACCCGCAAGAGCCGCTTTCATCCATGCGCGTGCCATAAAGAAACCTCCCCCTCATTCATAGGGATAGTTGGAGTTATCGGACAGGCTCGCCTGTCCGAAGCCGTCCATGCCGAAAAGGGAGCGTGGGGCGGAGCGATGCCGAGCCTCCGTTTTTTCGGATGAACCCCTGTTAGACATCGGTTTTAGTGCCATGACTGGACAGGGCTTGTCAAACGTTCGTAGGCGAAAGATGATAAAAGAAAATCGGAAGATATAAATTGATCAGACAAACAGCGCGACACGCGCCGGGAGGGCGTCGGGGTGGATGACGGAACGATGGAAACGGCGGCACTGCGGATCGGATGCAAGGTGAACCTGACCCTGCGGATTACGGGGGTGCGCCCCAACGGATGGCATGAGCTGGATACGGTATTCCTGCCGCTGGCCGAGCCGTCCGACACGCTCAGGCTTGCCCTGAGGCCGGGAGGCGGGCTGGCGCTCCACTGCGCGGAACCGGGCATTGATCCGGAAAACAACACGCTGACCAAGGCTTACCGCCTGTTCGCCGAGGCTTCGGGCTTCCGTCCGGGCGTGGAGGCCGTGCTGGAAAAAGGCATCCCGCACGGGGCCGGGCTCGGAGGGGGGAGCGCGGACGCGGCGGCGCTGCTTGGATGGCTGAACGCCCGCGCGCCCGAACCTCTGCCCTTGCCGGAGCTCGTCGGGCTGGCCGCCCGCATCGGCGCGGACGTGCCGTTTTTTCTGTATAACGTCCCCTGCCGGGCCTCGGGCATCGGCGAACGGCTCGTCCCGTGCCCCGAGTGGCTGGACGCGGCGGGCGTCGCCGGGGCGGGGCTCGTCCTGCTGTGCCCCGGGGAGCGCGTGTCCACGCCGTGGGCCTATGCGGCATGGGATGAATGGAACAGGCCATTGACAGAAGCGCGTAATGGCGCTATAAACCGTGCCTCTCAGAAACCTCTCGACGGGGCTTCCTCCATCCATTGGCTTGAAAACAGTTTTGAGCCGCCGGTTTTCGAGGCCTTCCCCCGTCTTCGCCGACTCAGGGAGCAGCTCCTGCGGCAGGGAGCCTTCGCCGCCGTCATGAGCGGCAGCGGCTCTTCCCTCTTCGGGCTCTTCCGGGATGCGGGCACCGCCTTCCGGGTGGCGGAGGGGTTCCGGGAAAAAGACGTGGCTGCTTATAGCCACGCATTGTAAGATTTCCACCTTCAAGGAAATCTTTGTCACGCTGGGGTGTAGCCAAGCAGGTAAGGCAACGGGTTTTGGTCCCGTCATTCGAGGGTTCAAGTCCTTCCGCCCCAGCCATTTTTTTGCGCTTTAGAGGTTTCTTAACCGGAAGGCCTCCCCCTATGTACGGTGATCTCAAGATTCTGACCGGCACCTCGAACGCTCCTTTGGCTCAGGCCATTTGCGAGCATCTCGGCTGCCAGTTGACCCCCGCCCTGTGTGAGAAGTTCAGCGACGGCGAAAGCCGCATCGAAATCAGCAGCAGCGTCCGCGGCGACGACGTGTTCGTCATCCAGCCGACCTGCGCGCCCGTGAACTTCAATCTGATGCAGCTCTGCCTCATGCTCGACGCGCTCAAGCGCGCCAGCGCGGGCCGCATCACCGCCGTCATCCCCTACTACGGCTATGCCCGTCAGGACCGCAAGGTCAGCCCGCGCGCGCCCATCAGCGCCAAGCTCGTGGCTGATTTCCTGTCGACCGCCGGTGCGAACCGCGTGGTGACCGTGGACCTTCATGCCGGACAGATCCAGGGGTTCTTCAACTGCCCTGTGGACAACCTGTTCGCGTCTCAGGTGCTGCTCGAACCCTTCATGTCCATGAAGGGCGAGATCGTGGTGGTTTCCCCCGACGCCGGCGGCGTGGAACGCGCCCGCTCCTTCGCCAAGCGCATTGAAGCGCCCCTCGCCATCATCGACAAGCGCCGCGACCGCCCCAACCAGGCGACCGCCACGCACGTCATCGGCGATGTGGACGGCAAGATCGCGGTACTCGTGGATGACATCATCGATACGGCAGGGACGATCTGCGCCGGAGCCGAAGTCCTGCTCCGCGAAGGCGCCCGCGAAGTGTACGCCTGTGCCACGCACGGCGTGCTTTCCGGCCCCGCCCTCGAGCGGCTCAACAACTCGGTGTTCACCAAGGTCGTCGTCACCGACACGATCCCGTCCGGTGAACGTTTGGACGTGTGCTCGAAGCTGCAGGTCGTTTCCGTGGCCAGCCTTCTCGCCAAGAGCATCCACAACATCCACACCGGGTCGTCCGTAAGCGTGCTGTTCTAAAGCGGATTGCCTTTGAAATGCTGAACATTTCAAAGGTGCCGTTCTGCCGGAAAACATCGTTTTCGGTAGAATCAGCGCCGTGTTGCGGCGCGCCGAACCAGCGTTCGGATTGGAGCGTTTCGCTTTTGAAACGTTCCGGGCGAACGGAAAGAAACCTCTCCGGCGTCCTCCGGGGCACCGGCTCATCTCAGCGAATCTACCACCACGGCTTTTTTCCCGTGGAAGGGTAAGGAGAACATCCATGTCCGATCTCAAAGTGCTCAGCGTGCAGAAGCGCGCCGGTCTCGGCAAGGGCGCCAACCGCCGCGCCCGTCAGGAAGAACTCATCCCCGGCGTGTTCTACACCGCCAAGGGTGAAAACCTGCCCGTGCAGATGTCCGTTCGCTCTTTTGCGAAGCTTTTCTCTCAGGTTGGCCGCACCACCGTGTTCAACCTCGAGATCGAAGGCGACGGCACGCATCCCGTGCTGATCTGGGCCACGCAGCGCGACCCGATCACCAGCCGCTTCACGCACATCGACTTCTACGGCGTCGATCTCGACAAGCCCGTGAAGATCACCGTTCCGGTCGAATTCACCGGCGTTGCCCGCGGTACCAAGGTGGGCGGCAAGCTCGAAACCTACCGCGAACAGATCCAGCTCATGGCGAAGCCTCTCGATATGCCCGCCAAGGTCACCATCGACATCTCCGGCATGGATGTGGGGACCACCATCCAGATCGCCGACGTGAAGCTTCCCGAAGGCGTCAAGGCCGCTTATGACAACAACTACGCCATCGTGTCCGTGCTGATGCCCGGCGGCGATGACGCTGCCGCTGAATAAGCGCATTGTTTGGGAGTGGAAGGGAGCGTCCTCACTTAAGGCATTCCTCTCCACTCCCTTGCCTCCTTTCCCTGTCGACATGTTCGGCATCCCGTTGATGCCGTGGAAAGGGGCTGCCCCGCATGGGTTGAGGGAACGAATTGGCGAGGAATCCGGTGGATTCCTTTTTTTGTGGCCTGCGTCCGTCAGGCCGGAAGTTTTCCGAGAGGTTTGATATGGCTGTCGCCGGACTTATCGTGGGCTTGGGCAATCCGGGCAAGCAATACGAATCGACCCGTCACAACATGGGGTTTTTGTTTGTGGATGAACTCTTGCGCGAGGCGAAAAATGTTTCCTCCATGTCAGGGGACAAGTTCCGCTGCGAGCTGTGGAAGGCGGCCCTTCCGGGCAGCCCGGACCAGTGGCTTATCGCCAAACCGCAGACCTTCATGAACCTTTCCGGCGAATGCGTACAGTCTCTCGCGGCGTGGCACCGTCTTCTGCCCGAGAATATCCTTGTCGTGCACGACGAGCTGGATATCGCGCCGGGCCGGATGAAATTCAAGAAGGGAGGGGGCAATGCCGGGCACAACGGTTTGAAGTCGATCACGCAGCGTCTCGGCACGCCGGATTTCTACCGCCTTCGCCTCGGCATAGGCCGTTCCCCGCATGGCGGCGAGGACACCGTGAACTGGGTCCTCGGGCGGCTCAGTCCCGAGGCGCAGGACGCCTTCCGCAAGCAGCTTCCCGCCGCGCTGGAGGTTGTCCGTCTTTTTGCTGAAGGGAACATTCCCGCCGCCACGCACGCGGCGAACGCGTTCGTGATCGAGTGAAATTGGAGGGGGGAAGGAGAAACTTTCTGAAGAAAGTTTCTCCTTCCCCCCTCCAATTTTTTACAGATCCGCGTGTTCGGTGCGGTCGATGATGTCGTTCTGCAGGTCGGGGGACATGTCGCAGAAGTACGCGCTGTACCCGGCCACACGGACGATCAGGTTGCGATAGCTGTTCGGGTCCTTCTGGGCGGCGAGCAGGGTGTCGCGGTTGACGATGTTGAACTGGAGATGCCACAGTTTCAGGTCGCACCACGTGCGGATGATGCTCATGATTTTCTTCGCGCCCTGCTCGCCCGCCACGCACTTGGGCGACAGCTTGATGTTCAGAAGACGAGAGGCGCGGTTGATCATGCCGTAGTTTTTGGAATGGTAATTCGACAGCAGAACGGCGGTCGGGCCGTTGTGGTCGGCGCCGTGCGACGCGGAGGAACCGTCAGCCAAGGGGAACCCGGCAACGCGGCCGTTCGGGGTGGCGGCGATGATCTTGCCGAAAGGCACGTGCGAGGTGATCGGCACATAGCGGACGTCGACGTGAATGCCGCGATCCCGGCTGCTCTTTTCGGCTTCGACCTGCGTAAACCGGTCGACGTCCTTGGCGATGCTGTCGGCATAAGGATCGTTGTTGCCGTAGCAGGGCGCGTTCTTCAGCATTTCCTGAATCGGCTCATACCCCACGAAGTTGGCGTTCATCGCGTCGAGCACTTCACGCATGGTCAGCCGCTTTTCCTCAAAGACGAGTTTCTTGATCGCGGCGAGGGAGTCCACCACGGTCGCGTAGCCGAGGAATTCGAAGTACGAATAATCGACGCCGCCTTCGATCTTCTCGGAATGCAGATCCTGCATGTTCTTCATGCAGAGGTTGTGCAGCACGGAGGACAGCGGAGCCGCGAAATGCTGCGGGCGCAGACGGTCGACGATGTGCTGCTGCTGGAAAGCCTTCTGCAACAGATTGATGTGCTGCGCCTTGTAGGCATCGTAGAATTCCTCCCACGTCTGGAAGCGGGTCGGATCGCCGGTTTCAAGGCCGATAAGCTCGTCGCCGTAGTAGTGCAGGCGACCGTTGTTCATCAGCATTTCCAGCGCGGTAGCGAAGTTGATGTACACGCAGCCGGAGGTGTAGGTATCGCGGTTGGGCATACGGGTTTCGGTACAGCCCGAAATGGCATAGTCCAGCGCCTCGTTGATCGGGCAGCCCTTGATGGCGTTCAGGGGCACCACTTCCTCGTCGTTGATGAGCTTCGGGAACCCGGAGCCATCCTGAACGGTCAGGGCGACCTCATACAGGAAACGGTCGGGCGTGCGCGAATGGATGCGGACCGCGAGGTCGGGGTAGGTCATCGGGAATTCGCGCTTGGACTCGAGGAACAGATACGACAGCTCGTTGGTGGCGTCCTCTCCCTCGGGCGTCTGGCCGCCGACGGTGACGGCTTCCCAGTGGGCATAGCCTTCCTGGAATTCATTGCCCGTGGGGTTGATGTACAGGTCGATGAACTGGGCCATGTCGACCCACATGCATTCGAGCAGTTCCTTGGCTTCCTCGGAGGTCAGCGTGCCTTCTTCAATATCCTTCTTGTAGTAAGGATAGAGGTACTGGTCCATGCGGCCGTTGGAAATGATGGCGCTGGCCTTCTGTTCGATGCGCGAGAACATCTGCACGAACCACTGGCACTGGACGGCTTCGCGGAAGTTGCGGGCCGGATAAGCGGGCACATGCTCGCAAATGTCGGCCATGCGGAGCAGTTCCTGCTTGCGGACCGGATCGGACGTCGCGGCGGCGGTGTCGCGGGCAAGCTGCGCATGGCGCTTCGCCCAGATCATGATGGCGTCGCACACGATGATCATGGCTTCGAGGAACGGTTTCTTTTCCCATATGTCCACGGAATTGGTCAGGTCGAGGCCCGCCAGCTTGGCCTTGGCTTCGTTCTGGATGTCGATGAAGCCGCGCTTCATGGCCTTTTCATAGTCCGGGACCCACTGGAGCGCGGAACGGTAGGAAGAGGTTTCGCTCACCACGAACTTGGACTTCAGGCCGCGTTCGTCGTGATAGGTCACGCCGCGGATTTCGGCGGGCAACACCTTGTTGAGGTGCTCATGGTAGGTCTTGCCTTCCCAGTAGGGGGCGATTTCTTCCATGAGGATCTGCATGTCGGTGGGATCGATCTGGAAGGGGCTCTTTTCGCGGTTGGGAAGATCCTTCATGACTTCAATGTAGAAGTCGCCGTCGATTTCCGGATACAGGATGCCGTAGCGTCCGAGCTGTCCTACGCGGCCCGCGAGAAGCTGGTCGGGCGTGATGTATACGGTAATCTTTTCAGCCACATTCTTGAGCGCCTTGGCCCAGCGCAGGGTCAGCAGCTCACCTTCGGTCTGGCGCATGGATTCCGTGAAGTACCGGGCGCGCTCGATGTCCACGTGGGGAACGGTGAACTGGATGCGGTCGAGAATCTTATAGACGCGTTCGCGGCCTTGGCGGTTGACTTTCTTGGTACCCTGAAGACGTTCTTCCTGCGGGGACAGGCAGCAGCACTGGGACATGGGGAGCCTCCTAACAAAATGTTTATCTTGACGGTTCGTTTTTTCATCAAGTGGTTGCCCCGTTTAAAGCATCATGCGTGCCATCATGCATATCCTGCCTGAATAGAAAGAAAAATCAGCAAAGCACCCCATACGGTTGTACGTTGCTCCCCGGAAAGCATGGTGTGCATTTCTGCAATGGGCTCTCCGGCAACCGACCCAATTCACAGCGTTTCGACATCATGTGTGCATTTTTGCAATACGAAAAAATACACATGCAAGATGACGTTTTCCGTTTCCGCTCTCCCTTCCGATATCGCCCCATACCCGCTCATGCCAGATGAACATGTTGATATTACATCATAAAAAATTCCGTGTGCATCATATGTTCTGTCGCCACCCCCCTTTTTCCTTCCCTATGAGCGGCATCAATCTTGCTTTTTTGCACACATCAGGACAGTTAGACGTGGTTCCTTTCCTTTCACACACGACGCCGGCACGCGGCGCCAGCATACAAGGAGTTCTTTGTCATGAAAGCCATCGATTTCCGTTTCCGCCCCAACACGCCCGACGCCGTGGACGGGCTCATCCACAGCCCCTTCTTTGGGGACATGTGCGCCTTCTTCAACTATCCGGATCGCGCGTGGTCGGCTTCGCTCGACAAAATCGTCGAGATCATGGACGAGCATGAAATCACCGGGGTCATCACCGGGCGCGACGTCGAAACGACCTATGGCTGCCCCTGTTCCAACATGGGCGTCGTGGAAATGATGAGGGCCTACCCCCACAAATTCTATGGCATGGCCGGGCTCGATCCACACAAGGGTATGCAGGCCATCGACGAGCTTTCCCGCATGGTCAACGAATTCGGCATGAAAGGCGCGTCCGTCGATCCCTACCTCGCCAAGCTCCCGGCAGATCACCGCAAGTTTTATCCTATCTATGCAAAATGCTGTGAATTGAAGGTTCCGGTGGTCATCAGCACCGGACCTGGTACCCGCGTTCCCGGCGCGATCATGGGCGACGCCTCCCCCGCCCGCGTCGACGAAGTGGCCCGCGACTTCCCGGATCTCACCATCGTCATGAGCCACGGCGGGTATCCCTACGTGCAGGAAGCCTGTATGGTCTGCCACCGCAACGCCAACGTCTATATGGAATGGTCCGAGTATGAGACGTGGCCCTTCGCGGACGGCTACGTCAAGGCGGGCAACGAGCTCATCCCCGACAAGCTCATTTTCGCCAGCGCCCACCCCTTCTATGACAGCTGGGAGCGCGCCAAGCTGTACGAGACTCTCGGCTTCAGGCCCGACGTGCTCGAGAACGTCCTGTACAACAACGCCGCCCGCATATTGGGGATTGCGTAGAATAATAAGCCGGGGGAGGGGAGAGGGAAACTTTCTGTAGAAAGTTCCCCTCTCCCCTCCCC
>ENA-ORTI01003269-ORTI01003269.1-human-gut-metagenome-genome-assembly--contig:-NODE-3269-length-12856-cov-3.263651_pt1 | contig 12856 bp, 15 predicted proteins | sample MGYA00242071_ERZ509191 | MGnify/ENA primary metagenome ERZ509191 (study PRJEB26280, sample SAMEA2338832) | human gut metagenome | biome: human gut; feature: human-associated habitat; material: faeces...
AAAGTACTAAATACTTTCCCTTGCATAAATTATATATAGACTTTTAAATTAGAACCTTTGTCTATTTTGCCTGCTCTGCGATAGCAGCCTGTGCTGTATCACATTTTTTGAGGTCTGTTCTGTTTGGGATATCGTGTAATTATCTTTTTTTCCGTCAACCTTTATTTCATATTCTTTGTCCGGAAAAATATTCAATTTCCATTTAAAACAATCCTTACAAACAACAATTTGTTTTATAAATACATCAATAATCTCATCTGGAATATTCTTTGTTGAAAAATCAAAATCCTGTTCCAATCCATACTTTAAAATTTCGAGTTTATCTTTGTACATATCATCAGAGATATCTAACTGATCGTCTAAACAAGACAGTTGCTTATGCCCAGTTTTTAAATGAAGAATTACAACCATGCATAGCTTCGCCACCTTCATAAGAAGCTGCATCTGCAAGGATAACGTGACTTAATGCAATGTACTTGTCATCATCCATTGCACTGCCGTCATACCATGTGGCAGGAAAATTGCCTGCATTAAAGCCCGGTGCTCCCCAGCAGTAATAAGCTATATGTCTTAAATTTTCCGCTGCTGTCTCATCGCCAGAAGTCTTCATATAAGTTGCTACATCGTAATGCTTTGTATATGTTCCTGCAGCTGGAGTTTTCTTGGATGGTGTTATACAATATGCATAATTGCCTCCTGCTGACATTTTTCGTGTCTCATAACCTGCATATTTAGCTGACTCATTTGATACCACAAGCTCAATTGAATCATCCGCCGCATTTACAGGTATTGTACCTGTCCCGGTTAATAATGTTGGCACCGATAATATAACTGCCATGGCCAGTGCCAGCACTCTTTTAAGTTTTTTCATGCTTTATTTTCTCCTTTATTTTGTGCATTAAAAAAGGACCGGCCGTTATGGTCAATCCCTGTACTCTAATGCTTATGGAGGCGCCCGCTGCATGATGTTTGGACGTGATATAAGTTTTTTCATCCTGCCCCCCTGTTAAGCTGTGTTAAATTTTTGGCTTACAATTTGTAACAAAAAAGGAACTGCACGAGACCTCTGTACAATTCCTTTATCATCAATTATATATTACACTACCATGAAAAAGATATCTACTACCACTTACTACCACCCTATTTTGTGGCATCGCATCCGCTGCACTTCTCGCCATACACATACTCTGTGTATGCCGGCTTGTCCACTACCCATACTTGGGTTGTTTCTGCATCATGATGAATTTTTCCTACTTCTACACTTTTTACACTATATCCCAAAATGCAATCATCATCTATTTGATGATCAGCCCACTCTTCCACTGTATCAAAAGCTTTTCCGCAACCGCATACTACCTTTGCAGAATACTGCGGTTCGTCATCTGCCTCTTTTACAACCTTCGTTTCGTAATGCCCCTCTTCCTTGTGCTGAATGGTATTGGCCACATACTTTACCCATTTATGTGTATGAGCAGCTGGCTCATTCGCTGTGCCTGCTGAGCTGTCTGTACCTTTGCTGCCTGCGGCTGATGCCGGCTTAGTCTGATTTGATGAACCCGCATTTGATGCTGCACTGCCGTTATCGGATGCCGTAGCACTTTTTTTATCAGCTTTCTCTTTATTTTCCTTAGAATTCTCCTTCGTTGATGTGCTTTCTGCGTTTGATGTTACTTTAGTATCTGACAGTTTAGATGATTCATTTACATGATTATTTTCTGTGGTTGCTTCTGTACCACTATTCGCAACACTTTCCGTTGCTTTTTCTGTTTCAGTACCTATCTTTGATGACTCCACTTTAGCCCGACCACATCCAGCTGATAATACTACAACCGTAAGTGCAAGGGCCGTGATTAATATCATTCTCTTCATAAGCAATACCTCCAATTTACCTGCAAACATCAAGTGCTTGTCTGACCTAAAATATTTTTTACAAAAAAACTATGTGCCTTATCATTTTTGAGTTCTATTCATTCAATTATATTATCCAGTTCAGTGTCTTCGTATATTTTTAATTTTTCATCTATCTCTGACATCATTTTATCCTTATCAAAATTCTTCTGTTGCTCTGCCATCTTATCAAGTCCGGTAGCTTTTATAAAAATATAGTTTTTTACCAGCTTGATACTAATAAGTATGATTATCACTAATAATATCGCAAATATTACTGCAAATGTGCTAGCCACAATATGTGCCAGCTTTTTTCTTATTTTACTGCCTTGTTCATTCCTTCTCATATTTAACATCTCCAATTTCAAAACTTACTTCAAATAATCATTTTTTATCTTCTGCTTTTTTTAGACCTACCATATATATAAGCATTCTCTTCGTGTATGCCGGGCACTCTCGTTCTCCAGCTATCCAGTGACGTAACGTACCTATTGGAATCTTGAAAGTCTCTGAGAACTCTTTTTGTGTCATGCCGAGTGACTTAATCAAATCCTTGAAAGACACATCCTCATTTTCATCAAGTAATACGCTGATTTCCTTATCTCCATTTACTACATAATCAGTTATATTCTTTTTCATATTCACCCCACCTCTCAATTACAAAATACTCCATTGGAGTGTTTTTGTCAATAAGGAAATCTGATAATGCCAACATTACATCAACCATCAGGAATCCTGAGACTTGGCTGACCAACAGTGTTTTCACGCAAAAAAGGAATTTCGTAAAACATCTACGAAATTCCTTTAATTGCAATTATAGTATATGACATTTTCGCTGGTTAATCTACCACCATTTACCACCATTTACTGCCAGGTGCCATCAACAACCATCAAGTACTGTCAGGTACCCTCAGCTACCATCAATACACCCTCTTAAATACTATAATAATGAAATTACAAAATAATAACTCTCATAACATTATCTCCAAAAGTGAAAAATAATCCAATAGACTGCTCAACAATCGTTCTATCATACTCTTTTTGAGAGCACGAAGCGTATAAAGTGACATTATTATCAATTTTTGCAGCTACAAATCTATTTCTAGACCTATTAATTAAATCCTTGCTTCTCACAGACTGCTTTTCAGTAATCATGGCTCTTCGTACACTAATAGAATCAATCTTAACACTCCTCAAGTATCTAATATTCTTAATACAAAGTATAGCTATATATATAAATAATACTACAAATAATATATCCCAAATTACATCCTTAGAAATACTATTCATATACTCTTTTGTCAAATAAGATATCATAACTCCTAACAGCATTATTACTATCACTAATAGAAAAAACCATTGTTTAATCTTATTGTTTCTACATTTATATATACGATTCAACTCATCCTTTGATAATACAGTTTTCTGTAATACAGTTGTATCTAATTTTTGATTTGCCATTAATTTTCACCATCTGCTTTTAAACTATTAGAATATGAACCATAAACATGATTAACTACAGTAATAGTATTCGTTGTGGCATCAATGTCAAATACATGCCAAACATTTCCAACAGCATCACTAGGCATGTTATATGATGTAAGCAATGTATCACCTACATATACCTGAACCTTAGCCCCAGATATAGTCATTTCTTTATCAAATAAATCTGATCCATTGCTATAATCTCTGACATAATAACTATATGTACCATTTTCTGCTTTTTTATAAATAGTTAATGTTTCAGGACCATAAGAAGTAGTATCATCTCTATCTAAGTCTGATAACTTCTCATCATTCTCATCATATGTATCTTTATTTGCATAATATATATGATAATTTTGGTTTTCTTCACCTTTATAAATTAAATGTGAATCTAAATCCATTGGATTTTTGCCCCATGTCAGAACAATTCGAATTTGCCCTGCCGGAATATTTTCTGTTCCATCATTTGGATTCATTGTCAAATTATTACCATCATGTATTCCAGACATCACCGCAACATTAATATGGTTTGTTATATATCCAGCCTTTTCACATAAAATAGTGTAATTACCTAACGGAAGTTCCACAGTATATAATCCATTATCATCTGTTGAAATTGTAGAGATAATACTATCTGAAACATTATTCCAGCCTTTTCTTATGCTTAATTTCGAATCACCAATACCAGCTCCAGTAACAGCATTTATGATTTTTCCGGAAATCGTTCCCTTAGCATTAGGATCTGAACTTCCCTCAACCATTAAATATGTTTCAACATATATTGATTGTTTATTTTCCACCGTTTCAAAGCTCTCAAAAGCTATATATCCATCCGCAGATATTCTTAATAAATGAGTACCTCCATCAACCGAAATAGTATAATTTCCCTTATTATCTGTATATGTTGTATTTTCCACTTCAAAAGTGGTATTATTCAACACTTCAATTTTTGCTCCAGAAATTGTTTTACTTCTATTTCCAGCTTCTGCAACAGCACCCTTAATGGTTCCATTTTCTTCGTAAGTACACTTATCTACTTTTGTTGCATTTTCCCAATGAGCAGAAAAGAGAGTTTTGTCTATAATATCCCAATGTATTGAAATATCCAGCCAATCTTCTACCAGTGAATCTTTAAATGCGTCCATTTCTACATAAGTCCCTACAGATCCATCTACGCACACCATACCAGTGGTTCTAACTTTTATACTTCCTGATATTTTTGCTCCTGCTCCTGCTGAAAAGCAAATCAATTTTTTATTAAATAATTCAAGTGCACCTTCAAGCTCAGGTCCAACTTTTCCTTCAGCTTCTATTCCCACAGATGCAGATGTTTGTAGTGCCGATATATTACGAGGCTTGTTATGATATACCTGACATCCAATATCTCCTGATACATTATACTCAACAGTCACTTTTCCAGTAACAGAAAATCTAAGATCTACTTCGAGTACAGCGCCGACCGCATTTGTTCCAATAAGAGGTACTTGTCCAAGAGGAATATAAGTATCAACCATATCATTTATTATTGGATGATTTTCTCCTGGATCCTTTGTAGAAACTTCAACACCTGCGCTTGTATCCTGTTTAATTTTAAAATATGCATTCTTTACATAAGGTACAATGCCATGAAAATCTACATCTGAAGCATAACTTACAGATGGAATACCAACATCTAGCGAATAGTTAATATCTATTTTCTTTCCTGCGTTTCCAAGAAATTTTTCTGGAATCGTACCATCTAAATGTACTTTTGCTCCTGTATCAATTGTTGTATCATCAAAATCAAGCAATCCATAACATGCTATATCTTCATCGCTTGTTGTAACATTGACATCCATTCCCTCAGCCGGAACAAATTTACTAAAATCTGGAACTAGCGTTCCCGCCATGTCAACAGAATCCAAAAATTCATTTAAATCAGGCTCACTATATGTAATTGTAGTAGTATCATCATTATTGTTTTCATATGATATTATTTTATAAGCCTTTTTATCATCTATTACTATTATTGAACCAACATCAATATTCTCTACTGCTGATGTTTTAATAATTAAAATATTGTTTTCATCAGATATAACATTACTTTTATTAGTTGTTTTTATATTATCTTTATATTTGATAATATTCTTATCTGGCACATCTAATGAACTATTAATTGATTCAAGTATTTGTAATGTGTTGTTCACTTCATTCTCTGATATTGCTCTGGCTGGATAAAAATAATTATTTTCTAATAAAACAATTCCTAATTCAACAGCATTAGCATCATGAGAAACATATTTAAGTTCTTCTTTATCATTACACTCTATTGTGTTGTCCTGTGTATATCCTAATGAATTTATAACTGTAAATGCCATAAATTCTCTTGTTGCTGGTTCATCCGGTTTGAATTCAGATTCGTCTGCTTCTAGCAAACAGTAATCTTTAGCTGTTTGAATTTCATCTGCATACACAGAATCTTCTATATCTGTATAAGAGTATTCAACACTAGCATCTTTTTTATTTACAGGGTATCCAAACTCATCAACTAAAATATCAATCCACTCAGCTCTTGTATAAGTCTTTTTACCTTCTGATGAGTTTGATAACTTCTTATACTTAATGGATGAGCTGATTTTTACCTTTTTATCTCCAACATTAACACTATCATTTACAACAATTTCAGATATTTCGGAATTTGTTTCTTCCGCTTTTATAGTTGATATTCCTATTGGTAATGACGTAAATGTTGTTACTCCAATCAACATTAATGCCATTAAATTAATTTGTTTCTTCTTTTTTTGAACTCCTATAAGAATTACAAATCCTAAAACAGCTAATACAACCCATAAGCCAATCAACATATTATCACCTGATTTAGGTGTGTTTGTTGATTTTATCTTGCCCTTCTTTGTAGATACATCCTTTGTTGCCGGTGTATCATTTGCTCCTGGCTTTGCTTTGTCTAAATTGTCGTCAATTATTTTACCATTATTTTGTGGACAATAAGTAACTTTTAGCTCTACTGTCTCTCCAGCCGATAGTGATTCTACATGTTTTTTTGATACATCACCATCCATTAGCTTATAGCCATCTGGTATAAGTGATTCAATGTCAACTCCATTCAAAGCATACGAATTTTGGTTCGTTACACTGATCGAAGTACCTATCTTTTCCCCTTTCTCATAATTTACCTTATCTGTAGATAAAGTTACCACCAATCCATCTTGGGTTGATGTCGCTGCCAAAACTGGTACCATCCATACTACTAATATAGACATGGTCATCATGAATGCAGCTATTAATTTCTTACATTTTTTCATAAGAACCTCCTTTGTTTGATAATAATAGTTTAGCATTGATGCATTATATTGTAAATACTTAATAACAAAACTTCCCACATCATACGGTGTGGGAAATCTCGAAAAATCAATATTAGAATATTTATAGTAACAAGTTGCTTCTAAATAATATACTTATAGCCTAGCCAACATACTAAGCTCTGCTCTCAACATAGGAAATAATCATTAAAATACCTTTTTTGCGATAACGCTCAAACTGTCCCTCCGACAGCTTCAAATCATTCTGTACATTGTAATACTGTCCATTCTCAACATACAGCTTGTTTATTACATCATAATAAGGTTCATCCAACAGAAGAAAGCCTGCCCATACTTTGTCTATTTCTTTTTTCTGTTTGTTAAGATGAATTATCAGCCTGGAAAGCTCTTTACGTCTGTCGGCATTATGTTCTTCTATATCTATTATCACATCAGACAAATCACTGTGATCACCGCCCTTTGATGATGTCTGGCTGAGTTTCACTGCTGACAGACACCTCTCCTTTATCATGTCGTCATTGCTCAGCTCAGTTACAAGTGCCGCTATCTTTCTGTCTATATCTAAAAGCATGCTGTCTTTATTCTTAAGTATTGTTTTTACTTTGTTCTGTGTTATATTCCCATTCATTTTCTTCGCCTTTCCCTTGGGTGTGGCAGATGCAAAAACGCACCTGCCACTAAGGTCTTATGATTGCTGTCATGTGACAGCAAATACACTTTCTGCTTTTGTAGCCACGTCGACTGTACTGCAAATTGTAAGATTAATTCACGACAGTCACGGAAAGTGTATATGTATCAATGAGATACATTCTAATCGGATAACTTTTCCTGTTCTGCAAGAAGTTCAAGACCTCTTACTATGTATTCCTGACGGATAATGTCCTGTAATGGCTGTTTTGTATCTGCATTAGCTTCCTTCATGGACAAAAGGAGAGTTCTCTGTTCACTGAGAAAATATCCTATATCTGTATGAGTGATATTTTCTGTGACACGGCTATTATCTGTGTTGCAGATATTTTCTGCATGGCATACACCATTTGTATCAGTGTTGGTATGTGGTATGTTTATAACATCTGTTTCACAGATATTATCACTGTCATCTTGAGTTTGTTTAATGCTATGCTCTTTATGTTCCTTTATCGCCTTCATGGTTGTCTTTCCTTCATCCACAAGCACATCCTGCTCAGGCTCCGGCAGGCTTGAAAGAATAAGAGCCGCACTTTTATTGATTTTTCCTTTCTCAAACTGCTCCATTGCCTTGTCACTAAGATTTTTTGAAATGCTCACATAGTCGCCTACTGTGGTTTTTCCCATCTTCATGATATTTGCAATCTTTTCAATGGTTCTGCCAGAGCTATCTGCTTCCTTGAACTGGTCAGGATATTTTTCAAGGAGATATTTCATGCGTTCTATCTCATGGAGCCTCTCTGCATCGGTCTTTGGCATAAATGCATTGGTAGCATAAAGCTGAAATTCTGCCTGAACATCATCCACATTTTCGATTTTGCATGGCAAAAACTCATACTCTTTCAGTCCCTCTACTTCGACAAGGTACTTGCAGGCGAGCCGTCTATGGTGTCCTGCTATGATTTCATATGTGTCCGGACCGGATTTTCTGACGAGCAGGTCCTGAAGTACTTTTCCGGCAGATCTGATTACCTCTGCAAACGCTGCTATATCTTCATCTGTCGCGCTTTTCCTGTACTGGTCAGTGTTGTCGATGAGCTTTGTGTAATGCAGCCACTTTGTCTCACTTCGCGGATGAGTATTTGACTTTTTCACCGCACTCTCTTTGAATACTTCACCGAAATTAGCCATTGTAAGTACCTCCCGTCTCTGCTGAAAGGATTTCTTCTGCCAGTTCCCTGTAATCACTGCTGACTACGCTGTGAATGCGGTGCTTAATAATCGGCTTATATAAAAGCAAAGCATTTTCAACCGCCGATGTACTGCTCACACATGTATTTAAAAACGGATAATCGTGTCTGCCAACCATATCTACATATATCTCACGCTGTGCCCTGCGCCTCGCATTTACCTTCATAGCAAAGACTTTCCATGTTTTATCTGCTGTGGCATCCATCTTTGACAGTTTTTCCTCCATCATTGAAAGATTGTCCCTGCAGAAATTATCAAGACATACCGGTGTGAGTATCATATCAGATGCATTTATACTGCTCACTGTCAGATTTTCCATTGCAGGCCTTGTATCAATGATACAGAAATCATATTCATCTGCTACGATATCCAGTGCCCTTTTCAGAGCCTCCCTGTCAGCGGCATCATTTTCTTCAAGCTCAGTACTTCCTGGTATTAAATCAATCGCTGTATATCTGGTTCTGTAAATACATCTCCTTACATGCTCCGGATCAGTAAGCACATACTTTATGTTTCTGTTTTTCCAGCCATTCACAAAGAATGGTGTAGCATTTGACTGTGGATCCATATCCACGACAAGAATTCTCTTTCCCTCTGTCATGAGCGCATAAGAAAGATTTACGCATGTGGTTGTTTTTCCTACTCCGCCTTTTAAGTTGCTGATTGTTATAATTTTCATCATAAGACCTCTTTTCCGCATTTTTCATGCTTTTGTGTTTTTGACCTTTTACCCTTTGATTTGATTAAATCCTAACCTGCCGTTTATGCTGCTTTTCGACATCACCTCCCAAATTGTCCAAATCAAGCTCAAGCAGTCGGATAAGTCTTTCTTCTGCCTCAGGGTCTGCTTTTCTCTTTATATCAGTTCCATTCACATAATGTTTTTTAAACATCCCACCACTATAATTGCAAAGGATTTCTGAACTATGTTCCCTGCTGTCGGTAACACCTATCCATGTACCACCGGCCTGTGAGGTAATCTTGATTGTTGAACTTTCAAGCCACTCACACCCCGCAAACCGCGAGTATGCAAGTTCTTTCAACCTAGGCAGTTCAATGTGAAGCACATTCTGCGCCCTTCTGTAAATCTCTCGCTTTCCGATATACTCGTATTTTTTTCCTGACATATGCTACTCCTTTCCACATGCGTACATGTCATGCTGAACTTCCTGCTGATAATAATGATTCATGGTTGCCGGCGCATTATACAGAGCCGTAATCATATATGCTTTTATGTTTGTTATCTTTGTAGTCGTGTGCTTCATGCACTCCATGACATACTCCAGATGACTATCGTTGAGCTTCAAAAACCTGGACCTCACAAGCTCGTAAGGATATTCCTGTCCGCCTACATTGACAGTTCGTCTCTTTACGCAGACCACATCACAAATGACCTGAAATAGCTCATCGTACATCTCACGTATATCCAAATCTGAGCTTCTCATGTAGCCTGCATAGTTGATGTTTTCCTTGATGATATCAACATATGCATTCGCATCATCTATCACATCAATCACATCAGCCGATGGTGTTTTATTTTTCTTTTGATTGATATGATTGATATAATTAGTCTCAGTTTGATTCATATCAGTATAATTATTATTAGTATAATTAGAGTCAATTTTCTTTACCTCAACAGGTAAAACATCTTTACTTCTTGAATTTAAGATAGTTGACTTCTGCAAGTTAAAATTCTTTACCTCTTGAAGTAAAAGTTCTTTACTTTCAGAAGTAAAACTATTTGACTTCTTGAAGTTAAAGTTTTTTACTTCTTTGAGTTCATCAGCATTTGATGGCTTTTTATCACTTTTATTCTGACTAATGGTGGCAAAATTTTTAACATATATAATATCCGGCTTTCCTAGTCCTCTTCGTTTTTTCTCAATCAATCCAATGCCATTTTCAGAATCCAGCTCACGCATAATTTTCGTACAGGTAGGTTTAGAACATCCCAAATCTTCCATAATCGCATCCACCGTATAAATGATATACGCCCTGTTTTCCTCGTCTAGCCATCCATTTTTCATAGACAGTGACATCCGATCGAGCATCAAGCCATACAGGAGCTTGGCATCGCTGCTAAGCCCCTTGAACCGCTCATCCTTAATCAGCAACCGGGGGACACGATAAAAAGAGAACTGGTCTGCTTCAATTCCATAGTAGTAATCAAATTTTGTATTCTCGTTCACTTTTTCATGCCTCCTTTGCTGCTTATTTTCTGCTCTCTGAAAGACTCCACTCCTCTAAAAGCTGATATATGACTTTTTCAATCTCCTCACTGGAATACTCCTCTGGAAAATATCTGCTGATCTTGTCTGCCTTGATGGTTACTTTTCGCTCTATCGGTTTCGGTTCTGTCAAGATCAGCCTTACCATCGGTAATGTCAGTTCATCACTTTTTCCATACTCCTTCAGCCTTGATACCTGTACTGTTGAAATGATCACCCCTGTTTCTTCAAGAACAACTTGCACCCACTCCTGTTGCTGTTCTGTCAGAAATGACAGCTCTACACCCTGCACGATTCCAATTTTCTTTTTATCGACCATATCTAAAAGTGCATCCGATAAGTGGGCAAGGTAAATATATCTTTGTACTGTTTTTGCACTCTCTCCTGCAGTTTCCCCAACCTCATCCAGACTGTTGCCTTTTCCTTTTTTACCCTGATGTTTTACAGCTTCATATTTCATAAAATAAGCTTTTGCCTTTTCACTCGGAAGAATATCTTCCCTCTGAATATTGCTGTCCACCATGATAATTGTAGCTTCATCATCCGTATAATCACGGATGAACATCGGCATTGTAGTAAGTCCGACAAGCTCACAGGCATGTCTCCTGCGATGTCCGGCAATAATCTCATAGCCGCCATCTTTCATTGGTCTGGCAATGCCTGGCATCAATACTCCATGCTCCCTGATGCTTTCCATCGTTTCCTGCATCTTTTCATCATCCAGTACCTTAAACGGGTGTCCTTTGAACTCATGCAGTTCTGACAATGCGATTTCCTGTACCTGCTCTGTTCCTGTCTGTGGCTGCTCCGTTCCAAATAAATCATCAAAGCTGTTCAACTTTACCTTTGCGGCACTTCCTGTCTTACTCATTGCCAAGCACCTCCTCTGTCAGTGATTGGTAGGCACTTGCTACCTTGCCATTCGGATCGTGCTTATAAATGCTTACACCTTCCGCAGAAATTTCCGCAGCTCTTACTGACATTGGAATACTGTTTTCAAATATCCGCACTCTGCTTCCATAATTTTCAATCAGCAGATTGCTGATGTCTCTGGCATAATTGGTACGATTATCAACTATTGTAAGCAAAATTCCCTCAATCTCCAGTTTCGGATTGATCTGTCTCTTTACTTTTCCAATAGTTTTAATCAGCTGTTCCAGACCTTTTACCGGCAGATACGCTGCTTGTACTGGAATCAAGATACTGTCCGCACTGGTAAAAGCATTTATCGTAATCATGCCGAGTGATGGCATACAGTCAATCAGAATGTAATCATAGCGGTCTTTCTGCTGTTCTATGTAGGTACGAAGCACCGTCTCCCTGCTCATAACATTCACAAGTGAGGTTTCCAAACCAGAAAGCTCGATATTTCCCGGCATGAAATCCACCCCCTCCTCATGTCTTAAAATGCCGTACTCCGGTTTTATTTCCTCATCATTGATAATGGATGCCATAATGGTTGCAAGTGTAATTTCCAGTCTGTCCGGCTCCTAAATGTCAAGACTTGCCGTAAGACTGCCCTGTGCATCTGCATCTATCAGTAAAACTTTCTTTTCCTGTTTTGCCAGTCCGATTCCTAAATTGCTTGTTGTGGTGGTCTTTCCAACTCCACCCTTCTGATTTGCGATTGCTATTACTTTACACATGATAAATTCTCCTATTCTCTACTATTTTGCTTTTATCTGCTACTCTTTACATTGCTTTTCTGCACTTCCGCATAAGCTCTGTAATATTTGTTTGTTCCTCTGTTTTTGTGTAATCATCTACACTCGGTGTGCCATTGCAATACAGGTTAAATGCCATTCGCACCACCTTCATACTGCCACTGGTCTGCCAACCTTCATGCAGACACTCAGTTTTTACACATCCCGTCTTAAAATCATAGATGCTATCAACATTTCTTCTCGTATCATCGCTGATACCAAGGCAATAGCAAAGTGCCTTGTGGTACACATCCTGATAGCGTACCTCTTTTAATTTTTCATAGTAGAATTTTTCATGTGCTTCGCTGATAAAATTGATTGTCTGTTCCTTTTTGTTTTCTGCTCCTAACGCTGT
>ENA-ORTI01003271-ORTI01003271.1-human-gut-metagenome-genome-assembly--contig:-NODE-3271-length-12844-cov-2.188209_pt1 | contig 12844 bp, 10 predicted proteins | sample MGYA00242071_ERZ509191 | MGnify/ENA primary metagenome ERZ509191 (study PRJEB26280, sample SAMEA2338832) | human gut metagenome | biome: human gut; feature: human-associated habitat; material: faeces...
AGTTTTAAAAAATGTTGAAGTATCAGTTTTGTTTACAAAAACAAGCTGATACTTCAACTCTCTTTTATTGGTTGCGATGCTCCATACCCCATACGCATAATTGATCCAGTACTACCATAAGGGAATGTCCTTTATCTGACAGGGAATATTCTACTTTGGGCGGGATTTGTGGATATACTTTGCGGATGATTAAATTGTCGGCTTCCAGTTCCTTTAGATTTTGGCTAAGGGTTTTATCAGATACCTTCTTTAAATAACGCTGCATTTCATTGAAACGGACAGGTTCATATTCCATCAGGCAGTAAAGGATGATAGGCTTATATTTTCCTGCTATCAGTGAAAGGGTATAACTATAACCGGTATCTTCAAAATTTGCGTTTTCAATATCTTTTTTACTCATTTAACTTACCTCTAAGATAGTACCTTACATTTATGTGGGTACTTTTAATTATATCGGTGCTATGTTATCATAGATTTAGCCGGAAGGCAATAAAAACAGGAGGCTAATACAATGAGGAAGGATATTAAAACAACAGAAGCTATTTTCCCGATGCCTGTACTTATGGTGGCTACCTATAATGAAGACGGTAGTGTAAATGTGATGAATGCCGCATGGGGCACTATGCAGGAAAGAAACCATGTTGTACTGAATCTGACAGAATCACACAAAACTGTTCAGAATATCAAAGCACGTAAAGCATTTACAGTCAGTATCGCAGACGCTTCTCATGTGGTGGAAGCGGACTATTTTGGCGTGGAATCCGGGAATAAAACATTGAAAAAGTTTGAAAACAGCGGATTGACTGCCATCAAATCAGAACATGTGGATGCGCCTATTATACAGGAATTCCCGCTGTGCATGGAGTGTGAATTTATAGAGTACCAAGATGGAGAATATGGCTGTGGAGTTATTGGAAAGGTTGTAAATACGACCGCTGATGAAAAAGTGATGGATGGTGATAAAGTTAACATTTCAAAAGTGAATGCCATCGCTTTTGATCCATATACGCATGGCTACTATAAGGTCACTGAAAGAGTTGGCGAGGCATTTAAAGATGGCCTTCAGTTAAAAAAATAATTTTGTTTTTACATAGCATCGGTTAGCAATAATCGGTGCTTTTTTTATGCTCGGAGATGATCCGGGCTTTTTTTACGCCCATTTTTAAGGAGGTGAGGGTTGTGGCGAACCGGATTAAGGGTATCACAGTGGAGATCGGCGGCGATACCACTGGTCTTGACAAAGCATTAAAGAGCGTCAATTCTTCCATCACGAAAACGCAGTCTGCCTTAAATGATGTAAACCGGCTCTTAAAACTCGATCCTTCCAATACGGTGCTGGTGGCGCAGAAACAGGAACTGCTGGCGCAGGCAGTCAGCCAGACCGAGGAAAAGCTGTCGGCACTGGAAGCCGCACAGGAGCAGGTGGCCGCAGCCTTTGCCCGTGGGGATATTGGAGCGAATAAATATCAGGCGTTCCAGCGAGAGATTGAGGAAACCCGTGGGAAGCTGAACAAATATAAGGCTGACCTTTCTGATTTGCAGACGGAGCAGGATGCCCTCTCCCAGAACACCGCACGGCTGGAAAAGCTGTTTGCCGCTACGGGGACGGAAGTCGATGACTATGCGGATGTCCTTGGCAGTCGGCTGACTTCGGCGATTAAAAACGGGACGGCGAATTCTGATCAACTGCGGACAGCACTTGAGAAGATTGGGAAGTCCGCCACAGGAGGGAAAGCCGACATCCGCCAGCTGACAGACGCTCTGGATACCGTGGATGACGGGCAGGCGATCCAAAACCTGATCCAGCAGCTGAACGAGGCCGGGGACGCTGCGGAAAATACAGCGGACGATGTGGGGCAGATTGCGGAAAATACCAAGGGCGCTGCGCTGATGCAGGCGGCGGATCAGCTGTCCGCTGTGGGCGATAAGATACAGGAAATCGGCGATAAGGCACTGGACGCCTATACGGATACCGAGAGCGCCGTGACAAAGGTGAATGCCTACTTTGGCGAGACGGGACAGGCAGCGGAGCAGTCCGCAAATGTCATTAAAAACGTGTATTCCTCCGGTGTCGGGGAAAGCATGGATGCCGTGGCCAATGCGGTTCTGATGGTCAAAAAGAACCTTGGAGATTTGAGCGAAACGGATCTCACCAACCTGACCCAGCAGGCGATCACTCTGGAGGAACTATACGGGATTGACATGAATGAAACCCTCCGGGGTGTCAATTCTCTGATGCAGCAGTACGGCCTGACGGCGCAGGAAGCGATGGACTACATCGTGGTGGGTACCCAGAATGGTCTGGATAAGACCAACGAACTGGGCGATAACCTTTCTGAGTATGCGGGTAAATTCGCACAGGCAGGTTATTCTGCCTCGGAGTATTTCCAGCTGCTGGACAATGGTTTGAAGAACGGCGCATACAACCTTGATAAGGTTAACGATGCCATCAATGAGGTCACCACCCGTCTGGTGGACGGAACCATCGGGGAGTCCATCGGGATGTTCTCCACAAAAACACAGGAACTGTTCACTTCGTGGCAGAACGGCGGGGCTACCCAGAAACAGGTCATTGACTCCATTGTGGCGGATATTGCCGGGTGTACGAACCAGCAGGAAGCCTTAAACCTTGCGGCGCTGGCCTTTGGTACGATGGCCGAGGACGGGAACCTGAAATTCATCACGTCCCTGACCTCGGTAGGAAGTACCTATGACAGTGTAAAAGGTTCCGCACAGGGCCTGTTTGATGCAACGACCACGCCTATGCAGGAGATGGAATCCAATACCCGGAAGCTGCAGCAGTCCCTTGTTCCTCTGGGAGAGAAGCTAGCGGAGATTGCCAATACGATCCTGCCGCCGCTGGTCAGTGTGATCCAGACGGTGAGCAGCTGGTTTGCGCAGCTGCCGGGGCCGGTGCAGAACTTTATCGTCATCCTTGGCGCACTGCTTGCAGCTTTCACGGCATTGACTCCGGTCATTGCGGCCTTGGCGGTATCGGTTGGGGCGCTGAACATTTCTCTCCTGCCGATCATCGCCGTGATTGCGGCGGTAGCGGCGGCCATTGCCGGAATTATCGCCATCATCCAGAACTGGGGAACCATTACGGAGTGGTTTGGAAACCTATGGAATACCATCTGCACCGGGATCGGCACCATGATCGAGAGCGTGAAAACGTGGTTTTCCAACCTCTGGACACACCTGCAGAATGTTTGGAACGGCATCTGCAACGTGGTGCAGACAGCAGTGATGCTGCTTGGCTCGATTATCCAAGGGGCCGTGGACATCATCACGCTGCCGTTCCGGTTTATCTGGGAGAACTGTAAAGACATCGTCACTTCCGTCTGGAATGGAATCAAGGATACGGTCAGTTCGGTGCTGTCAGCCATCTCTGGTGTGATCTCCAGCATCATGGGTGCGATCCAGAACGTGATCAGTTCCATCTGGAACGCCATCAGCAGTAAGGTGTCCGCAGTGGTGAACACTATCAAAAATACCGTGACTTCTGTCTTTAACGCCATCAAGTCCGTGGCTTCCACGGTGTGGAATGGGATCAAATCGGTGATCTCTACGGTGGTGGATGGGATCAAGAGCAAGGTCTCTTCTGTATTTAATGCGGTGAAGAGTACCGTGACTTCCGTATTCAACGGGATCAAGAGTACCGCTACCACGGTATGGAATGGGATCAAGACCGCCATCACGAAGCCGATTGAAGCGGCAAAGAATACGATCAAAGGGATTGTGGATAAGATCAGCGGCTTTTTCTCCGGCATGAAGCTGGAACTGCCAAAGATCAAGCTGCCCCATTTCAAGATCACGGGTAAGTTATCCCTTTCTCCGCCGAGCGTTCCCCACCTGTCCATTGACTGGTATAAGGAAGGCGGTATCCTAACGAAACCGACTATCTTTGGCATGAACGGCAGCAGCCTGATGGCAGGCGGCGAAGCTGGACGGGAGGCGGTTCTTCCTCTGAAAGGTTTTTACCAGCAGCTGGATCAGATGATCTCCAGCTATTTAAACACCAGTACTTTGGAGAAATATCTGGCGATCATTGCAGAGAACAGCTGCAAGGGACTGTATTTGGATGACGGGACGCTGGTGGGGCATCTGCTCCCGGCCATTGACAGCGGCCTTGGGAAAACACAGAAACTGCAAAGGAGGCTGAGCCTATGAGGGCAGACGTAAAAATTAATGACCAATGGATGTATGCGCTGGGCTGGCTCCGGGAAGAAATCGATTTTCCCACTCCACAGTCGCAGACCAATACGGTGGTGGTACCGGGGCGCAATGCTCCGATCCGTTTTACGGAGGCTCTTGGGCGGGTATCCTACCAGCCCCGGAGCTTTTCTATTACCTTATCCATGTTGGGGAGCCGGGAGAAGTTCAATCAGAGGAAGGACATCCTTGCCAATCTCTATGCAGGACAGCTGTGTCAGGTGATCTTAAGTGAGGAGCCGGATCTGTATGCTGTGGGTACCTTGGAACTGGAACCGGCCTATGATCCCCTCACGGGGAAGGGCCAGATAGTGCTGTCCTGTTCGGACGGGGACTCTTATCGGTATCACACGGAAGAAACGGAAGTTTCCATTACTGGAGGCGGCACGGTGATCCTGAACAATGACTACATGCCCGTGGTACCTGCAGTCATTACCACAGCGGAGACGGCGTTCAGTTGGAGCATCGGTGAAGATGTATACAAGAAGTCCGTCAGCGCCGGGACGTGGACGTTCCCGGAACTGGAACTGCAGGAAGGGCAGAATTCGCTCAGCATTACGGGAGAAGGCACGACCACCTTCCGGTATCGGGAGGGACGCCTATGAGTTTATTTCGAGTGTTTGTGGATGGGCAGTTGTTCTACCATCCCCACCTGTCCCAGCTTTCCATCACGGAGGCAAAGGTGCAGGAGGATGCGGAGAATATCGACAGCCTGACCCTCTCAGCCCCGTTCAACCATCCTTATCTTTCTGCGATTCAGCCGATGGCTTCCACGATTGTCTGCAAGAAAGATAATCTGACCGTCTTTGAGGGGCGGGCCTTGGATGACGGGACGGATTTTTATAATACCCACACATGGACGTGCGAGTCCTGTCTTGCGTATCTGAAGGATACCATACAGCCGCCGTTTTCCTATCAAGGGCCGCTCCGTGGCCTGCTGGAGCAGTTTCTTTCTGTGCATAACGCTGCCGTGGAGGAGAAGAAGCAGTTCACTCTTGGTACCGTGACGGTTACAGATAATAACGATTATATCAGCTACAGCAATTCCGATTATTCGGTGACGTTGGATGCCATACAGGACAAGCTGATCAAGACACACGGCGGTTACTTACAGGTGCGTTATACGGAAGACGGGAAGGTGCTGGATTATCTGGAGGATTTTCCAGACCGGTCGCTGCAAACGGTGGAGTTTGGCAAGAACCTGACCGATGTAAAGATCACCCGTGACCATACGGAGCGGGTAACGGCGCTGATTCCGCTGGGGGCGAAACTTACGGAGACGGATGAGGATGGTACCGAAACCGAGACAGACACCCGGCTGGATATTACGGCGGTGAACGATGGAAAAAATTACGTGTACGATGAAGAAGCGGTAAAAGAGATCGGCTGGATCTGGACGACCGAGATCTGGGAAGATGTGACGCTGGCGGGAAACCTGCTGCGCAAAGCCAAGGCCCGGATCGCAGAACTGGCTAAAGGTGTCACCAGCATGGAACTGACCATCGTGGACGAGTCCGATACGGGTGCGGATATCGGGGACATCCGGGCAAGGATGTATGTCCGGTGTATTTCCAAGCCACACGGCATTGACGGGACATACCTGTGCCTGAGCCGGACACGGGATTATCTTGACCCTTCCGGCAATACCATCACCATCGGGGCGGCAGGTGTCCGTCTGACTTCCCAGTCTGCCAAGCAGGAGCAGAACATCACTTCCATTGAGGATGACCTGTTAGGACAGACTTCCAAGATCGAGGTGATCACGGGAAAAGTGGATCAGATCAATGCCCAGAAGATGTACCGGACAGAACTGGTGGTGGATGGGGTGAACATCTTCCGGGATAAGGGGCAGAAAAGCATCCTTCGCTGCCGGGTGTATTCGTGGGACAAGGAGATCACGGATACCCTTCCGGCCAGCAGCTTTGTCTGGCACCGGAATTCCGGCCGGGAAGACCTCGATGCCGACTGGGACAGTTCCCATGCGGGCATGAAATCCATCACAGTTACCACGGAAGATGTGACGGAGAACGCATCGTTTTATTGTGAAATCACACTTTAAGAAGGAGGAAATCACTATGCCTACTGTATTAACTTCCAGCCAGCAGACCTTTGTGGATATCACAGACCAGAGGAAACTGTCGGCCTATATTACCTCTAATCTGCCCAAGTCGCAGATTGAAGATCCCAACGTGTTGCCCCATACCTATGCGCCAGACTGGGCCAGTACACCCCTGACCCTTACCCCGGTGGTATTCCTTGACCAGACCAATCTGGCGCTGGACGCATCGGGGCTTACGATCTCGTGGAAACGGAAGGAGGGAAACGGAGCGGAGGCGGCTCTGACCTCCGGGGAGAGCGTTTCCAAAGGCGTCCTGACGGTCAATGCCAATAAGCTGGCGTCAGCTACATCCGGGATGCTCACCTACCTTTGCTATATCAGCTATTACGATTCGGAGACGAAGAACACGGTCAATATCTCTGCCGACATTACGTATACGCTGATCCGCAACGCACAGAACGCCAAGCTGGCCTATCTATCGGCGGACACCTACGTGTTTAAGTATGATTCCAATTCCTCTCTGGTCGGATCCAAGCAGGCTACCCTGACGGCACAGGTGCAGGGAGTTACCATTACGGCATGGCAGTATAAGGACAGCACCGGGGCATGGAAGGATTATCCCACCACATCGGACAACGCCAGCATTTCCGGCGGTACCTTGGTGGTCAAACCGGAGCATGCGGTGTTCTTTAACGGGGTGGCCCAGATCAAGCTGGCCACCGATGACCCGGATGTGTATGATACCACTTCCCTGACGAAGATCTATGACGGCTCTCAGGGTGAACCGGGTGCGGCCGGAACGGGCGGGCTTTCCGTCATCCTTGGAAACGAGGCCCAGAATATCGCCTGTACTTCCGGCGGTCTGGTAGCGGCGGCTACGGAGGTGACCATTCCCTTTATGGGATATGTGGGAATCAATCAGACTGCCTGCAGCTGTACAGTAGGAACGCTGCCATCTGGGGTGACGGTGAAAAGCAATACCGCTGCGACCGCTTCCAAGGCCGGATCGGTGGTGCTGTCCTTTGCCGCCAATGCGACCCTTGGCGGGGCTACGGTCTTAAACGGCACGATTGACCTGACCTTTACGATCTCCGGAGCTTCTGTGGTGAAGAAGTTCGCATGGACGAAATCCAACAAGGGCAGTAACGGGGCCAGCGGTGCCAATGCGATTGTGTTCTCTGTGTATGCGCCGGAAGGCACGGTAGTGATCAACCAGTCCGGCAGCCTTGCACTGGCGGCGGTTGGCTATGATGGAGCCTCGGAGATTACCACGGGAGCCACCTACCAGTGGGCGAAATACACAGGTGGGAAGTGGGAGAATATCAGCGGCGAGACTTCCTCTACCCTGTCTGTATCGGGGGCAGATATCGTAAATATCCAGTCCTACCGCTGTACCATGACTTACAAAGGAAACACCTATGAAGACGTGATCACCGTGGAAGATAAATCCGATCCTTATGTATCGGAGATGCTTTCCATCGGGGGATTTACGGTCAAGAACAATCTCGGCGGTGTGGTGCCTTATGTGATCGTCCGTACCAACCAGAAGGAAGTCGATCCCCTGCTTGGTAGTATCTCGGAGACCGCCCCGTCTAATCCAAAGGAAGGGGACTTCTGGTATCAGGTGGATCACTCCGGCCAGACGGTGGCCTTGATGAAGTATTCCGGCACGGCTTGGGCGGCTGCCACGGAAAAGCAGTCTCTCACCTACACATGGTATGCGCAGGATAAGGATGGCCATGCGGCAGAGTTTGATAAGACCGGGAAGGTGATCTACCTTTCCGCTGCGGACATCGACAGCATCCTGACGCTGCAGTGTGATGTATCAAATTAACTGGAGGTGACCTTTATGGCGCTCATCACCAGCTGTCAGGCCACCTTCCAGAACTTTTCCGGTTATGAGGATGATATTGCTTCCTTGGAGGAAAACATCCGGGAATGCTACTCTGAGATCACAAAGACCTCAGAGCAGATCAACATGTCCGTCCGGGAAGAATTTATTTCCCGCTCGGAATTGGAGACCATCCAGAAGGATTTTGAGACCAGCATTACCCAGAACAGCACGGAGATCCGGATGGATTTCACAGCCATTACGGATGAGATTAAGGAAAACGTCTCTACGAACCAGTTGCTTTTGGAGGAGTATATCCGGTTTAAAGGTGCGCTCATTGAACTGGGAAAAGTCGGGAACGCCTTCACGGCCGAACTATCCAATGAGGAACTGGCCTTTAAGGAGAACGGGCAGAAGATCGCCTATATCTCCAACCAGAGCCTTGTGATTACCAATGCGGAGATCCGCAACAAGCTGTCCCTCGGCAATGAGAGCCGGGGGTGGTTTGATTTTATACCAAGAACCAACGGGAACCTCTCGATCAAGTGGAGAGGCCCGGTCTAATCTGAGAAAAGGAAGGGGGTGAGGACAATGGCATCCAGCGGCAGTTTTTCCGGTTCCATCCGGGACGGCCACTATAAGCTGCGGGTGGACTGGTCGCAGAGCAAGAATGTCTCTGCCAATACGTCTACGGTGACCTGTAAGCTGTATCTGGTCAATGACTGGAGTTTAAATATCAGCGGGCGAAGCGACAATACCTGCACCATTGACGGATCAGCGCAGACGTTTTCTTCTCCGGCGATCAGCAGCACGGGGACACACCTTCTGGGAACCGTGTCGAGAACGGTCAATCATGCCAGCGATGGTGGAAAGTCTTTAACGATTTCCGCAGTGTTCCAGATCCGGGCTACCTTAAGTGGTACGTACTACGGAACGATCACGGCCAGCGCCAATATTACGCTGGACAGTATCCCCCGTGCCTCCAGTGTATCCGCCGGGAACATGACGCTGGGATCTGTCGGGAAGATCAATATCAGTCGTGCTTCCTCGTCCTTTACGCATACGCTGACCTATTCCTTTGGAAATACCAGCGGAACGATTGCGACCAAGACAACGGCAACTTCCGTATCGTGGACACCGTCATTGTCGCTGGCGAACCAGATCCCGAATGCGACCAGTGGTACCTGCACGATTACCTGTACCACCTACAACGGGAATACGAATATCGGCGCCAAGACTTGTACGCTCAGTTTAAGTGTTCCTGCCAGTGTGAAGCCTACCATCTCAAGCCTTTCAGCAGCCCGGATTGACGGGGAAGTACCCAGTGCGTGGGGCATTTATGTACAGACGAAATCGAAGGTCAAGCTGACGATCAACGGGGCGGCGGGAAGCTATGGTTCCACCATCAAGTCCTACTCCATTACGGGCGGCGGGTACAGCGGCTCGGCGTCTACGCTGACCACAGGTTTTCTCAATAATTCCGGCACCATTACTTTTAAAGCAACGGTAACGGATTCCAGAGGACGGGTATCAGCGGAGGCATCCGTTTCCATTACGGTGACCGCCTATTCCCCGCCATATTTCAACTCTTCCCTGTCCCAGCGGTGTTTGAGCAACGGGACGCTGGATGATGACGGGACATACATCCATGCGCTGGTGTCCTTTGGCTATTCCACTTGTGGCGGGAAGAATACCCTAAAAAACTCTGTCCAGTACAAGCAGGGGTCTGCGGGACAGTGGACGGACGCCGGGGTAACCTTTGCCGCCAATACGGTCTTCACCTACGGCAAAGGGCAGATCTCTACGGAGACCTCCTATGATGTGCGGTACACACTGGAAGATGCTTTTTCCAGCATCTCCGTGCAGGAAATCGTCTCCACAGCTGCTGTGGTCATGGACTTTAAGAGTGGCGGTAAAGGCGTGGCGATTGGGAAAGTCTCAGAAAGCGATAACACCTTTGAGGTGGCCGAGAACTGGGATGTGAAGGTCTATGGGATGCTTCTGAAAGAATACATCCAGCAGTTCGCAAAAACGATGTATCCGGTAGGCAGTATCTATTTAAGCGTCAGTTCCACCAATCCTTCCACGTATTTTGGTGGAACATGGGTGGCTTGGGGCAGCGGCAGGGTGCCGGTAGGAATTAACACATCGGATAGCAACTTTAATGCGGTGGAGAAAACAGGTGGAGCATCGGCCGTCACACTGACTGCCAGCCAGATGCCAAGCCATACGCATACGTTTACCGGAAGTTCTACCACGACCAACAGTGCAGGCGGTCATACGCACAATATTGGACGGGATACAGACGGCGGTTCAGGTAGCAGCCGATATACCGTTCATAAGGCAGGGGCATCCGGCGCACAAGGGACTTCGCCGACCAGCAGTGCCGGAGCGCACACCCATACCCTGACACCAAAAGGGAAGAATGCGAATACGGGAGGTGGCGGCTCCCATACCAACCTGCAGCCCTATATCGTCTGCTATATGTGGAAGCGGACAGCATAACTTCATATCCAAACGCTTCGAGGTTTTCCATAGCAGCTAAAAAAGGCGTAAAAATCAACAGGAAACCGCTTTTTTCATACCAAAATTTCAAAGGAGGAACGCACCATGAAAGAATTCTGGAACACCATCCAACTCATCTTTTCCGCTGTGGGCGGCTGGCTGGGATATTTCCTCGGCGGCTGTGACGGCTTGCTTTATGCCCTCATTGCCTTCGTGGTGATCGACTACATCACGGGAGTGATGTGCGCCATCATCAACCGGGAGTTATCCAGCGCAGTCGGTTTTAAGGGGATCTTCCGCAAAGTGCTGATCTTCCTGCTGGTCGGGATTGCAAACATCATCGATGTGCAGGTGATCGGTACGGGAGCAGTCTTACGGACAGCGGTGATCTTCTTCTACATCTCCAATGAAGGCGTGAGCCTGCTGGAGAATGCGGGACATCTGGGACTCCCCATCCCGGAGAAGATTAAAACGGTATTAGAGCAGCTCCATGACAGAGCAGAAAACGGAAAGGAAGGTAATGAATAATGGCTTACACAAACAGTTCATTGGTATCTTACACAAAACTCAGCCCCAACCACTCCGGGCAGAGGACGCATTCCATTGACCGGATCACGCCCCACTGCGTGGTCGGCCAGCTGACGGCAGAGAGCATCTGCGGATGCTTTACCAGCCCGTCCAGAGAGGCCAGCTGCAACTATGGTATTGGAAAGGATGGGAAGATCGCTCTTTGCGTGGAAGAGAAGAACCGATCTTGGTGTTCTTCCAGCAGCGCCAACGACCAGCGGGCGGTCACCATCGAGTGCGCCAGCGACCTGAATGCTCCCTATGCAATGACTACCGCCGTTTACAATTCTCTTGTAAAGCTGTGTACAGACATCTGCAAACGGAATGGCAAGAAGAAACTTCTCTGGCTGGGGGATAAGAATAAGACGCTGAACTATTCCCCGAAGGCTGATGAGATGGTGCTGACCGTCCATCGCTGGTTTGCCAACAAGTCCTGTCCGGGAGACTGGCTGTATTCCCGCCTTGGGGATCTGGCCTCTAAGGTAACGGCAGCACTGGGAGGTTCTGCCTCCGGCTCGGCAGGCTCGGTCTTATACCGTGTCCGCAAAAGTTGGTCGGATGCCAAGAGCCAGAAAGGGGCTTTCAACAATCTGAATAACGCCAAGAAATGTGCTGACTCTAATGCAGGTTATTCTGTATTCGATGAAAGTGGCAAGGTAGTTTATACCGGAAAGCAGACTGGCTCTGGAAGTTCAGGTGGATCTTTCTTGGTACAGGTAACGGCAACCGATCTGAATATCCGCAAAGGCCCCGGTACGAACTACGGCTCCCGTGGTTTCACTGGCAGGGGGGTGGTCACCATTGTTGCGGAGGCAACGGGCAAGGGCGCATCCAAGTGGGGTTTGCTGAAATCCTATGCCGGCAAACGTGACGGCTGGATCAGCCTCGACTACGCAAAGAAGCTCTGATAAAACGGTGCAACCCGGCACATAGACAAGGACGGCCGTCACAGCGATTCCGGGCTTCTCGGTTTTTTCCGGGAAGCCTCTTACATTGTCAAATCTGCTGTGATCTTGGCGGTTTGTCAGGCAGATAGTTTGTCGATAATATTGCTGGCATATACGGCGGTGAAGTGGAAAAACGAACGAAAGATGGGACAGGCATGATGATGTCAAAAAGTCAGAGAAATCTAAACGACTAAGGTACATAAACTTATCCCGATTGCGAAATAAGGGCGAATGTGTATTCTTGTTTGGCTTGACTTTACAAGGGAACTGAGATATTATACCCACAAGAAACTAACTTACGAGTTAGTTTTTTGTGGGTATATGTTTTTGGAGGTGATGGGATGAGCCAGTTTTATTGCCGCGAGGACGAGCTTCGGAAACTGAATAAGCGGTACGAGAATGGAAAATTTGAGTGCGTTGTCATCTATGGCAGACGGCGTGTCGGGAAAACGGCTTTGATCAATGAGTTCTGCAAGGATAAGCCTACGGTTTTCCTGTCGGCACTGAATACGACCGGAAAAGAAAATCTGGAGGCGCTTTCCAAGGCGATTATGAGTTTTGAGCGCCCCGACATGGAATCTGCTCCGCAATTTACGTCCTATGACGCCGCGTTGGATGAGCTGACGGTGCTATCGAAAGAGAAAAGGATTGTTTTCGTCATTGATGAGTATCCGCATCTCGCAAAGGCAAAGCCTGCCATTTCAGCAAAGCTGCAGCACATCA
>ENA-ORTI01003274-ORTI01003274.1-human-gut-metagenome-genome-assembly--contig:-NODE-3274-length-12834-cov-6.428829_pt1 | contig 12834 bp, 9 predicted proteins | sample MGYA00242071_ERZ509191 | MGnify/ENA primary metagenome ERZ509191 (study PRJEB26280, sample SAMEA2338832) | human gut metagenome | biome: human gut; feature: human-associated habitat; material: faeces...
GCAAAGCTTTTCTCTTGATTTTTTAGAAAGAGGAACATTTACTGAATATCCCTAAGTACATTAATATAATTCCAGCCCGAACTCATCTTTCAGTTGCATCAATGCCTGATTCTTTTGAGCCATCATCTGGAATTTCTCGACACGTCCCACAGGACGTACTGTTTCTGTTGCCTCACTTACCCGCACTGTCATCATCACTTTACTGTTCTTCAGTCTGCCGCGAAGATAATCCTGCAATTCGGGAATCAAAGCTGTAAAATCCTTTGCAGCAAACTCATTATCAACCACCACTTCAAAAGTCGTTGAGTTGTTAAGCAACGCCGGACGGAGCATCTGCATACGTTTTGCAAGAGCATCCTGTTCTTTCGGCAACTGGCCGGCATACTCCTGCCAATAATAATTCAAATCCCGGTCATTGAACATAAAATCCTCTTCCGGTTGTTGCACCTTAGGAACATAAATTGTAGTCGCATTCTGCGATACTTGGTCACGCTGCGGATTCTTGATAGATACCCCCAAGCTGGACATCTTCATCACGGGAATTTTTCGTTCTTCCTTGGCAGTCTGAGCAACTCCCGCTCCTTGTGACGGAGCAGACGAAGCCGCACCAGGAGAAGCCGGTGCTCCCGGTTGCACAGCCGCAGAAGCCTGCGGATGCTGGGCAGTAGTGCCATTAGCAGCCTGTGTTGTAACTGAAGACGGAGACGAATGAACTGGAGCCTGCTGAACCTGAGTGGCAGAAGCTACCTGCGGCTGCTGTGCTGCGGCAGGCTGAGTGAATACGGGTTTTATAGTCTTCTTAGGGCCACGCCCACCACTCACGTCATCCCCCTCGGTGGTAAGCTGTGCAACCTGTATCAAGGTCAGTTCTACCAGCAAACGCTTATTTTTGCTGATGCGGTAATTCAAATCGCACTCATTACACAGCTTCATAGCCCGGTACAAGAAAGGTAACGGACATTTCTGCGCCTGTTCCTGATAACGTTGGCGTATGCTCGCTCCCACTTCCAGTAAAGGCAATGTCACCGGGTCTTTCCCGACCAACAAGTCACGGAAATGAGACGACAATCCGGTAATAAAGTGACTTCCGTCAAAACCTTTATTCAATATATCATTGAAAAGCAACAATGCGTCGCTCACCTTGTTTTCGAGGAAGCAATCCGTCAGACGGAAATAATATTCATAATCAAGTACGTTCAGATTATCAATCACACTCTTATAGGTGATATTTCCTCCGGTGAAACTAACCACCTGATCGAAGATAGACAATGCATCACGCATACCACCGTCCGCCTTCATGGCTATCACGTTCAGCGCTTCCGGCTCTGCCGTGATTCCTTCTTTCGAAGCAACATACGACAGATGATTCACCGTATCTTCCACGCTTATCCGGTTAAAGTCATAAATCTGACAACGTGAAAGAATGGTAGGAAGAATCTTATGCTTCTCCGTCGTAGCCAGAATAAAAATCGCATGACGGGGAGGTTCTTCCAGCGTTTTTAGGAACGCATTGAAAGCAGATGCCGAGAGCATGTGCACCTCGTCGATGATATATACCTTATACTTACCAATCTGTGGCGGGATACGCACTTGCTCCACCAACTGGCGAATGTCATCCACCGAGTTATTAGAAGCAGCATCGAGTTCGTGAATATTATATGACCGCTGTTCGTTGAAAGCTACACATGACTCACACTGATTGCAAGCCTCTCCGTCAGCGGTAGGCGTCATACAATTAATGGTTTTGGCAAAGATACGCGCGCAAGTCGTTTTTCCTACCCCGCGCGGTCCGCAAAACAAATAAGCATGAGCCAGTTTTTGGGTAGCAATTGCATTTTTCAGCGTAGTAGTCAACGCCCGCTGCCCCACCACCGATTCGAACGTGGACGGACGGTATTTACGGGCTGAAACAATATAGTTTTCCATATCCGGGATTCTCTCTGTTTTTGAAATTTCGCTTATTCTGCAAATGTACACAAAAAAAGTGATAAGTAATAAGGGATAAAGAGAGAAGTTTTGAAGCCGAAGCGATAAGTTTTTAAGTTATTAGTTTTATCTTTGCAGATATTAAAAGGAGAAATTATGGGTAAACTAATCAGTATCTGGAGTTTCATATGCAGACGCAAGTACCTCATTACGGTCGTTGCATTTGCTGTTATCATTGGCTTTCTGGACGAGAACAGCCTGGTTCGTCGTTTCGGATATGAACGGGAAATCAGCCAGTTGAAAGAAGAGATAGAAAAGTACCGGGCAGATTACGAAGAGAACACCAAACGTCTCAACGAAATAAGTACCAATCCGGACGCCATCGAACAGATCGCCCGTGAAAAGTATCTGATGAAGAAACCCAACGAAGATATTTACGTTTTTGAAGATTAAAGAATGAAACAATTAGTACCCGCCCTTTTCACCGCAGGCGCCATAATGGCTCTCACCGGAGCAGCTGTGTTTATTACCGGATGGATATACGCTCCTTACATATATACTGTTGGAGCCGGATGTATCGCATTGGCACAAGTGAACACACCCGTCAAAGGAAAGAGCAAAACATTGAAACGCCTGCGTGTTCAGCAGATATTCGGCGCACTGGCACTTATCCTGACCGGAGCCTTTATGTTTACCACACGAGGCAATGAATGGATTGCCTGCCTCACAGTTGCTGCCATCCTCGAACTTTACACCGCTTTCCGTATTCCACAGGAAGAAGAAAAAGAAAGGTCATAAAAAAAGCCCGTTCATAGCTTTTCAGTCTTGAACAGGCATCACTTTTTTTAATTCGATAATGTTTCGTCCTTTTATAAAGAACGGAACAGTTTTATATCATTTATTTCTTCACTGGTGAATATCTTGCATTCAACCCGTCAACAATTTCTTTTGTAATATTGAAAGTGCTGTCAGCATAAAGCAGGTTATCGAAACCAGTGTTGCTGAAGATCAGGCTATATCCGTGAGTCTTATTATATTCTTTCAGGAAAGCGTTGATAGAATCGCGGAACTGCAAGCTATTCTTGTTGTTCTCTTCCATCAAACCATTCTGAAGTTTGTTGCTCAACTCTTGCAAATCTTGTTCCAACTTCACCAGACGGTTGTACTCTTGCTGCGCTCTATCTTGTGACAGGAAAGCATTGTTTTCAACTTTCTTCTGAAAATCTTGCTTTTCCTTGTTCAAAGAGGTAGCCTTCTGATTCAATGTCATACGAACGTTTTCGCTCTTCTTTACCATCGCCTCATTCAAGTCAATACAGAAATTGTATTTGGCAAGCAGCGTATCTATTTCAACATAGGCAATTTTCATTCCTGACAGTTCGGCATTAGCCTGAGCCGGAGCATTGGTAGTTTGATTGTCAGTTTTGCCAGCACATTGTGAAAATAAAACGATAAACGCAAGAGCAGCCAAACCGTTCATGAGGTAGTTCATTCTATTCATAATTAATAAGTATTGTTTTTAATAAATTTAATTCATACTATCGTTCAAGGCTTTTTCCAACTCGTTAATAGAAAAACGCGGCTTCTTTTGTGCTTCGCGATCTTGCGACTGTGCGCATCCGATTCCTTTCTGACGCAACGCTTTATTCCCACTCACGTGACCATTCGGGAATTTCCCACCCTTCGTAAAGAATACTTTCACCCCTAATAATACCAGGGAAATAGCAACTATTAACAAAGTTATCAGTATAGTCTCAACCATTTCTATTAATTTTGTGAGTGCAAAGATAGGCTTTAATGAGATATGAGTTCAGATAAGTCAATCAAATTAACCATATTTAGCAATAGAAGAAGCGAAAACAACCCTTCTATTCCTATTATAAAATAGAAACAGCATGGAAAAAAAAGACTTAAAGCCGGCTGGCGTATTCAAGTATTTCGAAGAAATCTGCCAAGTGCCACGCCCTTCGAAGAAGGAAGAGAAAATGATTGCCTACCTGAAGGCATTCGGAGCAAAACATAATCTCGAAACCAAGGTGGACGAAGCCGGTAATGTATTGATTAAAAAGCCCGCTACTCCGGGAAAAGAAAATCTTCAAACCGTCGTTCTGCAATCGCATATCGACATGGTGTGCGAAAAGAATAACGATGTTCAACATGACTTCCTCACCGATCCCATCGAAACTGAAATTGACGGTGAATGGCTGAAAGCCAAAGGCACAACCCTCGGAGCCGACAACGGTATCGGTGTAGCTACCGAGCTGGCTATCCTGGCTGACGACAGCATTGAGCACGGCCCGCTGGAATGTCTGTTTACTGTAGACGAAGAAACGGGGCTTACCGGAGCTTTTGCCCTACAAGAAGGTTTTATGAGCGGTGACATCCTTCTGAACCTTGATTCGGAAGATGAAGGAGAAATCTTTATCGGATGTGCCGGAGGTATTGACTCCGTTGCAGAATTTACGTATAAAGAGGTAGAAGTTCCCGCCGGATATTTCTTCTTCAAGGTGGAAGTGAAAGGTTTGAAAGGCGGTCACTCCGGTGGTGACATTCATTTGGGACGGGGCAATGCCAACAAAATACTGAACCGTTTTCTTTCACGCATGGCTGGCAGACATGATCTGTACCTTTGTGAAATCAACGGAGGTAATCTGCGTAACGCTATTCCCCGCGAGGCTTATGCCATCTGTGCTGTTCCCGAAGACGCCAAGCATGATGTCCGCACCGAACTGAATATTTTCACCAGCGAAATGGAAGACGAATTATCCGTTGTAGAGCCTGACTTAAAGTTGGTACTCGAATCGGAAGCTCCCCGTAAGATAGCTATCGACCAGGATACCACTACCCGCTTATTAAAAGCTCTGTATGCAGCTCCTCACGGTGTATATGCTATGAGCCAGGATATTCCCGGACTGGTGGAAACGTCTACCAATCTGGCATCTGTCAAGATGAAACCGAATCATATCATCCGTATTGAAACCAGTCAGCGAAGTTCTATACTGTCCGCACGCAACGATATGGCGAACACGGTTCGCGCCGTATTCCAACTGGCAGGAGCTAATGTTACGTTCGGTGAAGGTTATCCGGGATGGAAACCGAATCCACATTCGGCCATCCTCGAAGTAGCAGTTGAATCATACAAACGCTTATTTGGTGTAGATGCGAAAGTTAAAGCCATCCATGCAGGATTGGAATGTGGTCTGTTCCTTGATAAATATCCAACGCTGGATATGATCTCTTTCGGACCGACACTGACAGGTGTTCATTCTCCTGACGAACGAATGCTTATTCCTACTGTAGAAAAGTTCTGGAAACACCTGTTGGACATCCTGGCACATGTACCTGCCAAGAAGTAGCGGGCAAATAAGTCAACATAAAGAAGAGTATGGTAACAGTCAAAAAAGAATAGCTGTTATCGTACTCTTTTTTACTATGATTTTATCAGGTGTAAGTTTCCTCGCTCCTTCCAATATCATTGCACAAGAGGTTCACGGCAGACAAGCCTCCTCTCAACAAGAAAGAATCTCTTTCCGTGTTGTAAGTTGGAACATAGAAAACCTGTTCGACACACACCACGACAGTCTGAAGAACGATCATGAATATCTTCCCGATGCGATACGTCATTGGAATTATAGCAGATATAAGAAAAAACTGGCTGATGTTGCCCGTGTAATTACTGCTATTGGCGAATGGAATCCTCCCGCATTAGTTGGATTATGTGAAGTAGAAAATGATACAGTGCTTCGTGACCTTACCCGTCGTTCTCCTTTAAAAGAGCTCAGCTATCGTTATGTAATGACCAACTCCCCTGATTTAAGAGGAATTGACGTAGCCTTGCTTTATCAACGGGATCTATTCAAACTATTATCTTCCCGTTCCATCTCCATTCCTCCGTTTAAGCAGCACCGTCCGACAAGAGATTTGCTACACGTCAGCGGGCTTCTACTGGCGGGAGATACACTCGACGTATTTGTCTGCCACTTCCCCAGCCGTTCGGGTGGAGCCAAAGAATCGGAACCTTATCGTTTATATGTAGCTCACATACTGCGTACGGAAGTCGATAGCATTATGAATATTCGTTCTCATCCGCAAGCCATTATCATGGGGGATTTCAACGATTACCCGACGAATCAGTCCATTCTGAAAATACTGAAAGCCGAAGCGCCTCCTGTTAAAACCAATGACCTAGCTTCAACAACCGACTCCGCCAACGCCTCAACAGTTACCCCCTCCTCACTAAAACTATATCATCTACTTGCCCGAAAAGCAAAATCAAAAAACTTCGGTTCTTACAAATTTCGTGGTGAATGGGGATTACTCGACCACTTGATTGTATCAGGCACGCTATTAAATCAATCAAATCACTTTTTCACTAGCGAAGAAAAAGCAAATGTATGCCTTCTCCCTTTTTTACTGAAAGACGACGAAAAATATGGTGACAAAGAACCTTTCCGCACTTATAAGGGAATGAAATATCAAGGAGGCATCAGTGACCATCTTCCTATCTACACAGACTTTGAATTGATTGTATATTAATTATGGCAAACGATAGTAGCCAATATTATCAGGTTATTACAAATAAAGATAGTCAACCATTATCAGAGAAGTACAAACGCCGCTACAGCATACTCTGACAAGAGACTATTCTCATCGTAGTGAGAATACTTGAGAAATATAACGCCTCATCATAGCTTCATAAATTAAATTATCAAACAAGAGTTCCGAACTTCTATTTCTCCATGTCCTCTATGATGCAAATGATGAATTAGTCCGAATACTGATAAACCTTCAAATCGAACTTCGGAACCATTGCCAGCAAATGGTCGAAGATATCCGACTGAATACGCTCGTATTCTTTCCAGACCTTATTGCGGGAGAAGAAATAAACCTGAATAGGTACTCCGTACATCGTAGCTTCTTTCTGACTGATAATCAAATCCAACTCCTGATTGACCACAGGCAGACTACACAAATAGCGTTCAATATATACCCTGTACACTTGAGAATTGGTAGGAACGACTCCTTCTTCCGGCTGATAATCCGCCATTAATGGAATTTCTTTCCGGTAACGGTCCAACATTTCCGGAGTACAGAATTGAAGTGTAGTCAAATCCAAAGTTATACTCTTCATCACCCGTCGTCCTCCCGACTGTGTCATTCCCCGCCAATTCTGAAAAGGACTGCTCACTAATGTATAAGGAGGAATAGTGGAAATGGTATTATCAAAATTCTGGATCTTGACTGTATTCAGCGTTATTTCCTGTACAATGCCATTTGCGTCACCGGAAGGAAGCGTCACCCAGTCCCCCGGACGAACCATATCGTTGGCAGAAAGCTGGATACCCGCCACAAAACCTAATATGGAATCTTTGAATACTAACATTAAAATAGCCGCTGAAGCGCCCAAGCCCGCAAACAAAGTAGCCGGAGACTTATTCACGATAATAGCAATGATTACAATCCCGCCAACAAAGAAAAGAAGCACCTGCAACACTTGGATAAAACCTTTCATCGGGCGGTCTTTCATCGACTCTCTTCCGTCATAGATATCCATTATCATCAACAGAATCCCATTTATAGCCAATAGTAAAGAGAAAATAATATAAATGACGCACGCCTTCTGGGAAATCAGCAACAGCTCTTTTCCACGGATAAAAGCCATCGGCAACAACGAATAAACCAGAAAAGCCGGGATGGTATGAATCAAATTATGAAATACCCTACGCTTCATCAACAATGTATTCCATTGATGAGGTTTACGTCTCGTATACTGTTTCATACCTCCAATAAGAATTGCCTGGCAAAGATAATTCAAAACGATAGCAACCACTATCATCAGTAAAGCCATAATAGTCTCATCAAAACGATCGGCAACTGCCGGATCTATTCCCCAATTAATGAGGGTTTTATTCATCCATTTTCCTAAATCTACTACTAACATAACTTCTGTCTTTTTTTATAAATAACAGTAAAATATTCATTTGGTTTAGAAAAAAAGAGACTAGTATCCGATTTATCAAGAATCAAGACACCGGTCTCCACTGCTACTCTCTAAGCATATCATTTTTCGATGAGGGCTCCATCAGGGAATCACCATCACCCCTATTTCATTCATATTTACTTTAGCAACGGTAGCATCAGGTGTAGTGGCCTCCAGTTTAATGAAACGTGCCTGTACTTTCTGACTGAAAGCAACCGTCTGTGGCAACGGATTATGCATAATATTGCTGAACTCTCCACTGGCAGGCACTTCTTTCCAGCTCTTACCATCCATGCTTACAAAGAATTGATAACGGAATGCCATCGTCGGCTTTGCCTCCGCTTTTGAAGGCGCGTACGTGAAACTGCTCAATGTTACCGTCTTCCCCAAATCAATCGTTAATGGAGAAGCAGCAACCTGTTTCCATCCGGAACGCGGCAAATTATTCCAGTCTTCTTTCGTTGTTTCTTCCTGCAAAGGTTCTGCATAATAAGCGGCAACCTGACTAACGTAAGCAGTCAACCGGCACTCGTCTATTCTCACCCGGAGCTTATTGGCATTAACTGCCGGAAAGCGCAACATACGTTTATATCCTATCGTCGTACCTTTTCCTACTTCTTTCCAGCCATTATCCGTCAAGGCTTCCACAGTAAAAGCCTCTACCCTCTGCCCTTTCGTTATATCTTCCTGCAACATGACCAGATTGATTTCCGATTTGGACTTCAAGGCATAGACAGCCTCACCGCCCGAAGTAGTGCTCCAGTATTTTCTTCCGTTTTTCACCCGGTTGTCAGCAAACGTTTGTTGCCGATAATCAGCAAACTCTTTCAACCGCTTGATATCAGCTTCATGAATCAGTCCCCTCCGGTCAGGTGGAATATTCAACAGGAGCACTGAATTATATCCTACCGACTGGAAATAAATATCTGATAAATGCTTCAAAGATTTCACTTTACCATCTTCCTCCGCATGATAGAACCATCCCGGACGGATAGATACGTCGACTTCCGAAGGATACCAGAATAATTCCGTAGCTTTCTCCAATATCTTACGACTTCCCAAATCCTCTGCTTTACTGAAAACACCCAAACGTTTGTTGTTCTCTTGTGAACGGGCATATATACCGGGAGTCAACACAGTTGCGTTCCATTCCGTTTCACGGCCTACTCCTTTCTCGTTTCCGACCCAGCGGACATCATCCCCCATAATTGCCATCACAGCTTTGGGTTGGAGGCGTTGGATGGTTTGGTAAAAAGCGTCCCAGTCATACACTTGCTTCTTTCCGTTCGGACCTTCTCCATTCGCCCCGTCGAACCAGACTTCATGTACTTCACCATAATTGGTGAGCAATTCCGTCAATTGCCGAATAAAAAAATCATTGTAACGGGGAGAGTCTCCATAACATTCCGCATTCCGGTCCCAGGGAGAAAGATATACTCCGAACTTCATATCATATTTGTCACAGGCAGCACGAAGTTCTTTCACTACATCGCCTTGTCCGTTTTTCCAGGGAGAAGAGGCCACGGAATGTTTGGTAGTAGCCGTTGGCCAAAGGCAGAAACCGTCGTGATGTTTTGCAGTCAGAAGCACCATTTTAAAGCCGGCTTCCTTGAGGGTACGTACCCATTGTTCAGCATCCAGTTCCGAAGGATTAAAGAGCGCGGGATCTTCTTTCCCGTCCCCCCATTCACGTCCGGTAAAGGTGTTGATACCAAAATGAAGGAAAGCTGTTAATTCCATTTGTTGCCAAGCGTATTGCTGTGGAGTAGGTACCAGACGCGCTGCCATATCAACCTTCTGTTCGATAGTTGCACTTTGAGGAAATTCAACATGCTTCACATAGTAATTTTCTTTTTTCTGCGCCTGCGCTCCACTCATGAGAGTAACAGACAATAAAAGAGAGGTTAGTAGTTTATTCATGGTCTATTAATTATTGCAATCGTACAAAGATAAAATAAAGGTGCAGATTTCACGATCCTCATGGAATATTTTCTTACGACATTCCATCCAATCAGTGTAACCCCCACCTTTATATATAATCTAAATAACCTATTGATTTAGTATCTATTTCACCGGATAAAGGGTAAATTCAAAACTCTGTTTCTTTAATGGAACCAAGTATTGCGGTAATACTCCGGGACCACAAGTAGCCGTTCCCACACCTGCCTGTTCAGCATCCAGATGCACTGTCAACAATCCATCGCGTTCCAGTTCATTGATATGGCGGGCCTTCTCTAATAATACATCCGAGAAAGGAATGATACTAAACTGGAAAGCACGATCCGACTCAACAAAGATACCTTCGCCGGAAGTATCTGCCAACTTCACCCAACGTACATCGGTGCGGTTGCCTGTAGATTGCGGAGCAACATAATAGTGGAACATCCGTTCCGGTGTGGTCTGATATACACCGATTTTACCGGACTGATTGCGGTCAATATAGGTTTCATTATCTCCACGTCCCAAGTAAGAAACCTGATCGTAGGCGTTCGACACACGGAACGTCAATCCCAGGCGTGCCATTGATTTCACGATGGTCGTGTCGGGTTGGAAAGTTGTATGTACTTTCAGTGCACCGTTTCTATCCAGTGAATAAACAAAGTCAGCAATTCCTACCCTTTGCGTTTTTGCATTTAGAATTTCTACACGGGCAGTGGTCGAAGTCTTACTTTCCCTCAATGACACTACTTTCTGGGTCAGACAATCCAATCCCGCATCACGCCACAAGCGTGCGCCGTTCTTATCCCGGTTGTCATTATCCGTTGCCGGGCGGTAAAGGCTCAATGTCAGCGGAGTAGCCAATAATTCTTTGCCGTTCAAGTTCAATGAAGTCAGCGCGCCTGTTTGCTTATCAACGGTGAAAGTCGTTTCACCTGCTTTTTGCGGACGGTAGCCTGTGTAGTTCTTATTACCGGCAAATACAAACTGGTCGTATGCCACCTCCCAATCCTTATCTATCATTGAAGAAGCTTCACGACGGGTCCAGCTGATATTCAAATAAGCCTCACGGACTGTATTCGGAAGTTTTACAGCACCCAAAGTAACATCAACAGTAGCGTGCGGTGCACAATCAACCGTTTTTGTACCTTCCGCCAAAATCTTGCCATTATCTGCCGTCACATTCCAGTTCAGTACATACTCATTCAAGTTAGAGAAATCATACCAGTTCTTGACACGGATAGTCAGATTCTTCTGATTCGCCAGCGTTACTTTTATGTTCTGATATACTTTCTTTACTTCGAGCAAATGCGGGTGCGGTTCACGGTTGGCGCCCACCAAACCGTTACAGCAGAAGTTTCCGAAACTTGGAATTCCTTCCGGTCCGTAATCACCGCCATACGTCCAGTACCATTTACCATTCTTGTCTATTTCGCGGAATGACTGATCCACCCAGTCCCAAACGCAGCCACCTTGTGCCATCGGATTGTTTTCAAATACGTCCCAGTATTCTTTCAGTCCGCCGCAACTGTTGCCCATCGCATGAAGATATTCACAAAGAATGAAAGGGCGGTAGATGTCTTTCTCTTTTACGTATGCTTTGATATCGTCTACACTGCGGTACATACGACAGTAAATATCCGTATTATAGTTCAATTCGGCACGTTCATACTGTACAGGGCGAGTTTTCTCCACCGATTTCAGCCAGTCATAAGTACGTTCGAAGTTAATTCCGTTTCCTGCTTCATTTCCCAATGACCAGATAACGATAGCCGGGTGATTCTTAGAACGTTCATACATCCGGTGAGTGCGATCCATGTGTGCAGTCAGCCAGGTACTATCCTTGGCTAGGGAAGCAGGACCATATCCCATTCCGTGAGATTCGATGTTTGCCTCATCAATCATGTACAAACCGTAACGGTCGCAAAGTTGATACCAGTAAGGATGTGTAGGATAATGCGAGTTACGCACCATGTTGATATTGTGCTGCTTCATCAGTTTGATGTCCAGTTCCATCAGCTCCTTGCTCACGGTACGTCCCAGTTGAGAATGCTCGTGTCGGTTGGTTCCCTTCACCAATACCGGAACGCCGTTGATGCAGAAACGTCCGTCTTTGATTTCCGAGGTACGGAAGCCGACTTCACAACCAGTCAGTTCGGTTACCTTGCCTTGTTCATCCTTCAGTTCGAGTATTAATGTGTAAAGATGAGGATGCTCTGCACTCCAAGCCTTTACATCGGGAATATTCTTTTCATCAAACGTGATAAAATTGCTCAATCCGCGGGATTTTATCCGGATAGCATCCTGCAGGACAGCTTTATCATCGGCGTCTTTCAGGGTATAAGCAATAGAAGTAGCTCCAGATATAGCAGAATGTCCCTCTACGGTCACTTCAAGTCCGAAAATACCATCTTTGTATTTCTCTTTTTCTAAAGAAGCATTCAGTTTATAATCCGCAATGTACTGTTTGGGAGTACTGTAAAGATACACGTCACGTTCGATACCACTCAAACGCCACATATCCTGGCATTCGAGATAAGCACCCGCACTCCAACGGTAAACCTCCAAAGCCACTACATTCTCTCCATCGTTCAAGACATCCGTGATATCCCATTCGGCATTCGTTTTCGAGCCTTGGTTATATCCGAGCAGTTTCCCGTTCACCCATACGTAATAGAAAGAGATAACACCTTCACAGCAAAGTACTACCCGACGTCCTTTCCAGTCGGCAGGCACTTTAAATGTGCGGCGGTATGAGCCGACTTCATTTTCTGCATAAGGGACCAACGGCGGATTCTTCTTAAAGTTGAACATTTTGTCGTCAAACTCATACGTTTCGTTGACGTAGATAGCTGTACCATACCCTTGACGCTCCCAATTGCCGGGAACATTGATGTCCGCCCAACCTCCGGTATAATAAGAAGGCTGATAAAAGTCCTTCGGACGGTTATCGGGATTCTTCACCCAATGAAATTTCCATTTTCCGTTCA
>ENA-ORTI01003286-ORTI01003286.1-human-gut-metagenome-genome-assembly--contig:-NODE-3286-length-12802-cov-9.067310_pt1 | contig 12802 bp, 10 predicted proteins | sample MGYA00242071_ERZ509191 | MGnify/ENA primary metagenome ERZ509191 (study PRJEB26280, sample SAMEA2338832) | human gut metagenome | biome: human gut; feature: human-associated habitat; material: faeces...
ACCAGAGGCGCCGCCTCTGGACTCCGCAAGGGGCATTGCCCCTTGACCCTTTTTTTGCCGCCCGGCTTGAGTGCTTTTTCCATCAATCGGGGTATTGGGGATTTTCCTGCTCATCATCCTCATCCTCGCGCCGCTCTGCGTAGGCGCGCACATCCTCCACATCCAGTCCCGCAAACACGCGCAGCCGCAATCTCGCCTGTCCGACCTCCAGAATGCTGTTATGCTGCAGCGGATGCGCCATTCCATCCTTCCGGCTCGCCACCGTCTCCCCATCGACAATGCAGCTGCACCCGCGCCACGGGATGATATACAGCCCATATCCGTTGCGGAACATCACATCCAGATGCCGGGGTGACACCCCGCGCGCAGGGACAACAATATCGCAGCTCCGCACGCTGCCCAGCGTCCCGTCCGCCGGGACAGGCAGCAGCGTATCCTGCGGGAGTGCGGCGCAGTCGCTTTCGACCACAAATTCCCCGATGCTGCCCGCATCCGGCAGGGAACGCCGCTTTTTCTCGCGGCTTCGGTGATCCTTCCACAGCCACCAGAACGCGCGCAGGACAATGAGCACCCCCAGCGCGGCGAACCAGTAGCGCATCATCAGAGAGAGAATCTCGTAGATTTGAGAGGGCATGGGTTACTCCTTACAGCGTTTCGCGCAGCTTTTGCAGCAGCGGGCGCAAATCGCCGACTGTCTCCGGGTCGTACTGCACGGCAATCGTCAGGTTTTCCGGGCGGAAAACGGTCTGCGCCGCGTCCAGCAGCTCTTCGGCGGTCAGCTCGTTGTACTGCGCGGCGGCAGCATCCAAATCCGCCTGTGCCGTGTCGCCGCTCATCCACGCCCAGCCGAGACGGTCGTTCAGCGCGGCGGTGTCATCGGTCAGCATGGCGTTGTTGGTGGTGAACTGCGTCCGCAGCTGATTCAATCGCGCGGGGCGGACGTACATCGTCAGCCGGTGCAGATAGGCAAAGACCTTTGTCAGCGTGTCTTTCAGCCATTCCGACCGCACGTCATAGCGGATGACAAGGCGGCTGAATTGCCCGACGCGGCTGATTTGCGACTCGATTTCCGCAACGAGCGCCTGCTCCTCGCGCAAAGCCTGAAAGAGCATACTGTCGTCGTTCCCGGCGGTGATGGTGCTGAGAACCTCCGCCGCGACGGGGTAGACCTGCTCGCTGTCCACGTCAAACGCCAGCTGAACGCTTGCAAAATCGCTTTCAACCTCTTCCAGCAAGTCACTCTGCTCGTCGCGCATACAGAAGCCGATGGGCAGCGACTGCGTGAACGGCGGCTGGGCGGTCGTGTTGCGCAGCTCGCTCAGTGCTTCGATAGCGGCGAGCTCCATGCCGTCGGAGAAATTGCCCGTCATGACCAGACAGGCGTTCTGCGGCTGGAAAATCATCTCCTGCCAAAGCTGAATGTCCGCTTCGGTCAGCGCCATCAGGCTCTCCGGCGTGCCCAGCGGGGGGAACGCGCCGTTCTCGGTCTTGCGGAAATCGCACGCCGCGCGGTCGAACAGATCGCCATCGCCGTCCGCTTCCAATTGGCGCAGGACGACTTGCTTCTCGGCGGCAATCTGCTCCGGCGTCCACGGTACATTCGCGAAAAAGCGCAGGAAGTATTCCAGCGCCGCGTCAAAGAAGCGCGGCAGGCACTTCAGGCGGAACACCAGCCCTTCGGCATATGTCGCTGCATCGAGGTTCGTGCCGAAGCGGTTCAGCTCGCGCAGCAATCCTTCGCGGTTCAGTCCGCCCAGCCCGCGGAAGCACAGGTGTTCCAGCAGATTGCTGATGCCCTGTGTCTCTTCCGTTTCGTACAGCGGTCCGCCCTTCAAATACAGCCCGAATTCCAGACCGTGCAGGTGGCGCTGCGGCCAGCACAAAAGCGTCATGCCGTTTTGCAGGACATGCTCATGAATCGCGGACATGGGTTCGTCAGCTCCTTTGGCATAAAAGTTGTTTCATCTATTATACCGTATTGCGCGCGGGTTTGCAAGGGGAACGGGGGCGTCTCACGCGCAAGGGGGAGGTTTTCGCGGGCGAAAAAAGTGAACAATCTGAAAATTGTTAGCACTCTTTTGCGTTGAGTGCTAATTTTCGCTTGCATTTCGATGGAAATCGTGCTACAATACATCCAGCGGTCAGAAAGACTGCAACAATTATTACCGCTTATTTTCCGAGGAGGAATGATGTATGGCGATTGAAATGGAAAAGGGCTCTGTGTCGATTGACGCCCAAAATATTATGCCGGTCATTAAGCGCTGGCTGTATTCCGATAAGGACATTTTCCTGCGCGAGGTGGTCAGCAACGGCTGCGACGCCATCACGAAGTATCGCATGACGAATCCGGATGACGAGAGCGAAATGTCCGTCATGGTCACGGTGGACAAGGAGAACAAGACCCTGACCATCAGCGACACCGGCATCGGCATGACCGAGGACGAGGTGAAGCGCTATATCAATCAGGTCGCATTCTCCGGCGCGTCCGAGTTTATGAAGAAGTTTGAGGGCGACGAAAAGAAGGGCGACATTATCGGCCACTTCGGGCTGGGCTTTTACAGCGTGTTCATGGTGTCTGAGAACGTCGAAATCGAAACGCTGTCCTGTCAGGAGGGTGCGGAGCCGGTGCATTGGGAATCCAAGGATGGCATGGACTTCGCCATCAGCGAAGGTCACCGTACAACGCACGGCACGTCGATTATCCTCCATATCTCCGATGAAGAGAAGGAGTTCCTCGAACTCTACCGCGTCCGCGAAGTGCTGACCCGCTACTGCGGCTACATGGCGTATCCGATTTACCTGATGGACGCAAACGCCAAGCCGGTGGAGCGCGAGGAGGAAATCCCCGGCGAAACCAACGAGGACGGCACGCCCAAGAAGCGCAAGGTCGTCGATGAACCCAAGCCGAGCCTGATTAACGACACCAAACCGCTGTGGCTGAAAAAGCCGAGCGAGTGCGAGGACAAGGAGTACATCGACTTCTATCACAAGATGTTCGGCTGGGAAGATCCGCTGTTCTGGGTGCATCTGAACGTCGATTACCCCTTCAACCTCAAGGGCATCCTGTATTTCCCGAAGCTCCGCAACGACTTCGGCAAGTACGAAGGACAGGTGAAGTTGTTCGCGGGTCAGGTGTTCGTGGCGGACAACGTGAAGGAAGTCATTCCGGAATTCCTGACGCTTTTGAAGGGCGTTATCGACTGCCCCGATCTGCCGCTGAACGTCAGCCGTTCCTTCCTGCAGAATGACGGCACGGTCAAGAAGCTGTCCGCGCACATCACCAAGAAGGTGGCGGATAAGCTCTGCGGGCTGTTCAACACCGAGCGCGAGACGTATCAGAAATACTGGGACGACATTGCGCCCTTCGTCAAGTTTGGCGCGATGCGTGACCAGAAGTTCTACGAGCAGGTCAAGAAGGCGATCCTCTACAAGACCACCGATGGCCGCTATCTGACGCTGGAAGAGTACAAGACCGCGAACGCCGACAAGGCGGACAAGAAGGTCTACTACACCAACGACCCGAAGCGTCAGGCGGCGAGCGTCGCGCTGTACACCAACCGCGGCATTGATGTTGTGGTGATGGATCACATCATCGACGGCAACTTCCAGTCCTTCATGGAATATTCCGGCGGCGAGGAAGGCTTGACCTTCGCGCGTGTGGACGCGGACGTGTCCGGTCTGCTGGAAGATTCCGAAGAGGGCAAGGAGCTGAATCAGGAGACGATTCAGGCGATGTTCCGCAAGGCGCTGGGCAAGGATGACCTGCCCGTGAACCTGCAGAGCCTGTCCGACGCGGAGCTGCCTGCGATGGTCACCGAGGACGAGCAGATTCGCCGCATGAAGGAAATGAGCCGCCTGTATGGTCAGTCGTTCGACATGCCCGACCGCTTCACGCTCGTGCTGAACCGCCGCAACAAGGCGATTCAGGAACTGGCGGCACGCGACCCGGAGAACGAGACGACGCAGCTGCTTTGCCAGCAGATTTACGATTTGGCGCGTATGAGCGCCCAGCCGCTGGAAGCGGACGAGATTACGGCGTTCCTGAAGCGGAGCCAGAAGCTCGTCGCCATGGCGGTGGAGAAGGAATAAGCGAAACCAATCCACAATTCAATAGAAAGCGCCCGACGCGGGGGAAAACCTGCGCCGGGCGCTTTTTGATGCACTTTGATGCACTTTGTATATTCCGCCCGAAACTGGAGCAAAAGTCTGTGCTGAAATTTACAAAAAAAAGGACTGGATTTTCCATTGTTTCTTTTTGACTGTGACGGTATAATGAAATCAATAAGGCGATTGCCTTACGTCGGTTGGCAATGCGATGCGCATTGCGGGAATTAAGGAAAGGGGAAAACAAAATGAGAAAGTTCTCAAGGGCACTGTCTTTCGTGATGACGCTGGCAATGCTGCTCAGCGGGATCGCGGCTGCGGAACAGCAGTACTTTAACAACGGTGGAGGCGGGGAATTCGTTGATCCGCATACCTTCACCAAGCCCTATGCCGTGAATGAAGTCATCGTTCCGGCGGATGAGGCGACAGGGCAGGTTGCGCTGGAAGCGCATGTGAAGAACATCATCGAGGTCGATGGACTGAAGTTCAAGGATTTGAACGGCAACGGCACGCTGGACGTGTACGAAGACTGGCGGCAGCCTGTGGACGCGCGCGTGGACGATCTGCTCAGCCAGATGACGCTGGATGAGGAAATCGGTCTGCTGTGGCACGCCTCTACCGGCGGTACGTTCACCAGCATGTATCCCTACACGGAGGAATGGCTCTATTCCAACGAACCTACGTATACCGCCGCGGATGGCAGCTGCTACGTTCCGATGTATCACTCCATCATCAGCGATAACGTGACGACGTACCTGCACAACGTCAATGGTACGCCGGAAACGCTGATTTATGAAAACAATGCGTTCCAGGAAATCGCGGAAACGGCGCGTCTGGGCATTCCCGTTGTGCTGTCCTGCGACCGCAGCTACAACACATGGGCTGGCATGGTCAACATGCCGAACTACGCGGTTGGCATTGCGCATGACCCGGAACTGCTGTACAACCTTGTTGCACAGTACGCGAAGGAAGAGCGCGCCATCGGCTTCCATGTGCCGTTCCATTCCTATGGCGTGGAAATCGGCTCGTGGTACGGCGACGATGTGAACTACATCGCCAAGATGGTCGGCATCGAAACCAAGGCGTATGAAGAAAACGGCGTGAATGCCTGCACGAAGCACTTTGTGGCGCGCGGCGGCCGCTCCAACTACTTTAATGCGAAGTCTCCCGCGAATCTGGTGGATTCGTGGCTGGTTGGCTGGAAGAGCGCTGTCATCGACAACGGCTCCGGCTGGATCATGCTGAACAACGGCAAGTTCCTCAATGACTGCAATGTCTGCTACGACTCCGAGTCCATGGCGGTGCTGCGCCAGCAGCTGGGCTATGATGGCTGTGTCGTGACCGACTGGCCGATGTGGATGCAGGTTCCTTCTGCTTCCGGCACGACGCCTGAAGGCCTTGACCTGAGCACTGCTTCTGTCGGCGAACTGTATGCGACCATCTTCAACGCGGACGTTGATCAGGTTGGCTGCTTCTTCATGGTGGAAGACGATGTGCCTGTGGACTACGACGCGGTTATCGCCCGTTATCCCGGCATGATGCAGCCCATGTGGCCCAACGCTGTGAAGGAACAGCTGGAACTGGGCAACCTGACGCAGGAAACGATTGATAAGCACGCCAAGCGTGTGCTGCGCAACAAGTTTGAACTGGGTCTGTTTGAAGATCCCTACGGCAACCTTGAAGACGCGCTGGAACTGTGCGCTTCTGACGAATACAAGGCGCAGGCGTTCGACATGACGACGATTGAAGACGTTTATCGTGCGCGCACTGCCGAAATGAACGCCATGGAAATCCAGCTCCAGACCGAATCCACAGTCCTGCTGAAGAATGATAACATTCTGCCGCTCAAGGCAGAGCAGAAGGTGTATGTTGCGGGGACAAGCAAGGACACGGTTGCCATGGATAAGGAAGCCATTGCCGCGTATGCGACGGTGGTGGACAGCATGGAAGACGCAGACGTGATTATTGCCCATGTGACCGCGATGGATGACGCGACGGAACTGCTGTTTGAGGATGCTGCGGATGCCGAAAAGCCCGTTGTCCTCTGCTACGACGGCGGCGTTTCCAACGAGCCTGATGCCTATGCGGTGAACAGCAGCGCGGCGGTGCTGTTCCTGACCTATGACTGCACACCTGACCACGGTTCTTCCATGGGCAATTTCTATCACAAGACGCTGCCGTCCGTGCTGGCTGATATGCTCTACGGTGTGAAGGCCCCCAGCGGCAAGACCGTGTTCGAGATGGCATGGACGAGCGAAGATGCTGAACTGGATTGGGGCGAGCTGCAGTTTGACACTGGCGTGGATACCAAGACTCGCCTGTACATGGCAGCCGTGGTTCGCAATAACCCGACTGTTGACCTGCCCACGAATCTCGGCGACGTGATGTATCCTGCGCACTTCGGTATGCGCTACGACCAGCCTGCTGACATTACCTGCAACACGCTGATTGCGCCGCAGGGTGTCCGTGAAGTCAGCGAAGAGACGTCTTCCGGCACCAGAATGGCGACAAAGGTTCTCAACCTGGCCAAGGCGGGCGAGACCTTTGAAATCAACTTCATCGCTGAAAACAACGGCGCTGACGGCTATATCAATGTCGAAGTGCTGGTGGATGGCGAACTGGCAGCGACGAAGATGATCGCTGTGTCTGCTGGCAGCTTCCGCGTTGTGACCATCCCGCTGACCCTCGATGCCGGCGAGCATGTGATCACCGTGGGCGGCATGACGGCGAACCTGACGGTTGAGTAATACGATGCACTGTGGGAGGGGAGATTCCGGGAGGAGTTTCTCCTCCCTTCCTTTATGCGAACGCAGAGAAAATAACGGTGCTTCCCATCACACGCGGGAAGCACCGTTTTGCATTATTCGCCTGTTTTCCGAACTGTATCTTTTCCCGGAAAATGCTCCTTCGTGAGCTTCACGACCATCCCCGACAGCAGCAGCAGCGCAATCAGGTTCGGGATGCTCATCAGGCCGTTGAATGTGTCCGCAATGTCCCAGAGCAGCCCCAAATCGAGCGTTGCGCCGAGAATCGACACGAACGAGTAAATCACGAGGAACGGGCGGACGACCTTGTTGCTCCTAAACAGAAACTGCACGAAGCGTGAGCCGTACAGCCCCCAGCCGATAATCGTCGAGAACGCGAAGCAGCACAGCGCTACCGCCGTGAAAATCGACGACCAGCTGCCGTATGTCGTCGTGAAGCCGGAAATCGTCAGCTCCGCGCCCGCTGCCACGCCGTAGGTCACCGGCGTGCCGCTGCACAGGATGACAAGCGCCGTCAGCGTGCAGATGATAATCGTGTCCGCAAACACCTCGAAGATGCCGAACATGCCCTGCGTGACGGGCTTCTGCGTGTCGGCGCAGGCGTGGGCAATCGAGCCCGTGCCCAGACCCGCCTCGTTGGAGAAGATGCCGCGCGACACGCCCTTCTGCATACTCACGAACAGACTGCCGATGATGCCGCCCGTGAACGCTGCCGGGTTGAACGCGCCCTCGAAGATGGACTGAAGCACGCCCGGCAGCCGTTCAAGATTCAGCAGCACCACGCCGATGCCCAGCACGACGTAGAACAGCGCCATGAACGGCACCAGCTTTTCGCTCACGCTGCCGATGCGTTTGATGCCGCCGAGCAGCACCATGGCCACCAGCATCGCGCAGAAAATGCCGATGATGAGGTTGAGCGTCGGCACGAAAGCGTCGCTGACGAGGTGAAACTGCATAAACGCCGTGTTAATCGCCGTCGTGATGGTGTTGACCTGCGTCGCGTTGCCTGTGCCGAAGACGGTTAGCGTGCCGAACAGTGCGTAGAGGATGGCGAGCCACTGCCAGCGCTTGCCCAGACCGTTTTTGATGTAGTACATCGGCCCGCCGATCCACTCGCCGGTGGCGCTGCGTTCGCGGTAGTGGACGGCGAGGGTGACTTCGGCGTATTTCGTGCACATGCCCAGCAGCGCTGAGCACCACATCCAGAACACCGCGCCCGGCCCGCCGATGGCAATTGCGCCCGCGACGCCTGCGATATTGCCCGTGCCGACCGTGCCCGCCAGCGCGGTGCAGACGGCTTGGAACGGGGTCATCGCGCCGTCCGCGGCTTCCTTCTTGTGGAATATGCGCCCGATGGTGGTTTTGAGCGCGAAGGGGAATTTGCGGATTTGCAAAAAGCCCGTGCGGACGCTGAGCAGCAGCCCAACGCCGATAATGCAGACCATCGCCGGCACACCCCAGACGAAATCGTTGACGACCTTGTTGATGGCGGCAATCGTATCAAAGAACATGGGTGAATCAATCCTTTCGGGAGCAGAGAATACTTTATTCTATCAGATTGCCGGACGGGGCGCAAGGGCGGGGAGTGCGGAATGTGCGGAAAAACAGCAAAAATGCAGGATGGGGGCATCAGAAAACCCTCCCGGCGGCAAAAAGCGCGGGGAGGGCAGGGGAAAATCAGTTGTTCAGCCAGTCGAGATTCTGTTTTTCGCCATCGATGCTGTAATTACGGGCGTTTTCATCCGCCCAGCGATAGGCATAAGAGCCGCGCTCGACGATGAATTCCGCATCGTCGCGGAAAGCATCCGGCGCAATACTGGTGAGACTGGTTGGGAGGCGGATGGGGGAGAGAGGGTAAACCTTGCTTTTATAAGCGGTTTCTTCTGTCAGATTTACGTTAAGGGCATTAGCTTCGATAACTTCTACACCATTGGCAATAACAATATCATGTCCAAGTGTACGCGCATCATGGAAAGCATCTTCTGGAACAACTTTACAACTTGTGGGAATGGTAATGTCTGAATATTGCCAACTTTCCATAAAAGCACCTTCGCCAAGCGTTTTTACATTCTGCATATCAATACTCACAACATTGATGCCTTTAAAAGCGTATGCGCCAATCTCAGTTATTGGTGCAGCGCAATTAAAATAAAGATCTGACCGTGCACGCGAACTTTTGTAGAATGCTTTGGGAGGTATTTTGCGCAACTGGCTATTTTTTTCAATAACAAAATAAAAATCGTGGTTAGAATAACAATCAGAGAAACACCCCTCGCCGATTTCAGCAAGACGATTCGGAAGTTTGAAATTTACATAAGAATAATCAGAAGAGCCAATAGCAACAGTACAAGAAAAGTTAACATTTTGAAATGCATACTTGCCAATCTTTTGTAAATTTTCACCCCAGACAAATGTGTAGGTGTCAATATATTTTGCTGAAGATCGCGGAAGAAGAATCCAATATTTATTCCCATAGAAAGCGTAATCGCCGATTTCTTCAATGGTTGATGGCAAAACGATGCCATTTCCATTAATGCCACAATTGGGCACTTTGTAGCACGCATAGTCCCCAATGATTTTGATTCCTTCCGGAATCGTTGCGCCCTCTTTGCCCCAAATCAGTTTTTTCTGCGACTTGTTGTAAAGTGCGCCGTCAATCACCGCAAAAGTGGGGTGGTTTGCAGATATGCGGTATGTGATGGAATTGCAGCCGACAAATGCTCCTTTTCCAATATCTTCAAGACCGTCGGGAAGATTGATGGACGTGATGTTCGTATTTCGGAAGGCAAATTCGCCAATGGATTTAATGGTATCAGGGAGCGTGACAGAACGATTTTCTTCACGGCTTTTATTCGCTTTGCTAAACGCGCCGTTCCCAATCGACGTCACCGTGTACCCGTCCAGCATCTGCGGAATGATAATATTATCCCCGCTGCCGGTATAGCCGACAATCGTGGCAGTACCGTTGCCTTTCAGCGTGTATCGAAAATCACCGCTCGTCCGTCTTGTGTCCGCCAATGCGGGCAGCGCTACTAAGAGCATCACGAAAACCAAAATCAAACCAGCAAAGCGCTTCATTTTCCTGCTCCTTTCCTGACTTTCAGTATATTATCCCGCTTTTGGGTGCAGTGTTTGCAGTAGGACATCGAACGCCCGAAAACGGCAAGGGCATCATCCACCGAATCGAAATACTGAATCTCACGGGACTTTGACTTGCTTTGAGGGCAAAATCCCGTGTAGTGCAATCGTCCGGTGTTGACGTTGACAAAGCAGACTTTTTCTTCCATACGTTCCTCCTGATGAAATCGTTTGAATTTGCTGTACAGACCAGAATAACCTAAAATTGCATATCTGCCTGTTCCTCCCTTCTGTGGCGTCTTATAGAATTGGTTGCTACGCTGATTATAGCATATATACGTAGCTTTTTCAACACGAAAAACCAAAAATATTTGCCTAATCACAATGAAAAAACCGCTATCATGTTACAAAGGGGTGATTGGGATGGATGAGCAGTTTGTGCGCGACAGAATCACGCAGCTTCGCCTGCGCAAGGGCGTTTCCGAGTATAAGATGAGCTACGACCTTGGGCATAGCCGCGGGTATGTCCACAATATTTCGTCGGGCAAAGCCACGCCGCCGCTCAAAGAGTTCTTTTCGATTTGCGAGTATTTCGACCTGACACCGCAGCAGTTTTTCGACGAAGGAACGCAGAATCCGGAGCTGATTCAGAAAGCCATCAGCGGCATGAAGCAGCTGAATGAGAAGGATTTGCTGATGCTGCTGGGAATCATCAACCGACTATTGGAAAAATAATCAAGGGCGTGGCGCTTGCCATCGCTCTTTTTTTGCACCAAAAAAGAACCCTCCGCCGAAACGGAAGGTTCTTGGAAGCAACCAAATTACGCGTTCTTCTGCGCTTCTTCGACAGCGACAGCCACCGCGACGGTCGCGCCGACCATCGGGTTGTTGCCCATGCCGATCAGACCCATCATCTCAACGTGCGCGGGCACGGAGGAGGAGCCAGCAAACTGCGCGTCAGAGTGCATACGACCCATGGTATCGGTCATGCCGTAGGAGGCAGGGCCAGCCGCCATGTTGTCGGGGTGCAGGGTACGACCCGTGCCGCCGCCGGACGCAACGGAGAAGTACTTCTTGCCGGCTTCGATCATTTCCTTCTTGTAGGTGCCGGCAACGGGGTGCTGGAAGCGGGTGGGGTTGGTGGAGTTGCCCGTGATGGACACGCCAACGCCCTCGTGCCACATGATGGCGACGCCTTCGCGCACGTCATCAGCGCCGTAGCACTTGACCTTGGAGCGTTCGCCGTTGGAATAGGCGACTTCCTTGACGACCGTCAGCGCATGGTCTTCCTTCACGTCAGCAGACAGGTAGTCATACTTGGTCTGCACATAAGTGAAGCCGTTGATGCGGCTGATGATCATGGCAGCGTCCTTGCCCAGACCGTTCAGGATGACGCGCAGGGGGTTCTTGCGAACCTTGTTGGCATTGCGGGCAATGCCGATAGCGCCTTCCGCGGCAGCAAAGGATTCGTGGCCAGCGAGGAACGCGAAGCACTCGGTCTTCTCGTCCAGCAGCATCGCGCCCAGATTGCCGTGGCCCAGACCAACCTGACGCTGGTCAGCGACGGAACCGGGGATGCAGAACGCCTGCAGACCTTCGCCGATGCAGGTGGCTGCTTCCGCAGCGGTCTTAACGCCCTTCTTCAGCGCGATGGCAGCGCCCAGCTCGTAAGCCCACTTCGCGTTCTCGAAGCAGATGGGCTGAATGCCTTCGACGATCTTATAAGCGTCAACGCCCTTGCTGTTGTTGTAAGCCTTCAGCTCATCAAAATCCTTGAAGCCGTACTTTTCCAGAACAGGCTGGAGCTGAGGCATGCGTCCTTCGTAGTTTTCAAACAGAGCCATTTCAGCATACCTCCTATATTACTGCTTGCGCGGGTCGATCCAAGCGACGGCGCCGTCTTCCGCCTTGAAGCGGCCATAGGTGCCCACGTTCTTCTCGTAGGCTTCGTTCGGGCTCATGCCCTTCTTGATGGCGTCCATCATCTTGCCGAGCGACAGGAACTGATAGCCGCAGACCTGATTGTCCTTGTCCAGCGCCAGCTTCAGCACATAGCCCTCAGCCATTTCCAGATAACGCACACCCTTGAGCTTGGTGCCGTACATGGTGCCGACCTGAGAGCGCAGACCCTTGCCCAAGTCCTCCAGACCAGCGCCGACGCGCAGGCCGTCATCAGAGAAAGCGGACTGGGTGCGGCCATAAACGATCTGCAGGAACAGCTCGCGCATGGCGGTGTTGATTGCGTCGCACACGAGGTCCGTGTTCAGCGCTTCGAGGATGGTCTTGCCGGGAAGAATTTCAGCCGCCATAGCAGCGGAGTGGGTCATGCCGGAGCAGCCGATGGTTTCCACCAGCGCTTCTTCAATGACGCCGCCCTTGACGTTCAGCGTCAGCTTGCAGCCGCCCTGTTGCGGCGCGCACCAGCCAATGCCGTGGGTCAGACCGGAGATGTCCTTGATCTCCTTGGCCTGAATCCATTTGCCCTCTTCCGGGATGGGCGCCGGGCCGTGGTTCGGGCCCTTGGCGACACAGACCATTTCTTCAACTTCCTTGGTGTACTGCATCGAATAGGTTCCTCCTATCTAATGATAGTCCTGCAAATAGGCATGTAAAAAGCACACGCCTGTCCTTGCGCTTCTTGATTATAACATATTTTCTGCGGATTGTGTAGGGGATTTTATAAATTCGATAAAAAATCCGCAAAAAGGCGCATCAAATCCTGCTGATGGTGCATAGGATGATTAGGGATAGTTGCGGAAAAGCAATCAAATGCTTGAATGCCAGCCAACTTTGGGAGTGTCGGCGCCGAAGGGGTCAAGGGGGCGATCGGAAAGCCCCCTTGTCGCCTCCGCAGA
>ENA-ORTI01003294-ORTI01003294.1-human-gut-metagenome-genome-assembly--contig:-NODE-3294-length-12773-cov-3.503381_pt1 | contig 12773 bp, 11 predicted proteins | sample MGYA00242071_ERZ509191 | MGnify/ENA primary metagenome ERZ509191 (study PRJEB26280, sample SAMEA2338832) | human gut metagenome | biome: human gut; feature: human-associated habitat; material: faeces...
GCGTAGGGGCGACCCTTGTGGTCGCCCGCGGGCGGCCATAAAGGCCGCCCCTACAGGGTTGCGGAAGTGCAAGCCGATGGGCTAGGGCAAATTACGCCAAAGGGGCAAGATAGGCCGCCCCTACTCCAGCTTGCGGCGCAGGTGCTCCACGGCCTTGCGTTCGATGCGGGAGACCTGCACCTGGGAGACTCCCAGCACCTTGGCGGTCCGATCCTGGGTCATACCCCGGAAGTAGCGCAGCAGGATGACCTGCCGTTCCCGCTCGGGCAGGGCGGCCACCGCTCCCCGCAGGGCCTCCCGCTCCACGATGGCCTCCTCCATGCCCTCGGTGCCCAGCACGCTCTCCAGGGTGAAGCCGTCCCCCGTCTCCATCTGGAGGGAGGCCACTGGGAGGTTTGCCTCCTCGGCGGCGGCGATCTCCTCCGGCTCCAGTCCGGTCTCCTCCGCCAGCTCGGAGAGGGCGGGCTCCCGGCCCAGGCGGGCGGACAGGCGCTCCCGGGCGGAGCGGATGGCCCCCGCCCGCTCCTTCAGTCCCCGGCTCACCTTCACCGCCCCGTCGTCCCGGAGGAAGCGGCGGATCTCCCCGGCAATCTTGGGCACGGCGTAGGTGGAGAACTGGCAGCCGAAGGCGGGGTCAAAGCCCCGCACCGCCTTCAGAAATCCCAGGCACCCGAGCTGGTACAGATCCTCCGGGTCGGTTCCCCGGCCGTAGTAGCGGCGGACGATGCTCCAGATCAGTCCGGCGTTCTCCTCGATCAGCCGGGCACAGGCGTCGTTGTCCCCCCGGCGGGCCTCCTCCAGCAGGGCGGGTGTATCCGCTACGCTCACACGGGCGCCCCCATCCGGCGGGAGACCCTGCGCCGCAGGGTGACCACGGTGCCCTTGCCGGGGGTGGAACGCACCTTCACGGCGTCCATAAAGCTCTCCATAATGGTAAAGCCCATGCCGCTGCGCTCCTCGGTTCCGGTGGTGTAGAGGGGCTGGCGGGCCTGCTCCACGTCGGCAATGCCCACACCCCAGTCCTTGACCTGGATCTCCAGGGTGTTATCCTCAAACAGCCGCAGTCGCATGGACACCTTGCCCAGCCGGTCGGGGTAGGCGTGTACGATACAGTTGGTCACCGCCTCGCTGACGGCGGTCTTGATGTCGTTCACCTCGTCCAGGGTGGGGTCCAGTTGGGCCGCGAAGCAGGCCGCCGCCGTGCGGGCAAAGCCCTCGTTGGCCGAGCGGCTCAGAAAGGTCACCGCGGCCTCATTGATGGGTTTCATCTTATGTAAACCTCCCGTCATTCAAATTCCATGAGCTTGTCCAGCCCTGCCGCCCGGAGCACCTTGCCCGCCTGGGCGGGGACATGGACCACCTTGACCGCGCCGCCCAGCTCTCCCAGGCGGCGGTAGGCCCGCAGCAGCACCGCGATACCCGAGCTGTCCATAAAGGTCACGCCCTCCAGATCCAGGGTGAGCGACCGGGGCAGCTCCAGGTCGATCTGGCGGCTCAGCTCCTCCATGATGGCCCTCGCCCGGTGGTGGTCCACCTCGCCGCTGATGGCGGCCCGGAGCACCCGCCCCTCGCCGGTACAGGTCACTGCCATAGCTTGTCCCTCCTTGTTGACACAAAAAAACGCAGTATACCAAAATCTGGTATACTGCGATCATAGCACAGCCGGTATGCGATTTGCGTCGATCCCTTATCGCACCATTGAAAAGGTGGTAAAAATCCACCGCTCCCCCACCTGCTCGTAGAGGAAATCGTGGGTCTCGCTCCCCACCACGGAAAATCCCTGTTGCGGGTCCAGCACCTCCACCGTCACCCGAACGGTGCACCGGCCGGGCGTACCGTCCCGGAGTACCTGGACGGTCTCTTCGCCCTTGGTGATGTCCGCGCCGCGGCCGCCGTCGATGGTGTAGAGCGCGCCGTCCAGCTCCACATACTGCGTCCCGTCCACGGGGAGCAGCTCCTCCACCAGCCCGTCGGAAAACAGGCTTTTCAAATAACCCCGCAGATCCGCCAGGGTTTTAATGCCCGGGTAGTCCACCCGGCAGTAGACCTGCTCCCCCACGGTTCTCTGGTCGTCACGGTCCAGCGGCATGGGCGCAATCTCGAACCAGCCCCAGGCCTCCTCCGCCTTCTCGTAGGCCGCCAGGATGGCCTCGTCCGCAGGCTCATCCGCCCCGGACGCGGGGGTGGAGGTTGGAGCCGGGGTCGGGGTCGGAGGTGGGACGGGTGTGGGGACGGGCTCCGCCTCCTCCGGCGTGGGGGCGGGCGTACGCAGGGGTGGGCTCGCCTCCGCCGAAGGAATGGGGCTGTCCAGGATGGTCTGGGTAGCCGGAGGCGTGGGCCGGTCTGCCGTGCCGCTGCTCTCCGCAGGGCTGGCCGGAACGCACCCCCAGCAGCCCGACAGCAGTATGACAAGAGCCAGCAACGGCATGAGTTTTTTCATGGAGCTTGGCCCCCCTTCCGTTTTTATCCTGTGTTTGATCTATTCTATCCGCTGGGGACTCATTCTACAACTACAGATGTGTTACAAAAAGCAACAAAAACGCGCGGAAAATGCCGCCTGCCGAAGAGGGCGGCGGCATTTCTCCGTTTTTATCCTGTTTACGCCATGGAAGCGGCGGATTCCTCCAGTTTGGCCAGGAGGGCCCGGAGCTTTTCAGCCCGGTCCTGCTCGGCCTCCACCACGTGGGCGGGGGCCTTGTTGACAAAGCCGGGGTTGCCCAGCTTGGCCTCCAGCTTGTCCAGCTCGGCCCGGTTCTTCTTGAGCTCCTTCTCAATGCGGGCCTTCTCCTTCTCCAGATCCACCAGCTCGGCCAGGGGCATGAACAGCCGGGCGGCGTGGGTGGTGACGGTGACCATGCCCTGGGCGGTCATGGCGTCGTCGCTGCCCGCGTCGGCCACGCCCTCCACGGTCACATCGCTGGCGTAGGCCAGGCGCTTGAGGAAGGGAATCCCCTGCTCAAAGACGGCCCGCTCCAGGGTGGAGACGGTGAGCTGCGCCTTTTTGGAGGGGGGCACGTTCATCTCGGCGCGGCGGGCGCGCACGCCCCGGATGGCGTCCATGATCAGCTCCATGGCCTTCTCCTCCTCCGGGAAGTCCAGCTCGGCCCGGTGCTGCGGCCACTGCTGGAGCATCAGGTAATCGCCGCTGTGGGGCAGGGCCTGCCAGATCTCCTCGGTGATAAAGGGCATGAAGGGGTGGAGCAGCTTGAGGGTCTCGGTGAGCACGTAGCAGAGTACCTGCTGGGCCCGGAGCTTGCTGTCCTCGTCCTCCCCCTGGAGGCGGGTCTTGGTCAGCTCGATATACCAGTCGCAGTAGGAGTCCCAGATGAAGTCGTACACCTTCTGGGCGGCCACGCCCAGCTCGTAGCGCTCCATGTTCTCCGTGACCTCGGGGATGACGGAGTTGAGCTTGGAGAGGATCCACTTGTCCTCCAGCTCCAGCCGGCCGGGCAGCTCGCACCGGTCGATGGTCAGGTTCATCATCAGGAAGCGGCTGGCGTTCCAGATCTTGTTGGCAAAGTTGCGCATGGCCTCGCACCGCTCGGTGTAGAAGCGCATGTCGTTTCCGGGGGAGTTGCCGGTGATCAGGTTGAAGCGCAGGGCGTCGGCACCGTACTGGTCGGCCATCTCCAGGGGGTCGATGCCGTTGCCCAGGCTCTTGGACATCTTGCGGCCCTTGTCGTCCCGCACCAGGCCGTGGATGAACACGGTGTGGAAGGGGGGCTTTCCGGTGTGCTCGCAGGCGGAGAAGATCATCCGGGCCACCCAGAAGAAGATGATGTCGTAACCGGTGACCATGACGCTGGTGGGATAGTAGAAGTCCAGATCAGCGGTCTTTTCCGGCCAGCCCAGAGTGGAGAACGGCCACAGGGCGCTGGAGAACCAGGTGTCCAGCACGTCCGGGTCCCGGGTCAGATGGGTGGAGCCGCACTTTTCGCACTTGGTGGGGTCCTCCCGGGAGACGTTGATGTGGCCGCAGTCGTCGCAGGTCCAGGCGGGGATCTGGTGGCCCCACCACAGCTGGCGGGAGATGCACCAGTCATGGACGTTCTCCATCCAGTTGGTGTAGGTCTTGGCGAACCGCTCGGGCACGAACTTCACCTCGCCCTCCCGGACCACCCGCAGGGCCTCCTTGGCCAGGGGCTCCATCTTCACGAACCACTGGGCGGAGATCAGGGGCTCCACGTCATTGTGACAGCGGTAGCAGGTGCCCACATTGTGGTTGTAGGGCTCGGTCTTGACGAGATAGCCCTGCTCCTCCAGGTCCCTGACGATCTGCTTGCGGCACTCGTACCGGTCCATCCCATTGTAGGGGCCGCCGTTCTCGTTGATCCTGCCGTCGTCGCCGATGCAGCGGATGACCTCCAGGTTATGGCGCAGGCCCACCTCGAAGTCGTTGGGGTCATGGGCGGGAGTCATCTTCACAGCGCCGGTGCCGAAGCCCAGCTCCACGTAGTCGTCCGCCACAATGGGGATCTCCCGGTTCATGATGGGCAGGATGCAGGTCTTGCCCACCAGATCACGGAACCGCTCGTCCTCCGGATTCACAGCCACGCCGGTGTCGCCCATCATGGTCTCGGGACGGGTGGTAGCGACTACGATATCGCCGGAGCCGTCCGCCAGAGGATAGCGGATATACCACAGGTGGCCGGGCTTGTCCACATACTCCACCTCGGCGTCGGACAGGGCGGTGATGCAGTGGGGGCACCAGTTGATGATGCGGCTTCCCTTGTAGATCAGGCCCTTGTCATACAGCTCGCAGAAGGTCTCCCGCACGGCCTTGGAGCAGCCCTCATCCATGGTGAAGCGGGAGCGGCTCCAGTCGCAGGAGACGCCCATCTTCTTCTGCTGCTCCACGATGCGGTTGCCATACTCCTCCTTCCACTTCCACACCCGCTGGAGGAACTTCTCCCGGCCCAGATCATAGCGGGTCAGGCCCTCCTTGACGCGCAGTTCCTCCTCCACCTTGATCTGAGTGGCGATGCCGGCATGGTCGGTGCCGGGGACCCACAGCGTGGAGTAGCCCTGCATCCGCTTGAAGCGGGTCAGGATGTCCTGCAATGTGCAGTCCAGGGCGTGGCCCATGTGGAGCTGGCCCGTGACGTTGGGTGGCGGCATGACGATGGAGAAGGGCTTCTTCTTGGGATCCGGATCCCCGTTAAAGCAGTCGTTGTCCTCCCACATCTGGTAGATGCGGGACTCCACCTGTTGGGGTTCATACACCTTGGGCAGTTCTTTCATCATACGTTCGATCTCTCCTATTCTCTGAACTTTCGTCCTTTTTGTCATGACTGGGGCGCCGGTCCGCACCGCCCTGCCGTTCACCAGATCGCAGCTCAGCTCCAGCGGAATGCTTTATGCGCGCTTACACAGCAAAAACGCCCTGGGCCTTTCGGCTCAGGGCGAACAAATGTCCGTGGTACCACCTGGATTCGGGAAAACCCGCACTCTGCGGCGCATTTGCGCCTGCCCTGTCAACGGTGGGCCTCCGCCGGGGCTTACTGATGCTTCGGCTCCGGTGCTCCGGGACGACTTCTCCGGCGGCTTTGGGAGAACTCACACCAGCCGTTCTCTCTCTTGGCCGCTGCCCACCGGATACTGCTTCCCTTCCTCGCAGTTTGCCATATTTTATTTTAGTATAGTATACCCCGGTTCGATTGTCAAGCGTCAGCTCAGCCGCAGGATCTCCTTCTTCAGCCGGGAGATGATGCGCTTTTCCAGCCGGGAGATGTAGCTCTGCGAGATGCCCAGCTGGTCCGCCACCTCTTTCTGGGTCTGCTCTTTTCCGCCCCCCAGGCCGAACCGCAGCGTGATGATCTGCTTTTCCCGGGGCGAGAGAACGTTGATGGCCGCCGCCAGCAGGTCCCGCTCCACATCCTCTTCGATGGGGCGCATCACCACGTCCGCCTCAGTCCCCAGCACGTCGGAGAGCAGCAGCTCATTGCCGTCCCAGTCGGTGTTCAGCGGCTCGTCGAAGGACACCTCCCCCTTCCGCCCGGCATTTTTGCGCAGGTACATCAAAATCTCGTTCTCGATGCACCGGGAGGCATAGGTGGCCAGCTTGATGTTCTTGTCCGTCCGGTAGGTGCCCACCGCCTTGATGAGCCCGATGGTGCCGATGGAAATCAGGTCCTCGATCCCCACTCCCGTGTTCTCGAACCGCCGGGCAATGTACACCACCAGCCGCAGATTATGTTCGATCAGCTCCTTGCGGGCGTCCTCCTCCCCGATGCGCTCCAGCAGCTCCGCCTCCCGCTCCCGGCTCAGGGGCGGTGGCAGGGTGTCGCTGCCCCCGATGTAGTGCAGCTCCGCCGGCGGCAGCAGCCCCACCCGCACCAGCAGCCGCCGCCATTGTTTCATCCAGTCCTTCATGGTTTCTTCTCCTTCCAGCCGCGCCGCCCCACAGGGCGCTGTATCCCGTCCCCAGCTCTGTGGGGGAAAAGGCAACCGGCAGTCCGGCATACCGCTCCCCCGCCACCTCCGTCCAGTCGCTGCGCACCGCCAGCAGCAGTCCGCCCGCCACTCCCACCGCGTGGTAGGGGATCAGACGGAACCGCAGCTCCGGCGCCGCCCGCATCATGGGCTCCAGCAGCTCTGCGGGACGCTCCAGCGCCCCGCGGTCCAGCAGAGAGCGGACCTCTCTTGGAAGCGCGCCGTCCAGCCGTCCCGGAGCCACCACCAGCACCGGCGCTCCGGAGACTGGATCCCGCAGGGCGTTTCCCGTGTCGCAGAAAGCGGTAAACGCCGTGGTCCGCCCGGCCAGACACACCTGTACCCGCACCAGCTCGCCCCGGACGCCCTTTCCCGCCGCCGCACGAAACACCACTGTCAGAACCAGATAGGCCGCGGCCGCAGCGGTCAGCAGCACCTTTGCATCCACGTCCGTGTAGAACACGCCGTTCACCATCGGCACGCCGCCCCCCGCCACTAGGCCCAGGGCCAGCACGCACCCGGCCATGGCACAGGAGACGGCGAACAGCAGCAGCGTCAGCCGCAGCAGCTTTGCCTCTCCTCCATAGGCCGCCAGCGCCAGCAGTATGCCTGCCGCCAGCTTCACCGGCGTTGCGGAGAGAAAGCCCAGCCCCGGCAGAAATACCGCCACGGCATAGGCGCCCCCCAGCAGGCCCGCCAGAAGGTAGCGTCTCCGCCGGAGGGGAATGCCCGCCAGACGCGCGGCGCAGAGCACCAGCAGATAGTCCATCAGCGCGTTCAGCACAAACACGCTGTCCACATACACCACGGTCAAGCGATCCGCCTCCCTTCCGTTCCGTGGGACTATTATAGGGCAGACCGCAGAGAAATACGGTCGCAAAAGGGGGACGCGCCCTGTAAAAAGGTGCGTCCCCCCGGCAGCCGATTGGGGCCGCAGCATTTGTGCTGCGGCTCCGGCGGCATGGAAATACTGTGATGGGAAATAACTTTACAGCAATGATAAATACGGAACAATCAGCGATGCCAGCATGGAAATCACCAGAATGACCACCAGGATCGCGGCAAACAGTCTGTGCTTGTTGCTCACTTGTTTCCCTCCTCCGTCAGGATCTTGCGGATGCTCTTTTCCGCCTTGCTGCGGGGCAGCATCAGCTCATGCCCGCAGCCCAGGCACTTGAGCTTGATGTCCATGCCCACCCGCAGAATCTCCCACTGGGTGCTGCCGCAGGGATGGGCTTTCTTCAGCTCCACTTTGTCATGCAGATGCAGGTCCATATTGGCCTCCTTGTCAAAGCAGCCTCCCGGGCTGCATATAGTAACGGTATGGAACAACACGCCGCCGTTGCGGCAGATAGGATGCGATTACAATATGCCGGAAAACAAGCTGTATCCGCCGGAGGGCCTGCGCCCTCCCTCTTCTTTCACGCTCCAGAGCCTGCGGGAGGCCATGGAGCAGAACACGGTGCTGGAGGATCGGGTCCTCCGGTGTGATGCCGGACACAACCTGCTTCTCTCCCTGGGAGGCATCCAGGCCCGCATTCCCCGGGAGGAGGTCCTCTCCCCCTGGATCAGCGGTGCCCAGCGGGACATCGCCGTCCTCTCCCGGGTGGGAAAGCCCGCCTGTTTTCTCGTGACGGCCCTCCGGGCCGATGAAAAGGGCGCGCCCACGGCACTGCTCTCCCGCCGGGCCGTTCAGGAGCGGGCCATGGACTTCTTCCTGGAGCACCTGCGCCCAGGCTCCGTGGTCACTGCGGTGGTGACGCATCTGGAGTCCTTCGGCGCTTTTTTGGATATCGGCTGCGGCATCGTGGCTATGCTGCCCATCGAGCACATCTCCGTCTCCCGCATTTCCCATCCGAAGGAGCGGTTCCGGCCCGGGCAGAAGATTCTGGCAGCCGTTCGGTCCATAGACCGGGAGAAGCGCCGGATCACCATGACCCACAAGGAGCTGCTGGGCACCTGGATGGAGAATGCCAGCTGGTTTCATCCCGGCGAGACAGTCCGGGGCGAGGTCCGCAGCGTGAAGGAGTACGGCAGCTTCATCGAGCTGGCCCCCAACCTCTCCGGCCTGGCAGACGCCCGAGAGGACCTGCGCCCGGGGGACGGCGTCTCTGTCTACATCAAGTCCATCCGTCCGGAGCGGATGAAGATCAAGCTCCAGGTGATCGAAAAGCTGCCGCCCTTGGCAGAGCCGGAGCCGCTGCGCTATCAGATCACCGACGGGGTACTGGACCGGTGGGTCTACTCCCCTGCCGGGTATGAGAAGCCGGCCGTGGAGACGGTGTTCACGGCTGAGGACCCTTGATCTCGTCCCAGTAGTGCTTGGCGGCCTGCTCCGTCTTGTTATCGCCGTATTCGTAGTAATGGACACCCTTCAGGGCATCGGGCAGATACTGCTGCTGTACCCAGTGGCGGGGAAAGTCGTGGGGGTACAGGTAGCCCTGCTCCCGCTCCATACCGGCGGAGTCCGCGTGAACGTTCTGCAGTTCCCGGGGCACGTCCCCGGTGCGGCCTGCCCTCACGTCTGCCCAGGCCCTGCCGATACCAGCTGTCACGCTGTTGGACTTGGGGGCCGTGGCCAGCAGGATAGCCGCCTGGGCCAGGGGCAGCTGGGCCTCCGGCAGCCCCAGCTGCATGGCAGTATCCACACATGCCTTCACAATGGAGACCGCCTGGGGGTACGCCATCCCCACATCCTCGCTGGCGGAGCACAGCAGCCGCCGGCAGGGGGTGATGAGGTCCCCCGCCTCCAGAAAGCGGGCCAGGTAGTGGAGCGCCGCATCCGGGTCGCTGCCCCGGAGGGACTTCATCAGGGCGGAGGCGGCGTCGTACATGGCGTCGCCACCTCTGTCGTACCGCATGGCGCTGCGCTGGGCCACCTGCTCCACGTCGTCCAGGGTCAGCATCAGCTTCCCCTCTCTGGGCATGGCTGCCCGGCACAGAAGTTCCACCGCATTGATGGCCTTGCGGACGTCGCCGCCGCAGGCGGTGGCGATCTGCCGGGGCACATCCTGCTCCCAGTCCAGGGGCAGGGGCGAACGGTCCTGCTCGATCTTCAGTGCCCGCAGGACAGCGGGTTCCACCTCCTCCGGCGACACGGCCTTGAACTCAAACACCGTGCTGCGGGACAGCAGGGCTCCGTACACATAAAAGTACGGGTTCTCCGTGGTGGAGGCGATGAGGGTCAAAGAGCCGTTCTCCATGAATTCCAGCAGGCTCTGCTGCTGCTTCTTATTGAAGTACTGAATCTCGTCCAGGTACAGCAGAATGCCCCCTGGGGCCAGCAGCGTCCCCACGTCGGCAATGATGTCCTTCACGTCCTGCAAGGATGCGGTGGTGGCGTTGAGCCGGTGGAGGGTCTTATTGGTCTGCCGGGCGATGATGTTGGCGATGGTGGTCTTTCCGGTGCCGGAGGGGCCGTAGAACACCATATTCGCCTCCGTGCCGCTGTCGATCAGCCGCCGGAGCACGGCGCCGGGGGAGAGCAGATGCCGCTGGCCCACCACCTCGTCCAATGTTTTGGGGCGGATCTCATCCGCAAGAGGCCGCTGCATGGCGGCACCCCCTTCCCTGTTGATCTCGGAACATTCATTATAGCATGGCCCATTGGAAATTTCCACCGGGAAAACGCCAAAAAGCCGGGAAGACAGTCCGTCCTCCCGGCTTTCGGCCTGTAAACTCAGCCAACGGTCTTCCAGTGCTTGTCCACGTGGTTCAAAATCTCGCAGCCGTCCTCCGTCACCAGCACCAGGTCCTCCACCCGGACACCGAATTCGCCGGGCAGATACACGCCGGGCTCAATGGAGAAGATCATACCCGGCTTGGCCAGGGTGGTGTTGGTGGCGCTGACGTCGCCCTTCTCATGCTCCGTCTGGCCGATGAAGTGGCCCAGCCGGTGGGTGAAGTATTCTCCGTATCCGGCGGCGGAGATGTGGTCCCGTGCGGCCTTGTCCAGGTCGCACAGGGGCACGCCGGGCCGCAGCATGGACTCCGCCAGCTCGTTGGCCTCCCGCACCAGGTCGTGGATGGCGGCGTACTTGGGATCCGCCGCCCTGCAGAAGAAGGTCCGGGTCATGTCGGAGCAGTAGCGGTTCTTCCGGCAGCCCATGTCGATGACGATGCAGTCTCCAGCCTTCAGGCGGGTCTGGTCCGCCTCGTGGTGGGGGTCCGCGGCGTGGGCGCCGTAGGAGACGATGGGCAGGAACGCAGTGGAGTCACAGCCCTCGGCGGCATACTGGGCCACGATGTAGTCGGCCACCTCCCGCTCGGTCATGCCCTCTTTCATGTAGGCGGCAGCCCGCTCCATCACCACGTCGTTGATGCGGGAGGCCTCCCGCATCAGGTCCCGCTCCACCGCGTCCTTGCAGGCCCGGGCGTCGTCCACGCAGTCGGAGGCCAGCACATACTTGCAGCTGGGATTGTGGGCCATCAGGGGCAGCAGAAACCGGGCGGGCCAGTCCTTGTCCACGCCCATGTCCTTTTCCCCGTCCACGGCATTTGCCAGAATGGCGAGATAGTCGTCCGTGTCGGAGAACCACACCTGCTCATAGGGTGCCTCCGGCACCGGGAACAGTTTGTTCAGAAATAACTTGTGCTGTCCGTCCTTCCGCAGGTAAAAGGCGTACAGCCGTTCAAACGGGAACACATCGTACCCTGTCAGATACCAGATGCTGTCCGGATCGGACACGAGCATCTGCTCCAGGCCCATCCGTTCCATGGCGGCCAGTACGCGGCTGATTCGCTCCTGATACATGATGTCACCCCTCTTTTTTTCCGATAATGGTCTCCACCAGCTCCGGAGAGACCAGAGCCTTTACGGTCTTGACGCCGGTTTTCAGGGACTCTACCGGCGCATACTCGTACCGGCCGTGGGCGTTGTGGCCCGCGCTGGGCAGGTTGGGGCACAGCAGGCCCTTGTAGGTCAGCACACTGCCGTCAGTGCCGCCCCGGATGGGAGAATGGGTGGGGTGCTCAATGCCGGCGGCCTTCATGGCGGACTCTGCCAGCTCCAGAATCTCCATGTGGTCCTTCAGCACCTCGTACATATTGTAGTACTGGTCGTGGGTGTCCACCACCGCGGTGCCGTCGCCCCAGCGGCGGTTGATCTGCTCCGCGGCCTTGTCCATCATGGCCTTGCGCTCCTGAAACCGCTTCATGTCGTGGTCCCGGACGATATACTCCATCGTGGCCTTCTCCGCCTTGCCGTGCATCTCCTGCAGATGGAAGAAGCCCTCGTACCCCTCCGTGTGGGCGGGGGTCTCCAGCGCCGGCAGCAGGGCGTTGTACTCCATGGCGATCAACAGGGCGTTGCGCATCTTGTCCTTGGAGGTGCCCGGGTGGATGCTGAAGCCGTTGATGGTCACCACGGTCTTGGCGGCGTTGAAGGTCTCGTACTCATAGTCGGTGATATCGCCGCCGTCCAGGGTATAGGCAAAGTCCGCGCCGAAGCCGGATACATCGAAGAAGCTGGCGCCCATGCCGATCTCCTCGTCCGGGGTGAAGCCGATGCGCAGGGACGCGTGCGCGCCGCCCTCGGCCAGCAGCTCCTCCACGGCGGTCAGAATTTCCGCGATGCCCGCCTTGTCGTCCGCGCCGAGCAGCGTCGTGCCGTCCGTGACGATCAGGTGCTTGCCGACGCTGCGGTTCAGGATCGGGAAATCCGCAGGGCTGAGCAGCGTCGTGTCGTTCAGGGCGATATCGCCGCCGGTGTACTCCACGATGCGCGGCTTGATGCCCTTGCCGGAGCAGTCCGGCGAGGTGTCCATATGGGCAATGAGGCCGATGGCGGGCGCACCGGGCGTGCCGGGCACGGAGCCGTAGACATAGCCGTCCGCGTCGATGCGGGCGTCCGCAATACCGAGCGCACGCATCTCCTCCACGAGCGCTTCGCCGAGCAGCTTCTGCTTCGCGGTCGAGGGGCAGGTCTCTGAGCTCTCATCCGACTGTGTGTCGAAGGAAACATAGTGCAGAAGGCGTTCCGTTACCGTCATATCCGTTCTCCTTTCCAATTGTCGAAAACTGCCCCGGCGTTTGGCCGGGGCAGAAATTTTTTCTTACTTGCCGCAGAGCGCTGCAGTGTCCTGCGCGATCATGAGCTCTTCGTTCGTGGGGATGACCCAGACCTTCACGCGGGAATCGTCCGCAGAGATGAGGGCTTCCTCGCCGCGCACCTTGTTGCGCTCCGGGTCGAGCTTGACGCCGAGGAATTCCAGACCCTCGCAGATGGCGGCGCGGTTCGTGCAGCCGTTCTCGCCGACACCGGCCGTGAAGACCAGGCAGTCCAGACCGCCGAGCGCGGCGGCGTAGGCGCCGATATACTTGCGGACCTCGTAGCAGAACTT
>ENA-ORTI01003299-ORTI01003299.1-human-gut-metagenome-genome-assembly--contig:-NODE-3299-length-12766-cov-9.579734_pt1 | contig 12766 bp, 10 predicted proteins | sample MGYA00242071_ERZ509191 | MGnify/ENA primary metagenome ERZ509191 (study PRJEB26280, sample SAMEA2338832) | human gut metagenome | biome: human gut; feature: human-associated habitat; material: faeces...
GAAAGTCGGGGCTTTGTCATACAAAAAAGAAGGTGTGCTTTTTGACACACCTTCAAGCAAATACTGCTTTTGATTTGACAAACAACTTGCATATGTTTCTTCGTTTTCTATCTTCAAATCAAAGCTTCTGAGAACTTTCAGAATATGAAGTTGGTGTTCTTTGGACGGGATTGAAATCTTCAAATTAAGCCATTCTTCAACACTTATAGAACGTCCATCTCGAATGCCATAAGTTACAATAATCAGAGATTTTATAAATCTGTAAGACTTGAAGTAATAGGAAAGATACCCATATTCCAAAAGCGTACTCGGGCGCAGTATTGTATATGCTGGACTGCACACACCTGTCATGTTTGAAAAAGCAAAGCCTCCTTGAAATGAGCGCAAATGAATAACATAATCACCTTTTCTTACAATTTTGTAAATATCGATATTGCTTCGCTCAAATTGGATATCTAAATTTAGATCATCCCTGTTCACCATACCTTTTTCTTGGCTTGCAGCAAGGATATTGGAGTATTCCATTTGTTTGTTGCGTTCATTGATAACCTCAAATAATTGTCCATACGAGTATTCTTTGCCTTGTATTTTTGAGTATAATTTTTCAATAATCGCAGACCTATAAGCCGGACAATCCTTAATCAGGGGACTAAATGATTCTTTATATGACCAATATGGCGATGATGTCTTGACTTCTTTTTCAAGTCTCGGCCTTTCATATTCTGGTTTGTCTGGCAAATCAGCGCAAGACTTTGGTTCTGGAAAGCCATACATAACTTACTTGAATGTATATTCTAACAACATCATCAATGAGAAAGATTTTCAATATGTAGCAGTCAAAGAGGGTGAGAAACAAAATGTTGTAGAATATGGTGATGTATTATTCACATTATCATCAGAAACTCCAGAGGAAGTTGGTATAGGCTCAGTATATCTTGGCAATGAGAATGTATATCTGAATAGCTTTTGTTTTGGTATTCATATCATAAATACGAAGATGGCTTTCCCTCCATATCTATCTTACTATGTATCTTCAACTCCATTTCGCAAATTTATCTATCCTTATGCACAAGGAAGTACAAGGTTCAACCTTTGTAAGGCAGACTTTGAAAAGGCAAGTATCAAACTGCCCTCTTTGGAAAACCAAAAACGAATATATTCTATATTGAGTCGTATAGAAAGTAAAACAGAAACAGAGAAGAGTCTACTTGACTTATATAATTCTCAAAAGCAGTATCTGCTCCGCCAGATGTTTATATAAACATCTGGCGGAGCAAGTATTGCTTCTGTTTCTGATATTCTTGTAACATATTTTGTTCGTGTCTTATTTCATCGTTTAAACTACGCAACAGCTTTGAAATCAGCAGTAATTCATTAGAATCTAAAGGTATGGGGACTCTATTTTCCAAGAAATGTTGATTTGTTATGTTAATAGTATTCTTTGCTCCTTTCTGAATAAGAGGATGCAAGTAGTTCTGTGTATTTATTTCACTCATAAAGTATTTATGAAGATATATTCCGATAGCAAGACTATCGGGTACATAAACACCATACAATGGTGAAACCGCAACACTTTCATGATTAAGGCTTTGTTTTACAATACCATAAGGGAATGATCCTGTAGGACTTTTAGTATAAACTAAGTCTCCGTAATGCACTACATTATATTTAGATGTATCTTTCGCCGAAAAAGAACGTCCAAGGTGATCTACTTGATTGATAATTCCTTGACTGACAGAAACAGAAAAGACTTGATACAAGTTAGAATTCCGTTCATTTCTTTCTTTGAGAATATCATTTAGAAACACTTTCTTCCAAGTTCCTCTTTTTAATCCTTGCTTCTGCAACTCAACCATAATTCCCCTGATTAAGGACTCATATCTCTCAATGATTTTGTTTTGAGTTGCAATACGTTCGTCAAGCAAATCTAATAAGCGAGCTATTTTACATTGTTCATTTTTGTCAGTAGAAAGATAAAAATGAATTGTAGATAGATCTTCACTATTGATAGCTGGGTAACTTGATCCAGTACATCGAACCATTACTTTTCTGTTGAATCCATCTGTATTCAATAAATGATAGATATAGTTTGGTGATTCTGTAGTTCTGATTTGAGCATATCCAGTTGAAGCAACCCATTGCGTCATACTTGTATTAGGTTCTTTATGGATATAGTTGTTTTTCTGGTATGGACGTACACATTGAAACAGTATATCATTATTGTTTATAACACGCTGCGCTCTACTTGGGGCTTCTTCCTGCAATATTTCTTGTATTTTTCTTAGCTCTCCTTTTTCAACAGCTTCCAAATCTATATAGAAAAATCTGTTTTGAAGTGGTTCTGATTTAGGATTTATAGATGCTATCTCTTGAAGTGAAACTATCTTCCACTCTCCCTTAAACTCCGGAAATCTGAGATTTGGGACATTGGGGCTATTATGATTCTTATTTGTTGTCATTGTCATTTTTAATCCTTAATTTACGTTTGCCAATCATGGCTCAGTTACATGCCAGTTACATGGTAGTTATATGCTTTATACCCTATTATAAGGGGGATTGAGCCATTTTTGATAGTTATTTGAGCCTTTCAGTTACATGCCAGTTACATAATCTATGCCCAATATGGGATATAATTATGTCTGTTGCTTCCTTCGGAGTTTTCTTCTTTTATCCATTTGGCTTTTAAGGTATCTCTAATTATTCTTGAAGCCATAGGATAATTCTTATCCTCAATACCCAAACGAGCACGAAGGGACTGATTACTCATTTTCTCTTTCGACACATATTTAAGACAAGCATGCTGGTAACAGGCACTTACTCTCTCGGATTTATCCAAGTCGGCAAATTTGCGATAGGAAAATACAGTCGCAGTGGTTCGAGTCTCTTGCAGTTGGAAGCGAACCGGAGGCAGCTGGTATAGTTCCACATAAAATATGGTCTTATCCATGCCGCTGCCTTTCTCTTCACAAATACCCATTCTGCGCATAATGTCAGCGAGTGAATCGTTCCTTGACTGATATTCGTCGATGAAACGCTCCACACTGATAAGTGGCTGTCCTGGGTTGGAGAATTCTATACGATCTGAATAGATTTCTATCATCGGAAAACCCTGTTCCGAAAAGTCTTGATGGATGATCATATTTGCGGTCAACTCACGAATGGCTATTTCCGGGTACATGCGAGCGTCCTTTCTTAGAGCCAAACCTATTTCTTCATTGGCAGGAAGCTGGCTATTTATCCATGCAACCATTTCTTCAAAGCCTATGGCATAGCCTTTATCGAAATTATGTTCACGAATAGTTTCAATCTTACTTTTACCTTTATAGACAATAACCCTCACCATCTTACGTTTCAAACCATCGAAATCTGAAAGATGCTTGGCAAACAGTATAGCCCCAAGTTCAGTGATGCCGTAACCAACCTCATCTGTTACGATTAGTTTTTCAGACAGGAAACGGTCCAAGATACCATTTGTGTCTTGTGGAAGCGGCAGGTGCATCATGTCGAAATAGGCTTCTGCACTAAGAAATGAGAAAACATCTTGTCCAGTCAAGCCTTTTTTCAAGATAATTTTTTCCAAAGGTTTCTGACTGCCTTTCCAAATCTTCGCTTCTTTTGCAGGGAAATCCTTTAACTTACGTGTTATTGTGCCAACTCTTATATATGATTCATGCAAAAAACTAACCGGACGATTGGTAGTGGCTGGTATTTTGAAGATACAGATATGCCCTTTGTCCTCGTAATCGAAATCATCTATAATTTCGAAATCAATCCGGGGATTCAATCTCGTTGATAACCAAGATTCAAGTTCTTCATTGCCAACCATCTTCTGCTTTCCATATAAATCTGTACCTACCACATCATGATTTTCATCATTAACACCAAACACTATATAACCAAAAGGCATACTGCATAAATAGGCACTATTTGACAAGGCGGAGATTCTTTCACCAATCTCTTCCTTAGAATGAAAATTGTGCTTGAATTCCAGCCACTCTGTTTCTTTAGGCTTGGAAGTCAGAGCATCTACCAATTTCTTGAAATCTATGTATTCCATAAATATTTTATTCTTTTATCGGTTCAAGCAACATCACTAGTTCAGACTCGGCGATGTCACATTTTTCAAACAGAAAACGCAAGCAACGAAGTTTACTTCTGTTATCCATTGAAGTCCATAGATATTTTTGTGGAGCAATTAGCGTACAATATCTTGTATCTGCTTGCTTGGCAGACCAAAAGAATCCTTCGGCATCATAAAGTGTATCTACGATGTCCATATATCGATCCATTACCAGTTTAACAACTCGCAAAAGCATCCCTTTCCAAGTTATTTCCGTATATTCATTGCCAAACAACCGAAACCCTTTCAGATTTCTATTTGTTGGAATGAAGCTTTCCTTATCTAAAGAAACTTCGTCTACCGGTTGCGGCAGTGGCTTGAATGTCGTTTGTGGTAATGGGTAGAGCCGCAAAAATGTTTCCACTATTTCTTTGCATCGATTTTGCAGTTCGGTTTCTGTCCATTTTTCACACAAGGTAACACCTTTCGTCAAGCGATACTTGGAATTCTTATATCCTGGATAAACCTCCTTTCCTATAGTCTTGCCATCACGTTTTATCTCAAAAGCTTTGTTGCTTAACTCGCTGTTGATACCTGTCAGAGTCAGGTTGGCAAAGGTATGAAGATATTTTTCTTGTATCTCCTCAAAGTTATCTCCCAACATGGCTTTCCAGTCTCCATTGAGGGTTTGAGGCATAATATGTTCAATGGTGGCATCTTTCTTTTTCATGTCTGCTGCCACATCGTTGTATTCGCCATGTACCGAGTTCTCCAACCGTTCAAAGAGGAAAATCTGGAATGGTTTTAGCATATGATAGGCATCACGAGTCTTGATTGCTTCTACAAACTGCATGTCTCTTGGCAATTGGTAGTTGCCATCACGTCGCATGATATGATAAGCCAATATGTCGGCATAAGAATTGTCAATTTCCACGTTGGCAGAACTATACATCTCTATGCTTTTGAGAACATCTTTGTGTAGTGCACAGAAAACCTGTGTAAGGGCATTTCCCGGCATGTTACACACAATACGCCTTGCCAAATAATTCTCAATCAAATCAATAACTTTGAATATTTCATCTTCAGGAAGACTATTTAGTGAAGCGTAATTCAAGAATTGAATGAAGAACACATTGGTCACATCTGTTTCTATATTGCAGATATGCCGCATCTTTTCCGAAAGTTTTGGTGTAGATAGTTTTGCTTCTGTCACTTGCTGGTAGTAGTGCGCATAATCAAGCATTTTAACCAATTCTTCTTTGCGGTTATGCCCATCCATATATCTTTTCCACTCAAGGTAGATGTTTGACTGACGGACCGGACGCTGTAACTGTTGCTGAATAGTAAGATAGTCACGCAAAAACCTGGTCGGTTGGTTTTCTGTTGCTTGTTCTATTTTTTGCCAGTAGTTCTTGAAGCACAGCTGTTGATCCTCTGGTGTCAAGGACATTAAGAGGTAATTGCGTATTTTGTCAGCTTCAGTAAGAGCCAATCCGGTTGAGTTTAGACTCTCGAATATAAGCTGTGCATCATCCTCACAATCCAATTCTATGGATATTATTTGCAATCGTTCAATAGCGTCAAGCAGTTGGTCAAACGAAAGAGCCTGTGGCTTTTTTGTCAATAAATCATAGAAATGGCGGTAATTGCGAGTTACTTTGGATTCTTCGTCAAAGATCTCTTCATTATTGAAGATTTTATCGTATGCAATACGGTCATTTTCTATGGGAACCAACTTAATTTTGCGCTCAGAATTACAGAACTTTGCTTTTAGGAATACCTCGTATGCTTCTTCTATTTTTGATTCTTCGCTAATCTCTATAGTACCTGATTTCACCGCCTTTATTCCAGCCAATAAAAGAAGTGAAATAGTTGTCAAGCGCTGCTGACCATCAATCACCAATCTATTGTAACCACTATCAGCTGATGACGTTACAATAGATCCAAAGAAATGCGAATTTCTGTTGGAACGGCTTAGTTTTACCAAGTCGCTAAATAACTGGTCACAGTTGTCTATCAACCAATCGTAATTGCGTTGGTAGACAGGTATTACAAATTGAATTTTATGACCTTCTATAAATTCATGTAACGGTTTTGCGTAACCTTTCATTGTCAGTCTCTTTCTTGCTTATTCTACCAGTCCTAATTCTTTCAGATAGCCCTCAATCTCTTTGTCGAGGTCTGCACGTTTGGCTTCCAATTCCTTGATTTCCTTCATGACAGCGTGGATGTCAATCGGTTCTTCCTCCTCAAACGTATCTACGTATCGGGGAATATTGAGATTGTAGTCATTTTCCGCAACCTCTTCGAGAGAAGCCAAGTGGCTGTATTTCTCTATTTCCTTACGTTCACGGTACGTGTCCACAATCTTCCGGATGTGCTGCTCTCTGAGCTTGTTTTGCGTCTTTACCTTCTCAAACTCTTTGCTGGCATCAATGAACAGAATGTTGTCATTTTCCTTGCGGCACTTCTTGAATACCAGGATGCAGGTAGGAATGCTGGTGCCATAGAATATGTTGGCAGGCAGACCGATGATGGCATCCACATAGTTTTTCTTTTCAATGAGGAAGCGGCGGATTACTCCTTCAGCATTTCCACGGAAGAGCACTCCGTGAGGAGCTACACATGCCATCGTACCTCCTTCGTTCAGGTGGTAGATCATGTGGAGAATGAAAGCATAGTCGGCCGTTTTGCGTGGAGCAAGCCGTCCGGCTTTGCTGAAACGGTCATCGTTGTTGAACTTGTCGGCAGCACTCCATTCTGCAGAGAAAGGAGGATTTGCCACTACAGCGTCAAACTGCGTGTCACCGAAAGCATCCGCTTCCAGCGTATCTCCGTTTTCGATGCGGAAGTTGCTGAATTTGATACCGTGCAAGAGCATGTTCATACGAGCCAGATTGTAGGTCGTGGGATTCTTCTCTTGACCGAATATTTCGTTGGCTTTACCGATGCTTGCCGCACGGAGCAGCAATGATCCACTGCCACAGGTAGGGTCATACACATTACGCAGACGGGTATGGCCAATGGTGACAATCTCAGCCAAAATGCGGCTGACTTCCTGGGGTGTGTAGAACTCACCGGCTTTCTTTCCCGCACCGGCAGCAAACTGACTAATCATATATTCATAGGCATCACCGAGAATATCAATCTCTTGCGACGCTTCCACGCCAAAATCAATGTCATCGAGGGCCAGAAGCACATTGCTGACCAGCGTGTTCTTGTCGTCGGCTGTTTTACCCAGCTTCGGTGAAGCCAAGTCAATATCCGAGAAAAGTCCCCCAAAATCCTCCTCGCTGTCCTGTCCGAGCGTACTGTCTTCAATGCGCTTCAGGGAACGCTCCAGCATGGGAAGTATGTTCTCCTTCTTCTTGATGCTTTCAATGACTGAAGAAAAGAGGAAGTCAGGCTCAATAAAATATCCGATATTCTCCAGACATTCAGTCTTCACACCTTCCTGCAATTCTTCCACATCTTCATCTTTCTCCATTGTCCAGAGTTCCTTGAAAGAAATTTCATCCTCTGCCAACGCATCATTGGCATGCTTTTCTATCTTCTCTGAAAGGTACTTGTAGAAGATAAATCCCAAGGTGAAATACATAAAGTCACTGGCTGACATATTACCGCGCAGCTTATTGGCTACTTCCCAAAGCTGATCACGGAGTTTCTGTTGCAATTCTTCGCTCATATCTGTTTTTTCTAATTGTTTACTATATTATTCCCAACTGAAGGTGCGGATAATACTCCGCAACTTGTCGAGTATTCTTGCCAAGGTCTTACGTCTTTTGATTAACCCCAGATGTTTCTCTTTTAAAGCCTCCTGAATAATTTCAGGTTTTTCCTTTTGCAGATAATCATATTCCGAAAGGTAGTGGTTGAGAACGGCTGAATCCAGTTCCTCTTCTTCTGCAAGCCGGTTGATGGCATGCGTGCGCTCCGTGGTGATATAGTCGTTCAACCTTTCTTCCAGGTCGCTCGTACCGTCTGCCTTTTTCTTACGCGCCATGAAACTGTCCCGGTCATCATCCACATTCTTCTGAATGAATCCGTCAATCAGCTTGGCTTTGCTGCGGAGTTCGGCATCCTTTATCATCGTGTCGATGATTTGCTGGCGGCGTTCCGGATAATCCGTACTGTAGGGGTTCAGATCAGTAATGAGTTCCAGGATATAGGCTACATTGATGATGTCGCTGTGCAGAAGCTCCAGACAGAAGTCTATATCTTCCAACCCGGTGTCCGGTGTTGCCAGAGGGTCATCTTCGCAAACCACACTTGCTTCTTCCTCGGGCATTTGATATTCCTTTGGCTTTTCCTGTTTTCCGCCTGCAGCAAAGGTCTCGTAGATGTCGAGGTATTTGCTACGGAAATCCATAAACTGCTGTTCAGTCATTCCAAGATCGGGGGCATCTTCCTCAAATTCATCATAAATCTGAATCTCAGCATGCTTCTTGATGATGTCACGGAAAGCAAGGATAAAGTCTTTCTTGTCCTTCTCGCTTTGCAGCAAATCAACGGTGCTTGGTTTGGGGTAAAGTCGTAGAAAGTCGGCAGTCAGTTCCTGATACCGTTTCTTCACCTCCTCAAAGGGAGGGCGTACAATATCTTCTAGATTGTTGCTGTTGCTGAAAAGTCTGATGGAAGCATCCACGTTGCTCTTCAAATCCCGGAAACAAACCACTTTGCCGAACCGCTTTTTCTCATTCAGCACGCGGTTGGTCCGGCTGAAAGCCTGCAGCAGCCCATGGAACTCCATGTTCTTGTCCACATACAGCGTATTAAGTTTCTTGCTGTCAAATCCCGTGAGGAACATACCAACTACCAGACAAAGGTCAAGCGGCTTCATATCCGCTTTCTTTTTCTTCATGCGGAGGTTGATGTCGTCATAATAGGCACGGAAGTTTTCAGTAGTGAAACTGGTTCCATACATTTCGTTGTAGTCATCCATGATAGCCTGCAGTTCATCTGCTTCTCCGGTACTCTCGCTCACATAGCTTCCGGTGTTCATGCCGGTAAGTGCATCGTCCTGACTGCTGTTTGCTGCATAGGTAAAGACTGCTCCGATACGAATCTTCGGCTGGAGGCTCTTGAATATCTTATAGTAACGGATAAGCATGGGTACTGATTGCACAGCAAACAGCGCATCAAACTCTCCGTCAAATGTTGACTTATTGAAATTATTAAGGATAAATTTGGCGATTTCCGTCATGCGGTCGTTGTCGGCATTATCCACGTCCTCATTGCCGTGATAATACTCCACCAGGAAGCCAAGTACATTCTCATCGGCAATGGCATCCTTAATCAGATATTTATGCAGACAGTTGCCGAATATTTCCTTGGTGGTATGTCCATCCACGTTGTTCTCCACGAAGATAGGCGTACCTGTAAAGCCGAACAGCTGCGTGTTGTCGAAGAACCTGACGATATTCTTATGGCAATCTCCGAAATGGCTTCGATGACATTCATCGAAGATCATGACGATGCGTGAATGGCGGATTTCTTCGATACGGCTACTGTACCACTGCTTGCTGACAGCAGCATTCAGTTTCTGGATGGTGGTAATGATAAATTTGGAGTTACTGTGCAAGCGTTTCACCAGTTCGTCCGTATTGTCCGTACTATCCACCGCTCCCGGCTCGAATGCTTCATACTCCGCTTGCGTCTGCGTGTCAAGGTCATGGCGGTCAACCACAAACATCACCTTGTCCACATCATCCAGTTCAGAAACCAGCTGTGCAGCCTTGAAGGAAGTCAGCGTCTTGCCGGCACCGGTCGTGTGCCAGATATAACCGTTATCGTTAGAGTTGACCACACGGTCCAAAATCTTCTCGACCGCATAGAACTGGTAGGGGCGAAGCACCATCAGGCATTTATCCCCCTCATGCAGCACAATGTACTTGCCGATAATTTTTCCCAGGGTACACTTGTCAAAGAAAATAGTTGCAAACTTCTCCAAGTCATTGAAAGGCACATTGGCAGCATCCGTCCAGTTGAAGGTAAACTTATAACCGCTGTTCGGATTGTTGGCAAAATAGCGGGTATTCACTCCATTGGATATGACGAAAAGCTGGATGTAGTCAAACAGCCCATGGAACGAAGTCTTGTGGTAACGCTGAATCTGGTTGTATGCCTGTTTGAGTTCCACCCCTCTGCGTTTCAGTTCGATTTGAACCAGGGGCAAGCCATTGATGAGTATCGTTACATCATAGCGACACTTTTTTCTTCCTTCCACTGTAATCTGATTGGAGACCTGAAATTCGTTCTGGCACCAGTGGGTACGGTTCAGAAACTCTACCCATACTCGTTCACCACTTTCCAGTTCGAGCGGATATAGGTCGCGTAGTTTCTTGGCTTTCTCAAAACGGGTACCTCCCTCCAGGTAAATCAGAATCTTTTCAAACTCTGCCTCTGTAAAGGCAGAACGTCCGAAATCCTCCAGTCTTTTTTTATTGTGCTTTTCAAGCTGTCTCTTGAAATTGGAATACAAGTTTTTCTCTTCATCAATCTGAACATATTCATAGCTCATTTGCTGAAGAGTAGCGATAAGTCCATTTTCGAGCGCTGCTTCACTTTGTAACGGCATATACTGATATTCTTTATTTCATTAAACAATACGGGTTAGTTGTTGGAATCAAACTGCAAAATCCGGATGCCCAAAGCCAACTCTATTTTACAGAGAGCTTCCAGGGAGAGATTCTCCCGTCCTTTAAGGATTTTGGAGATATACTGTTGGGTACAGTTCATCTTTTCCGCCAGTTCCTTTTGGGTAATTCCCAGTTCCTTCATTCTTGAATACATGATATTAGCGACCATTTTTGAATGGACAAACCAAGGTTTTTCACCTTGCTCAACTGTTGCTGTTACATTTTTAGCGGAAAGGGTTGTTCCCTTGATTATCTTAGACGTATTTCGCATCGTTTCCTATTTTTGTAGCAGTTGCCTTCTGCCTACAAAGATAGTATTTTTCACTGAGAAAGCACAACTGCAGGGTTGTTTTTCCTGTTTGAACAGATATAGTCCCTATTCTCAGAAGTGCTTACTTCCTCTTGGGCAGGCGTATTTTCCGGTTGTCTGTTTCCCATTTATCCACATAATTGTTCAGGGCTTCAGAAATAACGTCTTTCAAGAGGATGCCTTCCACGAGGGAAATGTATTTCACCTTTTGGAGCAAATCCGGATCCACGATGAAGGTGGCTCGGATTTCCTGGGGTTTCTTGGCATTTTTGGCTGATTCGCCTTTCTTGGGGCGACCCACATTCTCCCTACGTTTGGCATCTAGTTTGGACTTCATCTGCTCAGTAGCAGCCGTTTCGGTTGTTTCTTTCTTAGAAGATGCTTTTGCAGGTGCTGCCTTCGGACTTTCCTGCTTATCATCTTGAACTGCTGGCTGTTCCGCTTGTGCTGCGACTTGTTCAACAGCTTGTTCCTTAGGCTGTTCCTGTACAGAATCAGATGAATTGGTCTCACCCATGAAGCCATCCATCCATAAGGATAAATTCTTCTTACTCATATTGCTTACTTTATTACTTGTTTACTTGCTGATTTACTTACTATGTTACCAATAACCTTTGTGATTAGTCATATAGTAAGATAGTTTACCTATTTTCTTCCCGACTGATAATCTCATCGGTCAGTGTCCGATAGTCCGTTGCGCCATTGCTTTTCGGGTCGTACTCAAAGATGGTCTGACCGGACAGCGGCATCTCGGCTATGGCAATATTCTCCCGGATTTTCGTCTGAAAGACCTTCTCTCCGTACCGCTTTTCTACCATGGAAATCACTTCCTTATTCAACTTCCGGTTATTGAACCGGGTGAAGAAAACACCGCCTAATTCCAATGTCGGGTTCACCCTGCGTTTCACTTCCCGGACTATATCGTCCAGCATGGTCAAGCCTTTCAAGGGCAAGGCTTCAGCGGTGGGCGGTATATAGAGTTTGTCTGCTGCCACCAGTGCATTGGTTGTCACGATACCGAGTGAGGGCGAACAGTCCATCAAGATGTAGTCATACTTCTCCTTCTGTTCATCGAGGTAGGATTTGAGAATGCCCTCCCTTGCCATCATGGTAGCCATGTCTATTTCGGCTCTTGCCAGGTCCAGCGATGCCGGAACGAGGTCCAGATTTTCACGGATAGAAATGATGGGCAATGGTTGGTCTTTAACCAGCGTATCATAAATACTTGTTTCCGGGTCTTCGTTCTGCGTCAGCGTGAACGTGAGATTCTGCTGTGCATCCAGGTCAATGAGCAACACACGTTTTCCTTGCAATGCGAGTGCTGCGCCTATACATGCCGTAGAGGTGGTTTTGCCGACTCCACCTTTCTGATTACCGATTGCTATTGTCAAGTTTCTTTTCCTCATTACGATTGAGTTAGATGGTTATTTTATTACTTATTTTCCTTATTACAAATATACAAAATTACTATCTGATTATGTAATTAGTTTACCTATAATATATTAAAAATCAACACTTATATAGTGTTGATATACAACAATGTACAAACAACTGAAAACACAGGGTTGACAGCGTGAAAGCAACTGAAAACAAGGAAAAAGACTGCATAAATATTACTTTTTCGCTGGATGTTATCCCGTATTTTATGCCAGCTTTCTCTTGCTGATTTACCTTTGCTTCCAATGTAAAATAAAATCTTTAATACTCCGACCCACGCCTCACGGCGGAAGTCGGAGCGGAACATATATAAGGAATTTA
>ENA-ORTI01003303-ORTI01003303.1-human-gut-metagenome-genome-assembly--contig:-NODE-3303-length-12734-cov-2.831611_pt1 | contig 12734 bp, 11 predicted proteins | sample MGYA00242071_ERZ509191 | MGnify/ENA primary metagenome ERZ509191 (study PRJEB26280, sample SAMEA2338832) | human gut metagenome | biome: human gut; feature: human-associated habitat; material: faeces...
TTTCCTCCCGGATTTTTTCTCCCTCAGTCTATTGACTTAGCACCATTGGACTTTTGCAAGATAAGGACATTATAAACCACACGGTGACATTTAACATAAAGTAAAAACAGCAGTTGTATAAAAACAGATTTCATGGTAAAATTCAACAAAACAGAGGGCGTAAAATAAAGACAAGGAGGATTTCCAATGAAGTTGCAAGAAGTGATACTGAGAAATTATAGAGGCTTTCGCATTTCTCTCCAATACATAATTGCAGCCAGAGAATATGATAAAAAACTGAAATGGTGAATTCTGTGTTCTGATCGTTGTGAAGGATTAAATGTAAACCGTTGGCAAGGGTGGGCAACTATGACCAATTTGAAAGAGCAATTCTATCAAACGAAAAATATCGAGTTTCTCAAGAAAACACTGGGAAGAGAACTTTGGGTCCAGGTGTCGGGAAGCAAAGATATAAATGGGGCTTCTGCTGCGTTTTGGGCAGCTTTAATGCCTGTAGAGAATATCGACGAAGCTTACAGAGATTATTCTTGGAACAGTTATATAGGAACACAATGCCCCGGCTTTATAGAATACGGGGACAAAATAACATATGAGGCAAATCCCCTGAATTTTGATTCATGCTTGAATATAGTGCAGTATAGGGAATTCTATGGAATCAAGCCAAATTATGTCGAGATTTCAGAAGAATTTCGCTTGCTGAACAATTTATATCATGACATAAATACAAATATTTTTTATGAAATTGAAGAAAACGGAGAATGCACCGAAGTTGCTAAAATTATAAACAATGACTGCGCATATATAAAACTTAAAAGCTTGATGAAATTTGCTGCAGCGAAACAAATGGCGCTTCTACTATTCTTTGATATTCGTGTTAAGATTTCCGGCTCACTACAGAAAAACGGACTCAAAGAGTTCTCTACTACTGTAAATGAAGACGGATTGTTTTTTGGACTATGGGGAGGTGAACAGAGACTACTTGAAACATATTCTTACAGTATTTTGATGGGGAAAAGAATTTTGCTTCCCAAACCTGTTGAGGAGTGCGGATACGAACCATATTCTCGCAATGAAGAAAACGAGTATCCTGAATATATTATTGGAATAGATGAGTATGGAGAGCCAAGAAGTTATACATCAAACCCTGCGAAGTTATCAAATTATTTTGGAGCAAATCCCGGTGCTCCCCATTATTTAACGCCAGTCTTTTTCAAGAAAGAGGTGTTGCAAAGATATCTATCTCGGCCTAATATTTTTAGTGTAGAGGCAGGTTACCTTCGTTGCCAATCCTTGTGGGGAATCGAAATTGACAATGAACACAAAGACATGGTATCGGTATATCTGGGAGATCTTGGGAGGGATTTGCCAGTTCAGGAACACTCACATTGGAAACAGTATAATATTGCGACAGATGCAAGACTCAGTACAAATGCGGTGAAAAGAGATTTTTTATGTGCCTTTACGCAACCGGAAATTTCTGATTTAAAGTTCAAATCGAATTTTAAGCAGTTTGTAAATACTTGGAGAGAACAGTATCAATGGGATTTATTCCTCCCCCTTTCTCAGAATGATGAGTACAATTTTAAAACTTTACATCTCCCGATAACAGATGGGCAAGAAGAATTTGACCATTTGGTTTTATCCTTGGTGAAAACAATGATTGACTCACTAAACGAAAAAGAAATTGTTAAACAATTCAAAAATCCAACCGATCTCAAAGGAGGAATTAGTAAGTTAGAATACTGGCTTTCCGAGTTAAACTTTCCTGATTACCAGCAACAAATTAAGTTCTTGCGCAATCTACAAGAACTTCGGTCAACAGGAACCGGACATCGAAAAGGAAAGGGATATGAGAAAGCTGCCGGAGTTTTTGGACTGAATACCGACAATTATGTTGATGTATTTGACAGAATCTTACTGCAAGCCAATGCATTTATCCTCTTTTTAGCTAAAAATTTCTTGAAGGATTGGACCGTTACCCTTTCTTGAGAGTGATATTGCCCAAAGCGGTCGAAGAAAAATATCCGAATTGAATGAACACCACCCGTGTTTCGAACTTTTTTATCGGAACACGGGTGGTTTCTTATTCGGAAAGCCTTGCAATGCAAGGCTTTCCGCTTTTTTATGTACATCCAATGCATATCAGGAAACATCAAAATTGCAAAGATGTTTTCAAATGCCGACATCGCTATATGAACATGGCTTTTCGATATAGCTACTTTGATATGTTGCTTCAAACGCTTGCGGTGTCTTGTATTTCAGCGTTTGATGGGGGCGAACCTCATTATAAAAACGGATATACTCATCCACGCTCTTCCGAAAATGCCGTTCAGAAGTGTATTCACGCCGGTAGGTCTCCTCTTTTTTAAATGTGGCAAAGAATGTTTCTGCGACCGCATTATCGAGAGGTGTGCCGCTTGCTGAGAAGGATTGTTTGACATTATATTGCTGTAAAAGTTTACTGAAGGCTGCGGAAATGTACTGCCCACCCCTATCACTATGAAATGTCAGATTTTTCGGATTACTTCGCTCTTCATAAGCGTTGCGAAAAGTGGCTGTGACGAGACGAGTACTGGCTGCATGGGATACTCGATACCCTACGACTTTGCGGGAGAAGAGGTCGATAATAGCGCAGAGATAGACCCATGCATTTTTGATTTTGAAGTAAGTAATATCGCTCACCCATACTTGATTTGGGTGATCCGTGGTAAATTTTCGGTGAAGCAAATTTTGCTTCTTCCGCATTTGATTCTTGTAGACCTTTTTCGCGTCGGCGCGAATACTGTGCAAGCCAAGCTCCTGCATAATGGACAAGACTCGTTTTGTACTGATGCGCAGACCATTTTCAGCCAAAACAGTATGAATCTTATCAGCGCCATACCGCTGTTCACTATCATCGAAGATCTGCTTCACTTTCAGCATGAGTTGAGCCTTCTCGGATTCGTATTTGCTTCGATCTGCGCGGCGGAAAATGTGATTGTAGAATGTACCGCGGGACACATTCAAGGCTTCGCATAATTCGTGAACGCTGTACAAATCTGACATTTCGTTGTGAAAATGCTCCAGAGTGGCCAACTTGTCCTGTAGAGGCACTTTGGACAGGTAACCGGATAACTGAATAATAGAGAGCTTGTGCTCCGCTTTTTGAAGCCGCCTGACAAGAACATCAAATTCCGCTGGTGTGTAGGTATGGGCAGATGTCTGAATGGAACGGTACTGGTTTCGCCAGTGATAGAAGGTGCTCTGCGATATGTGCAGTTCTTGGCAGAGAGCCGGAATGGACTCACCCTTTTTATAGCGACGAATCGCTTGCTTTTTGAACTCGAGCGGGTATTTCTTGGGCATAGCATCATCTCCTCATTTCAAGATAACGCCATATTATAATATTTTCTTTGTGTATTGTGTAGCAACTGGCGCCATTCGCAGAAGAATGCATTTCAATGCCTCTCGACGAACAAGCGATTTCCTGCTATACTGAAAAAAATATCTCAGGAGAGCGAGTGCGATGAAGACGAAGTGGACGGCCTCTGAGCTGAAGGCCATGAGCCGCGAGGAGATCGACAAGCTCTATGAAATCGTAACGTGGTACGAGGGACTGCGGGAGACCAACAACGAAACCTTCCTGCCGCTGTTCGCTGACACACACCGGTATCTGGTGCTGAAAGGCGGCGGCGGTTCGGGCAAGTCCATCTTCGCGGGACGGAAGGTGCTGGAGCGGGCGGTCAACGAGCCGGGACACCGCTTCCTCGTTTGCCGTAAGGTAGCGAGGACGCTGCGAGAGAGCTGCTTCAAGCAGCTTTTGGGACAGCTGGCGGAGTTCTATCCGGACAGCGGGTACAAGGCCAACAAATCAGACCTGACCATCTCTTTCCAAAACGGCAGCGAGATCATCTTTGCGGGACTGGATGACGTTGAGAAGCTGAAATCCATCTACAACATCACGGGCATCTGGATTGAAGAGGCCAGCGAGCTGCTGGAGGGAGACTTCAACCAGCTTGACATCCGACTGCGCGGAAAGACGCGGGAGTACCAGCAGATCATCCTGAGCTTCAACCCGATCAGCATTCAGCACTGGCTGAAGAAACGATTTTTTGACCGGCGGGACAAACGAGCGCGGGTGCACGAGAGCACCTACAAGGACAACCGTTTTCTGGATGCGGCAGCCATACGGACGCTGGAGAGCTTTCAGGAGACGGACGAATATTACTATCAGGTCTACTGCCTCGGCATGTGGGGCGTGACGGGCAAGACGGTATTCAACGGCAAGGCAATCGGAAGACGGCTGCAGGAGCTGAAGGAACCGGTGTGCACCGGCCTCTTCACATACGCGGATGACGGGCTGACGCTGACGGACATCCGATGGGAGGACGCGAGGGACGGCTGCATCAAGGTCTACAAGAAGCCGGAGCCGGGGCGGCCCTACGTCATCGGCGCGGACACTGCGGGAGACGGCAGTGACTGGTTTGTGGGACAGGTGCTGGACAACGTGTCCGGAGAGCAGGTGGCCGTGCTGCGGCATCAGTACGACGAGGACACCTTCTCCCGGCAGATGTACTGCCTTGGCAAGTGGTACAACGACGCCATGCTGGCGCCGGAGGCCAACTTCTCCACATACCCGGTGAAACTGCTGGACCTGATGGGCTACCGGAACCTGTACGTCCGGGAGATCGAGGACACTTTCGACGGGACCATCCGCCACGCATACGGATTCCGAACGGACCGGCTGACGCGGCCGGTCATCATCTCGGAACTGATCCGGGTGATGCGGGAGCATTTGGAGACCGTCAACGACGAGGAGACCCTGCTGGAGATGCTGACATTCGTGCGGGACGAGAAGCAGCGGGCGGCGGCGGAGCCGGGCGCCCACGACGATTGCGTGATGGCGCTGGCCATTGCTCACTACGTCCGGCCGCAGCAGACCATGGAAGTGAAGCGGACCGCGGCGGCGGGGACTGCTGCATGGACGCAGGATATGTGGGACGACTTTGAGCGGGCAGCCCCCCAGGAGCGGGAAATGCTTCTGCAAAAGTGGGGGACGCCCCGGTAAGTCCACATGGCCGCCGGCGGAAAAGTGAGAGGTACGGAGCTTGTAACAACGAAGGAGTGCTGAGATATGCCCAAAGAAAGAAAGGCCGCAGTCAAGCCGGCAAAGCTGGATGTCTGGCAGAAGCGGCTGGCGGACAGCGATGTGGCCTGGAAGGCCCAAATGACAAAAATGGACCGGCGGGAGCACCTGTACAGCGGGGACCGGGAGCTTCGCGCTTTGACAAAGGGGGACGAGGGGCAGAAAGCCCCCCATATCCGGAATATCGTCTTTGAGAACATCGAAAGCCAGGTGTCCTCCGCCATTCCCTCCCCCAAGGTCACGCCGCGGCGGAAGGAGGACGAGGCTCTGGCGGCCAAGATCGAGCACTGGCTGCGCTGCGAGCTGGACCGCCTGCCCTTTGAGACCATCAACGACCAGGCGGAGCGGACGGTCCCCATCCAGGGCGGTGTAGGCTTCCTGGTGGCCTGGGACAACCGAAAGCGGACCCACGACACGGTAGGCGAAGAGGAAGTTGCCTTTCTCCACCCCAAGCAGTTCGCGCCCCAGCCGGGGATTTACACCGGCATTCAGGACATGGACTGGTTCATCGTCCGGCAGCCCACCACGAAGGAGAACATCCGGCGGCGGTATGACGTGAACGTGGAGGACGAGGGCGAGCAGGAGCCCCAGGTGCGGGGAACCGGGGACGAGGACACGGCGGACGACGCCGTGACGATGTACATCGGCTACGCCAAAAACGACCGGGGCGGGATCGACCGCTACGTGTGGGTCAACGACATCGAGCTGGAGGACCTAGAGAACTACCAGGCGCGGCGGGTGCCGGTCTGTGCCCATTGCGGCCGGGTGCGCCCCCTCCCCGGGCAGGTCATCCAGAACCGGCAGGCCGTGGTGGAGACAGCGGAGCAGGACGCCGTGGAAGCGGAGCAGGACATCGTGGCAGCGGAGACCAGGAAGCAGATCGCGGGCCGGGCCCTGGCCATGCAGCTGGCACAGGATGTGGCGGCCGGTCTCGGCGGAGGTCTGGAGACCCTGGCAGCGGAAGGAGCGGCCGCGGAGCCGGAAGATCAGCAGCTTCGGTACGACGGCGAGGGACCCTGCCCGTGGTGCGGGAGCACGAACTGGACCACCAAAGAGCAGGAATACGAAGAGGTGACCCTGCCCATCGCCAACAGCTCCGGTCTGGTGATTCCGGGAGCGCAGCCGGAGATTGACGAGAATGGCCGGTCGGTCATGCGGCCTACCAAAATTCCCTTCTACCGGCCGGACGTGTTCCCGGTGGTATTGCAGAAGAGCGTGAGCGTCTATGGCCAACTGCTGGGAAACAGTGACGTGGACGTGATCGAGGACCAGCAGAACACCACCAACCGCATGGAAAAGAAGATCATTGACCGTCTGGTGAAGGCTGGGACCCGGATCACGCTGCCGGCCAAAGCGACGCTGCGGACGGACCCGGTAGACGGAGAACGCTGGTTCCTGGATTCCCCGGCCGACAAGGCCATGATCGACGTGTACCAGTTTTCCGGAGACCTGCAGTACGAGCTGACGTACCTGGCGACGGTCTATGAAGAAGCCCGGCAGATTTTGGGCATCACGGATTCCTTCCAGGGCCGGACGGACCCCACGGCCACCAGCGGAAAGGCCAAGGAGTTTTCTGCCGCACAAGCGGCGGGACGTCTGGAGAGCAAGCGGACCATGAAGCAGGCGGCATACGCCCAACTGTTCGAGCTGATGTTCAAGTTCTGGCTGGCGTACAGCGACGAGCCCCGGCCCATCAGCTACAAGGACAACGAGGGGAACACGGTCTACGAAGAGATCAGCCGGTACGACTTCCTGAAGCAGGACAAGGACGGCCAGTATTATTGGGAAGACCAGTTCCTGTTCGGCTGTGACGACTCCGCCCCTCTGGCCTCCAACCGGGAGGCCATGTGGCAGGAGACCCGGATGAACCTGCAGACGGGGGCATTCGGCGATCCCAGCAGCACGGAGACGCTGATTCTGTTTTGGAGCAAAATGGAAGAGCTGCATTATCCGGGAGCCGGAGAAACCAAGAAGTATCTGGAAAAGCGGCTGCAGCAGGAACAGCAGCGGGCCGCCCAGGCCCAGCAGATGCAGATACAGCTCCAACTGCTTGCCATGCAAAACCAGCAGCGTGGACAGCAGCTCGGAGCCGTTGCGGCCAACCAAAGCAATCAAGCGCCGACGGGCGCGTGATATACGCAAGTCAACGCGGGAAAATGACAAATAACGTCGGGGCGATGACGAGGAAAGGAGGCGGCACCTATGAAGAACGGCGGCAAGAGCGGCGGCTTCGGCTACGTGGGCCGGATCAAGAACTCCGGGGCCCAGGTGGTACAGGCCCCCATCCAGACCACCGTGTCCAAGAAGGGCACAGTGAAGACGGGCAACGACCTCCGGATCGGCAAGAAGTAACGGAGATCGAATAATCCGGGGCCGGGAGCGGCCCACCATTACGCAAGCCAACAGCGGGAAAATGGCAGCCGGCCAGAGGCCGGAATGGAGGCCTTATGGCTGGATTTGAAGAGAGTGATCTGTACGCTGCGTTTGGGCTGGAGCAGCCCGCAGGCGGGAACGAACCGGGAGCCGCCGAACCGGGAGCGCAGGAAGGACAGGCACAGGGCACAGAGCCCGGAACGGGCGAAGCCCAGGAGCCGGCGCAGACCCAGGAGCAGGACCCCTCCCGGGATCAGGGAAATGGTGGAGCTCAGGGCGGCGCCGGCGGTGCCGGGGACGTTTCCGGAGCGTCCCAGGCAGAGGGCGGGCAGGAAGGAGAGCCCGCCCAGCAGACCAAGGAGCAGCCCCCGCAAGGGGGACGCGGCATCCGTAATGAGGCAGAGCCTCAAACGGCTGCCCAGCGGGCGGAAAATGCAGCCCGCCGGCGGCGGGAAGAGCAGCAGGCCGCCATTGACGCCGCCGTTGACGCCGCCGTGAAAAAGGCGGTGGAGGACGAGAGGGCCAGAACCAAAGGGCAGATGGATGCCTTCTTTGCCAAGGCGGGGATGAAAAACACCGTCACGGGCAAGCCCATCACCACCCTGGAGGAGTTCGACGCCTGGCGGGCGGACTATGACGCCGCCAAGCTGCAGAAGGACCTGAAGGCCGGGAAGCTGACGCCGGAGGCCCTGCGGTCCGCGGTGGAGCAGACGCCGGCGATCCAGGCGCTGAAAAAGCAGCAGGAGCAGCAGGCGGCGGCGGACGAGCAGCGCAGGCAGGCAGAGGCCCAGGCCAGGGTAAATGCCGAGCTTGCGGAGATCCACAAGCTGGACCCCACCATCAACACGGTGGAAGACCTGCTCTCCATGCCCGGCGCCAAGGCATTTTATGACCTGGTGCGCAAGGGCAACAGCTTCCTGGATGCCTACCGGCTGGCTAACTTTGACCGTCTGACTACCGCCCGGGCGGAAGCAGCCCGGCAGCAGGCCCTGAACAACGCCCGCGGAAAGGACCACCTGACCGGCACCGGGACTCCCCAGGGGACCGGGGCGGCCACGGTGCCGCCGGATGTGAAGGCGGAGTACCTGGCTTTCAATCCAGACGCCACGGATGCGGAAATCCAGAAGCACTACAACAGGTACATGGAAAAACAACGGAAGGAGTAAGGTTTTTATGGCTTTTCTGATTCAGCAGGTAGACGGCGGGCGGGTGCCCGGCATCGAGTACCTGCCATGCGGGGCCATCACACCGAGGATCGGCATGGCCCTGATCCAGAGCGGCGGAAACCTGGCTGTCGCCAGCGGAACGACTGCACCCACCTATGTGAGCATGATCGAGAAGGAGACGCCCTGCACGGTGGGGGACATCATCCCCGTTATGCGGGTGCTGCCCGACATGATGTTTGAGACCACCTTCCAGGCGGCGGCCTCCAGTGTGAAGCTGGGCGACAAGGTGACGCTGCACACCGACGGCCTGCAGGTGACGGCCACCACGGCAAGCGGTGTGGCCGAAGTGGTGGGCATGGACGGCACCGCCGCAGGCGACAGAGTGCGGGTACGCTTCCCTGCTGTGGTCAACATCACCCAGAGCGGCGGGGGCGGCTGATCCGCCGCAGGAATCACCAAGGAAAGGAGACAATCATCGTATGGCACATATCACTTTTACGGAAGGGAGCGGCCTGCAGGACAGCATCTTCGGCAAGTCCCAGGCCCCCATCCGGATGTTCCTGGAAAAGCGGGGCGAGTCCTTTGAACAGAAGTCTATGATTCAAGAGCTGTTCACTGTGGGCACAAGCAAGCACTGGGGTGAGAAGTTCACCACCATGACCGCCATGGAGGGCTTCCAGCCCGTGGGCGAGAACGGCGAGTACCCCGTGGACGGGATGCAGGAGGGCTTCGACAAGTTCCTGGAGCACATGACCTGGAAGAACAGCTTCTCCTTGTCCCGTGAGATCGTGGAAGACTCCAAGCTCATGGACTTGAAAAAGCAGCCTGCCGCTTTCGTGGCTGGTTACTACCGGACCCGCGAGCGGTTCGGCGCCGCCCTCTTCGGCGCGGCCATCACCAAGGCCGCCAGCATGAAGTTCTACGGGAAGACCTTCGACGCCAAATGCGCGGACGGCAAGGGCCTGTTCGACACAGCCCATCCCTCCAAGATGGGCAAGGCAACCCAGTGTAACCAGTTCTCCGACGCCTTCAGTGTGGACGCCCTCTCCGCTGTGGAGACGGAGATGCAGGGCTTCATGGGAGACAACGGGGAAATTCTGGACGTTGCCCCGGACACCATCCTGATCCCCAATGACTACCAGCTGAAGCGGGACGTGTTCGCCGCCGTGGGCGCGGACAAGGATCCGGACACCTCCAACAACGGGTTCAACTACCAGTTCGGGCGGTGGAAGATCATTGTGTGGCCGTACCTGAACCAGTTCATCACCAAGAGCACGAAGCCCTGGGTGCTGGGAGACAGCAGGTACAACGAGGAATACGGCAGTGCGGTGTGGCTTGACCGCGTACAGCTGGAGGTGCGCAGCGAGCTTGCCGGCAACGACGCCAACGTATGGAAGGGCTACGCTCGGTTTATCGCGGGATTCAATGACTGGCGCGGATTCGCGGTGGGCGGCGTGAGCGGCGGCACTGAGCTGACCGGCGCGGCCTGAAATGCCGGGAAAACGGCGGCCTGAAGTGGAAGGGGGCCTCCGCGCCCCCTCCCGCTTATCACGACAGAAAGGGACATGCCATGAAGGTCTGCGTGTACGCCATTGCCAGGAATGAAGAACAATTTGTGGACCGCTGGATGGACTCCATGGCAGAGGCGGACTGGGTGTGCGTCCTGGACACCGGGAGCACGGACCGGACCGTGGAAAAGCTGGCGGACCGGGGCGCGATCGTGCGGCAGGAGATCATCTCCCCCTGGCGCTTTGACGCGGCCCGCAACCGCTCCATGGATCTGATCCCGCCGGGCACAGACGTCTGCGTGTGCACGGACCTGGACGAGGTATTCCGGCCCGGCTGGCGGAAGCTGCTGGAGAATGTCTGGGGGCCGAAGCGCTTCCTGATCTTTTACATGGTGACGGGTATCGGGGCGGGTATTACGCAGGAATTGGTTTGGCTGTATTCCGTCCATTCCTTCGCAAGTGCGAACGGGGTTACTCTGGTACAGTTGGTTGCAGGAGATCCTTCATTGAACTATCTGATTACGATCGGTGCTTCTGGTTCCGTGTTCGGTATTTTGCTGGCATTTGCCATGTTGTTCCCGAATGTTCCGCTGTACCTGATGTTCATCCCTATTCCTATCAAGGCAAAATATTTCGTGATCTTTTACGGATTGGCCGAATTGTTTATGGGTGTCGCTAACAACGGTGGTGATTCCGTGGCGCATTTTGCCCACCTGGGCGGTATGCTTTTCGGTTATTTCCTGGTTCGGTATTGGAAAAAGAAAGATATAGACAATGGGCGATATTTTTACTAATCTCAAACGGACTTTCAATTCCGGCAACATCCTGGCAAAACTGATTTATATCAATGTCGGGCTATTCGTCATTATACGGTTGGCAAGTGTGATCCTGATGCTGTTCAATCTGGGCGGTTTTCCGTTTTTGCAGTATTTGCAAGTGCCTTCGTCTCCCGAATTGCTTTTGTACCGGCCGTGGACGATTATTACTTATATGTTCACGCATTTCGACTTTCTGCATATTCTGTTTAATATGCTGTGGTTATACTGGTTCGGCGGTTTGTTCCTTACTTTTTTCAGTGAGCGGCAATTAGGCGGCCTGTATCTGTTAGGAGGTATTGCCGGGGCTGTCTTGTTTCTTGTGGCATACAACATATTCCCTTATTTCCGTACAGTTGCCGCCTATAGTTATTTGATGGGAGCGTCGGCTTCGGTTATGGCCATTGTGTTTGCCGTCTCTTTCTACCGGAAAGATTTGGAGATCGGCTTGTTCCTGATCGGGAGGATCAAGCTGATTTATCTGGCCCTGTTTACATTTGTGATAGACTTGCTGGCTATTACATCGACGAATGCCGGCGGTCATATCGCCCATATCGGCGGGGCGTTGTTCGGCATCTGGTTTGCCGCCCGGATCAAGGAAGGCAAAGATCTGACGGCTCCTATGAACCGCTTACTTGACTGGGTGGTGAATCTGGGAAAGCGGAAACCCAAGATGCGTGTGACTTATAAACGTCCTGAGACCGATTATGAATATAATGCCCGTAAACATCGGGAAACAGTCGATCTGGATGCAATATTGGATAAATTAAAACGTTCCGGTTACGAAAGCCTTTCGGCAGAAGAAAAGAAAAAACTATTTGATGCCAGCAAAAAATGAGCGAGCGGTTTAAAGCGATCAGGATTCTGTTTAAATCTGTAGTCGGTACTGCCAATGTGATAGTTATTCTGCTATTCATTGCTTCGGCCTTCTCGGACAGAATTTCACCGGACAGGAGTGTGTTCTTCTCTTATCTAGGGTTGGGATTTCCTGTGTTTTGCGTTTTGAACCTCTGTTTTGTTGTTTATTGGCTGTTTCTTTGGGAATGGCGGTTTGTGTTGGTCGGACTATGTTCGTTCCTGATCTGCCGGGGGGCTGTAACCCGTTATTTCCCTTTCCATGACAGAGTGGACGATATTCCGAAAGAGAATGTACTGAAAGTCTTGACTTATAATGTCATGGGATTCGGTTATAAAGGCCATACGGAAGATGCTCCGAATCCGATCATACGGTATATTGCGAATTCCGGTGCGGATATCGTATGTCTGCAGGAATATGCAGTAGGTACTTCCAAGAACTTTTTGACGAATCAGAAGATCGCCAATGCCTTGAAGATGTATAGGTATCGCTCCATTATCCCGATCGGAACCTCCGGTACGCTCAAATTCAATATAGCCGTATTTTCCAAATATCCGATCTCCAAATCCCGTAAGATCAAGTATGACAGCTCTTTCAACGGCTCGTCCATTCATGAACTGGATATAAGAGGAAAGAAGTTGACTTTGATCAATAACCACTTGGAGTCTTTCAAGCTGACGATGGAGGACCGGAGCCATTATTCCGCATTTATCAAGAATCTGAATTCCGAAACGCTCGATGGTTTGAGAAGTTCCATCGAACAGAAGTTGGGACCTGCATTCCGGATACGTGCCCGTCAGGCGAGAGCGGTTGCCGAAGAAATCAAAAAGATCGATACCGATTATGTATTGGTCTGCGGTGACTTCAACGATACGCCGATTTCCTATGCCC
>ENA-ORTI01003306-ORTI01003306.1-human-gut-metagenome-genome-assembly--contig:-NODE-3306-length-12726-cov-2.782495_pt1 | contig 12726 bp, 7 predicted proteins | sample MGYA00242071_ERZ509191 | MGnify/ENA primary metagenome ERZ509191 (study PRJEB26280, sample SAMEA2338832) | human gut metagenome | biome: human gut; feature: human-associated habitat; material: faeces...
TGAAAATGTATGGCGATATTAATTAATCAATGACTAAATTACACCATGAACTTTTCCCGCCGTCAATCCTTTTCCGCCGTGATCCTTCGGGCAAGCTGTTCCTCCGGTCGGCTTTTTTTGCCAATAGATTGCAATAAAAAGCAAAAACACCGTCCATTGAAACGGTGTTCTACACAGAAATTCCCCTGCCGGATGTCTTTTGCCTCGACAGGCGTAAAGGCACCTTAACAGGCTACGGTTTTTATGCTTAAAGAGAGCTTTTTTGAAGGGAACCCGTTTCAGGGAGCCCTGCATAAAAGGCTTTGAAACGGAGAGAGGGGCGCGAGGCTGAGCCGGCAGGCTTGGGGAAGCTTTTCTTGAGAAAAAAGTCGCTTCCCTCAATGCGGTTATACCACTTCAAACGTTCCTGTCCCTAGGGGATTGTTCCCCTGTTTCGGCAATCTGGACCCGCCCGGGCAGAAAGTTTTTCTCAAGGTACCCGCTGTCAGTAAAGAGCGGCTGTATGAATCAGCGGCACCATTTCCCAAGCAATCGTTTCAATGCTTCCGGGTCAAAGGGCTTGCCGATGTGTTCGTTCATGCCCGCCTTTAGGCTCTCGGCTCGGTCCGTGTTCATGGCGTTGGCGGTCATGGCGATGATAGGAAGGGCGTTGAAGCGGTCATCTTTCCGGATCAACCGCGTCGCCTGATAGCCATCCATGATCGGCATCTGGATATCCATAAGGACTAAAGCGTATTGGTTTGTTTGAATTTTCTGTACGGCTTCCAGCCCGTTCTCGGCCAGCTCCACCTCAAGCCCAAAGGAATTGAGAATGGCAATAGCTATTTCCTGATTGATTTCATTGTCTTCCGCTAGGAGGACGGTTTTTCCCTTCAAGCTGGAAGCGGGAAGGGCTTCAACGGGGGCGCTCTGTTTCGTTTCGGGATGCTGCGCCGCCGGGGTCGCTGCGTCCTTCTTTTCAAGTTGGAGCCTGAAGAAAAAGGTTGAGCCCACGCCTTCCTCGGTCACGGCCCATATTTCCCCATGCATGAGCTCTACCAGCATCTTGCAGATGGAGAGGCCAAGCCCCGTGCCGCCGTATTTCCGTGTCGTCGAGCCGTCCGCCTGGGTAAAGGGGATAAAGAGTTTGTCCAGTTGCTGCTGGCTCATGCCGATACCTTGATCGCGGACGGAAAAGAGCAGCGTGACGTTTTCACCGTGCACACGTTCGCAGAGGACTTCGATTTTGATGGTTCCGTGATGCGAAAATTTGACGGCATTGGAAACGAGATTCAGCATGATTTGGCTGATGCGCAACGTATCGCCGATCAGTACGTCGGGAATGCCCGGATCAATATGGGTTTCGAAAGATTCGTTCGCCGCTTTGGCTTTGGGCTCATTGATGCTGACGACATCGCGCACCAGCTTCTCTATTGACAATGTATTCTTCTCTATCTCGAGCTTCCCGGACTCTATCTTTGAGAAATCCAACACATCATTGATGATGGATAAGAGATTTTTGGCAGAAAGTTCCATCTTGCGCAGGTAGCTCTCCTGCACAGGGTCTGTACAGCTTTGTTTCAGCAAATAATTCATGCCGATGATGGCATTGAGGGGCGTCCGTATTTCATGGCTGATTCTGGCCACAAATTCGCTTTTGGCCTTGCTGGCTTCGTGCGCCCGTTGGATGGCTTCGGCATAGGCCTTTTCCGTTTCCTTTCGCAGCTGGATGTTGCGGGAAATGCCAACCATGCCGAAAGGCGCATTATCTTCCGAGTAGTACAGTGTCTTGATGGTTTCTAGGTATATCCTTTTCCCATCGGGATACAGCACCTCTTCCTCGCGGATCAAGGTATCGAGTTTTCCCCTCATGACCTGAAGGTCGTCCTCAATAAATTTCTGAGCGGCATTTCCTGAAAGCTGAAAAAGCTCCACATCGTCTTTGCCTATAATCTCTTGTTCGCTCTTGCCTATGAAAGCGCCGAACGCTTTGTTGCATCCCTTGTATATTCCGTTCATATCTTTATAGAAGATCAGATCTGGAACGGTATTTAAGATAGTCTTCAACAGAGCGCTTTCTTTAAGCAGCCTCTCCTGAGAAAGCCTCAACTGATCCGTGCGCTCTTCAACAAGGCGATTCAACCTGTCTTGATCCTGCTTCACTATTCTGGCCATTGACCGCAACGTATTGGCCAAGACGCCAAGCTCGCCTTGGCCATAGACGTCCAGAGTCGCCTCCAACTGTCCGTTGGAAATCCTGCGGGCATACTCGATAATCTTGTACAGGGCCTTCATTACATTATAAATAAGAATGGATCCGATGAGCAGGCCAATCAGGATTGCCAAAAGGGTCAGCAGAAAACTGTTCTTCGTAGATGATAACACCGTCTTATTGATTTGCGTGTCATCCATCGCGATCAGGACATACCAGTTCAGGTTTTTGATTTTTTTGTAAAAGCCCGTATAGGTTTTGCCGTTGAAGGCATACGTGACATACCCTTGTGGAGTCCCGTCGCTTAAGGTGTGGTCATCCAGCTTTATGCTGTCCGGGTGTTTGCCGTCTTTTGTGCTCTCTTTGGCCATGAGGATATGGGCCGTATTGTCGAGCAGGAAAATATCTATCCGGGACGAAGTGATATCATGGTTAAAGCAGAGAACGGATATGCTATCCAGTTCCACGGAAGCAACCAGAACGCCTTTATTCCGCTCGTTGCCCACAGGGACAGCGATATAGACACATTCTTTTTGAGTGACGCGTGAGACCAAAGGGCCGACGATCGCCGTTTCTCCGGCGATTGCCTGTCGGAAGTATGTGCGATCCCCATAGTTGTTGCCGTAATCATGCGAATTGAGGCTCGCCCGGATATTGCCGGTTTCATCAAGGAGGAAGACGTCCGTGATTGTCGGCATGACGTGCTTGATGGCCTCGAAGAAGGCGACAACGCGTTCATGTTCCCGTTGTCCCGTGTTTTCCAGTGATTCCTTGATGATTTCCGATTTTGCGGCAACACGGAAACTGTTTTTTATATCCGATATGGTCAGATTGATATTTTCCGCGACAAAGAACGATGTCGCTTTTATATCTTTCTCAATGACATGCCGCATGGCTGCGGAATGTGTTCTGTATGTCATATAAGATGAAATGCAGACGGCAAGAGCAATAGGCACTGTGATATACACGAGGAGTTTCGTTTTGAGCTGCATAGTGCCTACCGTATTCGCACAGGGTTACAGAAATGCCGAGAAGCACGCTCTGCCGAGTCCAAGCTTTTCTCTTATCATTTGAGGAAGAACTGATGCCGCCTGCTAGGATACGCACGGCTCCCCCCTTTGGGAAGGGCTGGCGAGGTTTCCATCCATCTCATCTTTTTTGCACCTCAAAAATGCAGCAGTAAGGATGAGAGGCAATATAATGCGGCAGGTATGGTGCAGTCCAGCGTTATTAGCGGCGTAATATTAAAAAACACATCCAATGAGAGGTATGCCACATTTATATTGATAAAAACGGTATGCCGCGAAAAACATCCTCAATACGCAGTTGTCCGCACATTATCCTGTTATACAAAACTACCCGATATTCCATGTATAATCTGCAAGAGAGTCCCGGTTTTCGGAGCTTTCCGGGCCAGGCCGCAGCCATGCGCCATCTGAAAATGGTCGGAAGGATACGGAGGGCCGCATAGAGTCCCGGCTTCCCATTCGTCAGTTCCTTACCCCGTTTTTTCCTCTCCACGCGGGGCGGCTGTAGAATCCCGGACAATCAAATGATGCTTGAATTCGACGCGGGTGATGTTGCGGTCGGATGACTCGCCGGACATCTTCGAGTGGAGGATTTCGAAAGCGTTGCGTCCCTTGTCCGCAATGTAGTGCTCGACAGTGGTCAGGCCCACGGGGAGGAATTGCGAGGGAAAGATGTTGTCGAACCCGCACACGCTGTAGTCCTCCGGAACCCGGCGCCCTTCGGCACGGATGGCGTCGAGCACGCCGTAGGCCACCATGTCGTTGACCGCCACGAAGGCCGTGATGCGCCGCTCGCCGAGGCATTTGCGGGTCAGCTCGAAGCCGACCGCGTGCTCGATGGAAATGTTGTCCCGTTCCTCTTTTGGGGTCACCTCGCGGGAACGCACGATTACGGAGCCTTCGGGGCATTCGTCGCGGTAGGTGTCGCGCACGCCTTCCAGACGGCGGACGCGGGCGGAATTGGCCTCGTTCAGCGTGGTGGAGATATAGGCTATGTGCTTGTGCCCGAGGCCGATCATATAGTGTGCGATGATGGCCCCGGCGCTGTAGTTGTTCATCTCCACGGTGTCCACGTTGAGGCTGGTGTTGCGGTCCCCGATGACCACGACCGGTACAAGCCTGTTCACGCGTTCCACCAGTTCGGTGGACTGCGGCATCATGGTGAACACCACACCCGCCAGATCCGAACCGGCCACGGCGTTCAGGATGCGGATTTCGTTTTCGGCGTCGCGGTAAGTCGTGTAGACGAGGGTGTCGCAGTCTTTGTCGGCGGCGGCTTGCTGGATGGCCTGTACGATGGTGGAATAATAAGGATTGAGGACGTTCGGGCAGACGATGAGGACTGTCTTGCGATCAAAGAGGGAGGGCCGCTTTTTGGCGGTGGGGGCGTAACCGAGGGCCTCGGCGGTTTCCCGCACTTTGCGGACGGTGTCCGCGGAAAAGGAAACGTCCGTCCGCCCGCTGAGGATCATTGAGACCGTGGCGGGGGAATACCCGGACTGCCTGCTTATATCAGTCAAGGTGACTCTGGTTCTGGGGCTCACGACATCCTCTTTTTCGTTGTTATGGGGAACATATAGGCACAAGAACTTTCGGGTGTCAAACCGGGCTTAGATTTATTAAAATTTTAATTATACTATGTGAAAAAAAGAGGTTTAAAAAGTATATTTTTGAAAAATTCATTTTTTCAGCAAAAAGACACGGACAATATATTGCCATATTTCGGATTAGATGGCATGGTTTCAGCGGTGTTATGCCAGTGCGGGCAGAACGGAGCCCTCTTTGGCATTTAAAAATGAGGCGGAGTTTTTATTAAATTTTTAATAAGCGGACGGCGGATCCCACCAGATGGCCTCGCCCCGCGAATCCCTCACCCGGCGCCACGGAACGGGCGGACGGGCAACCCGGGCGGCGGAAGGCCGTCCCAAGGAGCATCGCATGAGCGCACCCAGCAAGCAGGAGATCCGCAAGGTCGTCCTTGCCAGTCTGCTCGGAGCCACCATCGAATGGTACGACTTCTTTCTGTACGGGGTTGTGGCGGGCATCGTCTTCAACAAGCTGTTCTTCCCCACCACCGACCCGTTCATAGGCACCATTCTGGCCTACAGTACCTTTGCCATCGGCTATCTGGCCCGTCCCCTCGGCGGGTTCGTTTTCGGCCACTTCGGCGACAAGCTCGGACGTAAGAGCATGTTGGTGCTGACCATGCTCATCATGGGGCTGGCGACCATCGGCATCGGCCTTGTCCCGACCTACGCCCAGATCGGCATTGCCGCGCCGATCATCCTCCAGACCCTGCGCCTCTGCCAGGGCCTCGGGCTCGGCGGCGAATGGGGCGGCGCGGTGCTCATGACTTATGAATACGCGAGCAAGCGCGAACGCGCCTTCTACGCCAGTATTCCCCAAATGGGCCTTGCCACGGGCTTGTGCCTCTCCTCCGGCGTGGTGGCGCTCCTGTCGTGGGGGCTCACGAACGAGCAGTTCATGGCATGGGGCTGGCGCTGCGCGTTTCTGCTCAGCGTGGTTCTGGTGGGCGTGGCCCTCTATATCCGTATGCATATCCTTGAAACCCCCGACTTCCGCAAGGCGCAGGAACGCGGCAAGACCGAACACAAGAGCCTGCCCATCGTACGCGTCTGTAAGGAGCATCCCGGCAATATCGCGCTCGGCGTGGGCGCGCGCTGGATCGACGGCGTGTTCTTCAACGTCCTTGCGGTGTTCGTGATCACCTATCTCGTGCAGTATGTGGATGTGCCCCGCACGGAAGCGCTCACCGTGGTGATGATTGCCGCTCTGGTCATGTGCCCGTTCATCCTGTTCGCCGGGCGTCTGGCCGACCGTTTCGGGCGCGGCAAAGTGTACGGTTTGGCAAGTCTGCTCTGCGGGCTGTCCATCTTTCCCTCCTTCTGGCTGATGGAAGGGAGCGGCGGCAACCTGTTCCTCATCGGGCTTGCGATTGTCATCCCGCTGAGCGTATTCTACGCGGGCGTGTTCGGTCCCGAGGCTGCGCTGTTCTCCGACCTGTTCCCGCCGGACGTACGCTACACCGGCATCTCCATCGTATACCAGTTCCCCGGTTTCCTCGTCGCGGGCATCGTGCCCGGCCTGTGTACCCTGTTCATGAAGTGGAATGACGGCGATCCCCTCTACGTTTGTCTGTTCACGCTTCTTGCGGGCCTCACGAGCGCGGCGTCCGCCTTCATCATTCAGCGCAAGCACAACGCAGCGGTCCGCAGAAGCGTCGACGGCGAAGTTGAGCATGTGTAAGATGCTGTAGCGGGATTGGGAATTGGAGAAGGAAGGGCTTTTCTGAGGAAAGGCATCTTCCTTCTCCAGACCATCCATTCCTCCCTTCCAAAGATTGTTACGGGATGGAGAGGGCGCGTGACGACGGTTCGTTCCTGTTGGAGAGCCTTGGCTTGAAAGGCTGGAGAACGTGCGCATAGGGAACGGAGAGCGTTGCGTGTGGAGGGAGTCCGCCGGAAAAACGGAGCACATCCGGTTCGGCGAGGTTCATGGGGTTTTAGATGATGCGCGGAGGCCGTTGCGTTTCCGCACAACCGATTGAAGGTAAGCGAAATGCGTATCCTGCATCTTTCCGATTTTCATTTGCGCGGCGACGGTGGCCTTTCGTTCAGGGTGGTGGACACCCTTGAATGCCTGCGGGTCGTTGCGGACCATCTCAAGACGCTTGTTCAAAAGCCCGATGCCTTGGTCATCACGGGTGACTTGGCAGACAGCGGGGACGCGCACGCCTACAGCCTGCTGCATGAGGCGCTCGCACCGCTTTCCCTGCCGGTGTACGCCGTGCCCGGCAACCATGACCGCCGCGACCGGATGCGCGAATTGCTCGGGAACTGGTGCCCCGCCGATGCTTCCGTGGCTCCGTACCTGTGCTATGCCGTGGAGGATGGCCCGGTGCGCCTGGTCATGCTGGATACCATGCAGCCGGGTTCGCATTCCGGGCACTGCCCTGAAGCCGTAGCGGGCTGGCTGGAGCGGACGCTCGCGGCCCGGCCCGGCGTCCCGACCCTGCTGTTCATGCACCATCCCCCGTTCGTGACCGGCATGGGCGCGATGGACGAGCCCTTCGAGAATGTGGGCCGCCTTGCCGATATCCTGAGCCGTTCGCCGTGGGTGCGCCTGTGCTGCGGGCATATGCACCGCCCCATCGTGACCCAGTGGGCGGGCTGCATCGCGTTGACCTCCCCCGCCGTGTCCATGCAGATCGATCTCGATCTTTCCCCCGAGGGCGGAGACACCTTCCGCATGGAAACCCCCGGCTATCTGCTGCACCATTGGGACGGCAGCGTCCTGAACAGCCATATTTGCCAGATCCCGTGTTCGCCCACGTTCTCTGGCCCTCACCCCTTTGTCGGCTCCGTGAACCCCGTTGAAGGATAGCAACTCGGGACGACATTCCCCCAAAAAAGGCTCCCTGCCGGACTGACGGCGGGGAGCCTTTTTTGTTTTCAGGAAAGGACGGTTTTTCTGAAAGGGAACTCGCGCGGCAGGAAAGGTCGCCGATTTGAGGCGGGCAGGCCAGAGGGGGCCGCCCACTCCGGCTCGGGAAAGCCCCTATTTGCCGCTTTTCTGTTGGGCCGTTTTGGCGGGCTGTTTCGGTGCGGCTTTTTCAGGTTTCGCTTGTGTGGCCCTTGCCTTCACCGGGGCGGAATTTGTCGGCGCTTTTGCGGATGCCTTGGAATTCTGCGCCGGCTTCTGCGCTTGTGCCGCCTTGGCAGGGGCCGTTGCGGTCGTTTTGGCCGTTTGCGTCGCGGCTTTGGGCTGTTCCGCTTTTGTTTTCACGGGCGCTTTGGCTGTTGCGGTCGTCTTGCCGTCAGCCTTGACCGGAACTGCTTTTTTCCCGGCGACGGGCTGTGCCGCCTTGCCCTCCTTCCCCGCCTTGGCGGGTGCGGCTTCAGCCTTTGCCGCAGCGGACTTCGCAGCAGTCTTGGCGGCGGTCTTCTTTGCCGCAGGCTTTCTGGTGGTCTTCTTCGCGGCAGGTGCAGCCTTTTCCTCAACAGGCTTTTCCTCGGCGGGAGCAGCGGCCTCGGCCTTGACCTCAGCGGGCTTTTCCTCCGCCTTGGGGGCGTGCTTTGCGCGGTCCTTCACCTCGGAGATGGTCCACAGCTGGTCCTCGCCGGCAGTCTCCTGCCAGATCTGGAGCACAGCGCCGTCCGCAGTACCCATGCCCACGGTGTCGATGCACTTGCCGGCAGCCCACATGGAGCGCAGGCGGACGGTGCCGGCCGGGGTGGGCTCCATCTTCCACATCTGGGAAGTGCCGCCCACGTCCTCCCACAGGTGGAGCCAGGTGCCGTTGGCGGTGCCGGTCATCATCAGGTCGATGAGCTTGCCGGAAGCGCGGTTGCGGATACGGTAAACGCCGTCGCCCTCGCGGACGAAAGCCCACTCCTGCTCGGGCTTGCGCTCGTACTTGCCCAGACGGATGTTGCCGCCGTCCTTGACGCTCTCCACAGCCTGAATGACGCTGCCGGTCTTGGCGGCGATGGTGTAGAAGCGGTCTGCTTCAATGATGGTCTGTGCCACAGATTTCATAAGATTTCCCTCCTTATCCCGGGGCAGGATCTCCCCGGAACTCTTCTCTGCGCTGTTTTTTGTCTTCGCGCTTTTGTTTCTTTCCATAAATTATACCACTTGACGTGATTTTCTACAAGCAATTCGACCTTTCTTTGGCAAATTTGCCAAAAGGCATTCCATTTTCTCCTGCTTTTGCACTCAATACCCTAACTTTTTGCAACGGAGCCGACCGCCGCTGGTGCAGTGCCACCATCTCGACATTTCCCCCGATCTGCGCTATACTTATTATATATCTGCATTTTACCCGTTCTTTGCACAAAGAGCGGTATTTTCTTTGATTTCCGAAAGTGAGGTATCACTTCATGCCGTCTTCCCCCCGCACCGCATCCGACGCCGCCGAGCTGGAGCGCAGCAGGCTCCAGTTCGAGAAAATGACCCAGACCCCCGTGCCGAAGCTCATTCTCGGCCTCGCGGCCCCCACCATCCTGAGTATGCTCATCACCAGCATCTACAATCTGGCCGACACCTTCTTTGTGGGCCAGCTGTCCACCAGCGCATCGGGCGCGGTGGGCGTCGTGTCGAGCCTGATGGCCATCATTCAGGCCCTCGGCTTCATGCTGGGCCACGGCGCGGGCGGCATCATCAGCCGAAGCCTCGGCAGTCAGGACACCCATGCGGCCACAAAGTTCGCCTCCACCAGCTTCTTCACGGCGCTGACCTTCGGCACAGTGCTGGCCGTTCTCGGTCTCGCTGCCCTGCCCGACTTCATGATGCTGCTGGGCAGCACCGACACCATCCTGCCCCACGCCTGCGCCTACGCGCGGCCCATCCTCATTGCGGCCCCGCTCATGATGTCGAGCCTCGTGATGAACAACATCCTCCGCTACGAGGGCAAGGCCAGCTTCGCCATGATCGGCCTCGTCACCGGCGGTGTGCTCAACATCGTGCTGGACCCCGTCTTCATCTTCGGCCTCGGCATGGGGACCGGCGGCGCAGGCACGGCCACCGCCCTGAGCCAGAGCATCAGCTTCTGCATCCTGCTTTCCATGTTCCTGCGCGGCAAGACCGTCAGCCGATTCCGCATCACCCAGGTCACCCGCAGCGCCCGGGACTTCGGGCAGATCTTCTTCAACGGTGCGCCCAGCTTCGGCCGTCAGGGCCTGAACAGCATCGGCAGCATGCTGCTGAACGTCGCCGCCCGCAACTACGGCGACGCTGCCGTGGCCGGCATGAGCATCGTGTCCCGCATCTTCCAGTTCGTGCTGTCGGTGGCTATCGGCGTCGGACAGGGCCTGCAGCCTGTAGCGGCCTTCAACTACGGCGCCCGCCGCTTTGCCCGGGTGCGGAAAGCGGCCATCTTCACCATCTCGACGGCTTTCGTCTTTATGGCGGTGCTCAACTCCCTCTGCTGGTTCAACGCCGAGCCCCTCATCCGCCTCTTCCGCGATGACCCCGAGGTCACCGCCGTGGCTCTGCCCGCCCTGCGGTATCAGTGCGTCGCCATGTTCTTACAGCCCGTCATCATCGTGACGAATATGATGTTCCAGTCCATCGGCAAGTCGGGCCGGGCTACCTTCCTCGCCTGCTGCCGTCAGGGCGTCTGCTTCATCCCGCTCATCCTCACCCTGCCCCACATCTGGGGCCTGAGCGGCATCGAGCTGTGCCAGCCCATCGCCGATGGCCTCACCTTCTGCATCTCGGTGCCTTTCCTGCTGCCCTTCCTGAAGGAATTGAAGGAACAGGGAGACGAAGAATAAGCTTGTCATAAAACTGTAACCAGGCCCGGCCACATTTCTGCAATGAAATGTCCGGGTCTTTCGTATATACTATAGATGGGAAAGTCAAATTCTGGGAGACTGTGAGGTGTTTCTATGAAGACCACTCTGCTTCGACTCAGCCGCCGCGCCGCCTGCCTCGTGCTGGCGGGCGGGCTGCTGACGAGCTGTTCGCTGCTGCCTGCGGCGTCGCCCCGGCACGAGGGGACGGCGGCATCGCAGGCTCCGCAGTATTACAGCGACGCATGGCTCAGCGACGACTCGCTCCATTACGTCTACTCTTACGTCGGGAACGGCGGCGGCACCATCCTCCGGGGCGGCAGGGTGCTCTACAAAGCCAGCAGCTCCGACAGCATCCAGCTACTGAAGGACACCCTCACCGGCGAGACGGGCCACTACCTCGTGGCCCACTCCACCCCCGGCACGGAGGAGCGCACTTCCACCCTTTACGACGCCGACGGCAATGCCGTCATGACCTTCCCCTACGCCGTGAACGCCACCCTCTCGGGCGGGCTGCTCATCCTGCGGGACGACGCCGACGTCTGGGCTTTCGAGAACGGCACCACCGGCGGCACTCGGGTGTACGACCTCGCCACAGGCGCCCAGCTTCCCGTACCCGAAACAGCGCTCGGCTGTCTCGTGGTGGACGAGGGCGGCCAGCGCCTCGTCTTCAACTGCTACGACCTGCCCGAGGACCTTACTTACGCCTACGACGACCCCGACCAGCCGCTCCACCAGTACGTCCTCATCACCGACCGGGAGGGCAATGTGCTGATGCGGGAGGACGGCTGCACGGCCAGCTCCCTCGCATCGTACCGCGGCGGTTTTGCCGACTGGCTCGATTTGAGCTGGTTCCGCGGCTCAGACTGGGGCATCGCCCGCGAAGCCCTCTACAACGTCACCACCGGCGAACTGCTCACCGGCGAAGACGACAGCGCCGTCTCGGCCTGCGGCGTGGGCGTCGCCTGCCTCCAGAGCCGTCAGGACAGCTGCTCCGTCCTCTACGATTTGAACGGCAGCGAGGCCGTGGAGCTGGGCCGCTTCGACTGGAGCGTGAACACTTACACCCCCGGCTGCGTCGTCCTCTCCGGCAGCGATGACCCGGACAGTCCCTACACCCTCATCGACCTCGCCAGCGGCGAGAGCATCGGCGTCCAGCGAAGAGACACGGACTACCGCTCCGGCAACGTCGCTGTGCTGACGACGGACAACATCCTCAAAGTCTACGACGGCACCACCGGCGCGCTTCTGACCGACGTGGAGGCAGCGCCCGTGGAAGAAGCACAGTACATCAGCGTGACGGCCCTGCCCGACGGCTACGCCCTGCTGCAGTACAACGACGAAAACTACAACACCATCGCCATCCAGACCTACGGCGGAGAGGGTCTGCTCTGGTCGTCCGCCGGTGAGGCCCAGCAGTATACCTACGCTTCCTACCTCACCAGCACCGCCAGCGGCCCTCTGCTCACAGCCTGCCGGGACAGCCGTGACGGCAGCAGCCTCTACGATGTTCTGGACATGGAGGGCAATCTGCTTCTTCGCCGCCTCGGCAGCTGTTACAGCCCGGACGACCTTCCCGACGACTGCTTTGTTGCGCGGCAGGGCTTCGACTACGGCCTGATGGACTCCACCGGCCAGTGGCTCTACCGCGAAAGCATCTTCTCCTCCCCCAGCGACGACGCTGGCGGGGGCTACCTGTACTGACACGGAGGTTTTTGATATGAATGATATGAAAGAGATGATCTCCCGCCGCAGCTTCCTGCGCGTGATGGGCCTCGGCTTCGGGGCGGCGATGCTCACCGCCTGCAAGACCGGCACGGCGGACTCCCCCGCCGACTCTCCGGCGGCGTCTGTCCCCGACCCGGACACGCCCGTCCCCTTCCTGACCGAGGACGAGTTCCCCCGCCTCGACGGCTCCACGGCCTGCATCCCCCTGATGGCGCAAATGCTGGCCGACACCACCGGCATGGATCTGGAAACGGCCCAGAGCGCCGTGAACACCAACACCACCGCCCAGGCCTGGCGGAATCTGGGCCTGTACGGCGGCAACAGCGGCGATGCCGTCAAGCTCATCATCGCCTACGAGGCCCCGGAATCCGTCAAGGAGGAAATGGCCGCGGAGGGCGGCCCGCTGGACCAGAAAGCCATTGGCCGGGACGCACTGGTGTTCATCGTCAACGAAGAGAATCCC
>ENA-ORTI01003327-ORTI01003327.1-human-gut-metagenome-genome-assembly--contig:-NODE-3327-length-12663-cov-2.816783_pt1 | contig 12663 bp, 8 predicted proteins | sample MGYA00242071_ERZ509191 | MGnify/ENA primary metagenome ERZ509191 (study PRJEB26280, sample SAMEA2338832) | human gut metagenome | biome: human gut; feature: human-associated habitat; material: faeces...
AGGGCATCGCTGTCTCTTCTCCAGGCTGAGGGAACTGCTCATAAGGATGGTCCGCCGGGATGACCACACCTGTATCAGGGAGTTTCAAGTCACCGCCATCCGCTCCGCAGAACCAGATATCCACCTGATCCGGATCTCCCAATTCCGGGTCCATGGCCCAGCACTGGAGGGTCTTTTTCACACTGTCCAGAATCGTTTGATCCAGCTGGAGGGCATCATAAACATGAAACTCCTCTCTCTGTTCCTCCGGTGGGCCAGCAAACAGGGCAGCAGTCTCTGCAAATGAGACTGTGATTCCACCCTTTCCAGAGAAAATCGGCTCTGCCAGATCCAAGCTCCAGCCGGTGAGACTGGCCATCGCCGCCAATACCTCCTCTGGTGGAATCTGTCCGTTCTCATCTAATTCACCCGTATACTCCACCGGATACTCCGCAAACTGGTTTCCAATCCCGATATACAGCACCGCACCAACCCGTTCTGCAGAATCAGCGGAACCATCTCCGCTCGGATTTTCCTGTGTGCTGGCAGCAGAACCAGCAGACGAAACTTCCACCTTCGGGCTCTCCGTTTCCGGCGCAATCGGCCCACCACAGGCGGACAGGGCAACAGTCAGCAGGCCGGCCAGCAGAACCGCCTTCTGTCCCATATCCCTCTCCTCCTTTCTGATATACTTCGGAGACTGCGGCCGAACCGCACCGCTCCTTTTTTCTTCTGGACTCATTATAAAGGTGGTCCTGTCCGCCCGTCAAGCAGAATGAAACAATATACACTTCATGAATATTCTGGGTGAATAGCTTTTCTCCCCTATCTTGTGCTATTTGTCCCGTATTTTATAGCCTGTCACACCATTTTTTGTACTGCAATTAGGCTTCAACTGCCTTATAAAAGGTAGTTTTTCTCCTTGCACTATCTTTTTCCACATCTCCCCTCAAAAAGCACTTGACTTTTTCGTGGAAATTGCTATAATAGTGTTTGCCAAATGAATCGCTGCTTTAGCTGTCTGAGGGGATCTTTCCGTCTCGTCACCACAGGTAAAATCCAGCAAAAATGAGGGTACGTATTTACGTGCTCCTTGTTCTTGCTGGTTTTTTTGTATGTAAAACCAACTGGAAGGAGGAAAGATTGCAGCGCCCCAAGTTTAAGGAGAGAGAGGTGTATTAAAACTAGGAAGCCCCGCTTCCTACTGTCGCCCGGGTCGTGTGCCGGGAGGCAGATTCCCAATCACTAGAAACAGGGAGGAAATAAAACTATGTTTACCATCACAAACGGCTTTACTTACATCGCATTTCTGATGTTCCTGGCCGGCGGTCTGCTGGCTCTGGAGAAATACGCCAAGTGGAAGGTCTTTAATGTGATCCCTCCCCTGGTGTGGATCTATGTGCTGAACATGGTCTTCTGCACCATGGGCCTGTATGCTTCGGACGCCTGCTCCGCAGTCTACTCCGCTTTGAAGAACAATCTGCTGTACGCCATGATCTTCGTCATGCTGCTGCGGTGTGACTTCCGCAAGCTGGCCAAGCTGGGCGGCCGGATGATCGCCATCTTCCTGGCCTGCTCTCTGACTCTGGGCCTGGGCTTCCTGGTGTTCTATCCCATCTTCATGGGCCCCCTGGGCGGCGGCGAGAAGACTTGGGCTGCTGTGGCTGCTCTGTACGCCTCTTGGGTCGGCGGTTCCGCCAACATGGCCGCTATGCAGGATGCTCTGCCCGTTGACGCCGGCGCCTACAGCTGCGCCCTGGCTCTGGATACCGTCTGCTACTCTGTGTGGATCGCCCTGCTGCTGCTGGCCGTCCGCTATGCCAACAAGTGGAACAAGGCCACCAAGGCCAACACCTCTGGCCTGGACGCCATTGCTGCTGCTGCCAATGAGGAAGTTGAGAAAGATAAGGCTCGCAAGGCTTCTTCTGGCGATTGGATCTTCCTGATCGGTCTGTCCCTGCTGGTTTCTGCTATCTCCCAGTCCGTTGGCGCCGCTATGAACGCCGGCCTGGCCAACATGGGCCTGGATATGTTCGACAAGGGCACCTGCACCACCGTGTTTGTTACCGTGCTGGGCCTGATCTGCGCCATGACTCCTCTGGGCAAGCTGCCCGCCGTGGAGGAGTTGTCCAACGTCTATCTGTACGCTGTTGTTTCTCTGCTGGCTTCCACTGCCACTGTTACCGATCTGCTGTCCGCTCCCATGTGGGTTGTTTACGGCATGCTGGTTCTGGTGCTGCACGTGGTCGTTATGTTCGTCCTCTCCAAGATCTTCCACTGGGATCTGTGCATGGTCTCCACCGCCTCTCTGGCGAACCTCGGAGGCAGTGCATCGGCACCCATTGTGGCCACTGCTTATGATGCGTCCTTCGCCGGCATCGGCGTTCTGATGGGCGTGCTGGGCGCGGCCATCGGCAACCTGCTCGGTTTGGGCATGGGCGCCATCCTTCATATGTTCGTCTGATGCGACACCGGTGCGCCGGGCCCGGGAGGTCCGGCGCACCTTTTTACCCTTTTTCACCTGACCACTGGAAAAAATGGAAAGGAGAACCATGAACATCAACGAAAATTTCCGTTATCTCCACATCGGACTGCCCAACGATGTACTTCGTCGGAAACTCCACGGAGACTTTGAGGGAGCTGTGGCCGCCATTGACCGCCACCTGGCTTCCCCCACTACTCCTGAGGCACTCAAGCGCTGCCTGACCGTTCAGCGTGAACTCATTCTCCGTCTGCCTCTGGACTACCCCTATACCAAGGAAGAGGCCTTGGCTCTGGTGCGGGAGCATATTCCTGATTTTTCCGAGGCAGAGTTTGACGCCTTAGAGGATCAGTGGAAGATCGACTGGATCTATGATCACGGCGTTCCTCACTATTTCAACCGTTTCTTTGAGACTCTGTGCAAAACAAACGCAGCCTTCGCCACCCGGGCAGGCGTCCGGGCCGCTGGAGCAGACGGGCAAGATCCCGAAGGCCGTCTGGACCGGGTTGCAAATCAACTCCGCACAGAGGGAACTGCCGCCAGCCGTGTGCGCTGCCGGGCTACTGTCCAGATGAAGGATGAGTGCTTTGAGCCGGGCCGCCGGGTACGGGCCTATTTGCCTCTGCCCTGTGCGTGTGATGCCCAGAGTGACATCCGTATCGAGCGGGTCTCTCCCGAGCCCACTCATATCTCTCCCGAGGACGCTCCTCAGCGTGTCATCTTCTGGGAGGAAGTGATGGAAGAGAACCACCCCTTTGAGGTAGAGTTCTCCTTCACTCAGACCCTGCACTACCACGATCTGACCCGGCCGGAAACCGCCCCTGGCGCCCCCGAACTTCCCGAGGATGCCCAGCGCTGGCTGGGTGAGGAGGCTCCCCATATCCTCTTCACTCCTTATCTCCGTGAACTGGCCCGGGTTCTGACTCAGGGCGCAGACTCCAACCTGGAGAAGGCCCGCCGGATCTATGACTTCATCACCAAAAACGCCTCTTACAACTTTATGCCGGCCTATTTCAGCCTGGAAAACATTGCGGAGAACTGCGCGCGGAGCCGCACCGGCGACTGCGGCGTGTTCGCCCTGCTGTTCATCACGCTGTGCCGCTGTGCCGGTGTTCCCGCCCGGTGGCAGAGCGGTTGGAAGGTAGAGCCCGGCTTCTGCGGTGCCCACGACTGGGCCCAGTTCTATGCCGCACCCTATGGTTGGCTGTACGCGGATCCCTCCTTCGGAGTCGGTGCGGTCCGGGAGAACAACGAAGAGCGCCGTCTCCACTACTTCGGCAACCTGGACACCTTCCGCATGGTGGCCAACACCCAGTTCCAGGGCGACTTTGATGTCCCCAAGGACCACTGGCGCGCCGACCCGTACGACAACCAGGTGGGCGAGATGGAGACCGAGGACCGCGGCCTGCGCTATGAAGAATTCCTAAGGACCAAGGAGGTCCTGGAATATACCGAGCTGTAAGCTCATACCCCGCAATTCAACAATCAGGAAAGGAATGTGCAACGAATGAAACAGAAGCTTTGTGCCCTGCTTCTCTCCGCGTCCATGCTGTCGTCCCTGGCAGTACCGGCCTTTGCTGTCGACGCGTCAGAGACAAACGCCCTCCCCTCGCAGACACCCGGTGAGGATGTTGTCTACCTGGGAGTGGAGAACTACGGCAAGGTCACCAAGGATGAGAAGGAAACTTTTAAGCACCGCTTCTTTGTGGATGGTGCTGAAAAGACCTTTACCATTCCTGCCGACGGCGGCAAGTTCGAGATCCAGAACAAGCTCCAGGAGGGCTATATCTACGACGTCACCATTGATGGCGATCAGATCACCGCCGCCGAGATGGAAGAGGGCGATGTGGCCGGTGTTCTGACCAAAGTGTGGACCGATGATGACGGCGACTGGCGGATCAAGGTGGACAATGAGTCCTTTACGATCAACAAGGATGCCGAGCTCTATGACATCACCTCCAAGGCCGGCGGGGCCACTGTTCAGGACATCAAGTTTAATGAGCTCAAGCAGAATGAGACCGTCCGCATCGTAGTAGACTCTGATGACCATGTAACCAAGCTGTTCCGGATGTTTATTGCCGAGGACTACACTGCCCCTGTCAGCGGCGTACCCGGCAAGCAGACCCTGAAGAACTTCCTGGCCACTGCTCTGACCCCCGTTGGCACCTCTCTGTATGTCTACGGCGGCTCCTGGGACTGGCAGGATGTGAACTCCTCTAACCAGTCCATGACCATCGGCCTGTCCCAGAGCTGGATCGACTTCTTCCAGAGCCAGGACGCCAACTACACCTATAAGAACAGCGCCAACCCCAGCGAGAGCTACTATCCTCACAACGCATGGAACCAGTATTACTACGCTGGTATTGACTGCTCCGCCTTTGTCGGCTGGTCTGTCTACAATGTGATGAACACCGAGGACAGTACTGTGGCTGACAACACTGGCTATGTCATGTCCGCCACCAAGCAGGCCAAGAACTTTGCCGAGGTTCAGAAGTGGGGCACCTGGAGCCAGGAGAAGCCCTTTAAACCTGAGCACTTCCAGACCGGCGACATCTTCTCCATGAACGGCCACGTCTGGATCTGCCTGGGCAAGTGTGAAGACGGCTCTCTGGTCATCCTCCACTCCACCCCCTCTGACAGCATCAACGGCCAGGGCGGCGGCGGCGTCCAGATCAACGGCGTAGGCGAGTCTAAGGACTGCCAGGCCGTGAAGCTGGCTGAGGAGTACATGAGTAAGTACTATCCCCAGTGGTGGGATCGCTATCATGAGGTCTATAAGAACTTTGATAATTATACCAAGTATGAGGGCGAGAACGCCGGCAAGTTCAGCTGGGATCTGAAGAACACTCTCGCTGACCCTGATGGCTATGCCAATATGAGCGCTGACGAGATCCTGGCCGACCTGTTTGACACCTATCACGGTGAGGCCGTGTATCTGGGCGTCAATGGCTACGGTGACCGGAATACCAACTGGGATCACAAGCCCACCTTCCAGCACCAGTTCTTCGTGGACGGCGACGTCCGCACCTTCACCGTGAATGACGAGAAGGATTACAGCCTCCAGAATCAGCTGATGGAAGGCTACGTCTATGACATTGATGTGACCGCCAACGAGGTCACCGATGTTGAGCTGAAGGACAAGGGCCACAGCAATGTGGTCATGGGTGAGGTCACCGCCATCGGCAATGACACCATCACTGTGGACGGCAAGACCCTGAACACCGCCAACGCCAAGACCTATGAGATCACCTCCAAGGCCGGCGGCTCCTCTGTAAAGGACGCCACTGTCAAGGTAGGCGACACCGTTAAAGTTATGGTCAATGGCGATCAGGCCAAGACTGTCTACAAGACCTTTGTTGCTGAGGAGTACAAGGCTCCTGTGTCCGGCACCCCCGGTGAGAAGACCCTGAAGAACTTCCTGGCCACTGCTCTGACCCCCGTTGGCACCTCTCTGTATGTCTACGGCGGCTCCTGGGACTGGCAGGATGTGAACTCCTCTAACCAGTCCATGACCATCGGCCTGTCCCAGAGCTGGATCGACTTCTTCCAGAGCCAGGACGCCAACTACACCTATAAGAACAGCGCCAACCCCAGCGAGAGCTACTATCCTCACAACGCATGGAACCAGTATTACTACGCTGGTATTGACTGCTCCGCCTTTGTCGGCTGGTCTGTCTACAATGTGATGAACACCGAGGACAGTACTGTGGCTGACAACACTGGCTATGTCATGTCCGCCACCAAGCAGGCCAAGAACTTTGCCGAGGTTCAGAAGTGGGGCACCTGGAGCCAGGAGAAGCCCTTTAAACCTGAGCACTTCCAGACCGGCGACATCTTCTCCATGAACGGCCACGTCTGGATCTGCCTGGGCAAGTGTGAAGACGGCTCTCTGGTCATCCTCCACTCCACCCCCTCTGACAGCATCAACGGCCAGGGCGGCGGCGGCGTCCAGATCAACGGCGTGGGCGATTCCGAGAACTGCCAGGCCGTGAAGCTGGCTGAGGAGTACATGAGCAAGTACTATCCCCAGTGGTGGGAGCGCTATCACAAGGTCTATAAGAACTTTAAAGATTATACCAAGTACAGCGGCGATGCCGCCGGCAAGTTCAGCTGGAACCTGAAGAATGGCGTGATCTCCGATCCTGATGGCTATGCCGATATGACTCCTGCCGAGATCCTGGCTGATCTGTTCCATGAGAACACCGGCAGCTCCAGCGGCGGCAGCGATCACTCCGATCCCACCTATGCCATCCGCGCCTCTGCCGGAAAGGGCGGCTCCATCAGCCCCAAGGGCACCGTCCGTGTGGAGAAGAACGATTCCAAGACCTACTCCATCACCGCTGACAAGGGCTACGCCATCGCTGACGTGACCGTCAACGGCAAGAGCGTGGGCGCTGTGGACTCCTACACCTTCAAGAATGTCACCAGCGACCAGACCATCCACGCCACCTTCGCTCTGGAGGGCGCTGTGGAGCAGTCCGGCTTCGCCGATGTCTCCAAGAACGACTGGTTCTATGATGCGGTGCAGGACGCTGTGGACATGGGCCTGATGGCTGGTGTCTCCGCCAACCGCTTCGACCCCAAGGGCACCGTTACCCGCGCTATGGTCGCCCAGGTTCTGTACGCCCGCGAAGGCAAGCCCGCCGTCTCCGGTGCAGCTGCCATCTCTGACGTACCTGCCAACGCTTGGTTCCACGACGCTATGCAGTGGGCCAAGGCTCAGGGCGTGATTGCCGGCTATCCTGATGGCCGCATGGAGCCCAATGCTCCTGTTACCCGTGAGCAGCTGGCCGTGATCCTCCACAGCTACGCCCAGAAGAAGGGCATGGATGTATCTAAGACCGCCGACCTGGCCGGTTATGCCGATGCCTCCAGCGTGTCCTCTTGGGCCAAGAATGCCATGAGCTGGGCTGTGGGCAGCGGCCTGATCTCCGGCCGGAGCGCCACCACCCTGGCGCCTGCCGGTTCCGCCACCCGTGCGGAGTGTGCCGTGATCTTCACCCAGATGTTCCAGAAGTAACGCACACCTCCTGCAATGTCCCGCCCCCCGGCCCCACTGGGGTTCGGGGGGCTCCACCTAACGGCCGATCTTCCCCGGCGTGGCATCTGCCCTGCCGAGAGAGCCAACCGGCCTCATCCCACCATAAGTTTGGAAGGCAGGAATGATAGCTATGAAACCTTATGCACTGATCGATCTGCACTGTGATACTCTGACTGACTGCAAGTACAGCAGCGGTCTTGGGACCGATACTCTGGATGATCCCCAGCGTGTCCTGTCCCTGACCAGCATCCCCGAAGGGGTCCATTGGGCCCAGTTCTACGCCATTTTTATCCCCGATGAATGCCGCGGTGAGGATGCCATCCGCTATTACGAGGCCAATCGGGACAACTTCATCCGCCAGATGGACAAGTTCTCTGACCGCGTAAAACGTTGTCGCACCTGCGCTGATATGGAAGAGGCGTTCCAGTCCAACCGGACTGCTGCCTTCCTCAGTGTAGAAAACGGCTCTGCCCTGGCTGGCGACCTGGACCGGGTCCGCCTGCTGGCAGAGGACGGTGTCAAGGCCATCACCCTCACCTGGAACGGTGAGAATGAAATCGGTTCCGGCCACGTCAGCGAGCACGGCCTGACCGACTTCGGCAAGAAGCTGATTCCCGAACTGGAGAAGTACAATATCCTGGCGGATGTCTCCCACCTGAATGACGCCGGCTTCGCTGACCTGTTGGAGGTAGCCCAGAAGCCCTTTACCGCCACCCACTCCAACGCCCGCTCCGTGGCCGCCCACAAGCGCAACCTCACCGATGATATGATCCGCGAGATGGTGCGCCGTGAGTGCCTCATCGGCCTGAACTATTTCGTGGCCTTCCTCCGTGATGATCGGAATGTGGAGAGCCTGGATGATCTGTACCGCCATGTGGACCGCTTCCTCTCTCTGGGTGCTGAGAAGTGCTTGGCCCTCGGCTCTGACTTTGATGGCGCCCAGCTTCCTGAGTGTCTGGACTCCCCCACCAAGGCGGCCGGCATTTATGAGTATCTCCTCTCCCGCAACATCCCCGAGACTGTGGCCTCTGGTATCCTCTATCAGAATGCTCTAGACTTTTTCCATAGAAACTGCCTGTAAGTCCTAAAAAGTACTTGCTTCTTACCGCCTCAGACGGCATAATAGAGGATATAGTCTAAGCAAACGTCAGGAGGAGACACAGTGATGTCAGAGAGTGTGTATTTGATTGGCGAGTCTCGCACCAACCTGGACAACGCCATCACCAAGATCTTCAATTCCTTTTACCTCGCCTTTGAGGTGGACCCAGATACTGACCAGATCCTTCAATTTGGCTGTACTCATACCGTGGATCTGACCGAGGAATTTCTCTCCCGTCTCTTTGTTGGGCAGAATCTGTGGGAGAGGAAGGAGACCCTGGAGGCTGAACTGAACCGCCGTTATGGCGGCTCCTCCAAAAAGGCGATCGTGGTGGCCTACCTGGACGCCATCAAGCGCTACCCCGCTTTAAAGGAAGCCGCCCTGCGGCACGCCTGATTCAAATTCTGAGGGCGGCTGTCATAGACAGCCGCCCTCCTGCGTTGCACGCATCACTCATTTTATATCCGGCAGATAAACCAGCGGGTCTACCGGCTCACCGTCTGCCAGCAGCTCCAGGTGCAGATGCGGTTCCAGGCCGCTCTCAGCCAGGGCGGTACATCCCACCTCTCCCAGCACGGTTCCGGTATCCACCGGATCACCCACCGCTACCGCAGTCTCCTGGGCCAGATTGGAATATACTGCGGTCACCCCATCTGGTTGAAGGACGGTCACCGTCGTTCCCATCATGGCATCATTGTACACCTCAGCCACCTGGCCTTCCCCAGCAGCGAGCACTTTCCTTCCCTCTTCGGCGGCGATGTCGATCCCACTGTGGGTCCTCCAGTCCCCCATTGTCTTATCATAGGCAAGGGTCTCCACTGTAAAGCCCCGCAAAACCTGTCCCTTGACTGGCCAGGTATAGACTACCTCACGTGGTTCCGTCTGAGCGGCCGTCTCTGCCTCTCCATCCTTCTTCGGCTGCGGATCATCTGGCTGAACCGCAGCCTCTGGCTCTGGCTGGGGCTGGTGAGGCTGCTCTTCCGGAAAGGCTGCGCTGCTGTCCGGCAGGGTAATGCTAGGGTTTGCTGTAACCGGCTCCTCAGCCGGCTCGCTCCCGCTGACGGAGCGAATCAGATAATAGCCCGAAATTCCAATTGCGGCGACGCACAGGAACAGGACTATGTAGAAGCCCTTTCCCAGCACAAAGTCGCCCAGTTTTTCCAATCGGTTCCGTTTCATGGAAACCACCTCCGAAGCCTATTGTGGACAGGCACGGGGGGCATTATACCCGCAGGCTGTGATTTTTTCAGGCCATACCGGAAAGATATGCAGAAACGAGAAACTTGGATAGACGAATTCCCTAGAGATGTGGTATACTTTATCCACGAAACTTGTCAAAGTGAGGAAAGAACCATGTATCGTACCATCACCCTTCCCAATGGAGCCCGACTTTTGACTGAATATATTCCGGGAGCCCGCTCCGCCGCCCTCGGTTTTTTTGTAGGGGCTGGCTCCCGTCACGAGCGTGCCACAGAAAACGGCGCAGCCCATTTTATTGAACACCTTTCCTTCAAGGGCACCGACCAACGTTCCGCCGCTGACCTGGCACGGGAGATTGACGCCATCGGCGGTCAGGTCAATGCCTATACAACGAAGGAAAGCACCTGCTATTACGCTCGGTGCCTGGACCGCCATCTGGACCGTGCCTCCGACCTGCTGTGCGATATGCTGTTTCACTCCCGCTTCGCCCAGGAAGATGTGGAGTTGGAGCGCGGCGTGATTCTGGAAGAGATCGGGATGTATGAGGACACACCGGAAGACCTGTGCGCTGACCGGCTGTCCATGGCCGTCTATAAAGGGCGCCCTCTTGGCCGCCCTATATTGGGCCGTGCCTCTACGCTGAATGAGATGACGGGGGAATCCCTGCGCCAGTGGCAGACAGAACACTACTGCCCCAGTTCCATCGTGGTGGCACTGGCTGGCCGCTTTGAAGAGCGTCACATTACCGCCCTTCGAGAGCGGCTGGCCGCCCTGCCCGCCTCCACACCAAACCGGGTGCGTGATGCAGTCTATCACCCCGCTGTCACCGTGCGCCGAAAGGCCATCGAGCAGAACCATTTGATCTTGGCCTATCCTGGTCTGTCTTATCGAGATGACAAGCGGTATGCACTGCTGTTGCTCAACTCTATCCTGGGTGGAGGATGCTCCTCCCGTCTGTTCCAGGAGCTGCGCGAAAAGCGCGGGCTGTGCTATACCGTATATTCTTATGTGGCTGACCACGCAGATACCGGTCTGCTTGGAATCTACACCGCCACCGGCGGCGAGCAGGAGGCTCAGGCTTTAGAGGCCGTGCGGAATATCGTCAGCGACCTGGCTGAGCACGGCCCTACCCAGGAGGAGCTGGATCGTGCCCGCGAGCAGGCCCAAGCCGGCCTTCTGATGGGGCTGGAGTCTGTTCAGTCCCGCATGAGCCATCTTGGCGCTTCCGGCCTTCTGTACGGTCGGGTGCGGGAAGTAGATGAGCTTCTGGAGTGTTATGAGAAGGTGACCCGGGAAGAACTGCTCCAGCTGGCCCAGTACCTTTTCCTTCCCCAAGGCACCTCTCTCTCCGCAGTGGGCCGGGTGCGCACTGCGGAGGAGTATGCCTCCTGGCTCTCCCATTGACTTCCGCAGCGCTCTCCGCCACGCTGCTCCCTCGTCTATCTCTCACAGAGTAGGAATGGATCCAAAAATGCCAGGGCGGGCAGTCCATCAAGGACTGCCCGCCCTGGCATTTTGCAGCGATTTGCAGCGGAACTTCTATGCCATTTCTATGGCTGAACTTTCATCACAACCTTTAGCCGATGAATCAGTTGGTCATTTTTCAACTCTTCCAAGTCAATCACTGTAATCCCAAGCTGTGCAGCCCGATGCCGCGCGGCGGCATGACAGGGGCGTGTTGTCACGATGGCGGCCTTCGCCCCTTTTCCGCCGAAGCGATCCCGCAGAATCGCAAGTTCATTGAGTGCCTCTGTCTTGATATCACTTACCTTGCAGCTGATAAACAGAGGGATCACACCCCTTGTCGCCATTGCATCGATTTCATTGGAAACACTTCCATGCCCCAAAACATCATCCCAGCGGACCACAGCACTGCTGATCACATCGCCAAAAATCCCAGAATCCAGACAGGCCTTGTAGACATACAGTTCCAACACACTGCCCACATCCCGCAGCCAGGCCCGGGTATTGTGATCCCTGAACCGGAAGGAGACAGACTCCCCTGGCACGATGTCAAGTTCTTGGATCCAGTCAAGCTGGGCAAATGCCCGCAGCGCCTCTTCATTTGCCGCAATCCGGCCACCGTGCTCCCCCTTCACAGTATATGGGCCCCTGATTGCAAGCGGCGGCGTCTGACCATATTCCACCGGTGAGATTCTTTGCATATAGGTAATAATATTGGCCCAATCACAACGAAAACGGAGAAAACATGCAAAGAAGGGATCAAAATCCTTGATATAATTTCTCAAAACAGAGTTGTCCACTCGCCCCGGGAGCAGCGTGCCGCCCGCCATCATAAAAAAATCCTCGACGGAGTATGAAAGGTCGCACGGAAGATCATCGGCAAACGAAGCGCCTGAAATATCATAAAACCGATTCTTTTTCCGGGAATAGGTAAACGCAGGAACTCCGGTCTGAGCGGTCAGCATTCCAGCCGCAAACAGTGCCGCATCGCTCCCCCCGGTGACATCCACCGCACAGTCTGGGTATTTTCTGTGCACCATCAGCAACTGGTGAAGGATCCGATCCGCCTTAAACAAGCTGCTCTCCAGAAAGATCAACTCCGGTTCCCAGCCTCTATGGAGAAAAAAATCTCTTAATGTCTCCTGCCTGCGTCTGTCCTGAACAATTTCACTTGGACAGAGATAGACAATCCTCCGAGGGTGAAACATATCCGCGGCCAGAATATTTTCAATCGCACGCTCATCATATAATTCGATCAAAGTGTCCATATCCCGTCCCACCTCTCTATGCCCCGATTATACTTCATTTTACAGGTGCAATCAACTGCCCATATTTTCTGCTGAATAGTCGCCCGATTCCTTCATCCAAACCAACGCACACAGAACGACAGGCTGGGCA
>ENA-ORTI01003338-ORTI01003338.1-human-gut-metagenome-genome-assembly--contig:-NODE-3338-length-12622-cov-4.816185_pt1 | contig 12622 bp, 12 predicted proteins | sample MGYA00242071_ERZ509191 | MGnify/ENA primary metagenome ERZ509191 (study PRJEB26280, sample SAMEA2338832) | human gut metagenome | biome: human gut; feature: human-associated habitat; material: faeces...
GCGGGCAGAATATCCGTCACCACGGCCTCGTCGAAATAGGCTACGGCATTGACCGAAGTGTCGTATACGACGGTGTAGCCGCCTGCTTTCGATACCTCCTTCACGGCATCCTGCGCCTTGACGATGATCGGTTCGAGCAACTCGCCCTGCTTTTTCTGCATGTCCTGCTGCGAAACCTGCACGAATTCGTCATAACGGGTTTTCAGGTCGTTCAGTTCCTTCTCTTTGAGCTGACGGACCGAATCCGACATGGTCGAATTCTTGTCGCTGACCTGCTTGGTGTATTCGTTGAGCTTATTGTTGAATTCCACGCCGATGGTTTCGAGCTGGTCCTGCAACTCTTTCTGGTAGGCTTCGAGGTTTTTCTGCATTTCGGCGGTCTCCGGCATTGCGAAAACCAGCTCCTGCATGTTGATCCGGCCGAGTTTCTGCGCAAAGACCGAGGTCGAACCCGCAACGAAGGCGACCGTCAGAACGATTTTAAGAATTTTTTTCATGAGAGTTTAGATGTGATTGATTTTTGATGTTATTTCAGACTTTTGATGACCCCTTCCGTCTGGTCGAGTTTCGGGGCGTTGTACAGCAGCGTGGGGTTCGATGCCGAATCGAGCACCAGATCGTAACCGTGGCTCTGGGCGTAGGCGTTGATGGCGTCGAAGACCTTTTTCTGGATCGGCTGGATCAGTTCCAAACGTTTCTTCATCAGCGTGCCGTCCTTGCCGAAGAGCGACTCCTGTAACGCCGTGGCGTCCTTCTCCTTGCTCAGGATCGTATCTTCGAGCACCTGCCGCGTGGTGGCCGACAGCGAGGCTTTCTGCTGCTGATAGTTGTTGTAGAGCGTTTCGATCTCGGCGAATTTGTCGTCCACCTGTTTCTGATACTCCTCGGCCATCTTGTCGAGATCCTTGATGGCGGTATTGTAGGCATCGATCGATTTGAAGATCTTCTCGCTGTCGACGATCATGTAGTTCTGTGCGTAGGCGCACCATCCGGCTGCGGCCAGTACGACGGTTAAAAACAGACGTTTCATTCTTTTCCCGTTTTAAGCATTGTTATACAAATATAACAAATTTCTTCCAAATTTATTGCCAACACCACTCAGAATTGTTGTCCCATCATGAAGTGGATCTGGCTGCCGCTCTTGCCGGTCTGGTTGGCCGGAGCATCGAAGCCGTAGCCCCAGTCGATACCCAGCATACCCACCACCGGCAGGTAGAGGCGGACGCCGAAACCCGCCGCGCGCTTGATCTTGAAGGGCGAGAACTGTTTCCACGAGTCGAAGGCATTCGCTCCTTCGAGGAATCCCAACACGTAGATCTGCGACGAAGGTTTCAGGATCACGGGGTAACGAAGCTCCATCGTGTATTTGTTGTAGGCCACCGAATAGTTGTTCGACGGGTCAAGCGCACCCTCCTCGTAACCGCGCACGGCGATGATGTCGATACCGTACATGTTGTATCCCGACATGCCGTCGCCGCCGACTTCGAACCGCTCGAAAGGCGACACTTTGTTCTTGTTGTAGTGACCCAGATAGCCCATTTCGGCGGCGGCCATCAGCACGAGGTTCTGGTTATTGGTGAGCGGGAAGAACCACTTGCTCTTCAACTGCCATTTGTGGTATTCGATCCAGTGGTAGCGCTCCTCGTCCGGCAGATTGGCGTCGGCGTAATCCTTGCCGTCCCACAGCGAGTAGGGCGGGGTGAGTTGAACCGAGATGGTGAACTCCGAACCGCTGCGCGGGTAGATCGGCTGGCTGACCGTGCTGCGCGAGAGCACGAACTTCAAAGCCAGCGTGTTGGCCGCGCCGTTCTTCATCACGAAGTAGTCCCAGTTTTTCAGCGCGTAGCGTTCGTAGGAGGCCTCGGCGTAGAACGAGAAGTTGGGGTCGGGCCACCGCAGGCGCTTGCCCAGACCGGCGGCGACGCCCGTCGTGCGGAAGTGCTGCGTGGAGGTCTGCCAGAAATAGTAGGCGTTGTTCTGTTCCGAGAGGTGTACCGACAGCGTGAACGAGTTGGGTTTGCGCCCGCCCAGCCACGGGTCGGTGAAGCTCATGGCCAGCGCCTTGTAATAGGTTCCGTTGGTCTGCGCCGAGATCGAGAACTTCTGGTTCTGCCCCATCGGGTAGGGACGCCACGCCCCTTTCTTGAAGAAGTTGCGGACCGAGAGGTTGTTGAGCGTGATGCCGACCGAGCCGACGAAGGTGCCCGAACCCCAGCCGCCGGCGATGTTGAACTGGTCGCTGGCCTGCTCTTCGAGCGGCCAATTGATGTCCACCAGCTCGTTGGATACGGGCTTGATGTCGGGCATGATCTTCTCCTGGTCGAAGTGTCCCATGCCGGCCAGCTGGCGGATCGTCTGCATCAGCAGCGCGCGGTTGTACAACTCGCCCGGCAGGGTGTAGAGTTCGCGGCGGATCACCTCGTCGTTGACGCGCATGTTGCCCGAAATGCCCACGTTGTTGATCGAGAACTGCTTGCCCTCGAAGATTTTCATCTCCATGTCGATCGAGTCGGCGCCGATGATGATTTCGGCCGGTTCGATCTGCGACATCAGGTAGCCGTTATTCTGGTAGAGCGACTTGATCGACATGTCTTCGGGGTTGTCCTCCTTGCCGTAGCCCAGCCGCTTGTTGATCGTCTTCTTGTCGTAGGTGTCGCCCGATTTGACGCCGAACATGCGTTGCAGGTCGCTGGTCGGGTAGACCGAGTTGCCGACCCATGTGATGTTGCGGATGTAGTACTTGTTGCCCTCCGACACCGAGAGGTCGATACCCAGTCGGCGGTCGTTGATCGGGTAGATCGAGTCGCTCAGGATCGTGAAGTTGCGGTAGCCTTTCGAGTTGTAGAAGTCGATGAGGTTCTCCTTGTCCGTTTCGTAGTCGTCCTCCTTGAGTTTCGACGACTTGAAGAAGTTGATGCTCTTCTGGTGCGTCTTCTTGAAGGTGCGGCGCAGGCGCTTGTCCTTGAACTGTTCGTTGCCGTGGAAATTGATCTTGCCGATCTTGACCTTGCGTTTGCGGTCGATCACGAAGGTGACGTTCACGGCGTTCTGGATGACGGGATCGTTCTCGATGCGCACGCTCACCTCCGCATTGCGGAAAGCCTTCTCGGCGAAATATTTCTTGATGAGCTTCGTATTCTTGTCGATCACGTAGTCCGACAGCTCTCCGCCCGTTTTGAGTTGCAGCTTCTCGATGATGTCCTTCTGGCGGCCTTTGCCGACCCCCTCGCCTTCGAAGAGCCAGCGGTAGACGCGCGGCCGTTCGCGCACGGAGATCTCCATGTCCACGCTGTCGCCGTCGATCGTGGCGCCGACCTTGACGTCGGCGAACAGGCGCTGGTTCCACAGCTTGGCGATCACGTCCGCGATGTTCTCGCTCGGCAGATAGATCGAATCGCCCGGCACGAGTCCCGTAGAGGCTTGTACGACGGTCTTGTTGAGGTATTCGATACCGCGCAGGTTGATTTTGCGGATGAAGTAGCGTTTGGGCTTCCCCTTCATGATCGGAGCCTTCTCGTCGAAGGGCGGCAGCGTCTCCTCCGTGTCGTCGGACGCGGCGTCTTGCGGTGCGGCCGGCGTCGTGACGGCAGTGGTATCCGCCGGGTTCTTCTCTTGTGCGAATATGCCGCTCACGCAGAACAGCGGTGCTGCGATTGCCAGGCATATCTTCCGTAAACGATTCATCTATTTTCTTGTAACTCTTTTGTTCCTAATTCTCTTGGACTAATCCGAAACGGCGGTCGCGTCGTGCGAAGACCTCCATCGCACGGTCGAAGTCGGCCTCCGTGAAATCGGGCCACAACACGTCGGGGAAATAAAGTTCGGCGTAGGAGGACTGCCACAGCAGAAAGTTGCTGAGCCGCATCTCCCCGCTGGTACGGATCACCAGATCGGGATCGGGATAGGGGGCCGTGTAGAGCGCGCTGCCGACGGTCTGTTCGTCGATCGCTTCGGCCGGCAATTCCCCTGCCGCTACCCGGCCGGCGAGCAGGCGCACGGCGCGCACCAGTTCGCTGCGCGACGAGTAGTTGAGCGCCAGTATGAGCGTCAGCCGCTCGCCGCCGGCGGTCTCCCGCTCGGCCTGCGCGAGATATTCCTGCACCTTGGCCGGAAAACGGCTGCGGTCGCCGATCATGGCGATGCGCACCCCCTGTTTGCTGAGTTCGGGCGTTTCGCTGGCGACACTCCGGCAGAAAAGTTCCATCAGCGCGTCGATCTCTTCGGCCGGCCGTCCCCAGTTTTCGGTCGAAAAGGCGTAGAGCGTCAGGTAATGCACCCCGCGGCGGATGGCGGCGCGCACGGCGGCACGCACGGGTTCAACGCCCTGCATGTGACCGTAATAACGCTCCCTGCCGCGCAGCTGCGCCCAGCGGCCGTTCCCGTCCATGATGATCGCGACGTGTCGGGGTGTGAGTTTCGATTCGCTCATATAAGCCACAAATATAGGGAATTTAATCCGAAATAAAGCAATCCTGTTTTTTATTTTGCATGATTACATGAACATGCCGGCGGTTACGAGTCGCGGTTCCGTTCGATAAAGAGACTCGAAGTCCCCTCCCGCGGGGGATTCGGGGAGAGCGGGATCTGTAAATGGTCCGGAGTCCGCGGACAACGGCGGTCGGGAACGGAAAACGTGTCGGATATTGCCGGTACATCGAGCTGTAATAAATTTTGCTTTGAGCGGTGTCAGTCCCGAATGTCGACTCCCCACATCATCTTGTCTCTTAACGTGTCGTAAAACGATATATTGTGCGCCTGCCCCAGAAAGATACGTTTTTCGGAGAGCGAGACGCGGATTTCGGTGTCGTCGGCCACGTCGTAGGCGGTGTTGTCGAGCGAGAGCGTCACGGCCGAACGGCGCGTGCGCACACGGAGCGCGACGTCGCTCGTGTCGGGGACGACGACGGGACGCATCGTGAGGTTGTGCGGGGCCAGCGGCGAGATCACCAGACAGCGGCATCCCGGCGCCACGACCGGCCCTCCGGCGCTGAGCGAGTAGGCCGTCGACCCCGTCGGCGTGGAGACGATCACGCCGTCGCCGTAGTAGGTGGCCACCTGCTGGTCGTCGACGCGGCACTCCACCGAGATCATCCCCGCGCCGCTGCGTTGCACGGCCGCTTCATTGACCGCCAGCGCCCCCTGCGGCATTCCTTCGACGGCTCCCTCGACGCGGAGCATCGTCCGCTGTTCGATGCGCAGCGTACCGCGCGCGATCTCGGCGAAAAGCTCCTCGATCGCCTCCTTGCGGCCGCCGGTGAGGAATCCCATGTGGCCGGCGTTGATCCCCACCACCGGCACGGGCGCTCCGCCCAGCAGGCGGACGCCGTCGAGCAGCGTACCGTCGCCGCCGTAGCAGACCATGACCGCCCCGTCGCCGACGGGGGGACAGGCGTTGCAGCCGTACTCCTTTTCGGCGGGAATCTGCGCTACGCCCAGCGAACGGATCGTTTCGGCAAACTCTTTGTTTACAACGAAGTCGAATCCGTAACGGGCGATCGCGGCGAACGTGCGTCGCAGTTCGTCGGCCGCGTGGACGACGCCCCTGCGGGAAAAAAGCAATAATTTCATCTCTGGGTCCCGAAAAATTAGTAACTTTACCACGCCGAGACGGCACGCGCCGGATACGGAACCGGGCGGGGCCGTTCCGTCGGGGCGCGCCTGTCCGAGCTGGAATTTATTGAGGCAAATATAGCGAAATTATGACAAAGTTGAGTGTGAACATCAATAAGATTGCCGTAGTGCGCAATTCGCGCGGCGGCAACCGGCCCGACGTGGTGCGTGCGGCGCTCGACATCGAACGTTTCGGTGCCGACGGCATTACGGTGCATCCGCGTCCCGACGCCCGCCACATCCGCTACGACGACGTGCGGGCGCTCAAACGGGTGCTCGCCACCGAGTTCAACATCGAAGGCAATCCGATCGACAGCTTTGTCGCGCTGGTGGAGGAGGTGCGTCCCACGCAGGTGACGCTCGTCCCCGATGCCGCGGATGCCGTCACGTCGAATGCCGGCTGGAATACGGTCGCGCACCGCGGGTTCCTGCAAACGGTCTGCGAACGGTTCAAGCGTCTCGGAATCCGCGTTTCGATCTTCGTCGACCCCGTGGCCGAGATGGTGCGGGGCGCCGCTGCGTGCGGCGCCGACCGCGTGGAGCTCTACACCGAAGCCTATGCGCGCGGATACGCCGCCGATCCCGCGCGGGCGATCGCGCCCTACGCCGCCGCCGCCGAGGAGGCGCGCCGCTGCGGGTTGGGGCTCAATGCCGGCCATGACCTCGATTTGGAGAATCTGCGCTATTTCGTCGAGTGCATTCCGTGGACCGACGAGGTGTCGATCGGCCATGCGCTCGTCTGCGACGCCCTCTATCTGGGGCTGGAAAACACGGTCGGACTCTATAAACGCTGCCTGCATCGATGAGCGACGACAGCCGCAATCCGCTTTCCGATCCGATTTTCCGCCGCATTTCGCGCCTTGCGGATGCGATGGGCGTGCGCGCCTACGTGGTGGGCGGTTACGTGCGCGACTATTATTTGGGGCGTCCTTCGACGGACATCGACGTGGTGGTCGTGGGGAGCGGGATCGCCGTGGCCGAAGCGCTGGCCGCCGAACTGCATACGCGTCTGTCGGTCTTCAAGACCTTCGGCACGGCGATGCTGCGCACCGGAGGTATGGAAGTCGAGTTCGTCGGCGCACGCAAGGAGTCCTATTCGGCCGATTCGCGCAAGCCCGCCGTGGAGGAGGGGACGCTCGAAGACGACCAGCTCCGCCGCGATTTCACGATCAACGCGCTGGCGTGGTCGCTCAACGGCGACACCTTCGGCGAGCTGGTCGATTCGTTCGAGGGGTTGCGCGATCTGCGCGAGCGGATCATCCGCACGCCGTGCGACGCCGACGTCACCTTTTCGGACGATCCGCTGCGCATGATGCGGGCCGTGCGCTTCGCCGCGCAGCTCGGTTTCGACATCCTGCCCGAAACCTTCGCCGCGATCCGGCGCAACCGCGAGCGCATCCGCATCGTCTCGCGCGAGCGCATCGCCGTCGAGTTGAACAAGATCGTCGCGTCGGCGGTGCCCTCCCGCGGCTTCGACCTGCTCGAACGGTCGGGGCTGCTGGCGCTGATCTTCCCCGAAATGCAGGCCCTCAAAGGGGTCGAGCGGGTCGGCAGACATGCCCACAAGGATAATTTCTACCATACGCTCAAAGTGCTCGACAACGTGGCTGCGAAGAGCGACGACCTCTGGCTGCGCTGGGCGGCCGTGCTGCACGACATCGCCAAGCCGCTCACCAAGGCCTACGATCCGCAGACGGGGTGGACGTTCCATTCGCACGAGACGCTGGGGTCGAAGATGGTGCCGCAGATCTTCCGCCGTATGAAGCTGCCGATGAACGAACACATGAAGTTCGTGCAGAAGATGGTCTTCCTCCACCTGCGGCCGATCATCCTGTCGGAGGATCAGGTGACCGATTCGGCCGTGCGGCGGCTGCTCTTCGAGGCGGGCGACGACATCGAGAAGCTGATGATGTTGTGCGAGGCCGACATCACGTCGGGCATCGACGCGAAGGTGAAGCGCTACATGGCCAATTTCCGGCTGGTGCGCGAGAAGATGGCCGATCTGGAAGAGCGCGACCGCATCCGCAACTTTCAGCCGCCCGTCACGGGCGAGATCATCATGCAGACCTACGGCCTGCCGCCCTGCCGCGCCGTCGGCGAGATCAAGGAGCGGATCAAGAACGCCATTCTCGACGGCGAAATCCGCAACGACTACGACGAGGCCTACGCCCTGATGGAGAGGCTGGCCGCCGAACGGGGGCTGACGAAGGCGCAGGACGGATAGACTGTCCTTCGGGCCACCGGCAGGCACCGTCCGTGCTCCGCTCTCTTCGCGCCGGGAGGAGAGCCGCTTTTCGCCGCGTCGCCGGTTTTGGTTTGATAATTGCCCACTCCACGGGCGATGGGGAAATTGCGCGATAATCTCAATCTGATCTTTTCGAACCTGCTGTTCGGTGCGAACTTTTCGATCTACGTCTCGCTCGTGCGGAACTGGTTCGATTTCCGGCAACTCTTCCTGTTGCAGGTCGGTGCGGCCGCGCTCTTTTTCATCCCTTTCGCGCTGCTGTCGCCCCGCACGCCCCGTATGCGCTGGGCCGATCTGAAAAACATCCTGATCGTGACGGTGCTGATTATCTACGGCTGGATGTACACGATGCTGTGGGGCGCGACCTACACCAATCCCGTCGACGCATCGATTCTGGCCACGCTGGGGCCGGTCTTCACGCTGCTGATCGCCGTCGGGATGCACCGCGAGCCTTTTTCATGGGTGCGGACGCTGGGTGTCGCGGCGGCGCTCTGCGGCGCGGGCATCCTGCTCTTCGAACGGGGATTCCATCTGGTCGAGGGGAGCGAAGGGTGGGGCAATGCGCTGGTGCTGATCGCCGTGTTGTCGATCGCCGCCAATACGGTGATTATCAAGCCGCAACTCCAGCGTTTCGGAACGCTGTGGGTCATGGGGTGGTATTATCTCATCGGCGTGGCGATCACCTTCCCCTTTTTCAAGGATTATATCGATCTGAACCGGCTCTACACGCTTCCGCCCGGCGCACTGGCCGAAACGGGTATCCTGCTGATCTTCGGAACGGTACTGCCGATGTACCTGCTCTATCGCGGCACGGAGCGCCTTACGTCGGTGCACACGGCGCTCTATCGCTACATCCAGCCGTTGGTGGCTACGACGCTCGCCCTGGCGCGGCATCAGGAGACGGTCGATCAGATTCACCTGCTGGCCGGCGGCGCGATCTTCGGCGGCGTGTTGCTGATGGTGCTCGGAACCGTCCTGGCACGCCGGAAGCAGCGTGCCGAAATGCTGAAACAGCCGTAGCGTCCGGATGTTCGGTGTTCGCTCACTCCGCTTCGAGTGCCCTGCGCCATGCGTCGGGGACCGGCACGCTCTGCTGCGCCTCGAAATCGAAGGCGACCATGACCGAACGGCTCTGGCTGCGCACCGTGCCGTCGTCGGCCACGATGCGTTGCAGGAGTGTCAGACTCTTCGTGCCGATGCGTTCGACGCAGGTCGTCACCGCGATGCGGTCTTCGGGCCGGATCTGCCCCATGTAGGAGGTGTCGGTCGCGGCGGTGATGATCCGCACGGGCGCGAAGAGGATTTCGGGGCCGAGCAGCCGGTCGAAAAAGTCGCTCTTGCCCACGTCGAAGTACATCTGCTGCGACACGTTGTTCACGTGGCGGAAGGAGTCGATGTCGGAGAAGCGTTTCTGTATTTCGGTGCGGATCGTGCGCGGCATGGCTATTGGCGGATGACTTTCACACCTCCGTCTTCGGTGAAGGCGATGATCGAACTGGGCTTTCCGGTCGGCCGCCCTTCGAAACGGGGGTTGACCACGTAGTCCACTCCGTCGACGATCTCGCGGGCGATCTCCGGCAGCCGTTTGGGCGTCGGCTCGCCCGTGATGTTGGCCGAGGTCGAGACGATCGGCCGGCCGAAACGGCGCAACAGCCCCTGGCAGAATTCGTGGTCGGGAATACGCACGCCGAGCGTTCCCTCTTCGGGGATAAGATTCGCGGCCACGCCCGCGGCGCCCGGCAGGATCAGCGTCAGCGGCGATGTGGCCATCTCCTGCACCTCGAAGGCGATGCCGGGGGCACGGTCGACGTAGCGCACGGTCATATCGGCCGACGCGCACAGGACGAGCATCGATTTCTTGTTCTGGCTGCGTTTGAGCGCGTAGATGCGCGCCACGGCCTCCTCGTTCGTGGCGTCGCAGCCGATGCCCCATACCGTGTCGGTCGGGTAGAGAATCAGCCCTCCCTTGCGGAGTACCTCCGCTGCGGCGTCGATCTCGCGTCGCAGCGCATCGTTCTTCTGCGTAGGCATGGCGCGGGCGGTTATTTGACGGGCAGTACCTCGATCCAGTAGTCGTCGGGATCGTTGATGAAGTAGAGCCCCATGTCGTGGTTTTCGTAGCATACCCACCCGCGCGAACGGTGGTACTCGCGCACGGCGTCGTAGTCGCCCTCCACGCGCAGGCAGAGATGGCTTTCGTTTTCGCCCAGCTCGTAGGCGCGGCCGGCATGGTCGCGTAGCCACGTCAGTTCGAGGCGGAATCCCGTCCGGTCGTCGCCCAGATAGGCCAGCACGAAGCTGCCGTCGGCGGCCTCCTTGCGTTTGATCTCGTGCAGCCCCAGTGCCTCGCGGTAGAAGGCCAGGCTACGGTCGAGGTCAGTGACGTTGATGTTGAAATGGTCGAATCTCCCTTTGATTTCCATAGTGACAAGACTTTTTGGTCGATGCAAATGTAGCCAAAAAACGGCAATTCCCGTTATTGTTTAGAGAAGAACATGAAAGGAGTATTTGTCGGACTAAAAAAAATGAAAAGGAGAATTCCATTTTATCATGATTCCTTCTTGATGCGTCTGTCTTTTTTTCTAACTTTGCATAACAGACTAAATAGTAATGGAAGTAATCAATTTTAGTAATATACAGCAGCATCTCATTGATGCTTATCTTGATAATTTCATTATCGGGGATAGTCTATCTGTTTTGAAGAGTCTCCCTTCTGAGAGTGTGGACCTCTTTCTAACATCCCCTCCATATAATCTGAAGAATTCATCCGGTAATGGAATGAAGGATGGCAGAGGTGGTAAATGGGCGAATGCGGCTCTGCAAAAAGGCTATGATGGTTACGATGACAATATGCCTTATGATCTGTACTGCGAGTGGCAGCATAATACGCTTTTGGAAATGATGCGTTTGCTTAAAGAGGACGGGGCGATTTTCTATAACCACAAGTGGAGAGTACAAAAGGGGCTCATTCAAGATAGACATGAAATCATTGAGGGTCTTCCGGTTCGTCAGATCATTATTTGGCGCAGAAGCGGCGGACTTAATTTCAATGCGGGATATTTTTTGCCTACTTACGAGGTAATTTATCTTATTGCCAAACCTAAATTCAAGTTGGCCGCGGGTGCGAACAAATTAGGCGATGTTTGGGATATAACGCAGGATATGAATAATCCTCATCCGGCACCGTTTCCCGAAGAACTCGCCAAAAGAGTTGTAACATCTACTAATGCTCGAATCGTCGTAGATCCTTTCGGCGGTTCGGGGACGACCGCGCTTGCGGCTCGCAAGGCCAACAGACATTTTATCAGTATAGATACATCTGCCGAATATTCGGCAATTGCATTAAAAAGACTGAATGGAGAACCTTGGAATAGATAAAATGATGGGACAAATCGATAACGGTATCAAAGACTTGATATCGAACAGCTCTTGGCGAAACGTTTATTGGTTAGCTCGTTACTTGCTGAATACGGATCAGTATGGAGGTATAGGAAAAGAAGATGCGAAATTGTTGCTGCTGACAAGGCAGCTTGAGCAGTTTATCGCTCAGGAGGATTTGTCGCCCGAGGTTAAAGTTTGCGGTTGTCATCAGGCGATAGAAACATGCCTTCTTGATGCGGTCAGAGCCAATACGAAAAAACGTCTTCAAATTATGGCCTTTGTCGATAGGATGAAGAATGAGCTGAAAACGGTCGATGATATTATCGTATTGATTGTTACTATTAAATATGTGGTGTTGCCGATGAATTCGGCGATGAAATCCGTTCCGTCGAATGATAGAGAGTTTGCCCTTTCCATGGCTTCGGCTCTCCTCGATGGTATGGGGCCCGCGGGAGTTGGTAGTGTTGTATCTATTTGGGATCGGCTTGGAACTACGGCTTGCCTTGATATAGAAAGAGGAGAAGTAGTGGAAGCTTTCGGTGCGTTGAGACGGAATCTGAGCGCAATGAAATATAGTCATACGGAATTGGATGACAATATTATTCTGACGGCGTTCGTGCAGGAGTTCGAACGTCGGCTCGGTCAGAAGCGTAAGAGTAGAGCTGGCGGAAGTCTTGAAGATGTCGCATCGTTTTTGTTCGATTATTATCATATCAAGGCCGTTGAACGTCCCGACCATTTTCAGTCGGACATAGAAGTTGATAAATGGTTCAGGTGTAGCGACGGCTGGATAATCGGTATTAGTTGCAAGCGGACGCTCCGAGAGCGTTGGAAACAAATGTCATCTGCTTCGATGCAACAGGCCGGAATTCACAAAATCAAAGGTATTTGGCATCTTATCACGTATGATAGCGACTTGTCCGATGATAAATTGGTAATGCTCGGTAATCAGAATCAGCTGTTCTACCTCAATGATGAGAGTGATAGATATCGGTATTGTATTTCACATCCGGTAATGAAGAATTATGTCAAACCCTTGTCTTCCTTCATAAAGGATATTTATCGAGAACAGGGAAAGCCCTTTGATTTGAAGGGATTCGATCCGGTGTCGGTCCAATCGGAAGAAAGGCGCGGATAGATTTGTGCTCTGATGTCGAAGGGGCGTTATTACGGCAAAAAGAAAAGCCGCCACAACCGTGGCGGCTTTTCTTTCGTGCGACGACCGCTATTTGGTCATGCGCTTCTCCTTGATACGAGCCTTCTTGCCGGTCAGCTTGCGCAGGTAGTAGATACGTGCGCGACGCACGACACCCACCTTGTTGACCTCGATGTGCTCGATGTGGGGCGAATAGAGGGGGAAGATACGCTCGACGCCCACACCGTTGG
>ENA-ORTI01003346-ORTI01003346.1-human-gut-metagenome-genome-assembly--contig:-NODE-3346-length-12591-cov-13.356972_pt1 | contig 12591 bp, 14 predicted proteins | sample MGYA00242071_ERZ509191 | MGnify/ENA primary metagenome ERZ509191 (study PRJEB26280, sample SAMEA2338832) | human gut metagenome | biome: human gut; feature: human-associated habitat; material: faeces...
GCCAGCACAACCATGTGTCCAACAGCCGGGTGGCCATGGCCAAGGAAATCCGGGATTTGAAGGCCCTGGTAGCCCGGCAGGATGGAGAGATGCAGCAGCTGAAGACCCTGATGAACCAGCTGGCAGGAAAAACGGTGATGGCGGTGGACAAAGATGCCCTGTTCCCGGATATCCCGGAAAACCACTGGGCTTATGACTACGTGATGAAACTGGCCCGGGCTGGAATCATCGAAGGGTACGAGGATGGAGAATTCAAAGGGGATCGGATGATGACCCGGTATGAATTCGCTGCTCTCCTGTATCGTGCCATCATGGCCGGTGCCGCATCCAATCCGGAATTGAACCAGGACGGAACCTTGGGCAGATTGGTGAAGGAGTTCGACGGAGAACTGAAGTACATCCGCATCGACGTGATCGAAAAAGACAAACACGGGAACCCTACCATCGAACGGGTGCGGACCGTGGAAGACAGCAAGAAACATCATGGCAAGTAAAAAGCAGGAGGTGCTGCGCGGAATGCGCAGCACCTCCTGTTCCTATAAAACTTTGATTTCTTTCAGCCCTTGGACCAGCCAATTCCCTTGGGCATCCATCAGGCCCCAGCCTTGTTTTCCTTTGACAGGAGCTGTCTTGCCCTGGAAGGAGGCCGCTTGGGTCACTTCTGCCGGAATCCGGACCGGGAGCAAGCCTCCTTCCCGGTCCATCAGACGAAAGCTCTTTCCCTCCTGGATCCAGGTAACTTCGGCACCAGCCCCGTAGGGAATGACCGTTACCGGATCCTGCCAGATTTTGAGCACTTGGCCGCTGGTTTCGGAAACCAGCCGGGTGGAGGACCCTTCTTTGACCAGCATCCGCTGACCGCCCAGGAATTGGATGCCATCCCAGGCAAAGGGCAGGCGCAGGGAACCATCGCTGAGATCCACTACACCGTATTTCCCGCTGGTTTTGTCCTGGATGGCCCCCAGCCCTTCTGCTTCGTCCAGGCCGCCGCCGTTGAGGTCATATTTCCCTGGACCGAACAGGATCTTTCCCTGCCGGTTGGCGAACCACAATTCTCCCTTGTCTTTCACGAAAGTGCCCCAGGGAGTCATGGGGAATACAGAATCGTTCCGGTCATCGATGATGATTTGGCCGGACCGGTCGATATAGCCCCGTTTCACCCCGTCCCAAGTCAGGCTCAGGGGTGCTTCTGGATCGTATACACTGGTGTCCCACAGGGCGGAGCCCAGGGCTGCTCCGACGGCACTGGCCCAGTTGAAGGAACGGACTTTGCGCCGGGTCTCTGCCAGGCCGTCCTGGAAAGGGAAGACATGATCATAGGGAGCGGCAAAAAGCTCTTTGCCCTGGGTATCGATGGCTACGGTCCTGCCCTTGCTGTTTTTCACAAAAGCGATGCCTTCACTGAATCCCGTGAGCACGGCTTGGTAGACTGGGGCCAGGACAGTTTTTCCGGAGGCATCCTGGAATCCCCAGCGCCCCTTTTCCTTGAAGGGATAGAGCCCTTCAAGAGAGGCAGGGTCCTGGGCCGGCTGGCCGTCCCGGGTCAAGTACCGAGGCGCTTTTTTGTCTTCCCAAGCCATGATCGATCCGTTTTTGCCAGCTTCCAGCTTTTTGAAATGGGGTGCCAGTAGCTGACGGCCCTGGCTGTCCCAAAGGCCCCAGCGCCCCTGCTGGTCCCTGCCGGCAAAGACCGGTGTTTGGGAGGCCTGCCGGAAGATCCGGTCCAACTGGGGCACTTTCCGATGGGGATTGGGAACTAGGATGTTGCCCAGGATCTCTGCAGAGCCTTCTTTGTCCAAGCTGACGCTGCTGCTGGAATGGGTGGATGTGGTGGAAGAAGAAGTGTGGGTGGAAGATTCTGTCCGGGTGGTGGTGTGGGATTCCCGATGTTCATGGGAATAGATCTCAGCTCCCTTTTCTGCCGCGGCGGGCAATGGAAGGGAAAGAGAAGCTGCCAGAGCAGCCAGGAGCAAAGGGGATTTCAGAGAAGCAAAATGACGCATACCGTCTCCTTTCAGTAAACAAAGATATGAAGATACAAAACAATAAGAAAATTATATCATATAGAATAGTTATCCGTAAAGAAAAAGTGGCTGCTGCTTGCGCAACAGCCACCTATTTTTTTACGCTTCTTTCATGGAATTCAAGATTGCATCTACCAGATCGTTCATGCTCCGTTCTTGGCCTCCGGTCATCCGGGAGTTGATGGTCACTCCGTCCTGGAGGACGGTCATGGCCTTCATGTTGTTTTCCAGGAATTCTGTCATGAGACCGCCTACGGTGCAGGCCCAGGATCCGTTTTCGATGATCCCTACGATCCGTTTCTGCAGGTTCAGGGCCTTCATGTCTTCCAGGAAGTTCAGCATCTTGGGATAGATCCCCAGGTTGTAGGTCACGGAAGCCAGCACCAGATGGCTGTATTTGAAGGCATCGGAAATCAGGTAGGAAATGTCCGTTTTGGAAACATCGTACATATGGATATTGGTCATGCCCTTTTCTGCCAGTTTGGCTGCCAGAACGGAAGCGGTGCTCTCCGTATTGCCGTACATGGAGGCATAGACCAGCAGCACGCCTTTTTCTTCCGGTTCATAAGTGGCCCAGTGGATGTACTTGTCCACGATGTATTTGATGTTGTTCCGCCATACCGGCCCGTGGAGCGGGCAGATCATCTTGATGTCCAGCTGGCTGGCTTTGCCCAGGAGGTCCATGACGAAGGGCCCGTATTTCCCCACGATGTTGGTGTAGTACCGGCGGGCATCATCCAGCCAGTCCCGGTCGAAGTCCACTTCGTCGTTGAAGATCCGGCCGCCCAGGGCTCCGAAGGAACCGAAGGCATCGGCGGAGAACAGGGTGCCGGTGGTCAGGTCGAAGGAGACCATGGCTTCCGGCCAGTGGACCATGGGAGCGGCCACAAAAGCGATGGTGTGCTTCCCGAATTTCTGGGTGTCGCCCTCTTTCACCACAATCTGTTTTTCCCCTTCCACCCGGTAGCCGAACTGATCCATCAGGGTGAAGGCCTGTTCATTGCTGATTACGGTGGTTTCCGGGTGGCGGAGCAGCACTTCTTCGATGGATGCCGCATGGTCCGGTTCCACATGGTTGATGATCAGGTAGTCCAGCTTCCGGCCTTTCAGGACTCCTTCCACGTTTTCCAGGAACTGCTTGCACACGGACCAGTCCGCGGTATCGAACAGCACGGTCTTTTCGTCCAGCAGCAGATAGGAGTTGTAGGAAACGCCCCGGGGGATGGGATGGATGTTTTCAAACAGTGCCAGCCGGCGGTCATCCGCCCCTACCCAGTATAAGTCATTGGTTAATTTTCTTACACATTCCATAGTTATGCTCCTTTTCTCACTTTACGGGTACGAATTCAGTCTTGGCGGAGTTGCACAGCGGGCATACCCAGTCTTCCGGCAGATCCTGGAATTTGGTTCCCGGCTTCACATCCGCATCCGGGTCGCCCAGATCCGGGTTGTATTCATAACCGCAGCCCTTGCAGACATAACGGCCTTCCGGCATGTCTTTCAGGATCAGAGGTCTCTTCATCTTGACCATGGGAGGAGCGGGCTTCTTAGGCTGACCGTTGTTCAGGGCCTTGGCCAGAAGCGGCAGGATCACCTTCACGTCGCCTACGATGCCGTAGTCGCAGTTCTTGAAGATGGGGGCCCCGGCGTTGATGTTGATGGCCACGATGGTGGTGGCATTCTTGATGCCCTTCAGGTGCTGGACGGCACCGGAGATGCCGCAGGCAATGTACAGGTTGCCGTTGAACTTCTGGCCGCTCATGCCCACATACCGGTCAATAGGCACATACTGGAGGGTTTCCGCCACAGGACGGGAGGAACCTACCGCAGCCCCAGCCTGGCGGGCCAGGTCTTCGATCAGCTTCATATTGGCTTTTTCCCCGATGCCCTTGCCGGCGCTGACCACCCGTTCCGCATCGGAGATGGGAGTATCCAGAGGGATGCCCACGGTAAAGTCATAGCCGTCGTTCTTCAGGGCTTCCACCAGGGCTGCCACCTGTTCTTCCGGGGTGCCGTCTTTGAAGATCTGTTTCTTCCGGGCCCCGGTGATGGCCGCATTCTGTTTGGGAGCGCCCCCGTGCTTGGCCACGGACATCTTATCCGTAATGTGGGAGGCGATGACCACCCGCTGGATTTCGTTGGTGCCTTCGTAGATGGTGGTGATCTTGGCATCCCGGTAGAACCGTTCTACATCCATGCCTTTCAGGTAGCCGGTGCCGCCGAAAATCTGGAGGGCATCATTGGTGATAGAGACTGCCGCATCGGAAGCGTACATCTTGGCCATGGCACTTTCCATGCCGTAATCCTGGTGTTCCTGTTTCAGTTCTGCAGCACTGTATACCAGGAACCGGGCCGCCCGGAGCTTGGTGGCCATATCTGCCAATTTGAAGGAAACACCCTGGTTCTGGCAGATGGGGGCATTGAACTGGATCCGTTCCTTGGAATAGTTCAGAGCTGCTTCATAGGCACCCTGGGCAATCCCCAGTGCCTGGGCTGCAATCCCGATCCGGCCGCCGTCCAGGGTAGCCATGGCAATCTTGAAGCCCTGGCCCCGTTTGCCCAGCAGGTTCTCTTTGGGCAGTTTTACATTGTTGAAAATCAGTTCTGCCGTAGCGGAGGAACGGATCCCCAGTTTGTCATAATGGTCCCCGAAGGTGAAGCCGGGCATACCTTTTTCCACGATGAAAGCACTGATGCCCCGAGTTCCTTTCCCCGGTTCGGTGACGGCGAACACCACATACGTATCGGCTTTTCCTGCATTGGTGATGAAAATCTTGTTCCCGTTGAGGATCCAGTGGGTCCCGTCGAATTCTGCGGTGGTTTCCGTTTCTCCAGCGTCAGAACCGGCATTGGGTTCCGTCAGGCCGAACGCCCCGATTTTTTTCCCAGAAGCCAGGGGCACCAGGTATTTCCGTTTCTGTTCTTCGGTGCCGAAAGCGAAGATGGGGTAGGACCCCAGGGACACATGGGCGGACAGGATGACACCAGCGCCCCCGTCCACCCGGGCCAGTTCTTCCACGGCAATGGCGTAGCTGATGTAGTCCAGCCCGGCACCGCCATATTCTTTGGGGAAGGGGATGCCCATCCATCCCAGTTCTCCCATTTCTTTGACTTGTTCGTCAGGGAATTTATTTTCCTTGTCCAGCATGAACGCAATGGGTTTGATCTTGGTTTCCGCAAAGCCGCGGACTTTGGCACGAAATTCTTCATGTTCCTGTGTGGTGGTAAATAACATACGCGTACCTCCTCTGTCATGGAAAATCAGGCTGTCAGATTCCTTCAAGTTAGTCATAACATACCAATTTAAAAATAAAATTATTTTAATAATAATTCTATCTTTTTACGACTCAATAGTACACTTTTCGTATACGTTTGTCAATGGGAAAAATCAGAAAGTTTCTGCTTCAATCGGTCCAGGAATACCTGGCTGGAACGGGACAGGAGGCGGAATTTCTTCCAGGCCACTACACTGGTGGTGAAAAGGGGCGGATCCAAAGGAATGAACTTCAGGCCGGGGGTCCCTTCCTGGAAGAAGGTGTTGAGGCTGATCAGATTGGTGCAGCCGGTGCGGACCAGAAGAGAAGCATTGCCCAGAAGATCGAACCGGCCGATGGCATGGATCTTGTCCGGGGTGACCTTGCCCTGGGACCAGGCGGTGAAATCAAAGTTCTTGGAAGCGGTCCGGGAGGAAACCAGCAGGGGCATCTGGAGAAAGTCCTCTGGGGTTACCCGGTCCAAGCTGGCCCAGGGACTCTGGCTGCTGGTGACAATCCAAATTTGATCCTTTTCCGGCAGCCGCAGGTAGTTGTATTTTTCCAGGTTGAAGGGCTCGATGAACAAACCAAAATCCAGCAGCCCGTGTTCCAGCCGCTCCTGGACACCATCCGCATTGTTGGTGAACAGTTCGATGGTAAGCCGAGGATAGTCTTGGTGCAGTTCGGCGAAGGTGTCAGTGATCCAGTGCATCACTTTGGTTTCTCCGGCGCCGATCCGGATGCAGCCGGAAAGGTCCATGTCGTCTTCCCGGATCTCTTCCTTGGTCTGGTCCACCAGGGCCAGGATCTCTTCTGCTCGCTGGCGCAGGTGCATCCCTTCTTCCGTCAAGGTGGTGCTCCGGTTGGTCCGGACAAAGAGCTTTTTGCCCAGTTCCTTTTCCAGGTCCGCCATCTGCCGGGACAGGGTGGGCTGGGTGACGAACAGCACATTGGCGGCTTCAGTCATATTCTGTTCCCGGGCCACCGCCAGAAAATATTTCAGGGTACGGATTTCCATGGTTCCCTCCTGCAATAGAAAAAACGTATTCAGATATAGTTGCTATAAGCATTATACATCTTAAGTGGTTTGGAATACAATACAAACAGAACAGGAAAGGAGAAATCATCATGGATCTGAAAGAACTGGAAAAAGAGAGCCCCTTTGCCCTGGGGGAAGAAAATACAGGCTATGCCCAATATTTCGATGGAAAGAGTTATTTGAACATGCTGACCCTGGAACAGGTTCCCACTGCTGTGGTGACCTTTGAACCGGGGTGCCGGAACCACTGGCACATCCATCATGCAGCCAAAGGGGGCGGACAGATCCTCATTGTCACCGCCGGCCGGGGCTACTACCAGGAATGGGGAAAAACCGCCCGGGAAGTGAAAGCCGGAGATGTGGTGAACATCCCGCCGGAAGTGAAGCACTGGCACGGGGCGGCCCCGGATTCCGCCTTCCAGCACCTTGCTCTGGAAGTCCCCGGAGAAGGCACCAGCAATGAATGGTGTGAGGCAGTGGATCCTGAGGAATACGGAAAGCTGAAATAAAAGGAGGCCCCATGGAACGGAAACAATGGTTTTGGCACATGACAGCAGGGATTCTGGCGGTTGTGGCGATAAGCGGAATCGGATTGCAGACAGGGGAGGTTTTGACCATGGAACAGAAAAAAGAACCGGTCAAGGTGGTACAGACCGCAGGACGGGATCAGCTGGGGACTTTTGCCCCGGATTTTGCCCGGTATAATGATGACATCCTTTTTGGAGAAGTGTGGAGCGCCAATGATAAGCTGAGCCTCCACGACCGGAGCCTGGTGACGGTGACAGCTCTTATCGCCCAGGGGCTTACGGACAGCTCCCTCCAGTATCACATGGCCACCGCCAAAAAGAACGGAGTGACCCGGGAAGAAATGGTCCAGGCCATCACCCAGCTGGGTTTCTACGCCGGCTGGCCCAAAGCCTGGGCGGCGTTCCGGTATGCCAAAGAGGTATACGGAAATGAATGAAAAGGAGGCGGAAAGCCTCAAAAAGACGGCTCTGAGCCAGGAAGAACTCCAGGCGGCCGGCTGTCCGGAAGAGACCATCCGGAAGATCCTTCAGGAAAAGAATGACCGGAGCCAGTGCCGGTGTCTCCTCCAGTACCGGAAGGAGATCCTGGCCAAGCTCCATCGGGAGCAGGAAAAGCTCACCAATGTGGATTATCTCCTGTATCATATGGAAAAATGACGGCAGGGAGAAGAATAAAGGAAAGCGGGAAAAATATGTCCAAGATGCTAATTGTCTATTATTCCTGGTCCAACGGGAATACGAAAAAGATTGCGGAAGAACTGCAGAAGGCAACCGGGGCCGATCTTGCCAGGATCGATACCCTGACTGCCTATAAAAACCAAAGTTACGATGAAGTAGTCCGGGAATCGGAAAAGGATATCGCCAAAGGGTACAAGCCGGAACTGGCCCCTCTGTATTTCCACCTGAAGGACTACGACACGGTGGCGGTGGGCACCCCTACCTGGTGGTATACCATGGCTCCGGCCATGAAGACATTCCTGGAAAGCCAGGATTTCACCGGGAAGAAAGCGGCCTTTTTTGCCACCCACGGAGGTTGGCCCGGTCATGCCCTGAAGGATATGGAAAAAGCCTGTAAAGGGGCTTCTTTCGGTCCGGAACTGACCATCCAGTTCGATTCCACCGGCGGCAGCCGTCAGGTGACCAGCCAGGACAAAGTGGAAGAGTGGATCCGGAAAGTACAGGGATGGAAGTAAGCATCCCATTAGCCGCGGTCTGCGCCGCTGGATGTAAAGCAAACAGAGTAAAGCTGTGAAAGGGGAAAGCATCATGGAAAGAAAAATACTGCCCGGCCTGGAAAAAAAGGCCCTGGGCATGAGTCTTCTGGCACTGGCGGCCGTTCCGGTGATCCTGGCCAGTTCCTGTACGGTGCGTCGGGTAGCAGGGCTTTCTCCTGTGGCAGCGATGAACCGCCAGGCAGTGGTGGAAGCGTCTCGGGCGGATCTGGGCCTACTCACCTGGCCGGAACAGTTGGATGCTGTCCGGTATGAACTGGAACTTTTGGACGGGATTCCTCTAAATCTGGATCCCGCCCGGGAAGCAGACCATGCCTTATATCGAAACAGCCGGATCTATTCCGCCCAGGCCCTGCTGCCTCTGAAGGAACTCCGGAAGAAACAGACGACCGGCATCCTGTATTACCGGGTACGGGCTTTTGACCTGGATGGCCAGCCTCTGGGGAACTATTCCCAGCCGGCGGCCGTTGAGAGCAGCCTGCGGAAAGTGGACCGGAATGCCCCGGTGCCTCGGAGCCGGATGGAGGATACCAATGGCTCCCTGCTGCTTTATCCTGTCTATGCCTATACCGGGAACCCGGGAGCAGTCCAGTACGAAGTGGAAGTAACGGACCGGATGCCGGAGAATCCGGAAGGAATCGCACCTTCCCGGTATCGGGTCTTTGCCCAGGTCACCTCTCTTACGGATTTGTATGACGAGGCACCCCGGCTGGGGACCTATTACTGGCGGGTCCGGGGCATGGACAAGGAGGGGAATCCGGTGGGCCAGTGGAGCCTGCCCCAGAAGTTCACCACCCTGCCTTCCCGGAAGATCGGGGTGGGCATCTACGGAGACAGCATTTCCCACGGAGGAGGACATCTTTCTTTCAGTCCCGTGGATTATGCCTACAGCTACAGCCATTATCTGGCCTTTCCTACAGTGAACCTTTCGGAAAGCGGGGATACCAGCGCCATGATGGTGGAGCGGTTCGAACGGGATGTGCGGTCCTTCCATCTGAAGTACCTGCTGATACTGGGAGGCACCAACAGCCTCCGGGCAGGGGTGCCGGCAGAAGAAGTGATCCAGGATCTGGACGAGATCGGCCGGAAGGCGGAAGCTCTGGGTATCCGTCCCATCTATCTCACCCTGCCGCCCATCAATCCCACCAACATCCAGAAAGCTTTTGACGAACCCACCGCCGACAATTGGCGCCAGTCCTTTGCCCAGGTGAACGCCTACATCCGCAGCCGGGACCATATCGACGTGGCGGCCTCCTTTGAAAACGGGGGAGACCTGCCTACGGAACTGGCCCTGGACGGAATCCACGGCGACTGGAATATGAAACAGGAAATGGCTCAGGTGATCAATGAGGGGATGAAGAAGTATGGCTTGTAAAAGCAGAAAGAGATTTGTCTGGAGAAAGGAGATAGCATAGATGCAGCAGGTAATCCTGAACCGCTGTCGGAGAGTGATTGGGTACATCCTGGGGTTCCTTTTGTTCTATGCTCCTTTTGAAGGTTTTGCCCGGTTCTTCCGGCTGTTTGCGGAACCGGGAAGACGGTTCAGCTACCATGAACCTTGTTTCCGGATTCCCCTCCACTATCTGTTCGAGGGGCGGATGGATCTGGCAGGGCCCATTTCTTTGACGGCTTTGGGGCTGCTGATTGTGGGCAGCGTGCTGCTGGGGCCGGTATTCTGTGGCAAACTCTGCCCCGCCGGGGCCCTGACGGAATATCTTTCCTATCTAGTACCCAAACGGTTCCAGATTGACTGGGGCCGGCATCTGCCGGTACGGACCCTTCGCTACGGTTTTTTTGCCGGCTTCCTGCTGGCCGGGCTGGCGGGCATCGAGGAGCACTGTTCCTACTGTAATTTCGGAGTCTTCGATACCCTGATCCGGTCGGTGGTGAATGGACGGCTGCCGTATTACAGCCTGTCCCTGCTGGTGAATTTCCTGGTCTGGTTCGTCCTGCTGGGACTCTTTACCCGGGGCGGCCGGGGCTATTGTACTTTTTTTTGTCCGGTGGGGGCTCTGAACAACCTGCTCTATGGGGTGGGACGGCGGCTGCCCTTTGCCTTCCGGCTGCGGCTGGATCAGCACCAATGTGTGGGCTGTGGCCAATGCGCCCGGATCTGTCCCATGGGCGCCATGGAAATGGCCGGGAAACAGGTGGAAATCGACCCGTACCGGTGCATCCTGTGCCAGGACTGTCAGGCTGTTTGTCCCCGGAAGGCCATTTCCTACGGGAAAGGGGAGCCGAAAGATGGACATGCATAAATGGCTCAGCGGAACCGGTGCAGCGGGGGTAACCTTCCTGCTGCAGCTGGCGGAGCAGGGCAGAGGGCTTCCCGGCTGCACAGGGACCTGCGGTGCCTGCGGAGGAAGCTGTATCTTTGCTTTGGGAGCCGCCGGATGGCTGGGAATCCTGGCCCTTCGGCAGCGTGGAAAGAAAAAGGAGTTGGAACATGGATAGAAGGAAATTTCTGAAAGTTTCAGGAGCCGGACTCCTAACTTTGTTCCTCAGCGGATGCGGAACCTTTATGGCTTCCTCCAAAAGTTCAGGAGCGCAAACCATGCCCAAAGGGCAGATCTCAGGAGGCAAAAAAATGAAAATCGTTGTGATCACCAGCAGTCCCCATCCCAAAGATGAATCCACATCCATCTATCTGGCGGAGCGTTTCGCCACAGGGGCCAGGAAAGCCGGCCATGATGTATTTTTCTTCGATGCGGCCAACAGCAGCACCCATCCATGCCGGGGATGTGACCAATGCCATATGGATGGGCCCTGCATCTTTAAAGATGATATTGAAAATACTCTGATGCCCCGGATGCTGGAAGCAGATCTCCTGGTACTGACCACACCTCTCTACTATTATGGGATGTCCGCCCAGCTGAAGACCATTGTGGACCGGTTCTATTCCCGGACCGGCCGGCTCCACAAGAAAAAGTCCATCCTGATGGCCACCGCCTACAACAGCGCGGACTGGACCATGAATGCCCTGGTGGACCATTACGACACCCTGGTCCGGTACATGGAATGGCAGGATGTAGGCAAGATCCTGGGCATCGGCTGCGGATCCCGTTCCCTGGTGGAACATTCCGATTTCGGCAACCAGGCGGAAAAAATGGGGGAAAATCTGTAGGGAAAGAGAAGGGATGATTGACATGATTTTGTCCAATGGAGTGAATCTGCCGACTCTGGGTTTCGGAACTTTTCAGATTCCCCCCTGGAAAGAAATGTGCTAAGGTGGTAAAAGAAGCCATTGACGCAGGGTACAGAATGATTGATACGGCCGATTCTTATCAGAATGAGAAATCAGTGGGAGAGGGAATCCGTAATACAGGAGTTCCTCGGGAAGAAATTTTCCTGACCACCAAAATCTATATGATGGGGGCGGATGGGTATGCCTTTGCTAAAAATGCATTTCCCAAAGTCCTGGAACGGCTGGGGGTGGATTATATCGATATGTATATGATCCACATGCCTTTTGCTGATTACTATGGGGCCTGGCGGGCCATGGAAGAATTCTACAAACAGGGCCGGATCCGAGTGCTGGGTGTCTGTAATTTTAGCAGTGCCGATCTGGTGGATTTCCAGAGAAATTGGGTGCCCTGGATATCAGGCTGGAACAGGAAGAAGTGGAATATCTGGAAGAACCGTATCTTCCCCACAAAATCATCGGGGCCATTGGGGCCAATCCACCGGAAGGGATTGTGCTGCTGGATGTGAAAAAATAAACTTATCCAGTTGGTGCCCTTCCCAGGGGAGTAACTGCCGGTATACAATAAAAATAAAACGAGATTTTCAAGGAGGAATAAAATATGAAGTGGAAAAAAGCAATCTCTATCGTTTGCATGGCTCTGTCCCTGCTGGCGGTTACGGCCTGCGGCGGACAGCAGGCTGCCCAGAATGGCGGGGGCAAGGCAGCGGGTACGGCGGCTGCGGAAAAAGCGCCTGCCAAGGCCAAAAAGGTACTGGTGGTCTATTATACCAATACCCACCGGACGGAACAGGTGGCCAAGGCCATTGCCGGGGAGACCGGCGGGGATCTGTACCTGCTGGATCTGGAAAATCCCTATACGACCGCAGACTTGGATTACAACAACAAAAGTGCCCGGGTCTACAAGGAACATGATGACCCCAGCCTGCGGAACGTGGCTCTGAAGAACGCCAAACCCGCCAACTGGCAGGACTATGACACCGTATTCGTCGGGTATCCCATCTGGTGGGGCATTGCCGCTTGGCCCATGGATACCTTCGTGAAGAGCAATGACTTCACCGGCAAGACGGTGATTCCCTTTGCCACCGCTTACAGCTCCGACCTGGGCAGCAGCGCCGACCAGCTGAAGGAAATGGCCGGCAGCAAAGGCACCTGGCTCCAGGGCCGCTGCTTCACCGGCACCATCCAGGACAGCCAGGTGAAGGATTGGGTGAAGAGTTTGGGAGTGAAATAAAAAACGGGGCTGTTGCTTATGCAACATGATGTGACCCCAAAAAGTTAGACCTTAGTAACGAGATGGTTTTTACTGTCTC
>ENA-ORTI01003349-ORTI01003349.1-human-gut-metagenome-genome-assembly--contig:-NODE-3349-length-12576-cov-14.028512_pt1 | contig 12576 bp, 10 predicted proteins | sample MGYA00242071_ERZ509191 | MGnify/ENA primary metagenome ERZ509191 (study PRJEB26280, sample SAMEA2338832) | human gut metagenome | biome: human gut; feature: human-associated habitat; material: faeces...
TGACAAGCTTAAGAGTTGTTACAACAACATCCGGTGCATTGTCATCATATCGAAGTGTTACATCGTGAGCTGTTTCATCAAGGATATATCTGTCAGCTGCCTTTGTCTCAACTACTGTATAATGGATATCTTCCTTGAATGAACCATCCTCATTGTAAGTACAGATAGGAAGCTCCTTGCTCTCTGCATGACCATTCTTGTCAGTAGTGAGTGTATCAACTACCTTTCCATCCTTATCCCTTATTTCAAATACAACTCCTTCGATTGGCTTTCCGGTTACTTTGTCAGTTTTCTCAATGACAATCTTACCGACTGCCTGCTCATCCTTCATGGATACCTTCTGGATTTCTGCTGTCTCCTTTACTTCAAAGGTTACATCACTTGCCACCTTATATCCATATGGTGCAGATTCCTCTCTGAGTGTGTACTTTCCGACAGGAAGTCTATCAATCATATGAGTCTTTCCTGCCTCTGATGTCCAGCTCTCAACAAGCTTTCCATCAGCATCAATAACTGAAAGCTTTGCTCCAGGTAATTCTTTCTCGCCTGTGATATCAGTCTTTGAAATCTCTACCTTGATCGGTGCATTTTCAAATGCTGCCTTAAACTCGATAACCTTTACCTTATCTCCCTGATATGAAGCATCCACATCAAATGTCTTATCTGACTTCACATAGCCCTTTGGTGCCTCAAGTTCTTTGACATAATACTGTCCAAGTGGAAGGTCAGAAGTAAATGTTACTTTGCCATCCTTTCCAGTAACACCTCTCTCAATCTGTGTATCTGCTTTGACAATAACCTTTCCATCCTTATTTACGATATCTTCTTTCGCAAACAAACCAAATACAGCACCTTCAAGCTCTTTCTTTGTCTCTGAATCAGTCTTTGTAACAGTAATCTGCACTTTCTGACGCTCATTTGTCACATCCATTCCTGCAAATACAACCTTTGTATTCTGGTCGATATAGGAAAGGTCTGCGTCAATCGGTGTATCATCAAGTACAAATCCATCTAATGTCTTTGTCTCTACAAGATAATACTTGCCAAGAGGAAGGTCATCAATTCTGGCAATGCCCTTATCGTTTGTTACGATAGTTGCTACCTTTTCCCCAGCTTTATGGTAAATGCTTCCAAGTCCGTCTGCACTCACGATATCCTCTTTTGCATATACATCAAAGGTTACTCCTGCAAGACTGTCCTTGAAGTAATTGAAAATGAAATCGTACCAGTGTCCCTTCATAAGAGTGGTATCTGTTACAAATTCACCATCCTTGTTGATTACGATAGAACCTGTCGGAACCTCGTCCTTCATCTCGACATGCTGCACATCGCCTGTATCCTCTACAGTAAACTGGATATCAGTTGCTTTCAGGTATCCGTATGGAGCAAACTCCTCACGAAGTGTGTAAGTCTCGCCAACTACAAGCTTCTTAATTACATGTGCTTCCTTGGCGTCAGATGTCCATGTGTCAATCACATTTCCATCCTGATCAAGAACTGTAAGTGTTGCACCTGTAAGCTCTGCACCGCTTGTAATATCAGTCTTTGTAAACTCAAAAGTAGTCGGTGTGTTCTTATACTCACTGTTATAAACAGCGGTTTTCACATCCTGTCCCTGATACTTTGCATCAAATGTTACTACTTCCTCATTTGTCACATATCCGGCAGGCTTTACAAGCTCCTTTGCAACATATTTTGCAAATGGATAATCCTTAACAAAAGCAATCTTTCCATTTTCATCAGAAGTTGCATTCTCAAGAAGTGTTCCCTTTTTGATAATCACCTTGCCATCCACGTTCTTGATATCCTCATCTGCATAAAGACCAAATACTGCACCTGCAATCGGTGTGTTATCTTCTGCATCAAGCTTAGTCACTGACATATCAAGCTTCTGTCTGTCATCTGAGAAAGTAAGGCTTTCCTTGATAACAGGTGTCTTATCATCCACATATGTGAATGTCACTTTCTGCTCATTCGGATTTAATACATATCCGTATGGAGCTTCCACTTCCACAACTCTGTACTGTCCAAGAGGAAGATTCTTAGCTGTTGCCTTTCCATCCTTACCTGTTGTAAGAGTTGTCACAAGGTCTCCCTTGCTGTAATACTTAATGCGGTTTCCGTCTGCATCCTTCTGGTTGTCTGCTGTGTAAATATCCTCGGCAGCATAAACTTTGAATTTTGCTCCGGCAAGTGAGCCTTCCTTATAAACAAACTCTTTCTCATATGAGCTTGCAAGAAGTCCACCCTTGAATCCGTCAAGTACCTCTCCCTTCTTTTCTACAGTCAGCTCTCCGACTGCAGGGGCATCGGAATATTCCACTGTGATGATGGCATCATTTGTATCACCATCTGTCTCAAATGCTGTGTCAGTATCAACAGAAATGTTGACATACTTATCATTTACAACATATCCAAATGGTGCAGACACTTCCTCAATGCGGTAGTTACCGATTTTAAGTGCTTCCGGTAAGATTAAATCTCCGTCCTCATCAGTAAAGAATGAAGTATGCTCTACCTTTGACGGATAAGTTGTGTACTGCTTTACATATTCGTTCTTATCAATATTAAAGATCTTAAACTCTGCGTTTGGTACAAGTACTGTCTGCTTTGTATCGGAATCCTTCTTGATTACACGAAGCTTTGCTGTAAACTCTCTGTCCAAGAAAACTCTCCATGTCTGAGGCTCTGTTGGATGATTCTCCTTTATCTTTACCTCAAATGGCTTGATTGTCTTCATGTTATGCGGAGTCTTTGATTCAACTACCACATAAGTTCCATAAGGAATTGCAATGGAAACTGCATGTCCCTTATCATCGGATGTGATTGTTGTTGCTCCGTTTTCCCCGATTACCACAGGAGTAGCCTTATCAAAGTCATAACTTCCATCTGCCTTTACGGATAAAGAAGATTTTAAGTATGCTGTGAACTCTGCACCTGCAAGCAGTCCTGCTTCAGTATCTTCGCCATTGTCAGATACCTTGATAAGCTGGAATGGCTGCTTGATGACCTGCTCTGCTGAGGTTGTGCTTCTTGATACCTCTGCTACTAAGTCGCCCTCGTAGTCGCATACCACATCATGCTCCTCTTCGTCTAAGAGATACCCTTCTGATGGTGTAATCTCTTTTACATAATAGTTTCCAAGGTAAAGATTATTAACCTCTGCTTCGCCATTCTTATCTGTTGTAAGTGTTGCTACAAGGTCTCCTGCCTTGAATACGACTCCTGTTGCTCCGTCCGGATGCACGATATCGTTTCTCGCATAAAGACCATAAACTGCACCTTCAAGGCTTGCATCTCCCTGGGCTGCTGCCTTGCCTGATTCCTTGTCTACCTTGTAGATATGAATCTTTGCTGTGGTTCTGTCATTTACAAATGTGTAACTGAATGATGCCTTTGCCTGTGTTTCAGGTAATACATTGAAATTGAAGCTGTAAACATCTTTACTGTTTCTGATATACGCATATGGTGCCTGTGTCTCTTGGATATAATATCCGTTAGAGATTGGCAGATCCACGCTGTAGCTTGCCTTTCCGTCCTCACCTGTAGTTACTGTCTCAAGAGCTGTACCCTTTGTGACGATAACCTGTCCGGCATAGTTTTTGATGTCATTTCCGGCATAAAGTGTGTACTTGCCACCATCAAGAGGGTTCTCTGTGTCAGAGTCCTTCTTTACGACAGATACATCCGCTTTCTGTCTTGTATTCTCAATCGTAGTTGATTCATACTGTACTGTCACAGTCTGGTCCTTATACTCAACTGCTACTGTCTGAGGTGTGGTATTGATTGTATACCCGTCAATGCTCTTAATCTCAGTTACCACATAAGTTCCAAGATGAAGGTCAGATAATACCACCTGTCCGTCAGTTCCTGTTGTAAGGCTTTCTGCCACAACATCGCCAGCACTATACACCTTTGTACCATCTGCCTTATAGATATCTGCTCCGGCAGTTACCTTAAAGGTTGCTCCGGAAAGCTTCTTTTTCTCATAAGTGAAATTGCTTCCATTCCATGAGCTAAGCACCTCACCCTCTTTATAGATTGTGATTGCTCCAAGCTGCTCTTTATCTGTTGCAGAGATTCCCGTTGTCTGTCCTGCTTTTACAGTAAGTGTATGAACTGTACCGGAAAGGACATATCCCTTTGGTGCGGTAATCTCTTTTACATAATAAGTGCCTGCGACAAGTGCAGCTGACTTTGCATATCCGTTTCCATCTGTTGTCATGGTCTGTACTCTGTTTGTGCATCCGCTGTCAGAATAGATTCCATAGACTGCACCGGAAAGCTTCACTCCGCTTGACTCATTTGTCTTTGTAAGTTCACCATATCCGATGTTCTCTGTCTTGACCTTGATATATGCTTTGACAGGATCTGCTGTCGGTCTTTCAGAAATAAACTCCTGATATCCGCTCTTTCCTGTAAGCCAGAATACACAGCTTGATGTTGTCTCAACCTTGCCAGCATTGGATGTGAATGTTCCTGTTGTAGCTGTAGTATTCACGCTCATTGAAGAGATTGTAATACTGTTGCCATTCTTATCAACAGAATATCCGCTGATGCCAAAATCAAAATCCGATAAAACACCATTGCTGTCAGATAATGTTGTTTCAAATCTCTGACTTCCCTCATTCCACTTTAATTCATAAGTTGGTGCCTCACTGGTTCTGCGTGATGCAAAACTTGGAAGCGTTGCATTGTAGGAACTGCTGATATTGTCTCTGAGCCTCTCATAATAGCTGTATGAAGAATCAGGACTTGGTGCTGTGTTACAGAGCTTTCTTGCTGCTGAATCACCACTTCCAGTTCCAAAGATATCTGCTACAATAACCCATACCATTGCCTGTGTTGCGATATATTCATCACACTGGCTGTTGCTTGGTGCCGCCTTTTGTGTACTGTTAAACCCATAATAAAGGCAGTAACTTAAAAGCTTTCTCTGCTGTGCTGACATTGATGTGCTCGCATCATCGTAGCTGTTCATAAGCTGACCGCCATCTGCTCTTAATCCGAAATTCATACAATATGCAGAATTTCCGTCAAGAATTGAATACAAAATCTTGCCATGATTATATCCGGGCTTCAGCTCACTTACTTCTCCGGAATTTTTGACTGACGCATTCCAGAACGCAATATTTGCCTGCGGACTGGCTGCAAATGCTGTTGTTCCATTCGTAAAGAGTGTTCCAACCAGTGTGAGCATAGCCATAAATCCTGCCATAAAACGCTTTAGTTTCTGTTTCATGTGCTCTTTCCTCCTTAATTTACGCATAAAAAAAGAAAGACATAAGTTTATGGCTTACATCTTTCTTCCTTCTGCTTCTATTCGTTTTTATTTATCTGTGACATCGAAACTCGTAATAGTCTGTGCCGCCTGTCGTGTAAACTCCATCATAACTGATGTAGAATACCGGATCTGTTTCCAAAAGTAACATACTTGCAATATATTCTGCGATTGCATCCTCAGATGATAACCGCTGTCCATCAATGGTACTTGCTTTGTTGAGGTCTGTCTCTACAAACACACTATAATAAGAGCCTTCCATACCATCGTAAGGATAATACTCATTGTACTCTTCCTGCGTGATACTGCCGTCATTCAAATGATTCTGTAAATTCTGCTGTGTGGTAATCATCCCTCCTGCCTGACACTTTGCTGTTGCAAGTGACACAACATTCTGTGGACTGTACGCCACGGATGCAGGCTGTGAATTGCTCACATTGTCTTTCGGACTGTCTGTAGTCTGACCACCATTACCTGCATTACTCTGATTTCCGCCAGCTTCCTCATTATCATTTACAGAAGCTTTCTGTTCCGGCTCGTCATTCTGCTTTGGCTTTTCTTCCTGCCTTGAAGCAGTTTCATTATCAGTGGACCGGTTATCTTCCTTATCAGTCTTCTCTTCTGAATCTTTAACCTCGGCAATATCTTTCTCTGTCTCTTCACTTCCAGCTTCGGTTGTGACCTCTGTGACAGCTTCCATTGCCATTGCTACTTCTTCAGTTGGCTTTACGCTTTCCGTTTGTTTCTCTGTCTGATTATCAGCCTTTTCCTTACCACCATTACAGGCAGCCATTGAAAAGACCAGTACTGCGGATAATAAGATAATACTTATCTTCTTCATAGTAATCACCCATCCCTTCTCCGCAAGAGGGACGGGCTTTGTGTTCCGTGCCATCCACCCTTGCGGTGAACTATTTATCTGTAATGCACGGGACACATAGGACTGTCCCGTATTCTGTGCATCTTAAACTCCTTTCATTATACCAGCTCTCTTATTTTAAAGAAATACTGCATAAGTCTTCTGTTTTTCTTGTAATTTAAGAATAAACCCTTTACCTGCATACGCTCACCTCCTCTCAGAATGTGCCCATTCTTACGAATGAAAGAAATATCCTTGCCACCATAGCGAATAGAAGAAGAATTATCCTGGCAAGTCCTAAGACCAGCTTCAACGCTCCAAGAATTATCCTTAATATCCACTTGAGTATCTCTAAAATTACTGTTCCTACGGCTCCCATAACTCTTCTCATAATAATCAGTCTCCTTTCGACATCCATCCCATTGCAAGTCCTGCAACATCTGCATCGTCCATAACATCTTCTGTAGGTTCTTGTGCTTCACTATTGGCTGCCTGCATTATTACCGGCTGACCAACATTCATCCCGGATATCACTCCGCCTAACAGCCTTATGACCTCTTTCCTAGCCTCATTGGTTGCTGCTTCAATGACTTCTTCCTTAATGTCATCAATATCTTCTGACCGGATATATTCAGCCCTCTCTTTTTCCTTCTTCTTGATAACAAAAGTTTCTTTTCCATAATTATCAATGTAAAACTGAATCGCATCTATAATGAACTGGTTCTTAGATTTGAAAATCTTCGGATCAAGGTTCTGAATCACATCATTGATTTTCACATGCTGAGGATTGCTCATGTTGAGGCGGACAGAAGTTTTTACTTCATATTCAAGTCTTCTTCCCATCATCTGCCTCCTTATGATAATCGCTTAGTGCTTTTAAGTCCCATTGTGGCAAGCTGCTCATATCCTCTTGCATTTGCCTTTACATCAAGGTTATAGGAAATGTTCTTAGCATCATGACTACCAAAATTCTTCATCACAACTGCCCCGCCTCCGACAAATACAATCGGTGTAGTCTTTAAGTTATACCCAAACTCACGGATTGAGTTATATACCTTATCAACAAAATCCTCTATCTCTGCCTTAATAATGGCAAAGTATTCATCATCAATATCTGACCTGCCATATCGCATGATGTTCTGTATCTCTGACTCGTCTACCTCTCCGTTAAGTTGTCTTACACACTGTTCATTGATAGAACGCATACAGGTAATAAGACCTTTTGGTATCGTCACACACTTTGATTCATCCGGTGACTTGTTGATTACCGGCATAATGTCGATTGTCCAGCTACCGATATCTACTATCAGCGTTTTCTTTGCCATTGTAGGAATCTTGTCCACTACTGCTGCATAACACTGAGGGAATACTGCCACATCATCAATTTCAATATAATACGGCTCATTCTCATATTTGAAGCTTACACGCTTATTCTTTGTCAGGTACTTAATAAAATCATTCTTCTCTGCTCCAAACCTTGTAAGTGGAAGTCCTACTGCAAGGAATACCTTTGCCTCTGCAAGACCTCTTCTTTTAAGTTCCTTAGCAACTGCTGCAAGAGTGAGAAGATAAAAGCTGTCATCTTCGACCTTTGTATCCTTTACTTCCTGCCTCACAGTTCCAACCTTATAGAACTTTCCTTCATACTCAAGTACATCGCCGAAAAGTGCCGGAGTTGTTGTAATCTCCTTAACTCCTGTGACAAATACCTGAGAGATTGTTTTCATCATTGACCAACCATGATCAATGCCGATTACTTCTAACTTGTTATTCATATGTTTTGCACATCCTTTCTTCTTAAACAGCCACTTGAACATCTTAACCACCTACTTTCCTATCAGCTTTCGCATACAAGGAAAACAATAACCATTCCCTTGATAATATGGACATCCGACACATTCCGTCGGAAGTTTCTGTTCTTTTTTCTTAGATGGTTTACAACATGTTCCATTGGCACATCTGTTGTTATGTCCCCAGAAGAATCTACAATGCATACAATCTTTTAATTCTCTTTCAAGCTTTTCTTCTGGAGATACAAACCTGCGTTTCTTATGCTTATCTCTTTTTTCAACTGTTCCCACCAGAGCTCTCCTCCCTTCCAAGGAGTGATTGCTCTTTTATCTGTTCCATTGTCCTGTCCGACTCTCCTGCCGTCCTAGCTAACGAATACAATACGATAAGAACAATAATTATTAATGCTATGCTAAATCCCATCACCACTTTATCCTCCTTCAAATTAGTTGCCATATAGACAGAATTTGAATTTGGAAGTGATATAGTCTACATGGCTATGCTTAACGCTAAGCATGTAGGTACACGCCAGTCTTCTAGACTCCTATATCGCCCCGTGTACAAAGAGGTGTTCTCACCTCCGGGAGTTACAGACGAGCCACAAAATGTGTTTCACGACGCCCTTCTGAATTATCAGAAGCACTATCTCCTCTTTTAGCCTTTTGAGGATAAGGACAAACTTCTCGCCCTCTGTGGTTGATTATCCTTACGCAACATGCCGGTCTACGCTTCGCTTCGGTCCGCGCAGAGCAGAGATCCACCGGATCTCTTGCGCCCTTTTACCAGATTTCCATCCAACTTCTCACCCTTCATCTTTCGATCCATCAGGCTACTAAGATGATAGCTGTGACTTTCATCTTCCAGGTACATGCCCCGTAAATTTACTACCTACAGATACTCTGCAGTGCAAACTACTTTGCAAATCTGTAACTGATTATTAAATTGTTCATCCCAAGTTTTTCTTGGAATGTCCATATATTACATTAGTTTCTATAATGCCGAAAGTGACAATCACGGGTCTTTTTTATCAAAACAGGTACTATTGTGGTCTTTTTTATCTTCGCTTGACAATTTATTCCAAATATGTTTGGGCAATGGTCTTGTTGGTTCCTTAAATTTCTCCAAATACATTTCAAAAATATCTGTATTAATCAATGCTGAATTTCCAACCTTATATACTGCCCCTGCTTCTGAAGCCAAAACCATAATCCTTGATTTACTTATGCCATAAATAATGGCTCCCTCAGTAGCATTTACATATTTTTTCATAATGTCTTTTGTATCTGAATAGAACTTATATGAGTTACTCATTCAATTCACCTTCTTCCTGTCCGTATAATGGCTCTTTCAAAGGTCTTACAGGTTGTCTGAATTGCTCCATATAATTATCAAATATTTCTAAATTAACCAGTACAGTCCCTCCTATCCCCTCATTTATTTTATATGTAGCACCTGCTGCTCTAGCCAGCTCGATAAACCTATGCCTTCCAATACTGTATATAATTGAAGCTTCTCCAATTCTCGCAAACTTTTTGATTATCTGCTTATTTGTTCCCGGCACTTTATATATGTGTTTCATAAACTCATCAAACCTTTCCTTTTTTACCAAATGAATACGGGTAAGCTTGTATAAAGAACTTGCAGCCTTAGCTATATATTCAGTTTCCTCTACACTAAATCCATATTCATGAGCCACCTCTTCGATCCTTATGTATCTTTTTATTACCTCACCACCATGAAGATAAGCCCTAACATCCGGCTGTAATTGTGTTACCATCCTTTTCACCTACTTATAAAATTCATCATCAACTATATGGAATGTCTCAATGTACTCATCAAATATTTTTAAATTCACAAGTACTAACTGTCCTAACTTATAGATTGCTTTGGCATCCTTAGCCATTTGCATAAACTTTGATACGCTCATATGATACATTTCTGCTCCTTCGCTATATCTTACAAACTTTGTATTACCATTCTTCTTAAATTCCTGATATGCCTTTGTGTGTTCCATGCTATTCTCCTTTCGGTATTTCAATTGTTCCTATAACGCAAAAAGAGGACATCTTCTAAATTTCTTTAGAAAATGTCCTCTAAGTAATACAATCTTTAATTTTTCAGACTAAGCAATCTGTACTAACCTGTACTAATCTTTTTTTGACTATGCCAAAAATTGGTCAAATCTTAGTCAAAACCCCTTGACCAACTATATATTTTAGTACATCCAAGTGCTGAAACCCTTGATTTTCCTGCATTCTTACTTATCAATAGACTTCATTGTCGGGAACAGCAATACGTCACGGATTGCCGGTGAATCTGTCAACAGCATAACCAGGCGGTCGATTCCATATCCGATTCCACCGGTAGGTGGCATACCGATTTCCAGTGCGTTCAAGAAATCTTCGTCGGTATGGTTTGCTTCCTCATCACCGGCTTCGAATGCGGCATCCTGTGCTGCGAAACGCTCACGCTGGTCAATCGGGTCATTTAACTCGGAATATGCATTACACATTTCCCATGTATTGATAAATAATTCAAAACGTTCTACCTTGGTTGGGTCAGACGGTTTCTTCTTGGTAAGCGGAGAAATTGCTACCGGATGATCCATGATAAAGGTCGGCTGAATCAGTTCTTTTTCACAGAATTCTTCGAAGAAGAGGTTGATGATATCACCCTTGGTATGACGCTCTTCGAATTCAATGTGATGTTCTCTTGCCAGCGCCTTTGCAGCTTCATCATCTGCTACGGTATCAAAATCGATGCCGGCATATTTCTTGATGGCATCGTTCATGGTCAGACGCTCAAAAGGCTTTCCAAGGTCGATTTCAATGCCATTGTAAGTAATCTTTGTAGTGCCGCATACTTTTTCTGCAAGATAACGGAACATGCTCTCGGTAAGTTCCATCATGCCTTCATAATCGGTGTATGCTTGGTATAACTCCATCAATGTAAATTCCGGATTATGGCGGGTATCAACACCTTCGTTACGGAATACCCGTCCGATTTCGTAAACACGCTCCAAGCCACCAACAATCAGTCTCTTTAAGTATAACTCAAGAGAAATACGGAGTTTTACATCTTCATTTAATGCATTGTAATGTGTTTCAAACGGTCTTGCGGCTGCTCCACCTGCATTGGAAACCAGCATAGGAGTCTCAACTTCCATGAAGTCACGTCCAGCTAAGAAATTACGGATTTCCTTGATAATCTGGGAACGTTTGATGAAAGTCTGCTTGGATTCCTGATTCATGATAAGGTCTACATAACGCTGACGATATCTGGTATCGGTATCAGTAAGTCCGTGGAACTTCTCCGGTAAAATCTGTAAGCTCTTGGATAATAAAGTTACCTCAGATGCATGGATAGAGATTTCTCCGGTCTTGGTCTTAAATACCTTTCCTTTGATTCCTAAAATATCTCCGATATCATATTTCTTGAAATCTTTATAAGAATCTTCTCCGATTTCGTCTCTTGCGACATATGCCTGGATGCTTCCCTTTAAATCCTGTACATTACAGAAAGAAGCTTTTCCCATCACACGTTTGAACATCATACGACCTGCGATAGATACCTCTTTTCCCTCAAAAGCATCAAAGTCGTCTTTGATATCTGTGCTGTGGTTTGTTACATCATATTTGGTTATCTGGAACGGATCTTTTCCATTTTCCTGAAGTTCTTTTAACTTATCACGGCGCACCTTGATTAACTGGTTAATATCCTGTTCCTGTACGTTCTTCTGTTCCGCCATCTTTGTTCTCCTAATCTATTAGTTTGATCTGTGGATTCCTAATACTTTATATTTTAAGTTACCCATCTGGGTCTCAACTTCTACTACGTCACCAACGCCGGCACCGATTAATGCTTTACCAACCGGAGACTCGTTGGAAATCTTTCCCTTTAAGCTGTTTGCCTCTGTAGAACCAACAATTTTATATTCCAGTTCCTCATCGAATTCCATATCAAGTATTCCACCAACTTCCTCTGTGAAAAGAACACACATAATCTTTAACTCATTTTTTATATCCTCCGGAAGCTTATCAAAGTCCGGATTAAAGTAATACTTCTTCTCATACGAATTAGAAGCACACAGTACTACATTTTCATTATTATCATACATATCCGTACAATCCTCTCACTGAAACCTCACCAGCTCTTATAGCCACTGAAGCTCCATCCTCTGTTTTTATTATAAGTTCGCCGTCCTTATTAATTCCAAGTGCCTCACCTATAAGTTCTTTATTGGCATATATGACTTTGACCGTTCTGCCCTTATTGATGAGAAGCTCATTGTATCTGTCTATAAGAAGTGTTAAATCCTCAGTTTCTAAAAATGCTTCATAATACTTCTTAAAGCTCTTAGAAAATGCAGCTATAATGCTACTTCTTTTGACCTTCGTACCTGTTTCAAGATATATAGATGTTGCCATATCCTTTATCGACTCATCAAAGTCTGTTGTGTTAACATTAATTCCAATGCCTATAACAACATAGTGTATGGCATCCATTTCAGCACTCATCTCTGTAAGTGTTCCACTTATCTTCTTACTATTAAGAACTATATCGTTTGGCCACTTGACATAACATTTTGCATCTTTCACTTCTTCATTGATAGCCTCAACCATCGCAACAGCAAGCACTAGAGTAA
>ENA-ORTI01003356-ORTI01003356.1-human-gut-metagenome-genome-assembly--contig:-NODE-3356-length-12552-cov-1.919021_pt1 | contig 12552 bp, 15 predicted proteins | sample MGYA00242071_ERZ509191 | MGnify/ENA primary metagenome ERZ509191 (study PRJEB26280, sample SAMEA2338832) | human gut metagenome | biome: human gut; feature: human-associated habitat; material: faeces...
TATGAGAAAGCGCAGGTGCTCTAATGGGCGGACATGCAAGGTTCTCCCCATCGTCCGGTAAAAGACGTCTGGAATGCCCTCCATCATTACTGTTGGAGGAGCAGTTCCCGGACGAAGAATCTCCCTTCGCAGCAGAAGGGAGTGCCGGACATGCGATGGCAGAGTACCTCATCAATAAATATCTGAAGAAAAGGACTAAAAGACCTGTATCCGACTACTACTCAGATGAGCTACTGGAAGCAGTGGATGATTACGTGGAATATAACATCACCCAGATCGAACAGGCAAGGAAGGACTGTGATGAACCATTCATCGGAGTGGAACTGAAGGTCAGCCTGGCACACAGGATCGAAGGATGTTTCGGCACTGCAGATATGGTGGTGGTCGATTCCCATAAGATCCATATTATCGATCTGAAGCTCGGCAAGGGTGTGGTGGTCGATGCAGAACAGAATGTCCAGCTTATGATCTACGGACTGGGAGTGCTGGACATGCTCGGTTTCTTATATGAAATCGACACAGTGGAACTTACGATTGTCCAGCCAAGGATCGAACATTTCTCCACCTGGGAGATATCAGCCGGGGAGCTGCTTGCATGGGGAAAGGATGTCCTTGAACCTGGAGCAGCAAAGGCTCTTTCAGGTAAGGGAGAGTTTAAAGCCGGAGACCACTGCCGATTCTGCAAGGCAAGATTTACGTGCCGTGCAAGGGCAGAGGAATATTTAAAACTTGCCCAGATGGAATTTGCCGAGCCGGCCCTTATGTCGGATGAGGAAATTGCAGAAGTCCTTTCCAAAGCAGATGCACTGAAGAAATGGGTAGAGGAGGTTTACGCCTATGCTCAGAATGAAGCAGTAGTTAACCATAAAGAATGGCCGGGCTACAAGCTAGTCCTGGGAAGAAGCAACCGTAAATATACGGATGAAGAGGATGTGGCAGAGGCAGCACAAAAAGCCGGCTACACGGATATCTTCAAAAAGAGCCTGATCGGCATTACCGAGATGGAAAGGCTGATGGGCAAAAAGAAATTTAATGAGATCCTTGGTTCACTGGTGTACAAGCCTGACGGTAAGGTCACACTGGTGCCGGATTCAGATAAAAGAGATGCAGTTAAAACAGCAACCGCAGAAGCGGATTTTAAGGAGGAATAATTTATGACAACAGCAAATTTAACAAAAGTAATCGTACCTTGCAGACTCAGCTATGCACACCTGTGGGAGCCGGATTCCATCAATGGAAGCGAACCGAAGTACTCCGTATCCTGCATCATCGACAAGAATGATAAGGAGACCATTGCCAAGATCAAGAAGGCAATTGAGGTGGCAAAGGATGAAGGAAAAGGCAAGTGGGGCGGTAAGATCCCGGCAAACCTGAAGACCCCGCTTAGAGACGGAGACATCGACAGACCGGAGGATGAGGCATATGCGGACAGCATGTTCTTAAATGCCAACAGCAAACAGGCTCCTCAGATCGTGGACAGACAGGTACAGCCGATCCTTGACCAGAGCGAGGTATATTCCGGCTGCTACGGAAGGGTATCCATTACATTTTATGCTTACAACAGCAACGGCAACAAGGGCATTGCTGCCGGACTTGGAAATGTACAGAAGTTAAGGGACGGAGAGCCTCTTGGTTCCAGAGCCAATGCCAGGGATGAGTTCGAGGCAGTGGATGCGGAGGACGATTTCCTCGCATAGGAACAAAGCAGTAGATCATAGGAAGGGCGGTGGCATACACCGCCCGGATACATAAAGGAGATGTACTTTCATGGAAGAACTGATGAAAGAGCTTAACAGCATAAAAAAATATATCCCGTATAACACATACCGCACCATCAAAGGACAGATGAAGTCCGGCAATGTGGAAGCAGCAAGAACGGGGATCAACAGAATAAAGAAAAGAACGGAGGAACAGAAACATGGACACACTTGCAATTGATATTGAAACGTATTCAGATGTGTCACTGCCGGACTGCGGGGTACACAGGTATGCAGCATCGGAGCAGTTCGAGATCCTTTTGTTTGCATACAGTCTGAATGACGAACCGACACAGATCATTGACCTGGCATCCGGGGAGAAGATACCGGATGAGATCATGGAATATCTTACCGATGATTCCGTAATAAAGACTGCTTATAATGCAGCATTCGAGCGGAACTGTATCAATCGATTCTTCGGTCTTTCTTTAAAACCGGAAGGGTGGAGATGTACGCTTGTCCAGGCATCCATGCTGTCGCTTCCGTTGTCACTGGAAGGCGTGGGGGAAGCACTGAACCTTGATAAGAAAAAGATGTCGGAAGGCAAAGACCTCATCCGCTATTTCTGTATGCCGTGCAAGCCTACCAAGGCAAACGGGGGCAGGACAAGAAATCTTCCGTCTGATGTGGGAACTGTTCAAGACATACTGCATCCGTGACGTGGATGTGGAAAAACAGATTAGGAATAAACTTGCGAAGTTTCCGATACCGGACAGGGAGCAGAAACTCTACTGCATGGACCAGAGGATCAATGACAGGGGCATCATGGTGGATCAGGAGCTGATCGGACACGCTGTGGCATGCGACCTTCTGTATAAGGAGACGGTAACGAAGAAGGCATATGATATATCAGGACTGGAAAATCCGAACAGCGTATCGCAGCTCAAGGACTGGCTGAATGAAAAGGGCATCGAGGTGGATTCCCTTGCCAAGGCTGCCGTGGAAGAACTGGTGGAGAACACACAGGGTGATGTGGCAGAAATGATGAAGCTGAGACTTGCCATGTCAAAGACATCCGTAAAGAAGTACGAAGCAATGGAACGTTCGGTATGTCCTGACGGTAGGGTGCATGGATTATTACAGTTTTACGGGGCTAACCGCACGGGCAGATGGGCCGGCAGACTCGTGCAGATCCATAACCTTCCGCAGAACCATATGGAAGACCTTGAACTTGCACGCTCCATCGTAAAGGAAGGCAGATATGACCTTGTGGAGCTTTTGTATGATTCCACACCGGATGTGCTTTCGGAGCTGATCCGTACTGCATTCGTGGCAAGACCCGGATGCAGATTCATCGTCAGCGATTTTTCCGCGATCGAGGCGAGGGTCATGGGCTACCTTGCCGGAGAGGGATGGGTCATGGAGGAGTTCCGTGGTGCCGGAAAGATCTATGAGCAGACGGCATCCAAGATGTTCCATATCCCAATTGAAGAGATCACAAAGGGAAGCCCGTACCGTGCAAGGGGAAAGGTGGCATCACTTGCCTGTCAGTATGGCGGTGCGGAAGGTGCGCTTATCAGCATGGGGGCATTAAATTTTGTGGAAGAAGAGGAACTGAAAGGGCTGGTGCAGTCATGGAGGACTGCCAATCCGCACATCGTGAATTACTGGTATGAGATCGACGGTGCGGTAAAGGCAGCCGTGAAGGAACGGAAGATGACCACGGTCGGAAGGGTGACGGTATATTACCAGTCCGGGATGTTAAAAATCGCACTGCCGTCAGGAAGGGTGCTGTCATATGTAAGGCCGAGGATGACTGTGAACCGTTTCGGTTCGGAAAGCGTCAGCTATGAAGGTGTCGGTACGAACCGTAAATGGACAAGGATAGAATCCTACGGTGCAAAATTCTGTGAGAACATCGTTCAGGCAACCGCTAGGGATGTGCTTGCGGAAGCGATGCTCAGGCTGGAAAAGAAAGGCTTTGACATTGTATGCCACATCCATGATGAAGTGGTGCTTGAAGTGCCGGAGGGGACATCCTCGGTGGAAGAAGTAAATGAGATCATGGCGGTATGCCCCGACTGGTGCGAGGGGCTTCCGCTTAAGGCAGCCGGATTTGAAAGTCCGTTTTACAAGAAAGATTAGGAGGTGCTGCATGGGAGGACGCAATACGGAAGGCTATCCTGACCCGACTGCAAATACTGCGGTCGGAAGGGTGGCAAAGGAAGAAAAGAAGAAAAAGAAGGAGGCAGGAAAAGATGTTCGTATCAATCGGAAACTCAAGAATGGACAAAAAATTTAACTGCACGGATATGACATATGAAGATTTTGTCAGCCGTCTGTCCAAGACAAAATATACTGCAGAAACAATGGAGCAGTACAGGAAGATGCCGAAAGGACAGCAGGACAATATCAAGGATGTCGGAGGCTTTGTCCTTGGAAAGCTGAAAGGCGGACGGAGAAAGAAAGACTGCGTGATATCAAGATCCGCCATCACGCTTGACATGGATTACGGGACACAGGGCATCATTGATGAACTGGAAATGTTCTTTGACATGAAGATGGTAGTGTATTCCACACATAAACATACGCCGGAGAAGCCGAGACTGCGTATCATCATATTCCTGACAAGAGATGTGACACCGGATGAGTACGGGGCAGTCAGCCGTATGCTTGCATCGGATATCGGCATTGAACTTTTTGATGATTCCACCTATGAACCATCAAGACTGATGTACTGGCCGAGCACTTCCAGTGACGGTGAGTATGTGTTTCAGGAGATCGAAGGAAACGAAGTTGATCCCGATGAAGTACTGTCCCGTTATAAGGACTGGCATGATGTATCAGCGTGGCCGGTCAGCAACCGTCAGGCATCCGTTGTGCAGAGGGATATCAAAAAACAGGCTGACCCGCTTTCCAAGGACGGGCTGATCGGGGCTTTCAACCGCACATACACGGTGACACAGGCAATCGATAAATTCATCCCGGACGTGTACAGACATTCAAGGGCAATCCCCGGTAGATATGATTATATCCCGGCGGATTCGGCTGCCGGAGTCGTGGTCTACGATGACCTGTTCGTATACAGCCACCATGCCACAGATCCATGCTGCGGAAAGCTGATGAATGCGTTTGATGTGGTAAGGCTTCATAAATTCGGGGATAAGGATGCAAGGGCAGCCGAAGGGACAGAGCCGGGAAAACTCCCTTCTTTCAAAGCCATGCAGGATTTTGCTTCTGCAGATGAAGAAGTGAAGAACACGCTTGCCAGGGAAAGACAGGAGCTGGCGGCACAGGAATTTTCCAACGAGCCGGACGAGGACTGGCAGAACAAGCTGGCACTTGACCGCAGGGGAAATATTAAGGATACACTGCAGAACATCGCACTAATCATCCGCAACGATGAGAATTTCAAGCACATCGTGTACAACGAGTTCAAGGATACCATTGATGTCATCGGTCCGCTTCCGTGGAAACAGGTAAAGCCCGGATGGAACGATTCCGACCTTGCGAATGCAAAGGTGTATTTCGAGAGGGTGTACGGGATCTGGTCACCGACCAAGTTTAAGGATGCACTGCTTGCCGTGGTGTCATCCGACAGGCTCTACCATCCGATAAAAGATTATTTTGCAACGCTTCACTGGGACGGACAGGAGCGCATTGACACACTGCTCATCGACTACTTTGGTGCGAAAGATTCTCCGTACACAAGGGCAGTCATCCGCAAGACACTGGTGGCTGCGGTAGCACGTATCTATAAGCCGGGAGTGAAGTTCGACTCCATCCTCGTGCTGAACGGTCCGCAGGGAATGGGAAAATCCACTTTCTTTGCCATCCTTGGAAAGCAGTGGTTCTCGGATTCCTTATCCATTTCGGATATGAGGGATAAGACTGCTGCCGAGAAGCTGCTCGGAAACTGGATACTTGAGATCAGCGAGATGAACGGTATCCGCAAGACGGAAGTCGAGGTAGTGAAGTCCTTTGTCACCCGTCAGGATGATAAGTTCCGTCAGGCATACGGGGTCAATGTAGAATCCCATCCAAGAAAGTGCATCATTGTGGGAAGCACCAACTCTGAGGGCGGATTCTTACGTGACGTGACAGGAAACAGAAGATTCTGGCCCGTGCATGTGCCTGGGACAGGAAAACACCATCCGTGGGAGCTTGACTGTGTCGACCAAATCTGGGCAGAGGCAATCCATCTGTATAACGAAGGCGAGGAGCTGTTCTTAAAAGGTGCGGAGGCAGAGGAAGCATACAAGATGCAGCAGGAGGCAATGGAGTCGGATGACCGTGAGGGCATCGTGCAGGACTATCTTGACAGACTGCTGCCGGACAACTGGGCATCAATGGATATTTACCAGAGAAGGGCATTCCTTGGCGGAGGAGAGTTCGAGACGGTAGGTGTCAAAGGAACGGTCATGCGTGAGCGTGTGTGCATCATGGAGATCTGGGTGGAGTGCTTCGGCAAAGAGCGCCAGAACTTAAAGAAGGCAGATTCCTATGAGATCGAAGGCATCTTAAACAAGATCGGGGGATGGAAGAAGTATGATTCCAATACCACGGGCAAGACCAAAGTCCCCCTTTACGGAGTGCAGAAGACTTTTGTGCGGATGGATGAGAAACCAGAGGAAACCCGTTAGGCGGTTTCCGAGGTTTCCCAGATGCAGATGGGCAACGGTAGTCGGAAACCGTGCTGACACCTTGGAAAATAAGGGGTTGCGGTTCTTAGTTTCCCAGTTTCCCATTAAATCCAGTTGAGAATTAAAAATAAAGATAAAAAGAGCAATTCATGTATATATGCGCGTATAGGAGTTAAAGGCATATGGCAACCGCAATCGGCAAAGGAGGTATCTGGTTTTGCTAGAAAGTACAGTAGAGAGACATTTGAGGGAAGAAGCAAAAAAGCGGAAAGGCATGGCGTTAAAGTTCGTATCGCCCGGTATGAATGGAGTGCCTGACCGCATCGTCCTAATGCCGGACGGGAAAATGGCATTCGTGGAACTGAAAGCACCAGGGAAGAAGCCAAGACCGCTTCAGCTGAAGAGAAAGCGGATGCTTGAGAGGTTAGGCTTTCCCGTTTATGTAGTTGATAATATCGAACAGATCGGAGGTATCCTTGATGAAATACAAAGCACATGATTATCAGCAGTATGCGACAGATTTTATAATCGGACATCCCGTGAGCTGCCTGATCCTTGACATGGGACTTGGCAAAACGGTCATCACGCTTACGGCACTGTGGCTTCTGCTGTTTGACTATTTTGAAGTAAGGCGGATCCTAGTGATCGCACCGAAGCGTGTGGCAGAGACCACATGGCCGGCAGAGATAAAAAAATGGGAGCATCTATACGGCATGACATTTGCCGTGGCAATGGGGACTGCAGGGAAGAGAAAGGAAGCACTTCTGTCAGGAGCCGATGTGACGATCATCGGAAGGGACAATGTTTCCTGGATGACAAAAAACATAGTTTTTGATTTTGACATGGTCGTGATCGATGAGCTGTCGAGCTTCAAGTCCCCGAAGGCACAGCGATTTAAAGACCTGAAAAAAGTAAGGCCGATGGTAAAACGTGTGGTCGGGCTTACGGGAACACCGGGAAACCTCATGGACTTATGGGCAGAGATAGGGATCCTTGATATGGGGCAGAGGCTTGGAAGATACATCGGAGGATACCGTGACAGGTTCTTCCTTCCGGATAAGCGGAATCGAGAGATCATCTTTTCGTATAAGCCGAGGGAAGGGGCAGAAGAAAAAATATATGAACTGATCTCCGATATCAGCATTTCCATGAAAGCCGTGGATTATCTTGATATGCCGGAATGTATAAGCAACCGTGTGACCGTATCCATGTCGGAATCCGAACAGGTGCTTTATGACAGGATGGCAGATGAAATGATCCTTGAATACGGGGAAGGACAGGACATCGATGCGGTAAATGCAGCAGCCTTAAGCAACAAGCTCCAGCAGATGGCAAACGGTGCGGTCTATGATGAATCCGGCAATGTCCGTAATATCCATGACAGAAAACTGGATGCACTGGAAGACCTGATCGAATCGGCAAACGGAAAACCGCTTCTGGTTGCATACTGGTTCAAGCATGACAGGGAGAGGATATTAAAAAGGTTTCCGGCAAGGGATATCAATACTAGGAAAGATATCGAGGCCTGGAATGAAGGAAAGATCCCTGTGGCACTGATCCATCCGGCATCGGCAGGACACGGACTGAATCTTCAGGAAGGCGGTTCGACCATCGTATGGTTTTCACTTACATGGTCCCTTGAACTGTATCAGCAGTTAAATGCCAGACTTTACAGACAGGGGCAGAAACACACGGTCATCATAGAGCATCTGGTGACAGAAGGCACGGTCGATGAAGATATCCTCCGGGCAATCGAAAAAAAGGATACTACACAGAATGCAATGATAGAAGCAGTAAAGGCAAGGATTGGAGGTATGACGGATGACGGCAGAAGTAATGATGAAGGAATATAAGAATATGAAAAAGGAACTGACCGTGACTGAGTTCCAGCTCCGTCAGTTTCAGGGAATGAGTGAACAGGACATGATCGCTTCCATGCTTTACTCCCATCAGGAAGGGGAAAGGGTGCAGACGAGCACTCTTTCCGATAAAACAGCAAACATAGCAGTCAAATATAAGGCTGCAATGGAAAGGGAGAATGACGAATGGTACGGTTTTCTTTTCCACAGATATATGTTCCTGAAGGAAGAACTGGATTTTTTCGAACATGCAGTGAACGGACTGGATGAAAGACATAGAAGCATTATCACGGATCTTCTGGATGAGGAGATGACATGGGACATTATGATGGAAAGATACCATGTGAGCCATACGATGATAGCAAAATACAGAAAAGCAGCATTGAAGGAACTGGATAAACAGTATGAACTGAGGGACAGACAGGTGGAAGCTTTTGTCCTTGGATAGGAGGTTTTATGTGTAAGCGCGGAGATATTTATTATGTGGATTTTGGAGAAAAAGATGGAAGCAAGCAGGGCGGTGTCCGTCCGGCACTGGTGGTGAGTAATAATAAGGCGAATAAGCATTCCCCGGTGGTTACGGTCGTTCCACTGTCAGCCAGGGTGTGGAAAAAGAAGTATCTTCCGACCCATGTGCAGATCCCCAAAGGCAGCGGTCTGAACAAGCCGAGCATGGCACTGGCAGAACAGGTGGAGACCCTTGATAAAACAAGACTTGGAGAAAGAATCGGGGAAGTGCTGGATGACATGGTAATGGAACAGATCACGGTGGCACTCCAGATACAGATAGGTGCATATGCAGAGTACAATTAAGGCAGTCAGACGGCTGTCTTTTTTGTTTGCGTTATGGTAAAATGATGTTATAAACCAAACAGAGACGGAGGCGGTAAAATGGTAAATTACGATGACCTTGTTAACAGCCTGAGCAGTAATCCGAGGGATATTGTTACTGTACCTATGAATAACAGAAAAGGAAAATGGTTTTATGCTTTTGCAGAGAATGGCACTGTTTTTGTGACTGTATCGAAAGAGCATGAACCCAAATGCTCCATAAAAATGCCCAGACCTTTAAAGAAGGAAGAATGCGGAGAGCTATATGAACTGTACCTGAGAAGGAAAAAGGGAGAACATATATCCGGAGAAGCAACAGCGGCTACCCGCAATCAGGTATACTGGTATGGTATTTTTTCTGATATGGGGCTGTAGGTATAGGGAAGCTGAACGTAAGGAGCTTTATGATATTATAAAAACTTCAGAAGATGAAGGAAAAATCCAGTGGGCGAAAGAACGTATCCAGGAACTCGACCATATTAAGGAAAAGGAAGTAAATGGGCATATTGAGTTTCTGAAAGAAGAGCGTGAAAAGACTGATAGAAATATTACAGGAGGAATGATTCTTGTTGCTGTTGCGGGAGGACTTGTTTCTAATAAACAGGTAAGGCAGATGAGCGGAAAAGCTATCAGTTCTGTCGGTAAGAGTCTGCTGCGGTTAAAGAAATAAAAAGGTGGTGTACTAGAGGTGCACTAAAGGTGTACTAAGGGTGTACTGACTTTTTAATTTACATCTGCTATGATTAAGATGGCAAAAAAGAAAAGGAGCGGAAACGCTCCTTTTTATGTTGCCGTAAGGCGGTGTCTTTCCAATCCTTTCACACCGCCCGTGTACATAGAAGGGAGGAATGGCGGATGCCGATGAAACCAAAGAAGCCGTGCAGACACCCCGGATGTCCGAAGCTGACAGACGGACTGTACTGCGAGGAGCATGAAGCACTGCACCGTGGTGACAGGGCGAGCAGCAGCAAGCGTGGTTACAACAGGCAGTGGCAGAAGGCAAGGGCAAGATACCTGAAAGCATATCCTTTGTGTGTTCAGTGCTTAAAGGAAGGGCATGCGGTGACAGCAACCGTGGTCGATCATATCAGACCGCACCGTGGTGATCCCGTCCTGTTCTGGGACGAGAAGAACTGGCAGAGCCTGTGCAAGCCCTGTCATGATAAAAAGACATGGAACGAAGATAACAATCCAGAGTATCGGTTCTCACGGCAGACCGTGGGGGTATCTGAATCTCTACAGGCTGAACCACTGAAGACCGATGGCCCCCTTTGCATGAATTTTCGCAGAATTAAACAGGGGGGATATAAAAAGGGTATGGTAATTTTCGCAGAATGTACTTAAAACACGGCAAAAAGGGGTATTTCCTTTTGCCGGAAAATCAGGAAAAAAGCATTATTTAAGGCTGGAAAACAGTGTAAAAACATTGTTTTTCCGGTCTTTTTTTGTGTGCCGGAAGGAGAGTGGAAAGGATGACGGACGCACAGGCAAAACAGATCAATGAGATGAGGATGAAGGGGATGGGCTATAAAGCCATCGGAATGGCAATTGGACTGTCCCGTGACATCGTAAGGAATTACTGCAAGAGACATAACCTTGCCGGATACGCTACGGTGGTTTCAAAAAATATGAAACTCATGGTGGAAGGTAAAGAGGTGTGCCACTTCTGTGGTAATCCGATCACGCAGCCTAAAACTGGCAGACCGAGAAGGTTCTGCTGTGAAAAATGCAGGAGGGAATGGTGGAAAGCACATCCCGAAGCAGTACAGAAAAGTGAAAAGGCTTCCTACACGCTTGTATGTGAGCAGTGCGGGAAGTCTTTCATTTCCTATGGAAACAAGAATAGAAAATACTGCGGCCGTGAATGTTATTTCCGGCACAGGTTTTTAGCAGAGGAGGATATGGAAGATGCAGTTTCAGAGTTATAAAATAGCAGACCTTATCCCGGCTTCCTATAATCCGAGGAAGAAGTTAAAACCGGGTGATAAGGAATATGAAAAAATCAAGAATTCCATTAAGGAGTTCGGTTATGTCGAGCCGATCATCATCAACTCAGACATGACCATTATCGGAGGTCACCAGAGAGCCACGGTCCTTGCAGACCTCGGATACACGGAAGTGGAATGTATCGTGGTCGATATCGACAAGACCAAGGAAAAGGCACTCAATGTAGCACTCAATAAAATTACGGGCGAATGGAACAAGGAACTCCTGGCTGACCTTATCAAAGACCTTGAGGATTCAGATTTTGATGTCGGCATCACGGGTTTTGAACCGCCGGAGATTGAACAGCTTTTTAATTCCGTGCATGATAAGAAAATCACGGAAGATGATTTCGATGTGGAAGCGGAGCTTGCAAAGCCGACCGTGGCAAAGACAGGAGATGTATGGCTGCTTGGAAAGCACCGTGTCATCTGCGGTGATTCCATTCTGCCGGAGACTTACGATAAGCTGATGGATGGACAGATGGCAAATCTTGTCCTGACGGATCCGCCATACAATGTAAATGTCGAGGAGACGGCCGGCAAGATCAAAAATGACAACATGCCGGATGAGGATTTCTATAAGTTCCTGTTTGCTGCATTTGTAAATATGGAGCAGTCAATGGAACAGGATGCTTCCATTTATGTATTCCATGCGGATACGGAGGGGCTGAATTTCAGAAAGGCATTCAAGGATGCTGGGTTCTATCTTTCCGGGTGCTGCATCTGGAAGAAGAACGCACTGGTTCTTGGAAGAAGCCCGTACCAGTGGCAGCATGAGCCGTGTCTGTTCGGATGGAAGAAAGGCGGGAAGCACCAGTGGTATTCCGACAGGAAGCAGACCACCATCTGGGAATATGACCGACCGAAGGCAAGCAAGGACCATCCGACCATGAAGCCTGTGGCACTTATGGCATACCCGATCCAGAACTCATGCATGAGCAACTGCATCGTGCTTGATCCGTTCCTTGGTTCCGGCTCTACGCTGATCGCCTGTGAACAGACACACCGTATCTGCTACGGCATCGAACTGGATGAAAAGTTTGTGGATGTGATCGTAAACCGTTACATTGAACAGTGCGGTTCGGATGCGGATGTATTTGTCATCCGTGACGATATGAAAATTTCATATCAGCAATTATGCAAGGTAGGACAGTATAATGAGATAGATAGCCTTTCTTGATGTATGTTCCGGCATTGGCGGCTTCAAGCTCGGATATGAAACTGCTGGGCATAAATGCATCGGATCTCAGCAGCACTTATGGGAAATGCAGTTACTACAACAGTTATTTAAGCGGTTGCGATGTTGCTTCCGGAGTCCAGAAACTGACATTACATTTCTTTTGGAAAGTACCATTATCTGCTTGACTATACGGGCATTCAGAGTGATATATGGTACTACCAAAAGGAAAGGAGACCAGCAGAATGGAAATTATTACAAACGCTGAGAACAGGAAAGAATTAGTAAAAGCCTTATCCGGACATTTCGGACAGAGGTCAGAATACCTTGGACCGCCATCCTTTGCATATCGCATCGGAA
>ENA-ORTI01003380-ORTI01003380.1-human-gut-metagenome-genome-assembly--contig:-NODE-3380-length-12470-cov-4.495207_pt1 | contig 12470 bp, 8 predicted proteins | sample MGYA00242071_ERZ509191 | MGnify/ENA primary metagenome ERZ509191 (study PRJEB26280, sample SAMEA2338832) | human gut metagenome | biome: human gut; feature: human-associated habitat; material: faeces...
GAGAAATCCGAAAAAAGCAGCCGTCCGATCGTCGGACGGCTGCTTTCTCGATAAGGGGAGGTCGTAGGTCGGGGAGCGTTCAATCCTTGCGGGCGAGGTTCAGTTTCTTGCGGATGAACTCCTCGGCGAAGGCGGCCGTGCCGTCGATGCCGAGCACCGACGAGTCGATGCAGAGGTGGTAGGTCGCGGCGGCGCCCCACGTGCGGTTGCTGTAATAGTTGTAGTAGTCGGCGCGCTTTTCGTCGGTCGAATCCATGAGCTGTTCGGCCGCTTCGGGAGTCAGCCGGCGCGTGCGCACGAGCCGTTCGATGCGGTCCTCGCGCGATGCCGAGACGAAGATGTTGACGCAGCGGGGATGTTCGCGCAGGATGTAGTCGGCGCAGCGGCCCACGAAGATGCACGACTCGCGCTCGGCCAGCTGGCGGATCACGTCGCTCTGCATCTTGAACAGCGCGTCGTGGCTCAGCGGGTTGTTGTAGATCGCGTCGTCGCCCGCGAACGGACTGCGCAGATAGCCGAGCAGGGTGGCGAAGAACCCCTTGGCGGGCTTTTCGTCGGCCTTTTCGAAGAATTCCTGGCCGAAGCCGCTGTGTTCGGCGGCCATCTTGATGAGCCGCTTGTCGTAGACGGGGATGCCGAAACGCTCGGCCAGCCGTTCGCCGACGGCCTTGCCGCCGCTGCCGAGCTGACGTCCGATGTTGATGACGAATTTTTCGTTCATGGTAGGGTAGAATCGTTAAATCTGCATTCGTTTGCGGAAGCGGCGCAGTTCGCGCAGCAGCATGAGGGCCGCGACGAGCGATGCCAGAAGGTCCGACAGCGGCATACTGCACCATACGCCCCAGCTGCCGTTGTAGCCCATGCCGGCGAGGATGTCGGGCAGGAATAGCAGTCCGGGCAGCAGGAAGAGCAGCTGGCGCGACAGCGACAGGAAGATCGCCTTCGGGGCCATGCCGATGCTCTGGAAGAAGTTGGTCGTCACCATCTGGAACCCGATGATCGGGAAACAGAGGAAGACGATGCGCATTCCTTCGGCCGCGAGCCGGATCAGCTCCTCGTCGGTCGTAAAGACCGCCACGGCCCAATGGGGCAGCAGCTCGCCCAGCAGGAATCCGAGCGAGGTGACGCAGGTCGCGCCGATGACGGTGAGTTTGAGCACGTGCATCAGACGGTCGTACTGCCGTGCGCCGAAATTGTAGCCTGCGATGGGCTGCATCCCCTGGTTGAGCCCCATGACGATCATCACGAAGAAGAAGGCCAGCCGGTTGACGATACCGTAGGCCCCGATCATCAGGTCGCCGCCGTGCTCTTTGAGCCCCTTGTTGATGAGGATGACGATGAAGCAGGCCGTCACGTTCATCAGAAAGGGCGACATGCCGATGGCCAGAATCTCCTTGACGATCCGCTTGCGCGGCCGGTAGATTCCCCGGTGGAAATGCAGCAGTTCGCTCGAATCGGAGAGCAGCCGGAACTGCCAGACGAGCGAGATCACCTGCGCCAGCACCGTGGCGATCGCTGCGCCGCGGATGCCCCAGCCGAAGCCGTAGATGAACAGCGGGTCGAGGATCGTGTTGATGACTACGGTGTTGATCGTGGCGTACATCGACTTGCGCGGGTGTCCCGCCGAACGCAGGACGGAGTTCAGTCCCAGATACATGTGCGTTACGACGTTGCCCATCAGGATGATCGACATGTAGTCGCGGGCGTAGCCGATCGTCGCCTCGCTCGCCCCGAAGAAGTAGAGGATCGGGTCGAGGAAGAGCAGGGTGACCAGTCCGAAGCCGAGTCCGATGATGAAGTTGAGCACCACGACGTTGCCCAGTATGTATTGTGCCGAGGCGTAGTCCTTTTGTCCGAGCCGCATCGAGATGAGCGTGGCGGCGCCGACGCCGACGAGCGATCCGAACGCCGCGGCGAGGTTCATCAGCGGGAAGGTGAGCGCCAGTCCCGAAATGGCCATCGGTCCGACGCCCAGCCCGATGAAGATGCTGTCGACCATGTTGTACAGCGAAGAGGCCGTCATGGCGATAATGGCCGGTACGGAGTATTGGACGAGCAATTTGCGGATTCGTTCCGTTCCGAGTTCAGTAGCTGCTCCCTTGATGACTGTCATAAATGCGATGAGATGTTAGCGGCTTGCCGGAGGCCCGCGGCGGCGGGTGCGACGTAGATTCCGATGCAAAGATACGATTAAGGTGAGAGAAAAAGAAAAAACGACCGTTTTTCTTTTTCCGAACCGCAGTATCTAAGGCGCAGCCAAAGATACGAATAAGCGAGAGCAATGTCGAATTTATTCGAACATTGCCGGACGTAAGTGTCTTCGGCGCAGCCAAGGCGCGGAAAGTCGGACGTAGAGGCGCAAACGCGGGTTTTGCGATTAAAAATCGGGCGAGCCTGTTTCAGCGGTGCAATCGCTGTCGGGGTCGCGGATGCGCCCTTCGTCCGCCCGCCGACGCTCCGATCCGCTGTCGGGCTCCGGCGGTGAAAGTGCGAATAATCTCATATTTTTCGCCGCGGGAGCGCATCGCGTCGGGAAAAATCGTAACTTTGTCAGGGTAAAAGAGAACCCCCGCATTATGATTTACGACAATATCCTGGGAACGATCGGTTCGACGCCGATGGTGCGCCTGAACCACTTTTCCCCCAACCGGCAAGTCAATATTTTCGCCAAGCTCGAAGGCTTCAACCCTACGGGCAGCATCAAGGACCGCATTGCGGTCAAGATGATCGAGGAGGCCGAGCGCGAGGGGAGGCTCACGCCGGGCAAAACCATCATCGAACCCACGTCGGGCAATACGGGCATCGGCCTGGCGATCGTGGGAATCGTCAAGGGGTATCCCGTGGAGATCGTCATGTCGGAGGCCGTGTCGATCGAACGGCGCAAGATCATCCGCTCCTACGGCGCCAAGGTGATTCTCACTCCCGCCGAGGAGGGTACCGACGGGGCGATCCGTTATGCGCGCGCGGCCGTAGCGTCGGATTCCGACCGCTATTTCATGCCCGATCAGTTCGCCAACGCCAGCAACTACCTGGCGCACTATCAGTCGACGGCGCTCGAAATCTGGCAGCAGACGGGCGGCGAGATCGACTATCTGGTCTGTGCCCTCGGCACGTCGGGAACGCTCATGGGGCTGTCGCGTTTTTTGAAGGCGATGAAGCCCGACATCAAGGTCGTCTGCGCCCAGCCTACGCGCGGCCACTACATCCAGGGATTGAAAAATATGGAGGAGGCGATCGTACCCGACATCTACGACCCCTCGAAGATCGATATTCAGGAGATGGTCGAGAGCGAGGAGGCGATCGCTATGGCCCGCCGGATCATCGCCCGCGAGGCGATTTTCGCCGGCATGTCGAGCGGCGCCGCCCTGCTGGCCGCCGTACGGACGGCCGCCCGCATCGAGCGGGGCAACATCGTGGTGGTCTTCCCCGACCGTGCCGAGAAGTATCTCAGCACGACGATGTTCGACGAATTCAACGACTGATCCTCCGCCGTATGCCGCGCCTTTCGCTCATCGTCGCCACCTACAACCGTGCGGAGCAGTTGCTCACGACGCTGCGGTCGGTCGCTGCACAGACGGCGCCCGCGGCCGAGTGGGAGTGCGTGGTGGTGGACAACAATTCGACCGACGATACGGCCGCGCGTTTCGAGGAGTTTCGCACGGCGCATCCCGGGCTGCCGCTGCGGCGGGTGTCCGAGACGCGGCAGGGCCTTTCGTGGGCCCGCAACCGCGGCATCGCCGAGACGACGGGCGACATCGTGGCCATCATCGACGACGACGAGCGCATCGTGCCGGAGTTCATCGCCGCATACATCGCCTTTTTCGATGCGCACCCCTCGGTGGCGTCGGCCGGCGGCCCCATCGTAGCGGAGTATCCCGCAGGGCGTCCCGCGTGGATGTCGCGCTATACCGAACGGCCGATCGCCAACCCGATCGATCTGGGGCCGACGCCCCGTCCCTTCCCGCGCGGGCGGATTCCCGGCGGAGGGAACATGGCGCTGCGCCGCACGGCGCTGGGGCGCTACGGAGCGTTCGACCCGCAACTGGGACGGCGCGGCGCGCGGCTGCTGGGCGGCGAGGAGAGCGACCTGTTCGCACGGCTGCGGCGCGGCGGCGAGCAGTGCTGGTATGTGCCAGGGGCGGTGATGTACCACATCATCCCGCCGTCGAAGCTCACACGCGGCTATTTCGACCGTCTGTGCCGCAATATCGGCGTGAGCCAGCGCACGCGGGCCGCGATCGACGGCGGTCTGCTGCGCCTGTGGACGGGCGAGGCGGCCAAGTGGTGCGCCACGCTGGGGATCGCCCTCGGCTATTGCCTGACGGGCCGCATGCGGCGTGCGGCGTGGCTCGTGCGGATGCGGCGGCAGATTACGGCGGGGTTGCTGACCTCGGCCGAGTAGGTAGACGAATGCGGGACTTGCGGGTCTCCTAAAATTCCATCGTATGAAAAAGTTTCTGAAAATCGTTGCGATCGTGGCGGTCGTGCTCATCGCCGTCGCGCTCGTCGTGCCGCTCGCACTCAAATCGAAGGTGGGCGACATCGTGAAGAAAGAGGCGGGCGAACTGCTCACCGCCGAGGTCGATTTCCGTTCGCTCGACCTGAGCCTGCTGCGCCATTTCCCGCACGCTTCGGTCGAGTTGGAGGGGTTGACGGTCGTCTGCGCCGCGCCGTTCGAAGGGGATACGCTGGCTTCGGTCGGGCGCATCTCGGTGGTCGTCGACCTGATGTCGCTCTTCGGCGATTCGGGCTACGAGGTGACCAAACTGCTCGTCGACAAGGCGCATCTGCATGCGCGCAAACTCGCCGACGGCAGCGTGAACTGGGACGTGATGAAACCTTCGGACGAACCGGCGGAGGAGAAGGAGCCGGCCGAGGCGGACGAACCGTCGGCCTTCCGTCTGCGGATGCGCGACGTGCGTCTGTCGGAGGCCGTCGTCCGCTATGAGGACGACTCGACGGGAATGCGCGCCGGTGTCGATCCGCTCGACCTGCGTCTGAGCGGCGACCTGTCGGGCGAGCGCAGCGACCTCGACCTGCGGTTGGAGGCGCATCGCCTCTCGTATGCGGCCGGCGGGGTGGCGCTGCTGCGCGACGCCGATCTGACGGCCGACGTCACACTCGACGCCGATCTGAAAAACAAGCGTTTCACTTTCTCCGACAACAGATTGAGCCTCAATGCGATCGCTCTGAGCCTCGACGGCTGGGTGGCGCTGGCGGACGACCGCACCGAGATGGACGTGCGCGTCAACAGTTCGAAAGTCGAGTTCCGCGACGTCCTGTCGCTGGTTCCGGCCTTCTACACGCGCGATTTCGAGAACCTGACCGCTTCGGGGCAGCTGACGCTCGACGCATGGGCCAAAGGCGTGCTGGCGGGCGACCGGCTGCCGGCCTTCGAAACGACGCTGGCCGTGCGCGACGGCAGCTTCAAATACGCCTCGCTGCCCAAGGCCGTGACGGGCATTACGATCGATGCCAGGGCGGCCAATCCGGGCGGGACGGCCGACGCCACGACCGTCGACGTGCCGACCTTCGCGCTGACGATGGCGGGCAACGCGCTGCGCGGCTCGTTCTCGGCCGCAACGCCGATGAGCGACCTGCGCTTCAAGGCGGCCGCCGCCGGCAAGGTCGATCTGGGGGCTGTGAAGGAGGTCTATCCGCTGGGCGATTCGATCGCGCTGGCGGGCGTCGTGACGGCCGACATGCAGGCGTCGGGGCGGATGTCCGACATCGAGCGGGAGCGTTACGAGGCGATCGCGGCTTCGGGGCGGCTCACTGTCGAAGGGGTTACGGCGGCACTCGCGGGATTGCCCGAAGTGAAGGTGCGCCGCGCCGCGATGAGCGTCAGCCCTGCGGCGCTGACCCTTTCGGAGCTGGGCGTCACGGTGGGGCGCAGCGACATCGAAGCGTCGGGCACGCTGTCGAACTATATCGGCTATCTCCTGCGCGACCAGACGCTGCGCGGGCGGCTCGACGTCCGTTCGTCGCTGCTCGATCTCAACGAACTGCTGGGCGACGCTTCGGAGGCTTCGGCCGATACCGGTGCGGCCGCCGCTCCGGCCGATACGGCGGCGATGCGTGCCGTCGTCGTGCCGCAGAACCTCGATCTGGCACTCGGTGCGTCGCTGAAAAAAATACTGTTTCAGAAAATGGTGCTCGACGATTTCACCGGTTCGCTGACCGTGGCGAAGGGTACTGTCTCGATGAACCGGCTGGCGATGAATGCCTTCGGCGGCCGGATGTCGGCTTCGGGCAGCTACTCGACGGCAGCCGACGCGCAGCGGCCGGCGTTGAAGTTGAAGGCCGAGATCGCCGATGCGTCGTTCTCGACGACCTTCGACCAGCTGGACGTCGTGCGCCGCATGGTGCCCCTGTTCGAGAAGACGGGCGGGGACTACTCGATGTCGCTCGATCTGGCGACCCGCCTGACGCAGACGATGGATCCCGACTATGCGACCTTGCAGGCCGACGGGGCGATCCGTTCGAAGAACATCCGCGTGCAGAATATCGCCGTCTTCGACCAGTTGGCCGCAGCGCTCAAAAACGACGCCCTGCGCCGCATCGAGGCGAAGGATGTCGACATCCGTTTCACGATCCGCGACGGACGCATCGCCACGCAGCCCTTCGATCTGAGCGTGGGCGGTATTTCGCTCAACCTGTCGGGTTCGACGGGGCTGGATCAGACGATCGACTACACGGCCCGGGTGACGCTGCCCGAAGGATCGGCGGGCGGTATTCTTACGGCGGTCGACGTCGGCATCGGCGGCAGTTTCTCGTCGCCGAAGATCACGCTCGACGTGAAGAATGCCGTGAAGGACGCCGTGAGCAATGCGATCGGTGAGAAACTGGGCCTGTCGGTCGGATCGTCCGAGGGCAAATCGGCCGACGAGATCCGCGCCGATGCGAAGGCCAAAGGCGATAAGCTCGTCGAGGAGGCCAGGGCGCAGCGAGACAAACTCGTCGGGAAGGCGTCGGGCAAACTGGCCAGGATCGCGGCGCAGGCCAGCGGCGACGCGCTGGTGTCGGCCGCCGAGAAGCAGGCGCAGAAACTCATGGAACAGGCCGAGCAGCAGATCGCCGCGCAGCAGTGAGCGGCCGTGTCGTGAAAACCGGTGCAGCGTCCCACGATCGTGGGACGCTGCATGTCGTTTTACGGTCGCACGACTGCGTTTACCCGAGTTGCTGCGTCCGGCTTGCCGCCGGCGATTTTTCGGAGAGGTGTGTAAATTGGTCGAAAGGTTCGCTGTTGTGTCAAAATTTCCTATATTTGCCCCGCAATCTATACTTACTATTATTATTTAAACGCACAACACATGAGGAAATTTTTGACGATTTTCACCCTCTCCCTGCTTGCGGTGTCATGTATCGACAACGACTACGATCTGTCGGACATCGATACGGACGACATCGGCATCGGAGACGAAAACTCGGTCTTCACCTGCCCGCTGATGACGCTGAGGGTCGCCGTCGCGGACATCGTGAACGAACAGGGGGATCTCGACGGTATCCTGGCCGAAGCCGATGTCTGGTTGCCGAACCGGCTGCCGGACGGCGCGGAGGCGGTCGACGTGAAACGGCTTACCGGCGGCGACGGACAGCAGGCGCAACAGGCCTATGTGCAGACGTTGCTGACGGCCTTGCAGGAGGAGATCGACGCCGATGCTTCGGACCGGAAGCTCGAACAGATCGCCCGACAGATCTATGCGGAGTATAGGGAGGATTTTCTCCCCGATTATCTCCCTGTCGATGTGGACGAGGCGGAGTATATCGCGGCGTTCAGGACCGTCTACCACCAGCAGGCGACGCACGATCTGATCTGGGAGAATATCGAACTGTTCGCCGCCCGTTACCTGACGACGAACCTTCGGATAGATGTCCGGCCCTTCGTCCTTTCGGGCATCGACGTGGGGGCGGACGTGCGCGACATGATCGTCGGCGGAGACGAATCGAAAACCTCGTTGTCGCTCTTCGGCGATATTGCGACCGACCTGCCGGTCTCCTTCTCGGCAGAACCGTCGTTCGAGGCCGAGGTGGAGGGCAGCGACCGCACGTTGTTCAGCTTTCCTTCCTTTACCGTCTTCCCGATGGCGGAGGCGCCCGTCGAAATCGAGGAGACGTCCGTCTCTGCGGATGCACTGACGGTCATCTTCGACCAGGAGACCCGCATCGAACTGAACATGCAGCTGGAAAACTACTATCCCGGGCGTTCGCTCGATCTCGGACAGGGAATTACCATCAACCTGAAAGTTCGCAAGAAGGGCGGTTTAATCTTTAACGTTTAGTGACAGCCATGAAAAAATTGCTCTATACGCTGGCCGCCGTTCTCGTTTGCACGGGCGCTGCGGCGCAGAATCCCACGTTGTATTTCATGGAGGGGGTACCCCTGCGTTCGCAGATGAACCCCGCGCTGGCTCCGCAACGGGGTTATTTCAATATTCCGGTACTGGGCGGTCTGGCCGTTACGGCGGGCGGCAACACGTCGCTCGACCACCTGCTCTTCCGCCGCGACGGCAGGCTGGTGACGCTGCTCAGTCCGTCGGTCTCGTCGGCCGACGCCCTTTCGGATCTCCATTCGGAGAATCTGGTCAACGCCGACATTCGGGTCAATCTGCTCGGTTTCGGCGCTTATACCGCCAACCGCAAGCACTTCTGGTCGTTCGACCTCAATCTGCGCACGAGCGTTTCGACGCAGTTCCCCTACGAGCTGTTCCACTTCTTCAAGACGGGCGAGAGCGCGCAGGTACGCAATCTGGGCCTCAGTTCGGATGCCTATGCGGAAGCCGGGTTCAACTACTCGTTTCCTATCGGCGAGAAGTTCTATGTCGGTGCGCGCGTGAAGTTTCTGGTCGGGCTGGCCCGTGCCAAGTCCTATTTCACGCAGTTCAACGTCTCGCTCGGCGAGAACGAGTGGTATGCCGAGGCCGTCGGCGAATTGGAGGTCAACAGCAACCTGCTGACCATCCCCACCCGTCAGGAGGCGGGACAGGACGGAGTCTACCGCAATTACTACCAGCTCGACGACATGGAGTTCGACGCGAAGTTCAAGCCCGCCGGCTACGGTGCGGCCTTCGACATCGGTGCGACCTACGAGCCGATCCCGAACCTGCTGGTTTCGGCGGCGATCAACGACATCGGTTTCATCGCGTGGAACAAGGCCAGTTCGATGCACGGCACCGTAAGCCGGAGGCTGACCTTCGACGGTGCGCAGGTCGATGCGTCGGGGGTTGCCGACATCGATTTCGATCTGGGCGAGTTGAAGTTCGAGCAGGTCGACGAAGAGAGCGCGACGCGGATGCTCCATTACACGATGAATCTCGGCGCCGAATACCGGCTGTGGGACCGGCGCGTCGGTTTCGGAGCGTTGTACCAGATTCACAAGTACGACTATGCGGCGCTGCACAACCTGACCGCTTCGGTCAACTTCCAGCCCGTGCGCTGGTTCGGGCTTTCGGGCAGCTATTCGTTCATCGACAATCGGGCCAGCGCATTGGGGTTGGGACTGAACCTCAATCCGGGCTGGATCAATTTCTATGTCGCTACCGACGTGTTGCTGACCAAGAAGAGCGCGCAGTGGATTCCCATCAAGCAGGGGCGGATGAACTTCAATCTGGGCATCGGTGTCCCGATGGGGAAACGAGGGCTGCGCCAGCGCGATTGCATTCGGGTGAATGCGGCGTGCTGTCCGTCGCAGGAGCCGCTCACGGAGCAGCAGGAGCTTCGTATCAGGGAGCAGCAGCTCCGCGAGCAGGCGTCGGCGACCTCCGAGCAGATCGAAGAGGCTACCGAGCGCAGCGAGAAGGCGATCCGCAAAGCCGAACGCAGGGCGGCGAAGGCCGAACGGAAGGCGCGTAAAGCGGCCGAACGGGCGCAGCAGGAGGGCGATACGGCTTCGGTCGTCCGTGCCGCGGCCGATCTGCTGGCCGTGCGCTACTGAGGCGGGCGTATCGTCCGACAGAAATTCACCCCGGCGCAGCGATCTGCGCCGGGGTGAATTCGTCTGGGTCGTCCCCGTTTTTGTCCGTTCCGGCGGTCAGGGCCGCGCGGCCAGTTCGGCGACGATCGCCCGCATCGCGTCGTAACGCTCCTCGGCGCTGCGGAGCAGTGCGTACTGCGCCCGCGTACGGACGAGGTTGTGGTCGGGCGACTTGATCTTGTAGTAGGTGTCGCCGTCGAGATAGTCCATCAGGAAGCGCAGCACCTGTTCGTAGGTGATGTAGCGTACCGAGAAGGCGAGTGCGTCGGTTTCGGCCGGCGTGAGGAAAGCGCGCGCCTCCGAGAGGTAGCCCTCGGCGAAGCCGCGGAACATGGCCATGTCGAGCCATACGTCGTCGAGGTTTTCGTCGTCTTCGCGGCCGTGGTTGGCGTAGGTGCGGATCGCGTCGCCGAAGTCGTTGAAGCAGGGGCTGCGCAGTACCGTGTCCAGATCGATCACGCAGAGCACCCGCCCCTGGCGGTCGAAGAGGATGTTGTTGATCTTCGTGTCGTTGTGCGTCACGCGGCGCGGGATCTCGCCCGTTTCGACCCGCTGCCAGAAGCGGAGCATCTCGTCGCGGCGGCATTCGATCCATTCGATTTCGCGTGCCACCGACGCACGGCGTCCCGCGGCGTCGCGCGCGAGGGCATCGTCCCATTGCCGGAAGCGGAAACGGATGTCGTGGAAGCCGGGCAGAATGTCGGCCAGCGGTTCGCCGTAGTCGGCCAGCATCCGCTGGAAGCGGCCGATGCCTTCGCCGCCGCAGCGGGCCAGTTCGGGGGTCGAGGCGGACTGGCAGGTCACCGAATCCTCGATGAAGAGCGTCGCGGCCCAATAGTCGCCCGCCGCATCCTCGTAATAGAGCGCTCCGTCGTGCGTGGGGATGACGGTCATCACTTCGCGCCGCGGATCGCCGCCGGCGCGGCGTACCTTCTCCCTGAGAAAGGAGGTTACGCCCTCGATGTTGCGCATCATGGCGGGGATGTCGGTGAAGACGTTGCGGTTTTTGCGTTGGAGGACGTACCGTGCACGTTCGGTCGTGACGATGTAGGTGTCGTTGATGAATCCTTCGCCCAGCGTGGCGACCGACTGCACGGCGCCGTCGAGACGGAATTGTTCGGCTATTCGTTTCATGCGGTAGAGGGTTTGGGCAACCGTATCCGGGAATTGCGGAGAAGTCGCGGACTCCGCCTTCGGTTTTCCCGTCCGGTAGGATAAAGGTAATGAATTTTTTCTAACTTTGTGAACAGAACCCTGAAAAACCTCTTTCTTATGAAAACGCTCTTTCGTACAGCACTTCTTCTCGTCTGCGGTTTTCCGCTCTTCGCCTGCACGCCGCACGCCGCCTCGGACGCGCCTTACCGGATCGAGGAGGGGACGATCGTCTTCGCGGAACCCGCGCGCGCCGAGGGGCAGTGCGACGTGCTGCAACTGCGCTGCGATCCGATTCCCGTCGTGCGCGTGGCCTTCATCGGCCTGGGTATGCGCGGCAGCACGGCCGTCGAGCGTTTCACGCAGCTCGACGGCGTGGAGATCGTCGCCCTCTGCGACAAGGTGCCCGCCCACGTCGAGCGGGCGCAGCGGACGCTTTCGGTACATGGCCTGCCGGCGGCGCAGGAGTTCACGGGCGCCGACGACTGGCGTCGCGTCTGCGAGTTGGAGGGTGTCGATCTGATCTACAACTGCACCGACTGGCAGATGCACGTCCCCATTGCGCTCTACGCCATGGAGCGGGGCAAGCACGTGGCCGTCGAGGTGCCTGCGGCGCTGACCGTCGCCGACTGCTGGGCGCTGGTCGACGCGGCCGAACGGACGCGCCGCCACTGCATGATGCTCGAGAACTGCTGTTACGACTTCTTCGAGATGACGACGCTCAACATGGCGCGCGAGGGGCTGTTCGGCGAGATCGTCCATGTCGAGGGGGCCTATATCCACGACCTGCGCGAATTGCAGTTCGACCGCCGGCACGGCTACGTCGACATGTGGCGGCTCGAACATAATGCGCTGCATACGGGCAATCCCTATCCTACGCACGGCCTGGGTCCGTTGTGCCAGCTGCTCGACATCCACCGCGGCGACCGCATGGAGCGGCTCGTCTCGCTCTCGTCCGACCAGTTCGGCATGAGCGCCTACGCCACGGCGAAGTACGGCGCGGAGTCGGCGGAGGCCGAGAGGCCCTATGCGTTGGGCGACATGAATACGACGCTGATCCGCACGGCCAGGGGCAAGAGCATCCTCATCCAGCACGACATCACCTCTCCGCGGCCCTACAACCGGCTCCATACGATCTCGGGAACGAAGGGCTTCGCACAGAAATACCCGATCCGCAGTCTGGCGTTCGATCCCGACGCCCACCACCGGCTCTCGGACGAGCAGCTCGACCAGATGCTGCGCCGCTACGAGCATCCCATTACGCGCGAAATCGGCGAGAAGGCGCGCGAGGTGGGCGGCCACGGCGGCATGGATTTCATCATGGACTATCGCCTCGTTTACTGCC
>ENA-ORTI01003383-ORTI01003383.1-human-gut-metagenome-genome-assembly--contig:-NODE-3383-length-12459-cov-4.417204_pt1 | contig 12459 bp, 12 predicted proteins | sample MGYA00242071_ERZ509191 | MGnify/ENA primary metagenome ERZ509191 (study PRJEB26280, sample SAMEA2338832) | human gut metagenome | biome: human gut; feature: human-associated habitat; material: faeces...
TTATTGCTTATTATCCGCACCCAAAAAGTTGCATTTATAAGTTGAACTCAAGAGATACACTTCTTCCTGTGAAATTACCGGAGGGTAGTGTGGTAGAATTGAATACGGCTGATACGATTGTATTGAAACAGGTTCCTGGTATCGGAAGCGGAAGAGCGCGTATGATTGTGGCCTATCGTCAGAAATTAGGCGGTTTTGTCCGGACTGAGCAGTTGAATGAATTGTCGCATTGGCCGGATTCGCTGAATCGGTGGTTTCGGTGTGACACTTCAGTGGTTGAACGTATTTCGGTGAACAGGGCTGGATTAGACCGTTTACGCAACCATCCGTATATGGACTTCTATAAGGCTAAAGCTATTTTAGAATATCGCCGGAAACGGGGGAAAATAAAAGGTCTTTCCCAGCTTGCCTTGTTTCAGGAGTTTACCGAGAAAGACCTTGAGCGTTTGTCTCCTTATTTGTCGTTCGAGTAGCAGAATATGTTATGGATGGCTATATCCGGCAGCTTCGGCTATTTTGAACGGGATTTCTGTATTGTCGATACGGCCTTGAAACAGTTCTGCACCTTTACCGATGGCAAATACCGGAACATAACCGGCTGAATGTCCACCGCTGGTCCAACCAACTAAAGCGATTTCATTCAGAATTCGTTTGGCTTCTGAAGCAATCGGCTCGTCTTGTGCATATTCACTCTTTTCCAGTTTGACTTCCTGATTCTGGAAGCTCTTTTCATAGACGGCTTTCAGACGAGCTTCTTGTTTTTCGTTCAGCTTGACAGTGTCCCAGAATCCGAAATTTTCTTTCAAGGCTTTTTGGATGCTTTCCCAAGAAACCTGATTCTTTGTTTCCATACGCAGGTTGTTAATAATCCGTGTAAATCCTTGTTCACTGACTTGCTGGTTTTTCAATACTTGCAGATTCAGTTCGTAAGGACCTGTACCCAATACGATACCTCCTGTTTCATGGTCGGCGGTGATGACAATCAGAGTTTCATCCGGATGTTGCATGTAAAACTCGTAAGCTACTCTGATGGCATTGTCGAAATCTTCTACTTCGTGGAAGACTGTAGCTGCATCGTTACTGTGGCAGGCCCAGTCGATTTTTCCACCTTCTACCATCAGGAAAAATCCCTTCGACAAGTCTTTTGACAGGAAGTTCAGGGCAGAACGGGTAATGTCCTGCAGTGTCAGGTCGTTCTTCTGACGGTCAATGGCATACGGGATAGAGTAACGGTCCTTTTCGGAAGCAGCTTCCGACTGGAACAGAATAAGTTTGTCAGCTTTCTTGCTTTTCTTCAGATAATCTTTGTAACCACGAGCAATGGTATATCCGTTTTTACCAGCCAAATCATACAGGTTCTCGGTGTCTTTGCCCGATTTATCAACAGGTTCCAAAAAGTCTGAACCGGCGTAGAAGTCGAATCCTGTCCGGTAAAGGTCTTTACCGATACTGTAATAGCTGCTGCGTCCGGCTGCATGTGCATAGAAAGCAGCTGGGGTAGCATGGTCTACACTTACACTGGTAGCGATACCTACTCTGTGTCCGGCTTCTTTGGCCCATACGGCTACACTGTTGACCGGAGTTTCCAAATCCTTCAGGACGCCAATAGCCCCGTTCTTGGTTTTGTTGCCGGTTGCCAGTGCGGTTCCGGCAGCAGCCGAATCTGTTACACCGTTGGTAGCAGAAAAGGTAGTTGAAACGGTTGCATAGGGGAACTGTGTGAATTGTAACGGAATTATTCCGATTTTTCCATTCAATTCTCCCCGATAGAGTTCAGTCCCTTGTACTTGATTAACTCCCATGCCGTCTCCAATAAAATAGAAGACATACTTGGCTTGCTGGGCAAATGAATAGTAGGTAGCCAGCAGAATAAATACGAATAAAAATGAAACTTTCTTCATGGATGAATTTGTAAAAGTTAAATAAATGTATCTGTGCAAAAATAGGGAAAAGTTATTTTTTAGTAGTATGAACATTGAAAAAAAACATGTTTGCAAGGAAGTTTCTTGAAGTAGTTGCGTTTCTGTTATTACAGATTCATTAAGTTTAAAAATTGAACACATGAGAAAAAGGATGATGTTATTGGCAGGAGCCTGCTGTCTGTTGTTTGCCTGCCAGAGTAATGAAGAATTGCAAAAGGTTAGTCAAGAAAGTAATGCACCGATGTTTTTGGAAGCATCCATTGCTTCAGGAGTATTGACGAGTAGAACGACGACTTCAGAACAAGGAGTCTCTAATTTTGAGTTGACAGACCGGATTGGTCTTTTCCAGCCCAATGGAGATGAGGCTTCCTGTTGGGAATATGGGGAAGGTGGATGGACTACAGAGACGGAAATGAATTGGGAAAATAAAGTGGAGGATTTTCATTTCTGCGCTTTTTATCCTTATCAAGGAACAGCGACTCGTTCATCAGTGCCTATGCCAGATTTGACTGTACAGACCGGTGAGTTGGAGCGTATCGGTACGTTCGATTTTTTGGTGGGACACCGTACGACGTCTTATGCTGATGCTGCCGGAGTAGTCTCTTTTACAGAGGATAATGCATTTCGTCATGTATATGCTATGTTGAAGATTGTAGTGAATAAAAGCAGTGTAGAAGATGAATTGACTATCCATCAGGTTAGTTTTGAAGGACAAGACATTGTAACTACACAGACTTATAGTTTTGGAAGCAGTTTTGCGGAAGATCGTTTAGTGTCAGGCTCTCCGTCTACGTCCGTTCTGACATTGACTCCGGAAGTTACTGTAGCTGAAGAGAGTCATACATTTGTGGTGTTGATTAATCCGGTGACTTTGTCTTCTTCCTTGAAGTTAAGCCTTGATTATACCCGGAACAGTATTCGATACAGTGCTTCTACCGAAGGTCTGGTATCGGAATATACAGGTGGTAAACTTTATACCTATACGATACGGTTGAAAAAGGAAAATATTCTGATAGAAGGTAATAGTATCGGTAACTGGGAAAGTCAGGTGGGTGATGATATCTGGGTAGATGAAAACCATACTTCCGAGGAAATGGATTGATTTCATATCTGGAAATACGATAAAGGATGCAGATGGAGATACCTCTGCATCCTTTTTTTGTCTATTGTTGTCGGGTTGTTGGGGAAAATACCGTGGATTTCCGGAAAAACCTATAACTTTGCAGAATTTTAAAAAATATGTCAATTATCTAAACTTCGTAAAGCAATGAAAGCACTGAAGGAACGTATCCGACGCGATGGAAAATGCTTTGAGGGAGGAATCCTCAAAGTCGATAATTTTATCAATCACCAGATGGACCCGATTCTGATGAAATCAATGGCAGTAGAGTTTGTACGCCGTTTTGCCAGTACCAAGATTAATAAGGTTATGACAATTGAAGCAAGTGGAATCGCACCGGCGATTATGGTTGGGTATCTGTTGGAGTTTCCAGTAGTATTTGCTAAAAAGAAAGTTCCTAGTACCATGGAAAATATGCTGGCAACCAAAGTGTATTCTTTTACTAAGGACCGTACATACGATGTCTGTGTCAGCCGTGATTACTTATGTCCGGGTGATAAAGTATTGTTTATTGATGATTTCTTGGCTAACGGTAATGCAGCTAAGGGAGTTATTGATCTGGTAAATCAGGCAGGGGCTGAACTGGTAGGAATGGGCTTTCTGATAGAGAAATCATTCCAGCACGGTGGTGATTATTTGCGTGCTCAAGGTATTCATGTAGAATCTTTGGCTATTATTGAAAGCTTGGATAACTGTGAGATTCGTATCAAAGAATAAGACATGGGAAAGGAAGAGACGATTATCCGGGGAGCCGGATTGATTTATGGGTTGAATGACCGCCCACCATTGAAGGAGACTATTTTTGCTGCACTCAAGCATTTATTGGCTATCTTTGTGGCTATCATTACACCTCCGTTGATTATAGCTGGAGCTTTGAAACTTGATTTGGAGTCTACAGGGTTCTTGGTTTCTATGTCTTTATTTGCTTCGGGGGTCTCTACATTTATCCAGTGCCGTAGGGTAGGGCCTGTCGGTTGTGGTCTGCTATGCATTCAGGGAACTAGCTTTTCGTTTATTGGTCCTATTATTTCGGCAGGTCTGACTGGAGGATTGAGTGCCGTTTTCGGGGCAACCATCATGGCTTCTTCGGTAGAAATGCTCATCAGTCGGGTACTGAAATATACCCGTAAGGTAATTACACCACTGGTTTCAGGTATTGTAGTGACACTGATAGGTATGAGTCTGATAAAAGTTGGTATTTCTGCATGTGGAGGTGGAGCTGTTGCTCAAGCTGACGGTACATTTGGCTCCTTTCAGCATGTAGGGTTAGCCGCTTTGGTTTTGGTACTGATTATTTTCTTTAACCGCAGTTCCAACCGTTATTTGCGTATGAGTTCTATTGTCATCGGATTATTGGTAGGTTATGTGGTGGCATGGATATGCGGTATGGTTGATTTTTCTGCTGTTCAGAGCTATGGTGGTTTCAATATCCCTATTCCATTCCGTTACGGTATCTCGTTCGATCTTTCGGCCATCATCGGCTTAGGATTGGTGTATCTGATTACAGCTATTGAGGCTTATGGTGACATAACTGCCAATTCATTGATTTCAGGTGAACCGGTAGAAGGAGAGGTCTTTGTGAAACGGGCTTCTGGCGGTATTCTGGCCGACGGATTCAATTCAATGTTGGCTGGTATCTTCAATTCTTTTCCTAATTCCATCTTTGCACAGAACAATGGAATGATACAGTTGACAGGTGTAGCCAGCCGTTATGTGGGGTATTTTATTGCCGGTTTCCTGATTTTATTGGGGTTGTTCCCAGCGGTAGGGCTGGTTTTCTCGCTGATGCCTGAACCTGTATTGGGAGGGGCTACCTTGTTGATGTTCGGGACTGTAGCTGCAGCAGGTATCCGTATCATTGCTTCGCAGAACATAAACCGTAAGGCTACACTGGTGATGGCATTGAGCTTCTCATTCGGATTGAGTGTAGAATTGGTGCCTGATATTCTGTGCCAGTTGCCCGAAACCGTTCGGAATATATTTTCATCCGGTATTACTACGGGTGGATTGACAGCTATTATTTCAAATCTGTTGATTCGTATCAAGGAAGATTGATATATACTAACACATATGAATAGCGGGCTTTGCAGGAAAAGGTTCTTGCAAAGCCCGCTATGATTTCAGAAGTTTCCGGCGATTACCAGAATTTGTTCAACTCCTGATTATATTCAAAGCCGGCAGCTTTCAGATTGGTTACAATTTCTTCTTTGCTGACATTCAAGTCAGCGCAAAGTGCATCGAGCGATGGATAAAAGTCACGCAGTTTCATGTTGATGAGGCTGTACAGCATCATCGGATCTTTAGGTAATTCCATAATTTCTTATCAAAAAAATGTTTCTTTCTTTTAGCGGCGCGAAGTTACGTTTTTTTGTGATACGTTGTTATTGGAAGAAGCTAAAAATTAAGGATGTGATGGAATACTTACCGGTTTCCTTTGGCTAATGGTCTGGTTTGTTCTTTGGGGAGTGCTTGACCATATGCCTGAATTGGATTGTCATCAGGTTCAGTTTTATGAAAGACTCTGTTTCTGTCATTTCTACGTCATCTGTCAGTTAATCGGATAATAACTTTTCTATGCGTTGGATAAGCCCTTTTTATTTGGTGCTGTCCGGATCGTTGTGTATGTATGGTTCTGATGTCTTGAGGTAACGGGGTGATACAATGTTTGGATTTGTTTCCTCAGGGGAATTATGTTCTTTATATCGGAAATGTACGTTTGGTATGGATGAAATGTATGTCCTTTGTTGGGAAAACATATGTTTTTAATCTGAGGAACATATACATCATATGGGATAACTCCTAAATAGTTTTCTGAGTGAAAACAAAAGCGAGAGCTTGTGTGTAACTAAGTTAAGATTTATCTTTGTATACGGTAAACCGTTAGAATTTGTTACGCAATGAAAAAGATGTGGTTCATATTGACTGTATTGGCGGGGATGCTGACTGTCGCTTCTTGCCAACGGACAGCTGGTGATGTGTCTTCTTCGGATGCAGAGACAGTGCTGCAGAATATCTTGCAGCGGAAGAGCGTCCGCAGTTACCGGTCGGATATGCCGATAGAAAAAGAAAAGGTTGAGAATCTGTTGCGGGCAGGGATGGCTGCCCCTAGTGGGAAAGACAGGCGCCCGTGGGAATTTATCGTCGTCGATGAGCGTGCGTTGTTGGATTCTTTAGCTGCTCATCTTCCGTATGCCAAGATGTTGGCCTCTGCGCCGATGGCCATTGTTGTATGTGGCGATGAAACCAAGTCGGATTACTGGTATTTGGACTGTTCGGCCGTTGCCGAGAATATTCTGTTGGCAGCCGAGGCACAAGGACTTGGAGCAGTATGGACGGCTACTTATCCGTATCGGGAACGTATGGAAGTGGTGTCACGTTTTCTACACACCCCGTCGCAGGTGAAGTCGCTCTGTGTCATACCGATAGGATACCCTATGGGGAAGCAGACTCCGAAGGATAAATGGGACGACTCACGTATTCATTACAATAAATGGAAATAATTGTAAAATAATTACTAAAGTTTTCGATGTGAGCCCTGTTTACTCAGGAAAAAGCATTACTTTTGCACACTCAATAATGATCATTATAAGAATCAAAAAACATTTACGACAATGATGGAGCTTGATTTACTCACAGCCGTATCGCCTATTGACGGCCGATATAGAAGCAAAGCGGGAGCTTTGGCTGCCTATTTTTCTGAATACGCACTGATGAAATACCGTGTGCGTGTGGAGATTGAATATTTCATCACTTTATGTGAGTTGCCTTTGCCTCAGCTGAAAAGCCTGGATGCAACCCGTTTTGAGTCATTGCGCGACATTTACCGTAATTTCTCTGAAACTGATGCCCAGCGTATCAAAGAAATTGAAAGTGTAACCAATCACGATGTGAAGGCTGTAGAGTACTTCATCAAAGAACAGTTCGATAAATTGGGAGGGCTGGAACCTTACAAGGAATTTATCCATTTCGGCCTGACTTCACAGGACATCAACAATACTTCTGTCCCCTTGTCTATTAAAGATGCGCTGGAAGAAGTATATTATCCGCAGATTCAGAAGCTGATAGATCAGCTGACGACGTATGCTGAAGAATGGAAAAATATCCCGATGTTGGCTAAAACTCACGGACAGCCTGCTTCTCCTACCCGCTTGGGAAAAGAAATCATGGTGTTTGCTTATCGTCTGAACCGTCAGTTGGCAGTGTTGAAGGCTTGTCCGATTACAGCTAAGTTCGGTGGTGCAACCGGTAACTACAACGCCCATCATGTAGCTTATCCGGAATTTGACTGGAAAGCTTTCGGTAACAAGTTTGTAGCCGAAAAGCTGGGGCTGGAACGTGAAGAGTATACTACACAGATTTCCAATTACGATAATTTGGGCGCTATCTTTGACGCCATGAAGCGTATCAATACTATCATGATTGATATGAACCGTGACTTCTGGCAGTATATTTCGATGGAATACTTCAAGCAGAAGATTAAAGCCGGTGAAGTAGGTTCAAGCGCCATGCCACACAAAGTGAATCCGATTGATTTTGAGAATGCGGAAGGTAATCTGGGAATGGCTAATGCCGTGTTCGAACATCTGTCATCCAAATTGCCTGTATCACGTCTGCAGCGTGATTTGACAGATTCTACTGTTTTGCGTAATATCGGTGTTCCGTTCGGACATACACTGATAGCTATCCAGAGCTCACTGAAAGGATTGGGTAAACTTTTGCTGAATGAACATAAGATTTACGAAGATCTGGACAATTGTTGGAGTGTGGTGGCTGAGGCTATCCAGACAATTCTGCGTCGGGAAGCTTATCCGCATCCGTACGAAGCCTTGAAGGCTTTGACACGTACTAATCAGGCCATCAATGAAGCCTCTATCAAAGATTTCATCGAGACCCTGAATGTAAGTGAGGAAATCAAGAAAGAACTCCGTGCGATAACTCCGCATAACTATACTGGAATGTAATTTTAACCATAAACTCAAAAACACCAATAAATCTGAAGAAGAATTGCCCGAGAGGGTAGAGTATTAATTTTTTAAACAGCTATCATTTATGACAGAAAGAGAAAACAGACACGAAGGCGAAAACAGCCAGTCTGGCCGCGATGGTTACAAGTCTTATAACAGAGAAGGATATAACAGATACAACCGTAACGAAGGTGGAAACAGCTATGGCCGACGTCCGTACAACAGCAACCGTGAAGGTGGCGAACGTCCGTACCGCTCTTCTTATAATCCGCGTTTCAACAGCGGCAACGGTGAGGACCGTCCGCAGCGTGGTTACGGAAACCGTCAGCAGGGAGCACGTCCGTATGGTAACCGCCCGGCTTACGGAAACGCAGAGGGAGGCGAACGCTCTTCTTACACTCCTCGTTACAACAATAATAATCAGGGAGGCCGTCCGCAGCGTCCTGCTTACAACAGCCGTTTCAATAAGGATGAAAATGGCGAACAGCGTCCATATCGTCCGCGTTTCAACAATGCCCAGCAGGGTGAAGGCGGTTATCGCCCTCAGCAGCGTCCACATTTCAATAATGGAGGGCAGCAAGGCGGTTATAATCGTCCGCAGGGTGGAGGTTACCGTCCGCGTACTGCCGATTATAATCCGAATGCGAAATACAGCATGAAGAAGCAGATTGAGTACAAGGATGTACTGACTGACCCGAACGAACCGATTCGTCTGAACAAGTTTTTGGCCAATGCCGGTATCTGTTCACGTCGGGAAGCTGATGAATTCATTACCGCCGGTGTCATCTCTGTAAACGGTGAGGTAGTAACCGAACTGGGTACAAAGATCAAGCGTACGGATGAAGTGAAGTTCCACGACCAGCCGGTGAACATTGAACGTAAAGTATATGTCCTGTTGAATAAACCGAAAGATTGTGTGACTACTTCTGACGACCCTCAGGAACGTAAAACTGTAATGGATTATGTGAAAGATGCCTGCAAAGAACGTATCTATCCAGTAGGGCGTCTGGACCGTAATACAACCGGTGTTCTGCTGTTGACCAATGACGGTGACCTGGCTTCAAAGCTGACTCATCCGAAATATCTGAAGAAGAAAATCTATCATGTATATTGTGACAAGAATGTAACGAAGGCTGATTTGGATCAGATCGTTTCAGGTATTACTTTGGATGACGGAGAAATCCACGCAGATGCTGTAAGTTATGCTTCAGAAACTGACAAGTCGCAGGTAGGTATCGAAATCCATTCAGGTAAGAACCGTATCGTACGTCGTATTTTTGAATCATTGGGATATCGTGTCATTAAGCTGGACCGTGTATACTTTGCCGGTCTGACCAAGAAAGGTCTGCGTCGGGGTGACTGGCGCTACCTGACTGAAAAGGAAGTCAACATGCTTCGCATGGGATCTTTTGAATAAGTAACTCATTTCATGGATACGGGCAGGCTCTTACAAGTCTGCCCTCATGCATATAAAACATAAATACAAATATCATAATGGAAACAATTCGTAGAACAAAAGTGGTTGACCTGCTTAAACGTGACGATTTCGGAGCTATGGTCAACGTGAAAGGATGGGTACGTACCCGTCGTGGTAGCAAACAGGTGAACTTTATTGCCTTGAATGACGGTTCTACTATAAATAATGTACAGATTGTAGTCGATTTGGCTAATTTCGACGAAGAAATGCTGAAACAGATTACTACCGGTGCATGTCTGAGTGTGAATGGAGAACTGGTAAAGTCAGTAGGTGCCGGACAGGCTGCGGAAATTCAGGCTCGTGAAATTGCCGTATTGGGTACTTGTGACAATACTTATCCGTTACAGAAGAAAGGGCATTCAATGGAGTTCCTGCGTGAGATAGCTCATTTGCGTCCACGTACCAATACTTTCGGTGCCGTATTCCGTATTCGTCATAACATGGCTATCGCTATCCATAAATTCTTCCATGAACGTGGATTCTTCTATTTCCATACTCCGTTGATTACAGCTTCGGACTGTGAAGGTGCAGGCCAGATGTTCCAGGTGACCACGATGAACCTGTATGACTTGAAGAAAGATGAGAACGGTTCCATTATTTATGACAATGATTTCTTCGGCAAGCAGGCCAGTCTGACAGTTTCCGGTCAGCTGGAGGGTGAATTGGCTGCAACAGCTTTAGGAGCTATCTATACATTCGGACCGACTTTCCGAGCTGAAAATTCGAATACGCCGCGTCACTTGGCTGAGTTCTGGATGATTGAGCCTGAAGTAGCTTTCAATGACATCAATGACAACATGGATTTGGCTGAAGAGTTCATCAAATATTGTGTACAGTGGGCTTTAGATAACTGTTATGATGATGTGAAGTTCCTGAACGATATGTTCGATAAGGGCTTGATTGAACGTTTGCAGGGAGTCTTGAAAGAATCGTTTGTCCGTTTGCCGTATACGGAAGGTATCAAGATTCTGGAAGAGGCAGTAGCCAATGGTCATAAATTTGAATTCCCGGTATATTGGGGAGTTGACCTTGCTTCTGAGCATGAACGTTATCTGGTTGAAGAACATTTCAAACGCCCGGTTATTCTGACCGACTATCCGAAGGAAATCAAGGCTTTCTACATGAAGCAGAATGAAGACGGAAAGACGGTACGTGCTATGGATGTACTGTTTCCGAAAATCGGTGAGATTATCGGTGGTTCTGAACGTGAAGAAAACTACGATAAGCTGCTTACCCGGATTCAGGAACTAGGAATCCCGATGAAGGATATGTGGTGGTATCTGGATACCCGTAAGTATGGTTCATGTCCGCACTCTGGTTTCGGTCTCGGCTTCGAGCGTCTGTTGCTGTTCGTAACAGGTATGGCGAATATCCGTGACGTAATTCCGTTCCCTCGTACTCCTCGTAACGCAGAATTCTGATTCTATCGTATTCGAAATATTAAAGAAAAAGGCTTCTATCTGAATGGATGGAAGCCTTTTTCTGTTAGATAACATGTTTATCTACAGAAAAGTAAAAAATTCACTTTCGTTTGAAATAAAAATGATAAATTATCGGACTTTATATGAAATTTTTATATATTTGTTGGAAAATAACCTTTTAAATTTGTTATTATGAAAATCCGGTATTTCTTTTTAATGGCTATGATGTTTGTCCTTTCTATAGGAACATCGGCAGCTCAGGAGGCAGTAGATGAAAAGACTCCAGTTGCGCTTAATGGAATTTGGCAGATGTGTTTTTATCGTTCAGCGTCGCCAGATGTTCCCGGTGAGCTGAAGACCAGTAACTCTTTGAAGATTCTTTCGGATGACGGTCATTTTACAAATATTGTAATGATGCCGACAGGAGCAATAACCATCGGTTATGGAGATTATTATATTAAATCTCCAGGTATATATACAGAAGTAATTGAGAAGAATATTCATTTGCCGCAGTTGAACGGAGCAAAGAATGATTTGCATTTTGAACTGAAGGAAAATGGAAACTTAATGTATCTTAAGTATTATTTGGCAACAGATGTGGATGGAAACCAGATCAATACATGGTGCTATGAGATATGGAAAAGGGTAGAGATGCCGAATGAATATCCACATGATATCGTACGATAATAAATAATAGTCATTTCACGTAATGCCCGTAGCTCTTGCGAAAGAGTTCACGGGCTTTTTTATTTCAGAATATGGGGTAATAGATAAAAGGATGATGATACGCTGATTACAAGAAAAAAAAACTTAAAAGTTTTGTCAGTTGAAAGAAAAGCCGTACTTTTGCAAGCCGATTATTATCAATTAGTATTAAGAATTTAATTCTGAGCGTTTTGCTCTTCTTTGTCCGGGAAGGACAAATCGTGAGGAAATTTGTTTTTTAGTAGTTAACATTTTAAAAAAGATTTAAGAGTGGATACTTTAAGTTACAAGACCATTTCTGCAAACAAGGAAACAGCAACTAAAGAATGGGTTGTTGTGGATGCTACCGATCAGGTTGTAGGCCGTCTCGGTGCAAAAGTTGCAAAGTTGTTGAGAGGTAAGTACAAACCTAACTTCACCCCTCACGTAGACTGCGGTGATAACGTTATTATCATCAATGCAGACAAAGTGAAATTTACAGGTAAGAAAATGACCGATAAGGTTTACCTGAGCTATACCGGTTATCCTGGTGGTCAGCGTGAAATTACTCCGGCTCGTCTGTTGGCAAAACCGAATGGCGCTGAAAAATTGATGAAAAAAGTAGTAAAAGGTATGCTTCCTAAGAATCGTCTGGGAGCTAAGTTGCTGGGCAACTTGTATGTTTACGAAGGAAGTGAACACAAACACGAAGCTCAGACTCCGAAAGTAATTGATATTAATACACTTAAATAATAAAGAATGGAAGTAGTAAATGCATTAGGCAGACGTAAAAGCGCAGTAGCTCGCGTTTTCGTTAGCGAAGGTACAGGAAAGATTACTATTAACAAGAGAGACCTTGCACAGTACTTTC
>ENA-ORTI01003391-ORTI01003391.1-human-gut-metagenome-genome-assembly--contig:-NODE-3391-length-12446-cov-3.185861_pt1 | contig 12446 bp, 11 predicted proteins | sample MGYA00242071_ERZ509191 | MGnify/ENA primary metagenome ERZ509191 (study PRJEB26280, sample SAMEA2338832) | human gut metagenome | biome: human gut; feature: human-associated habitat; material: faeces...
TTACCGTGTGCTGAATCATCGCGTCAATGGCCGATTCGCGTCGGATCACTATGCGATCTATGCGGATGTGGTAATGAAATAAAGCCTAATCACACAACCGAGGGGAAGAAAGGATGGTAAACAGTCATGCAGGCATTGTTGAAACTCGTGATGAATAAGGTTGTCGCCCTGATCCTGTCCTTTGGCGCGCTGCTGTCTATTATGACGGGTGGGCTTGTCAAAATTCCGGATGGCGTCCTTCCAGAGATTCCGGATGATCCGCCTGCGGCGCAGGTGGAGATTTTCCCCGGCGCTATGCGTGTTGCAAGCTTCAATGTGCAAACAGCGGGGGAGGGTGAAAATTTCTTTCTCTTCCGCATCCGCGCGGTTTCCGAAACAATCAAAAAATATGCGCCCGATTCCATCGGCTTGCAGGAGGCGCACCCTGGCTGGCTGCTTGCTCTTCAGGCGGAGCTGCCTGCTTATGCCTATGTGGGCATTGGCCGGGATGGTTATGTGTTCGATGAATTCACACCGATTTTCTATCTGAAAGAGAAGTATGATCTCGTTGATTCCGGCAGCTTTTGGCTCTCCGAAACACCGCAGAAGCCTTCCAAGGGCTGGGATGCACAGCTGAACCGCATATGCACTTGGGCGGTGCTCCGCAATAAGGAGACGGGGGAGAGCTACGCGCATTTCAACACGCACCTCGATCACGTCGGCGCACAGGCGCGCTTAAACAGCGTGCAAATCATTTTGGATAAGATCGCAGAGCTGAACCTGCCCACGGTTTGCACAGGGGATTTTAATGTGTCGGAGGGTTCCGAGGTTTACCGCGGGATGACCGCCGCGTTGGGCGATAGCAAATACCTTGCGCCGGATACCATGAGCATGGGCACCTTCAACGGTTTTGATATGGAAGGGCTCGCGGGCAAAAGCCCGATTGATTTCCTCTTTGTTACGAAGGATACTATCACGCCAAAAGTCTACCGTGTGGTAACCGACCTGGTGGATGGCCGTATTCCTTCCGACCACTGCATGATTTACACGGATCTAACGCTCCACTAAACAGGCGTCAAACCCAAAATACGCCGTGGGATACCTTTCGTATCCTGCGGCGTATTTTTTTAAAGGCGGCTGCAAGGAAGCTTTGTGGATATTAGGGCTGTCTTTTTTCAAAACCCAAGCGGCAGAAAAAATTAATTTTTGATAATATTGACAAATTGTAACAATGACTCTATAATAAGAATTGAGAAAAGAACATTTGTTCTATTTATTGCCGGAACAAATATCCATAAGAATGGGAAAAATAGAGAAAGGCTTGATATCATGAAGCAAAATGGCGGGCGGCCCACCGCTTGCTCACAAAATAGCTGGGATCTTTTCGCCTATCAGAGCTGGGTCGAGCAGGCGTTTCTCTCCCCGGAGGAAGAGCACCATCGGCAAGCGGTTTGCAAGCTGGCACGGGCGCTGGAGCGGATTATTCAAGAGGAGCTGAGCCCCTCGCAGCGGCAGCTTCTGGAGCGCTGTTGGTTGGAGGGGGAAAAGCCCGCCCAGGTCGCGCGGGAAACGGGGTTAAACCGCTCCACTGTTTCCCGCACGCTGCGCCGCGCGCAGGAGGTGATTAACAGCCGCATTCAATATGCCGTCTTGGCCCTGGAGTGGGAAAAGGCGGAGCCCAATTCGTTTCAGGTGGTTTCGCAGGCCTCGCAGGTGCTCGCCGCGGCCAGGCATGAGGGGCATACGATCGGCGAGCGAATTCGAAGGCTCCGCACGCGCCACGCGCTCACAAAAAAACAGCTTGCCGCCGCCCTGTCTTGCGATGAGGCGGCGGTAAGCCGATGGGAGCGCGATGTGGAATTGCCCGACACGGTCGCTTTGATGCGCATAGCGCGGCTGTTTTCCATCCGCGCGGATGATCTGCTGTTTGGGGAGGAGGAGAGAGCTGATGGCGAGCAAAGGGAAGATGTTATTTTTCCGGGCCGCCCTTGTAGATATGCTCTACCCGAACGGAATGATCCGCATCCTTCAGCGTAATCCGCGTGCCGCCATAGGCGACCGCGTCGTTCCATGGTTTGGGGCTGGGGCCTGTTTTGACCCCGTAGGTCATGCGAATGCCTTCATATACAACGGAGGCGTCATTTGCGTGGTCGTGGCCGAAAAATATGTTCTTGGTGCTGCCAAGCTCCTTCATCGCGTCGAAGAGCCCGGAGTTAAGCGGCGGGCAGGCAATGCCTTCACGAATCGCGCCAAAGCCAAGGTGTTCGGGCACCTCGCCTAGGCCGTTTTCATCAAGATAGGGTAAGAGCGCCTCCTTCATCTCCGGCAGTGCAATGTGGAAGAAGGCCATGGATTCCACCACCTTGCCGCCGGCGGGGTCAAAGCTGCCGTATTGCTGTGCGCTCACGCTGCGGATGGCCCATTTATACCATTCGATCTGATCGTAGTGAATATAGGCGTAGGCGGAGGTTTCTTCCCCGGAGCCGTCGCCGTAGGTATCATGATTGCCGGAATCCATCAGGATCAGGGATTGAATGACTTTGCCGTTTTCCGTCACATTGATGATATAGTTGCCTTCGCCTGTGAGATTGCTCGGCCCAGGCTGATAGAGGCAGTGCTCCGCCTTCATAAATTGCTCGCCCTGCCATTTGAGATCTGCTTTGCCCTCACCGTCGTGGTTGCCGAAAACAGGCGCCCACGGCACGCCGAGGCTTTCCATGCAGTCGATCGTCGATCAGCCAGTCGGTAAACAGGGCGGATACGTTATCGCCCGTCAGCACCACTAGGTCGGGCTTTTCTTCCGTGACAAGCTCTTTTGTCAATTCCAGCGCTTTTTTGTTATCGCCCGGCAGCATATAGAGCTGCGTGTCGGTGATCTGCAAAATTTTAAAATCCTTGCCCGGCTGCTTTTCGATTGTGCGGATCCACTTCTGCCCGCCGTAGGTATCATAGGGCGACCAAGTATCCGCCACCGTTTTTCCGTGGCGCGGCATTAGGATGATCCCCGCGGCCACCGCCAGCACAACGACGATGGCGGCAATGATAATCACAGCTTTTTTTCCTTTCGACATTACATAAAACCTTCTTTCCCCGCTTATGATACTAAAATGAGTATTCTTTATCTTAACGCATTTGGTGCGATTTGACAAGGACAAAGCGTTTTAAGCTCGTTTGCCGCATTCCCTCTATGGGACGCTTGCAAGCGGGAATGGCGCAGTGTATACTATATTCAGCTGATTAAATGGAGGAACGATGATGCCCTCTCTCACATGCAAGCGGATTTTTCTCATTGTATTAGATAGCTTTGGTATTGGCGAACTGCCGGATGCCGCGGCCTATGGCGACGCGGGCAGCAACACGCTGGCGAGCATTTCCCACTCGCCGGCCTTCCGGGCGGATACGTTGCAAAGGCTGGGGCTTTTCAACATCGAGGGTGTGGATTGCCGGGAGGGTGTGAATGCGCCGCTTGCCGCCTACGGCCGCTGCGTTGAGCGCTCAAAGGGCAAGGATACGACAACCGGGCACTGGGAGATCGCGGGCCTGGTTTCCGATCATCCTTTGCCGACGTATCCGGATGGCTTCCCGGCAGAGGTGCTCGACGCTTTCACACAGGCCACTGGGCGCGGCGTGCTCTGCAACCGCCCCTATTCCGGCACGCAGGTCATCCTGGATTATGGCCGGGCGCATTTGGAGACCGGCAAGCTGATCGTCTATACCTCCGCGGACAGTGTTTTTCAAATCGCGGCGCATGAATCGCTTATCCCGCCGGAGGAGCTCTATGAAATCTGCCGCAAGGCGCGCGCAGTGCTCACGGGCAAACATGCGGTGGGCCGCGTGATCGCCCGACCTTTTACCGGCGTGTATCCGCACTTCACGCGCACGGCAAACCGGCACGATTTTTCCCTGGAGCCTCCGGGCGTTACAATGCTCGACCTGCTGCGGGAGCAGGGCCGGGGAACGTTCGCCGTGGGGAAAATCAGCGATATTTTTGCTGGGCGCGGCGTCTCCCGCGCGATCCCAACCAAAGGAAATGCGGATGGCATGGCGCAGACAAGGCGGCTGGAAAACGAGGATTTTCGCGGCCTCTGCTTTGTCAATCTTGTTGATTTTGATATGTTGTATGGCCACCGCAACGATGTGGCCGGCTACGCCGCCGCCATTGCCGCCTTTGACGGCTGGCTGGCTGGTTTTCTGCCGCATTTGGGGGCGGATGATGTGCTTATGATCACCGCCGATCACGGCTGCGATCCCGCAACGCCGAGCACCGACCATTCGAGAGAATATATCCCACTGCTCGTCTATGGAGAAAAAATTGCCCCTGTGCCGCTGGGCACGCGGAAGAGTTTTGCGGATATTGGCAAAACGGTTCTGGAGCTTTTGGGCGCGGACGGCCCGCTTGCGGGCGAGAGCTTTGCAGGAATGCTCCGAAAAGTGTGATAACCTCCATGGGATTCCAACCGGATTGAAAGGACGGACCCTTTTATGACAGATTCAGAGCTCGTCTCCCTTGCGCGGGCGGCTATGGCGCGCGCTTACGCGCCCTATTCCGGCTTTCAGGTTGGCGCGGCGCTGCTGGCAGAGAGCGGAGCGGTCTATCTCGGATGCAATATTGAAAATTCCTCCTATTCACCCACCATTTGCGCGGAGCGCACGGCGTTTGCAAAGGCTGTCAGCGAGGGGGAGCGGGCGTTTATAGCCATCGCGGTCGTCGGCGGGAAGGAGGGCACGTGTTCCGGCTTTTGCCCGCCCTGCGGCGTGTGCCGCCAGGTCATGCGGGAATTCTGTTTCGACGATTTCCGCATCCTGCTCGGCGGGGCGGACGGAGCAATCCGGGCGTTCACGCTCGCCCAGCTCCTACCGGAAAGCTTCTCGCTGTAAAGGAAGCACCGGTTCAATCAGCGGTTACAAAAAAGGGGGGATTTACATGAAAACGAAGGATTACAGGTTGATCGAGGCCTATATGCTTTCCTGCATGCGGGACAGCGCCCATGACAGGGAGCATATCTACCGGGTGCTGTATGCGGCGCTGGATATCGCCTCATTTGAGGAGCCGGTGGATTCCGATGTGCTGATCGCCGCCTGCCTGCTGCACGATATCGGGCGCAGGGAGCAGTTTGAAAATCCGGCCCTATGCCATGCGGCCGTGGGGGCGGAAAAGGCGTTGGCCTTTCTCGTTCAAAATGGATTTCCGCCCACTTTTGCGGAGAAGGTTGCTTCCTGTATTGAAAGGCATCGGTTTCGGTCCGACCGCCCGCCGGTCACCCCGGAGGAAAAGATTCTTTTTGACGCCGACAAGCTCGATGTGACAGGTGCAATCGGGCTTGCCCGCACGATATGTTATAAAGGCCAGGCTGGGGAACCCTTGTATTCCTTGACGGAGGAGGGGGAAGTATCCGACGGCTTCAACGATACGCAGCCCTCTTTTTTTCAAGAATACAAGCGGAAACTAGAAGGCCTGTACGATCGGTTTTATACGCGCAGAGGGGCGGAGCTCGCGTTGCAGCGGCGGCAGGCGGCGGTTTCCTTTTATGAGAATTTGCGCAGGGAAATGAGCGAGGCCTATCAAATGGGCGGCAGTCTGCTGGCGGAACGGCTCGAATAGGCTTTTCAATGGGCATAGATGATTCATTGTGAAGAAAGGAAATACATAATTATGCGCATCATTCATGCAAAGATTTACCCTATCTCCGGCCCGGTCGTCGAGGACGGGTTCGTCGATACCCTAAAAGGTAAAATCGTCGCAGCGGGCCCGATGGAGGAGCTCCCAAAGCTTTCGGTAGGCGAGGTGATCGACGCGCGAGGCGCCCGGCTTTTGCCAGGATTTATCGATTCGCACACGCACATTGGCATCTGCGAGGATTCTCTCGGCTTTGAAGGCGATGATATTAACGAGCAGACCGATCCCTGCACCCCGCAGCTGCGCGCGCTCGATGCGGTCAATCCCCTCGATTATTGTTTTGAAGAGGCCGTGCGCGCGGGCGTGACGAGCGTTGTCACCGGCCCGGGGAGCGCCAATCCCATCGGCGGGCAGCTCATTGCAATGAAAACCTACGGCCGGTTCATCGATGATATGGTCATCAAAGCGCCTGTTGCCATGAAATTTGCACTCGGTGAAAACCCCAAGTCCGTCTATCATGAAAAGAACGAAACACCCACCACGCGCATGGCGACCGCCGCGCTTATCCGCGAGCAGCTCGCCAAAACACGGGAATATATTGAAAAAAAGAAGCGTGCGCAGGAGGAAGGGGAGCTGTGCGAATTCGACGCCAAGCTCGAAGCGTTGGAACCGCTGTTTACAAAGGGGCTTCCCATTCATATTCACGCGCACCGCGCGGACGATATTTGTACCGCCATGCGCATTGCGGAAGAATTCAGCCTGAATTACGCGGTTGTTCACTGCACGCAGGGGCACAAAATTGCGGATGCGCTTGCCAAGCGCCATGTGGCTGCCATGAGCGGGCCGCTGATCTCTGAGCGCTGCAAGCCGGAGCTGCACGAGCTCACCCCGGCCACGCCCGGCATTTTGCAAAAGGCAGGCGTGCGCATTTCGATCATCACGGATCATCCAGTGATCCCAATCCAATATTTGCCGATATGCGCAGGGCTTGCCGTGCGGGAGGGCTTGCCCTATGAGGCGGCTCTGCGGGCCATCACGCTCACGCCGGCTGAGATCTGTGGCATTTCTAGCCGCGTGGGCTCGATTGAGCCCGGTAAGGATGCGGATTTCTCTCTGTTTCCCTGCGATCCCTTAACCATTGCCGCAAAACCGGCGCTGGTGGTAGGCGGCGGCGAGATTTTATATCAGGCATGAAAGAGGAGGCGCCCCGGCAGGATTTGTTTGAAAAGATAGGCCTTGCCCCTTTGGAAGGGGTGGGTATGGCTGTTAGAAAGGAATGGGTTATTTTGATGCGGGAAATGGATGTTTCAGAGGTTACAAATGCGGTGCGTGAACTGTGCGTCGCGGCGAATAAACGGCTGCCGGAAGATTTAACACAGTGCATCTCCTCCTGCGCCGGTTGTGAGGAGCAGGCGCTCCCCCAAGGCATTATGCAGGATCTGCTCGATAATCTTGACGCTGCGCGGGAGCTGGATATCCCCGTCTGTCAAGATACCGGCATGGCGGTTGTGTTTGCGGAGGTCGGCCAGGAGGTGCATTTCACGGGCGGCGATTTTGAGGCCGCTGTTCAGGAGGGCGTGCACCGGGGCTATACGGAAGGGCTGCTGCGCTGCTCTGTGGTGGGCGACCCACTGGAGCGCATCAACACGGGCGATAATACGCCCGCCGTGCTGCACACGCGCATCGTACCGGGTGAAAAAGTAACGCTGACCGTCGCGCCCAAGGGCTTTGGCAGCGAGAACATGAGCCGCATCCAGATGCTCAAGCCCGCCGACGGCGTGGAGGGCTTTAAAAAGTTCGTGGTGGATACCGTAAAGCTGGCGGGCTCCAACCCCTGCCCGCCCATCGTGCTGGGCATCGGCGTGGGCGGCAGCTTTGACAAGGTGGCGTATCTTGCCAAAAAGGCGCTGCTGCGCCCGCTGGATGTCCCCAACCCCGACCCCTACTACGCCCAGTTGGAGCAGGAGCTGCTTGCCGCCATCAATGCACTGGGCATCGGCCCGCAGGGCTTTGGCGGCAAGACCACCTGCCTTGGCCTTGCCATTGAGCAGATGCCCACCCATGTGGCGGGTCTGCCGGTGGCTGTGAACGTTTCCTGCCATGTGACCCGCCGCGCCAGCGCGGAGCTGTAAGGAGGGGAGAACGATGGAATACAGACTGACTACCCCCTGCACTGCGCAGGATCTTGCCCCGCTGAAGGCGGGGGATACCGTGCTGCTTTCCGGCGTGGTGTACACCGCCCGGGATCAGGCACACAAGCGGATGATGGAGGCGCTGGACAAGGGCGAGACCCTGCCTTTTGATCTGGAAGGCAGCGCCATCTATTATGTAGGTCCCACCCCGGAGCGCCCGGGCGAGGTCATCGGCTCGGCAGGGCCTACCACAAGCGGGCGCATGGACGCCATGAGTCCCCGGCTGCTGGACCTTGGCAACAAGATCATGATCGGCAAGGGCAAGCGGGATGCCGCCGTCAAGGCAGCTGTGGTGCGCAACGGCGCGGTATATCTGGCCGCGCTGGGCGGTGCCGGTGCGCTGATGGCAAAAAGCGTGCAGACGCTGGAAGTGATCGCATGGCCGGACCTTGGCTGTGAAGCCGTGCGCCGCCTGATTGTGAAGGATATGCCGCTGACGGTGATCCTGGATGCCCACGGCGGCGACCTGTACCAGTCCGGCCCGGCGGCATATCTGGAAGCAAAATAATTTATCGCCTTTGCACAAAACGCGGCCGACTAAAAACCGGCAAAACAGCAGATTTGCGCAGGATAAATTTGGTTTGTTTTAACAAACTTCCGCGAATTGCTTGCACATCGGCAAAAAGTGTGATATCTTGTACTATATGAAACCGTGGTGCTTTGCATCCCGGCACAGACAGGAGGCAAACATACCATGCAGATCCACCAATCCGCAGAAGATTATCTTGAAACGATCCTTATGCTCACCCAGCGGATGGGCCGTGTGCGCTCCATCGACGTGGTCAATGAGCTGGGCTTTACCAAAGCCAGCGTCAGCATTGCCATGAAGAAGCTGCGCGAGAACGGCTATATCGCGGTGGACGGCGAGGGCAACCTGACCCTGCTGGCACCGGGCCGCGAGATCGCAGAGCGCATCTATAGCCGTCACCGTCTGCTGACCCACTTCTTTATGCAGCTGGGCGTGGACGAAAAGACCGCCGCCGAAGATGCCTGCAAGGCAGAGCATATCCTCAGTGAGCAGACGCTGGAAAAGATCCGTGAGCGCGCCATTGAGACGGATGCTGAGCTTGGCAAGACTGTCAAGTGATCCCCGCAGCATTCCAAGATCGTAAAATGATCCCGTTCCTGAAAAGGAACGGGATTTTTTTGTATGGAAATTGGGCGGCAGATCCCTCTTGCATCCGGGGTGCGGGTGCGGTATTCTTATAAGATAAGAAGGTTTTACAGCCAAACCGGGAGGAAACAGCCATGGATGCAGACGAGATCCGCACGCTTTTGGGCGATAACATTTTTGAGCGGGCCAAGAAATACCGCAAGCGCATCCAGCAGAGCACCTGCACCGTGAACGCCGATGGCGTGCGGCATATTTCGGCCATGGTACAGGGCAGCGGCGGCAGCTATTACTATACGCAGGCATGGCTGCGGGAGAACGGCAGCTTTGTCAGTGCGTCCTGCAGCTGCCCGTATAACCAGAACGGCGAGGGCACCTACTGCAAGCATATCGGCGCATTGCTGCTGGACGATGCCGAAAAGAATGCCCCTGCACCGGCGGCAAAGCCGGATGCGATTCCCGGTGTTGTGCGCGGCGCGGCGGGCCTTGCCCCGGAACCGGCCCGGCGGGACAGCTATGCCTCCGGGCTGGAAATGCTGTTTGGCAAAAAGTGGCACGGCGAAACGCCGGAGTCGGATCACGAGGCCCTCAGGCTGCTAGATACCTATAAGGAAGCAGCCCTTGAAAACCTTGGCGTGGACGAGACCGCCCAGCGCACCGGCTTTGCCCATCTGGAACCGGAACTGACCCTGCTGCCCGGCGCGCAGCCATGGCTGCGGCTGCGCATTTCGGACGGCGGGCGGCAGTATGTGGTAAAAAGCATCCCGAACCTGATGGAAGCCGTCGAGATGGGCAAAAGCGTCAGCTACGGCAAGGCACTGGCTTTTGTGCACCGGTGGGATGCCTTTGATGAAGAGTCCCGTGCGCTTTTGCAGCTGCTGCGCCGTCAGGTGAACGCAAGGCAGAGCATGGACAAAGCCGCCGTGCGGGTGTACGGCGGGGCCGAACAAGGCCCGGCGGGAGGCATGATCCTGACCGGCGAGATCTTTGATGACCTTGTGCAGCTGTACGAGCATACCGGTTTTTTGGGCGGGTACGAGCTGCGGGAAGGTCTGCCCGTCATCACCATGACCGTGGAGCGCCGCCGCGGCGGTGTGCAGGTGGAAGGCGAACCCGCACTTTCCGCTGTGCAGGGCCTTGACTATGATTACCTGTTCAGCGAGGATACGCTCTGGCGGCTGCAGCGGCCCGGGTGCACCCGCATCCTGCCCGCATTGCAGGCGCTGGGCGGCAAAAGCCTGTTCTTTACCAGCGCAGATGCCACGGCCTTTTGCAGCTATGTGCTGCCGGAGCTGGGCAGCAAGCTGAACATCGTGGACCCGGAACGTCTGCTGCTAAACCAGATCCCGCTGGAACCGGTGGTGCAGTTCTATCTGGACGCACCGGACAGCTTCCGCATCGAAGCACACGCGGAGTTTTTGTACGGGGAGGATAAGGTCACGCCGTTCGTGCCGTCTCCGGCAGGGCTTTTGCGGGATGTGCGCGCCGAGAGCCGGGCAAAGCGGCTGCTGGCCTCTTATCTGCAGCCCGGTGTGGGCGGCAGAGAGGAAGTGTACGGCACCGCTGACGAGGACGAGATCTACCGCATGTTGGAGGAGGGCGTGCCGGCCCTGCTGGCCGAGGGTGAAGTATACCTGACGGATGCCTTCCGCAGCCTGCAGGCCGCGCCGCCCCGCATCACGGTGGGCGTTTCGGTGCACGGCAGTGTGCTGGATCTGGAAGTGGATACCGGCGAGTTCCCGGTGGCAGAGCTGAAAGACCTGCTGCGTTCCCTGCACCAGAAAAAGCGCTACCACCGCCTGCGGGACGGCCGTCTGCTACGGCTGGACGACAGTCTGGAAGGGCTGGACGAACTGAACGATACACTGGAACTTTCCGGGGCCAAGCTCAAGAGCGGCCACGCCGAGCTGCCGCTCTACCGTGCACCCAGTCTCGACTGGGCGCTCTCGGGCCAGAACGGCCTGCGTTTCAACCGCGACGATGCGTTCCGCCGCATCAGCCGCAGCTTTCACGCCGTGAAGGACAGCGAGTATACTCCGCCGGAAAGCCTGCACAATGTGCTGCGCAAGTACCAGCGGGATGGCTACCGCTGGCTGCGCACGCTGGACGGCTACGGCATGGGCGGCATTCTGGCCGACGATATGGGCCTTGGCAAGACCGTGCAGGTGCTCAGCTACCTGCTGGCCATGAAGGAAAGCGGCCAGCGCCTGCCCAGCCTCATCGTCTGCCCGGCATCGCTGGTGCTCAACTGGCAGGAGGAATGCCAGAAGTTCACCCCGCAGCTGCAAAGTGTTGCCATGGACGGCGATGCCGCCCACCGCGCCGCGCTGGTCGATGGGTGGGCACAGGCGGACATCGTCATCACCAGCTACGACCTGCTGCGCCGGGACGAAAAACTGTATGCCGGGCAAAGCTTTTACGCCTGCATACTGGACGAAGCGCAGGCCATCAAAAACCACACCACCCAGAAATACAAGGCGGTGTGCCGGGTGAACAGCCGGGTGCGCTTTGCCTTGACCGGCACCCCGGTGGAGAACCGCTTGGGCGAGCTGTGGAGCATCTTCTCCTTTTTGATGCCCGGGTATCTGCCCCCCTACAAGACCTTCTGCGCCCGGTTTGAAAAGCCCATCGTGCAGGACGAGGATGCCAACGCCGTGCGGCGGCTGAACCAGTTCACCGGCCCCTTCATCCTGCGGCGCATGAAGTCCGAGGTGCTGCGGGAGCTGCCGCCCAAAACCGAGAATGTGCGCCGCGTTGAGTTGGAGACCGAGCAGCGCAAGCTGTATCTGGCAGCGGTGGTGGACGCCCGGGAAAAGCTGCGGGCGGCAAAGCCGGAGGACAAGATGACCGTGTTTGCTGTGCTGATGCGGCTGCGGGAGATCTGCTGCGACCCCCGTCTTGTGGCGGACAACTGGACCGGCAGCAGCGCCAAGCTGGAGGCCTGTCTGGAGCTTGTCACCGAGGCGGTGGCGGGCGGGCACCGCATTCTGCTGTTCAGTCAGTTCACCTCCATGCTGGAGCTGCTGGCAAAGCGGCTGGACGAAGCCGGGGTGAGCCATTTCACCCTGCAAGGCTCTACCCCGAAGCCGGTGCGCGCCGAGCAGGTGCGCCGGTTCAATCAGGGCGAGGCAGACGTCTTTCTCATTTCGCTGCGGGCGGGCGGCACGGGCCTCAACCTGACCGCTGCCGATATCGTCATCCACTACGACCCGTGGTGGAACCTTGCCGCGCAGAATCAGGCCACCGATCGCGCCTACCGTATCGGTCAGCGCAACCCGGTGCAGGTGTACCGGCTGATCGCGCAGGACACCATTGAGGAAAAGATCGTGGAGCTGCAGCAGGCCAAGCAGTCGCTGGCCGACACCGTTACCGGTGGGGCAGACGGCGCGATTTTGTCCATGAACCCCGAACAGCTGTTGCAGCTGCTGGGAGAAGAAGCGTAAAGGAGTGTATCCATCATGAAGGTTTGGGATCTGCATTGCGATACCCTGTACGAACTGCGCCGCGCCGAAAAGGCGGGCGCACCCAAAAGCTTTTTGCACAACGA